>Ga0136846_1237593_pt1 | contig 25172 bp, 16 predicted proteins | sample HopSoiMetagenom2_FD_96841 | JGI IMG/M metagenome (GOLD analysis project Ga0136846, IMG submission 96841) | Grasslands soil microbial communities from Hopland, California, USA - 2 Assembly 2016 (version 4) | ecosystem: Environmental > Terrestrial > Soil > Grasslands | place: USA: Hopland... | reverse complement strand
TGCGCCATGGCGGCCGCGCCGGGCCTCGCCTTGCGCGTCATCAGCACCGCCGGCACCATCAAGGCCGTGAAGATGGCGAAGATGAAGAGCACGTCCAGGTACGCGAGCGTCTGCGCCTGCTTGATCACCTGCCCGTAGATCTGGCCGTACGCCATCTTGGTGGCCTGCGCCGCGCCGATGCCCATCTGCTGTAGATGTTGCGCGATTCCGGCGATGCGGGCGGACAACTCCGCAGACGGCACGATGCTGTCGACCAGGCGCGCCTGGTGGTGCTGGGAGCGGCGCGCGATCACCGTGGCCACCAGCGCGATGCCGATGTCGCCGCCCATGTTCCGGGCGAGGTTGACGATGCCGGAGACCTGGTTGTTCTTCTGCGGCGGGACCCCGTTGTAGACCACGGAGTTGATGGGCACGAAGAGGAAGGCGATGCCCGAGGTCTGGAACATCCGGATCACCACCGCGGTGCGGAAATCCATGCCGGGATAGAGCGTGTGCGCCATGTGCAGGAGCGCCACCGAGGTGATCAAGAAACCGAAGGCGATCAGGTAGCGCGCGTCCACCTTGCCGAGCAGCTTGCCCACGAAGGGCAACAAGAGAATCACCACGAAGCCGCCGGGCGAGAGCGCCATGCCGGCGTCCTGCGCCGAGTAGCCCATCCAGACTTGAAGATAGAGCGGCAACAGAACCGTGCTGCCGTAGAGCGCCATCCCCAGCACCATCATCATCAGATTCGACACGGCGAAGTTGCGGTCGCGGAACATCCTCACCTCCACCACCGGATGCTCCTGCCTCCATTCCCAGACGACGAAGCTGACCAGGGCCACGGCGGCGATGGTGGAGAAGACGATGATGGTGTGCGAGTTGAACCAGTCGTCCTCCTGGCCCTTGTCGAGCACGTACTCGAGCGCGCCCAGACCCACGGCGATGAGGCCCAGTCCCACGCCGTCGATGGGGCCGACCCGCTTCTTCATCTCGGTCAGGTGCGGCGGATCGACCAGGATGCGCGAGGAGAGCAGCACAGAGGCGATGCCGACCGGCACGTTGATGAAGAAGACCCACCTCCACGAATAGTGGTCGGTGATGAAGCCGCCCAGCGTCGGTCCGATGGCCGGAGCGAGCACCACCGCCATGCCGTAGACAGCGAAGGCCATGCCACGCTTCGCCGGCGGAAAGGTGTCGGCGAGGATGGCCTGCTCGCTTGGGCCCAAGCCCCCGCCGCCGATACCCTGAAGCACGCGGAAGAAGATGAGCAGGCCGAGGTTCGGCGCCAGCCCGCAGAGGAACGAGCTGCCGGTGAAGAGCAGCACGCAGGTGATGTAGAAGCGCTTGCGGCCGATGCGGTTGGCGATCCACCCGCTGATGGGAAGGACCACCGCGTTGCTCACCAGATAGCTGGTCAGCACCCAGGTCGACTCGTCGGGGCTCACCGAGAGGCTCCCCGCGATGTGCGGCAGGGAGACGTTGGCGATGGCGGTGTCGAGCACCTCCATGAAGGTCGCCATGGTGACCACCAGGGCCACCGTCCAGGGGTTGTGCCCGCCCGTCCAGCCCTGCTCGTGGGTGATGCGCAGCGACTCTTCGGGGCTGATCGCCTGCGCCTCTTCCTTGGTCATCGCACGCGCACCTTCGGCTCCACCGACATGCCCGGGCGCAGGCGCTCCATCGCTGGCTGCTTCGGGTCCAGGTTGATGCGCACCGGGATGCGCTGCACCACCTTGACGTAGTTGCCGGTGGCGTTTTCCGGGGGCAGGAGGCTGTAGCGCGAGCCGGTGGCTCCGGCGAAGCTCGCCACCGTGCCCTGGTAGTCGCGGTCGATGGCGTCGACGTGGACGGTCACTTTCTGTCCAGCCTGCATGCGGTCGATCTGCGTCTCCCGGAAGTTGGCCGTCACCCACAGGTCGCCAGTCTGCGTGATCGACATCAGCTGCTGGCCGGGCTGCACGCGATCGCCCACGTTGACCGAGCGCTTGCCGATCACGCCCGACACCGGCGCCGCCACTTTGGCGTAGCCAAGGCCGAGCTCGGCTTGCCGGAGCTGCGCGCGGGCCAGCTCCAGATTCGCCTGCCGCACCGAAAGACCCGCCTCACGCGCCACCAGCTGCCGCGGAGCGTTGGCGCGGGCTTCCACCAGGCGCGACTGCGCCGTCTGCAGCTTCGCCTTGCGCTGATCCACGCGCTGCCGCGCCGACCCCACCGCCGCCTGCGCCACGTCGGCGGCCGAGACGCGCTGGTCGTATTCGGCCTGGGGAACGGTCTTGGAGGCGAGCAGCTGCGCGGCGCGCTCCTTTTGCTGCTGCGCATAGCGGTTGTTGGCATCGGCCTGATCGAGATCGCGCCGCGCCGCCTCCAGTTCGGCCTGGGTGTTGGAGACCTCGTCCTCTGCGGCTTGCACGGTGGTGCGGTTGGAGGTGGCGGTGATGGAGACGTTGGGCTGCTCGGCCTGGAGCGACGCCTCCGCCTGCGCCACCGCCGCGCGCGCCTGCGCCACCGCCACGTCCAGGTCGGTGGTGTCCAGCTCCACCAGCGGGTCGCCCTGCTTCACCAGCTGGTTGTCCTCCACCAGCACCTTCATCACCGTGCCGGGGACGCGCGAGGAGACAGCGGTGATGTAGCCGTCGATCTGCGCGTCGTCGGTGTCCTCGAAGTTGCGCGCATGCAGCCACCATAGCAGCGCGGCGACGCCGACCACCGCGACGCCGGCCGCGATGCGGATGCGCTTCTGCCGCTTCTTCTCAGGGCTCTCCGCGGGGACCTCCGGCTTCTGTCCCGGCCGCGCCCCGCCATTCCCTTCCCGCCGCCCCTCTTCGCCGTGCTCGGACATTCGCCGTCCCTTCCTCCGCGCCGCGGGAGGATGCTCCGCGCCCTGCATCGATTCGGCACCAATGTGGCGCGCCGGCCTGTCGCTTCAACAACAGTGGCTCACGCGCCCTTGGCGAGGAGCCAGCTCACCGGCTGCTCCCACAGGTCGCGGCGCCGGAAGAAACCGAAGTGGCCAATCGGCCTGCCGTCCGCCGCCACCGTCCCCAGCTCCTTGCGCGCGCCGCGGTAGAGCGCGAGCAGGTGCTGCACCGCGGTGGGCGGGGCGTATCTGTCGTCCGCGATGGAGACCGCGCGCAAGGGGCCCGCGTAGCTCGTGAATCCCATCCCGCCGCGCGGCTCGGCGTAGCTGTAGACGTAGCGGGGATCGCGGCCCCATTTGGCCCATTCGCGTGCGACGCCCAGCGGTACGTCGTCCCCCTGGCCGAACGCGCTCATCGGCAGGTAGCCCGCCAACGCCGTGGTCAAAGGGATGGCCCCGTAGAACAACGCCATGATCCCGAGCCGCCCCCTGCCGCGGTAGCTGCCCCAGTAGGCGGTCCCCGCGCCGACGAACAGCGCCGCGCGGATGGGCGCGTCGGGCAAGAGGCCCATCAACTGCGCGCCGGCGCTGTGGCCGAGCCAGAGCAGCGGCAGGCCGGGAAACCTGCCCGAGAGAAAATCCACCGCCCCGCCCAGGTCGCGCTCGCCCCAATCGTGGAAGGTGGCGGGAAAGCCGCGCAGCGTGCCTTGTGGCCGCGAGCCGCCGATGCCCCGGTAGTCGAGGGTCAGGGCCACGGCACCTCGGCTGGCGACGTACTCCGCGAGAGGAGCGTAGAAGCGGGCGCGAACCGCCATCGCCGGGGCAAGCACCACGGCGGCGCGCGGCGGCTGCTCGGGCACGAAGAGCTCGGCGGCGACGGGAAATCCATCGCCGCGCGCGGGAATGCTCAGGGTCTCTCGCACGCGCCGAGGATAGCCTCTTTCAAGGCTCCGGAGAGGGCGGCGGAGGCGGCGGCCTCATTCGTAATGTTTGCTGCGGGGCCAGAGGACTTCCATGGGAGCTCGCGGGCGGAGGCAGAGCCAGATCACACGACTCCGCTCGTAGGGCATCGCCCACTGCGCCTCACGCTCCCGCGCGACCTCCCGGCATTTCTCGAACGATTTGAGGTGGTCGGTCGGCCGTCCCCCGACGATCAGCAGGGCGCTGAGGTCGTGGGGAGCGCCCCAGAGGAAGTAGCTGTTGTGTCCGCTGATGACCGGCAGGCCCGACGAGCCGAACAGCTCCAGCGCTCCCGCCTCGCCGTAGTTCTGCGTGTAGACGGCGGCCTGCGCCCCGGCGGGAATCTGCGGCGCAGCCTCTGCGACGGCATCGTGCAGCTCCTGCCAACCGAACATGTCGGCGAGGTGCTGCGGCAGCGCGCCGAGCTTCACGTGCTCCATCTGTGTCGGCCGCATGCCGAGCAGCTCCTGGTAACGCGCCAGACCGGCCGGCGGAAGAATGGGGAGGATGAGCGGCAGGAGCGCGGCGGAGGTCACCGCGATCAGCGCCGTCGCCGGCCCGCGGACGGTGTACCGAGTGTACACTTGGTACACCTCCCTGGGCCCGAACCTCTGCAGCGCCGGGCCGGCCGCGGCCAGCAGCGGCGCCCAGCCCGCCGAGACGTAGTAGGACTTTCCCTTCAGGACGGCGAAGAGCAGGAGCTGCAGCACGAACGCGAGCGCCAGTTCGCGGGCCTCCCCCCAGAGCAGCCACAGGCCGGCGAGCCCAGCGCCGGCGGCCAGCGGGTTCAGCTCGAGGAGTTGCTCGACGACGAAGTTGCGCAGCGTCCAGGGCGCGTTCTTCCAGGGCTGCGCGGCCAGCAGCTCGAGCATGGGGAACCCGTGCCGCACCTGCCAGAGGGCGTGCGGCAGCACCAGCGCCGCGCAGAGCAGCACGCCGGCCGCGAACCAGCGCGAGGCCAAGGCGCTCCGCTGCGGCGTGAGCAGCACCACCACCAGCAGGCAGGCCGCGTAGAAGGCGAAGGAATGCTTGTTGAGGAGTCCCAGGCCGGTGAGCGCGCCCACCGCCATCCAGAGGCGGGCATCGCCGCCGCGCAGCAGCCGCCAGACCAGCATGGCCAGCGTCAAGTACAGCAGCGGCTCGAAGGCGTTCATGGTCAAGAGGTGGCCGCCCACCGCGTAGATGGGCGTTAGCGCCACCACCGCGCAGCTGGTCGCCGCGCCGCCACCCAGCCGCTCCGCGAATCTGCCCGCCAGATAGACGAGCCCGCCGTGCGCAAGCGCCGCCGGCAGCCGATAGACGATCAGCGAGCCGCCGGAGACGGCGAAGGCGAGGCGCGAGATCAGGGCGATCAAGGGCGGCTGGTCCACGTAGCCCCAGTCGAGGCGCCTGCCGCAGGCGAGGAAGTAGAGCTCGTCGCGAAACCAGCCGTAGCGGCCGAGGATCAGGAGGTGCAGCGCGACCGTGAGGAGCGCGAGGACCAGCGGCGCCCGCGGCCTCACTGCCGGGCGCGGCCGTAGAACGCCGCGTTGAGGGCGGCAATGCTCTGGAAGCGCGGGTAGTCGCCCTTGGTCAGCGCCTCCCGGCTGGGCAACGGTTCGCCGGGCATCCGCGCCAGCACGTGACCGAGGAACTTCGCGTACGCGTCCTTGGGCGGCACGCCGGGGAACAACCCCGACAGGCCGAGCTGCGCTCCGGCGATGCGGATGGCCGCCGCCGATTGGCCGTCCTGACCGAAGCTCAGGATCAGGTCGGTGAGGATGGCGACGCCCTGATCGGTCTTTACCATTCCGGCCGCCACGCCCGCCAGCCTGCCGAATTCGAGCTTGCGCTGCTGGCCGGCAGCCGACTCCAGGTGCAGCGCATCCTCCGCGAGCCGCACCAGCCGGCAAGCCAGGATCCGCACCGCTCCGGGCGACGCGTGGGCGGGCGGGGCACTGATCGGGGGCGGTCCCGGATCGAGCTGCGCCGCGAAGGCGTCGAGCTGCCGTCTCAGCTCCGGATCGATCGCCGGCAGCTCGAGCGCCGCGGCGAGGTGCCGACGCGCATCCTCCAGGCGGCCTCCGGCCAGGGAGAGCGTCGCTGCGTGCAGCAACGCCTTGGGCGCAAGCGGCCCGCGCCTGCGGCCCATCGCCGCAAAGAGTCGCTCCGGCAGATCGCCGGCGCCGTACTGGGCGCTCTCCGCCCGGCCCGCCAGCCGCCAGGCGACGCGATCCGGCACCTGCTCCGGGTCGAAGACGGCGCCGAGCTCGGCGACGATCTCCCACGCCTGGGCGAGGTCGCCTTTCGCCAGCAGCGATTCGAGCAGCGGCAGCGCGCGCGTCAGATCGCCGTCGATCGCCGCCAGCCCCACCGCCGCCTCGCGGTCCAGGGGCTGCTGCTTCAGCACCTCGCGATAGCCGTTGGCGGCGCCCAGCTTGTCGCCGCTGGCCAGCGCCGCCCGGGCCGCGTCGGTGCCCTGGTGCTGCGTCCACACGGTCTTCTGCGAGACGGCCGGAGAGAGCTTCCGCGCCTCGTAGCCGCTCTTCTGCAGCGCGACGGCGACGCCGAATCCGAAGAGGAACCCCCCGATGTGCGCCATCACCGCCACGCCGCCGCTGAGGTGCAGGGCGAAGCTGAGCACTTCGCAGAGGAACCAGAAGCCACCCCACGCCCAGGCCGGCACGAGGAAGGTGCCGCGGATCACCCAGGCGAACCAGTATCCGATGCGCACCTTGCGGGCGGCGCAGCGGAAGGTGAACGCGCCCATGCAGGCGGCGATTGCGCCGGAGGCGCCCGCCATCGGCACCGCGGAGTGCGGATCCATCGCGAAGTGCGCGACCGCGGCGATGAACCCGCCTGCCATATAAAAGCCCGCGAAGAACGACCTGCCCCACAGATCCTCGAGCAGCGGCCCCACCAGGTAGAAGAAGAAGAGGTTGCCGAGGATGTGCATCCAGCCGAAGTGGAGGAACATCGACGTCAGCCAGCCGGGCTGGAGGACGCCCCGCGCCGGCAGCAGCGAGAACCTTCGCATCGAAGACCCGTTCGCCTCGGCCCGGAAATCCTCCACCAGCGAGTCCAGGTGCCGCTGCTCCAGCTCCCGCGTCGGAGCGTCCAGCGACGCGGGCGGCTGCTGGTGCATCGCGTCCAACTTCTGCTGCGCCCGCGGGCTGAGAAAGTCCTGGACGAAGCCTTCTTGGAGCTCCAGATACGGGTGCTCCCCGTAGTAGCGGACGATCTCGCCCAGCGATTGGTTGCTGGCGCCCATGGGGTTCGAGGGCAAAAGCCAGGTGAGCGCGAAGACGACCGCGCACAGGCCGGCGATGGCGATGGAGACCACCGGCAGCCGATCGACGGTGGCGTCCTCGACGCGGAGCGGAACGAACATTCGCCTGCGAGTGTCTCCGGAAGAAGGGGTGCGGGCAATGTCAGACTGCTGAGGTAGGCTGCGCGATGTGAGGGAGTTGCTGACATCGGCGGGGGCGGCGGCGCGGCTGCGGCGGGCCGGTGAATGGCTTCGCGCGCGCGGGCGGTCGGAGCGCACCCTGGTGGTGGCTGCCACCCACGAAGCCGCCTCGGAGACGGTGCGTGACGCGGCGCGTCTGACCGGCGGGTCCTTCGGCTGGCAGCGCTTCACGCTGGGACGGCTCGCAGCGGCGCTTGCCGCCGAGCCCATGTCGGCCGCCGGGCTCTCGCCGCTCTCGTCCCTCGGCATCGAGGCGGTCTGCGCCCGGATCATCCACCAGCTGCGGGGCAAGCTGGGCAGGTTCGATCCCATCGCCGGCCGCCCGGGGTTGCCGCGGGCGCTCTCCCGGACCTTGCAGGAGCTGCGCATGGCGGCGGTCCGGCCGGAGGGGGACCTCGGCGCCATCCTCGATGCCTACGAGCAGGAGCTGGCCGCGGCCCGACTGGCAGATCGCGCGCAGGTGTTCCGTCTCGCGCTGGAAGCCGATTCCCCGCTGCTCGGGCTGCCCGCCCTGCTCGTCGATCTGCCGCTGCGCTCCGCCCTGGAGGAGCGGCTGCTGGGCAAGCTCCGCGGCGAGGTGCTGGCGGTCGCGCCTGCCAGCGATGCGGCGCGGGTTGCGCGCGCCCTCGGCGTGTCTCCCACGCGCCTCTCCGAACCTTCCGACACCTCGCTGTCGCGGGTGCAGCAGCGCCTCTTCGAGGAGGGCAGCGAGCCGCAGCCGCCCCTCGGCGAGGACGTGCTGCTCCTCTCCGCGCCGGGTGAAAGCCGCGAGTGCGTGGAGATCGCGCGCCTGTTGCTGCGCGAGGCCGGGCGGGGAGTGCCGTTCGACCGGATGGCGGTGCTGCTGCGCGCGCCCGGGCAGTACCGGGCGCTCCTCGAAGAGGCGCTGGCGCGCGCCGGCATCCAGGCCCATTTCGCCTCGGGGACCCTGCGGCCCGACCCCGCAGGGCGCGCATTCCTGGCGCTCCTGGCCTGTGCCGCCGAAGGGCTCTCGGCGCGCAGGTTCGCCGAATATCTCAGCCTCGGCGAGACGCCCAGGGCGGTTGCGGGCGCGCCGCCGCCGGCGCCTCCCTCCGGGGACCGCTGGGTGCCGCCCGACGCCGAGCTGACCGCGCGAGCGCCGGAAACGGCGCCTGCCGCGGAGGAGCCCGCCTTCCCGTCCGATCTGGACGAACCGGTGGTGGCAGGATCGCTGCGCGCTCCGCGCCGCTGGGAGAAGCTGCTGGTGGATGCGGCAGTCATGGGCGGCAGGGCGCGCTGGGAGCGCAGGCTGGGTGGCCTTGGGGAGAAGCTCCAGCGCGAGCTCGCGGCAGTCGCCGAAGACGAGGCCAAGGCGGAGCGCGCCAGGCGCGACCTGTCCGACCTCGCGGCGCTCCGCCAGTTCGCGCTGCCGCTCCTGGATGCGCTGGCCGCGCTGCCCGTCTCCGCCAGCTGGGGCGAGTGGAACGATCCTCTCACCGCGGTGGCCACCCGCGCCCTGCGCGACCCCTCGCGCGTGCTCTCGCTCCTGCACGAGCTGGCGCCCATGGCGCCGGTGGGTCCGGTCGCCCTGCCGGAAGTTCGGCTCGTGCTGCGCAGGCGTCTGACCGAGCTGCCGGTGGCGCCTGGGGCCGCGCGGCATGGGAAGGTCTACGTCGCGCCGGTGGAAGCGGCGCGCGGCCTCGCCTTCGACGTGGTCTTCGTGCCCGGGCTCGCCGAGAAGCTCTTCCCGCAGAAGGTCATCGAGGATCCGGTACTGCGCGACCGGCAGCGCAGCCCCTTCCCGGATCTGCAGACGTCCGAAGACCGCATCGCTGCCGAGCGCCTGACGCTGCGGCTCGCCGTCGGCGCGGCACGGCAAAAGGCCGTCCTCTCCTGGCCCCGCATCGATCTCTCCCAGGGCCGCGCGCGCGTGCCCTCGTTCTACGGCCTCGAGGTGGTGCGCGCCGCCGAGGGAACCCTGCCCGGGTTCGCCGATCTCTCGCGCCGCGCCGAGCAGTCCGCCGGAGCGCGGGCAGGCTGGCCGGCGCCCACGCGGGCCGCTGACGCCATCGACGAATCGGAGCACGACCTTGCCCTGCTGGAGCGCGCGCTGCGGCTGCCACAGGAAAGCCGCGGCACGGCGGCGTACTTGATGTCCGCCAACCCGCACCTGCGCCGCGCCGTGCGGGCCAGGGCGCGGCGCTGGCTCCGCCGGTGGACTCCTGCCGACGGACTGGTGCAGCCCGAGGCCGAGGCGCTGGCAGAACTGCAGAAACACCAGCCCACGGCGCGACCGTACTCGCCCACTGCGCTGCAGAACTACGCGGCCTGTCCCTACAAGTTCGTGCTGCAGGCCGTGCACCGCCTCGCTCCGCGCGAGGTCCCCGAGCCCATCGACGAGATCGATCCGCTCTCGCGCGGCTCGCTGATCCACGAAGTGCAGTACCAGCTGCTCTCCGCGCTCTCGCGGACAGGCGGGCTGCCCATCCGCGACCTCGCCGCCGCGCAAGCGCAGCTCGACGAGGTGGTGGAGAGCGTGGCCGGAGAATGGGAAGACCGCCTTGCGCCGGCCATCGACCGCGTCTGGAAGGACTGCGTCGCGGGGGTGAAGATCGACCTGCGCGAATGGCTCAGGCGCGTCAGCGAGGATGCGGCCTGGACGCCCTGGCGATTCGAGCTTTCCTTTGGTTTGCCCGGGACCGCGGATCGCGATCCGCACAGCACCAAGGAACCCGTCGCTCTGGACGCGGGCATCCGGCTCCGCGGGTCCATCGACCTGGTGGAGCGGGCTGCCGACGGCGCGCTGCGCGCCACCGATCACAAGACCGGCAAGGCGTGGGTCAAGCAGGGCGCCGTCATCGGGGGCGGCGGCAGCCTGCAGCCGGCTCTCTACGCGCTGGCCCTGGAGAAGCTGTTCCCCGCTGTCCGCGTGGAAGGCGGCCGGCTCTATTACTGCACCCACGCCGGCGAATACACGTCGGTGCCGGTGGCGTTGGACAACGCGGCGCGCGGCAGCATCGAGCAGCTTTCGCAGACCATCTCCGCGGCGGTGGCGCAAGGCTTCCTGCCGGCGGCGCCGAAGGACGATCGGGAGTGCGAGCGCTGCGACTACCTGGCGGTCTGCGGCCCGACGGAATGGCAGCGCTCGCAGCGCAAGCCCGGCGATGCGTTGCAGCCGCTGGTGCAATTGAGGGCCATGCCGTGACCGCGCCCCTGGCCGACGCCCGCGCCCGCGAGCGCATCCGTACGGACCTCGACGCCACCCTGGTGGTGGAGGCGGCTGCGGGCACGGGCAAGACCACCGAGCTGGTGTCGCGCATCGTGGCCCTGGTCCGCGACGGCCGCACCACGCTCGACCGCATCCTCTCCGTCACCTTCACCGATCTGGCGGCCGGCGAGATGAAGCTGCGGCTGCGCACCGAGCTGGAGAAAGCGCGGCAGGAGGCTGCACCGCTCGAGCGCGACCGCTTCACGGCCGCGCTGGCCCGGCTGGAGCTGGCCCCCATCGGCACCATCCATTCCTTCTGCGCCGATCTCTTGCGCGAGAGGCCGGTGGAGGCCCGCGTCGACCCCGTCTTCGAGATGGCCGCAGGCGAGGAGCAGGGGCGGCTGTTCGACCACGCCTTCGACTCCTGGTTCCAGCGCGTCATCCAGGACCCGCCCGAGGGCGTGCGGCGCCTGCTGCGTCGCAGGGTGCGCCCCGGCGAGACGCCGCCGCGCGAGCTCTTGCGGGATGCGGGGCTCGATCTGGCCGAGCACCGCGACTTTGACGGCTCGTGGCGGCGCGAGCCATTCGATCGAGGGGCCGGGCTTCTGCGCATGGTCGGGCGTCTGGCCGAGCTGGGCGACCTGGCATCGCGGGCGCAGCAGCCCGACGACTGGGCGGCCAGGGCCATCGCCGAGATCCAGCGCTGGGTAGAGGAGCTGTGGCGAAGGGAGGCGGCACGCGGCCGCGACGCCGACGGGCTGGAGGCCGAGCTGCACGAGCTCTCCCGCCGCCGGTCGTGGAACTGGCGCGGCAGGGGCAAGTGGTTCGCGCAGGGGCTCGAGCGCGCCAGCGTCACGGCGCTGCGCGAGCAGGTCAAGGCGGACCTGGACGCGTTCCTCGCGCAATGCGACGCGGATTTAGCGGCCTGCCTGCGCGAGGAGCTGCGGCCGCTCTGCGCCGCCTACGAGGAGCTCAAGAACTCCGCCGGCTGCCTCGACTTCCTCGACCTGCTGCTGCGAGCCCGGGATCTGGTGCGCGACGACGCCGGCGTTCGGGCAGAGCTTTGGCAGCGCTTCACCCACGTGCTGGTGGACGAGTTCCAGGACACCGACCCGCTGCAGGCGGAGATCCTCCTGCTCATCGCCTCGGCCGACCCCGCGCAGGCCGACTGGCGGAAGGCGCGGCCGGCACCTGGCAAGCTGTTCGTGGTGGGTGACCCCAAGCAGTCCATCTACCGCTTCCGGCGCGCAGACATCGCGCTCTACGAGGACGTGAAGCAACTGCTGCTGGCCGACGGCGCCGAGCTCCTGCACCTGAGCACCAGCTTCCGCTCGGTGCCGGACATCCAGCGCGCGGTCAACGCCGGTTTCGCCCCCAGGATGCAGGGCGGGTCTCAGGCGGCGTACGTCTCGCTCGACCCGTACCGCGACCCTGTCGCGGGGCAGCCGGCGGTGGTGGCGCTGCCGGCGCCCCGCATCTACGGCGACCGCGACAAGCTCGCCAACTTCCGCATCGAGCAGTCCTACCCGGACGCAGTGGCGGCCTTCGTGGACTGGCTCTTGCGCCAGTCGGGGTGGAAGGTGAGCGAGCGCGGCGGCGAGGCGCTGGTGCCGGTTGCGGCGCGGCACGTGTGCCTCCTCTTCAAGCGCTACTCCAGCTGGGGCAAGGACCTCACCCGTCCGTACGTGCAGGGGCTGGAAGCGCGCCGCATTCCCCACGTGCTGGTGGGAGGGCGCTCGTATCACGCGCGCGAGGAAGTGCTGGCCATGCGGACGGCGGCGGCCGCCATCGAATGGCCGGAAGACGAGCTGGCCGTCTTTGCCGCCCTCAAGGGTCCCCTCTTCGCGCTGGGCGACGACGCGCTGCTGCTCTTTCGCGAGCGCCACGGCCACCTGCACCCCCTGCGCAAGCGGCCGGAGGAGATGATCGCCGCCGCGGCCGAAGTCTCCGACGCGCTCGCCGTCCTGGGCGAGCTGCACTTGCGCCGCAACCGGCGCCCCATCGCGGAGACCTTCTCGCGCCTGCTCGATGCCACCCGCGCCCACGCCGGTTTTGCCATCCGCCCGGCGGGGGAACAGGCCCTGGGCAACGTGCTGCGCGTGCTGGAGCTGGCCCGTCGCTTCGAGGCGGGTGGCGCCAGCAGCTTCCGCGCCTTCGTCGATCGGCTGTCGGCGGACGCCGAGCGCGGCGAGGCGGCGGAGGCGCCCGTGCTGGAGGAAGGCACCGAAGGCGTGCGCATCATGAGCGTGCACAAGGCCAAGGGCCTCGAGTTCCCGGTGGTGGTCCTCTGCGACCCGTGCGCGCCGGCGGCGCCTAAAACGCCCTCGCGGCTGGTGGACCCCGACCGCAAGGTGTGGGCGATGCAACTCGCGGGCTGTGCTCCCTCCGAGCTGCTGGCCGAGGCGCCCGCGCTCTTGCAGCGCGACGCCGAGGAGGTGGTGCGGGTCGCCTACGTCGCCGCGACGCGCGCCCGCGACCTGCTCGTCGCTCCGGTCACCGGGGACGAGGAGTTGCAGGGCTGGCTCGCGCCGCTCAATCCCGCCCTTTATCCTCCTCCGGAGGCGCGCCGGCAGGCCGAGGCCGTGCCCGGCGTGCCGGCGTTCGGCCGGGAGTCGGTGCTCGATCGACCCGATGGGCTGTTCGCGGCGCTCTCCGTCTCGCCGGGGCTGCACGCGCCGCAGGCGGGAGAGCACCGGGTGGCCTTCTGGGACCCGCACGCGCTGGAGCTGGGTCGCGAGGTGGAGAACTGGCTGCGCGAGCGGGATCTATTGTTGGTGGACGATGGCGCCGCCCATCCGGCGGCGCTGGGGCACGCCGCCTGGCAAGAGGCGCGCGGGGCCGCGCTGGAAGCCGGCGCTCGCCGCTCCTTGCGGATCGAGACCGCCACCGCGCGATCGATCGCCACCCCGGACGCCACGCCGGTCGAGCTGCTGGCGGTGGAAGGCCGCGATCCCGGCCGGCCGCGCGGCAACCGGTTCGGGGCGCTGGTCCACGCCGTGTTGGCCGAGGTGGACCTCCGCGCCGGCCACGCGTCCGTGGACCGCATCGCGCTGGCGCAAGCAAGGATCGCCGGCGCCTCCCCGGAGGAAATGCAGGCCGCTGCCCGAGCCGCGCGGGCCGCGCTCGCCCACCCCTTGCTGCGACGCGCGGCGGCGGCCGCCGAACACCGGCGGGAGGAGCCTGTCGCACACGTGCTGGAGGACGGCACACTGCTGGAGGGCGTGGTGGACCTGGCCTTCCGCGACGCGGGCGGCTGGACGGTGGTGGATTTCAAGACCGACGCGCACCCCGAAGAGCACGCGCAGTATGCCGCGCAGCTCCAGCTCTACCGGGCCGCCGTCGAGGCTGCCACCGGCGAGCCGACCCGGGCGGTATTGCTAGCGATCTGAGAGGTGAGCCCGCAGCGCACCTGCGCCCCTTGTTTATTTACACGTCGTTCTGGTGGCCTATGCCGGCATCGCGAAACCCTGGGAGGGGTGTTTGACGCTCTACGGCCGGCCCAACACGCGTGTTCGCTATCGCTTCGACAATCTGGATCAGGCCCGGGCCCATCTCCATGAGGTGGAAGGCCGGGCTCTCTTCTTCTGCAGGGACGAGAAGATCCGCTTCCTGCCCGACGCCCCGGTCTGCCTCTCCTTCGCCTTTTCGGGTGGCGAGGTGACCCGGCTCTTGCACGGCCAGGTGGCCGCGGGGGTGGAGGGGAGCGGCACCTGGATCGAAATCCGCGACGTCCGTCCGCTGCGCGAGCTCACGCCCACCGAAGCGGTGCGCCGCAGCATCCGCCTGGGTTGCGACGCGCCGGTGGAAGCGCGGGGAGATACGCGCAACGCCACCGTCCGCATGCTCGATCTGAGCGTCGGCGGGGCGCGCTTCTCCGGAGCGGCGGGATTCTCCGCCGGCGACCGCCTCGAGTTGCGGCTGCTCGGCACCGACGGCATCACCTTCCACGACCTCGCCTACGCCGTGGTCGTCTGGGCGGATGGCAGCGAGATGGGCGTGCGGTTCGACCTCAGCGACGTGGTGGGCCGCCGCGCCGTTCGCCGCCTGATCGACGAATCCGAGAACCTCTGGGAGGAGGCTTGGGAAGGCGACCACGCCTCCGGGTGCTGCACCGGCAAAGGCATGCTCGATCCGGAGGCCCCGAGCATCCAAAGGCTCCGGGCTCCGGGCTCCAGCTCGACAACCAGCGAAAACACCGGGACCTGAACATCCGCGGGAAGACCCCCTGAACCGAGCTGGAGCCCGGAGCCGGGCGCCTGGAACCAAGAGCGGATGTCGCTCTTAGCCCTTCTTGGCCTTGTGCGCCGGGCAGGCGTCCAGGGCGGGGTTGGGATCGATGGCGTCGTGCCCTTCCACGACCTTCACCACCTGGCCGTCCGGCCCGATGACGAAGGTCGCCCGGTTGGCGTAGGCGCCGTTCTTCACCCCGAACGCCTCCGCCACCTCGCCCTTGGGGTCCGCTGCCAGCGGGAAGGGCAGGCTGAGGCTCTGGGCAAACCGCTTCTGCGTGTCGAGATCGTCCATGGAGACGCCCAGGACCTGGGCGTTCTTGTCGGCGAACTTGGACTGCACGTCCCGCAGCGCCGACATCTCCTTGGTTCAACCACCCGTGAACGCCTTGGGAAAGAAGGCGAGCACCAGCGTCTGCCCCTTGTAGTCGGCGAGCGACTTCGTGCCACCCGTCGTCTGCAGGGAGAACGCCGGCGCCTTCTGTCCAGGCGCGACCGCGGCCGCGAGGACCAGCAACATGACGTGTGTCATGGGCCCACCTTACACCGGCGACCCGCGGTGGTCAGTCGCCCGCCTGCTCTCCGGCTGCTGGCGGACGCCGCTCTGCCCAAGGGGCGCGAATGTCTAACTTCGAGGCATGCGGGCCCCAGGAGCGACCGGCGAGGCTCGACGGCTGGCTGGCCTGCTTCGCGCCGCCAACGGCGGGCAGCGCGAGCGGATCGCGCGGCGCGTGGTGCGGCTGGTGGCCGAGGCCTGCGACGGAGAGGATGCCGCCGGCGCGGCCCGCGCGTGCGCCGCGCTGCGCGACTCGGTGCTCGACCTCTGCCAGGGCGGCGTGCTCTCCCTGGGCGACGCGCGCCTGATCTGCAACGAGATCGACGTCGCCGCCGCCGCCGCGCTGGAGCGCAGCGCTGGAGCGCGGCGCGCCTTGGAGGCCGTCCACCGGTCGCTGGTCACCACCTCTGCGGCGGAGCTGCCCCAGCTCGCGCTGGAGGGCGCGCCGTCGCTGGACTCCGCCGTCCTGCTGCTGGCCGAAAGCGGACGCCTCTCGGCCCGCGGGGCCGCCGGAACGACGTTGCAGGACGACGTCGCGGCGCCCGGGAGCGTTGCGGCCCGCGCCGCCCACGAGAAGGCGGTCGTGGAAGCGAGCGCAGTGGAGGACTCGCGCGTCGTGCTCGCGCTGCCGCTGCTGTCCGGCAGCGACGTGCTCGGGGTCATGCGCTTCGCGTCGCGTCGCGCGGCGCATTTCGGCGCGGACGAGAAGCGCTTCCTGGGTGCCGTGGCCACGCGCGCCGCCACCCTCCTGGCGGGCACCGAGGCGGAGACGCGCCTGCGGCACACGCTGCGCACCGTCCAGTCGCTGATCGACGCCTCGCCGCTGCCCATCCTCTCGGTGGATCGGAGCCGGCGGGTGCAGCTCTGGAACACCGCCGCCGAAGAGCTGTTCGGCTGGACGCACGACGAGGTGATGGGCCGGCCGAGCCCGCTGGTGTCGGACGACGCGGCGGGCGAGGCCGCCGAGATCCTGGCGGCGGTGGAGGCGGGCGGCATCGTGCGAAACCGCGAGATCCGGCGCCCGCGCAAGGACGGCTCGCCTCTCGACCTCGCCCTCTCCGCCGCGCCGCTGCGAGACGCGGCCGGCGAGGTGACCGGCTCCATCGCCATCCTCGCCGACATCACCGACTCCAGGCGCCGCGAGTTGGACGCGCAGCGCACCGCCCGGTTCCGCGAGCAGTTCGTCGGCATCGTCGGGCACGACCTGCGCAACCCGCTCACCGCCATCGTCACCTCGGCCCAGCTGCTCGTGCGCTACGGCGAGATGTCGGAGCGCCAGGCGCGCGTCTTGAACCGCATCTCCGCCAGCGCCGATCGGATGGCGCGGATGATCGACGATCTGCTCGACTTCGCCCGCAGCCGGCTGGGCGGCGGCTTTCCCATCCAGCGCAAGCGCGTCGACCTGCGGCAGCTCTGCGAGCAGACGGTGGAGGAGCTGGAGTTCGCCTGGACGCGCGCCATCCCCGTCGATTCGGATGGCGACCTCTGGGGCAACTGGGATCCCGACCGCATGGCGCAGGTGATCTCGAATCTGGTGGGCAACGCGCTCCAGCACAGCAAGGGCGAGGTGCGCGTCGTCCTGCGCGCCGAGGCGGACGTGGTGACGCTGCAGACCTGGAACGGCGGGACTCCCATTCCCGGCGAGGTCTTGCCGCACCTGTTCGAGCCGGGGCGCCGCGATTCGCGCTCCTCGGGGCTGGGGTTGGGCCTCTACATCGTGCAGCAGATCGTGCTGGCGCACGGGGGCAGCCTGGAGGTGCGTTCGCTGGAGGAAGAGGGCACCACCTTCACCGTCACGCTGCCGCGGCGGGCGCGCCACATCGCTTGACCACCGGCGGGCCGCCGCGCATGTTCCCGCGCATGCGTCATTTCCTCGGCTGCGTCCTGGTCCTGGCCTGCGCGCACCGGAGTCCGGCGGAGGCGCCGGCTGCCGGAGCCACCGCCGCGGCCTCTTCGATGCCCTCCAATCGATCGCCTGCGTCCACCTCCACGCCGGAGCAGGCCTCCGCGGCGCAGCAGCCTTCGGCGCCGGCCCCGGCGGCGGGCGCGGCGCCGGCCGGAGCGCCCGCGGGATCGCCCACGCAGCCGGCGGCGCGCGGGCCGATGACAGCCGCCGAGGCCGCGGAGGCCGCCTCGCGCGAGGCGCACGGCGGCGGCGACGGTGTCACCAAGCCCGCAGACGACACGTCTCCATGCAGCACGGACGCCGACTGCACCATGACCCGCCATCCGCCTGGGAACTGCTGCGCGTCGCTCTGCACGCCGCGGGCGGTGACCAGGACGCAGGCGGAGGCGCTGCAGCAGCGCGACCAGAGCTGCCGGTGCGCGATGCCGCTGTGCCGGCCGCCGCTGCACGAGAAGGTGGCCGCCTGCGTGCAGAACCGTTGCGTGGAGAAGGACGCCGGGCCGAGCTACTGAACGGCGGCCGCGGCCTCGCGCTTGGCCGGGCCGCTCTTGTCGCCGTCGCGGCCGCGCGAGGTCCACAGCGCCGACGCCACCAGCGCGGCGAGCACCAGGCCCTGGGCGAGCAGGCCTTCCCGCGTCGCGTAGAGCCCCAGCGCCGGCACCTGGAAGGCGCCCCACACCGTGAGCGGCAGTACGCCCAGGACTTGAAGGCTGCGCACGCCGTTGCCCACCATCAGCACCGCCAGCGTGCAGAGCAGGACGCCGCAGGCGAGCAAGAGCGGCCGCGGCTTGAGCTTGCGTCCCAGCCGCTGGAAGCCGGCGACCAGCGCCACCAGCCCCAGCAGCCCCGCGAAGGCACCCGCCGCCACGGTGGCGTCGTTGCCCGGCTCCTCGAGCAGGAGGCCACGGAAGAAGAGCACCGTCTCGAAGGCCTCGCGATAGACGGCGACGAAGGTCAGTCCCGCCACCACCGCCGCCCCCGCTCCCGCCGAGGAGCGCTGGAAGAAGGCCGAGATCACCCGGCGCGAGCTCATGGCGGCGAAGAGCCAGTGGCTGGCGTAGAGGATGAGCCCTGCCAGCACCAGCTGGAGGACGCCCTCGATCAGCTCGCGGTGCGCGCCCGAGAGGCGCACCAGCAGCATGCCCGACACCCACCACGTCGCCGCCCCTGCCAACAGCGCCGAGAGCCAGCCGGCGTGCACGGCGTGCGCGTCGCCGGAGCGGCCCGCCTTGCGCAGGAGCGCGAGCATGGCCGCGACCAGCAGCGCCGCCTCCACTCCCTCGCGCAGCGCGATGGCCAGGGCCGCGACGAAGGCCACCAGCCCGCCGCCCGGCCCGCGCGCATCGGCCTTCTCCAGCAGGGCATCGAGCTTCGCGGCGTTCTGGTCGAGAGCAGAATCCTTGCCGTCGATCGAGCCGCGCAGCGCGAGGAAGGCGGCCTCGATCTCCTGCACCAGCCGCCCGTCGCGCGCGCGCAGGCCCGCCTCGTGCGCTTCGAAGTGATCGAGGTAGGCGGAGATGAGCGCGCCCCGCGCCCCGTCGCGTTCCCCGCGGCGTGCCTGCGCGACCGCCTTCTGCACCGCGCTGCGCGCCTGCGCCAGCCCCTGGGCCTCCAGGGGGTCCGAGGTCTCCGCGAAGGGACCGCCGCGGAGCGCGGCCAGCGCCGCCTCTTGTTCCTGCTGCGACAGGCCGGCCGTCACCAGCCGGGCCCGCAGCTCGTCGTCCGCAAGCGAGGCCAGCTCGGCGTAGCGGGTGGGCAAGAGCGCCGCCCGCGCCAGCGTCAGGCCGCGCGGCGAGGCGCCGGGATGCGCGAGCGAGAGGACGTAGAACGCCACGTCCCACCGTTCCGAGTCGGAGAGGCCGGTGTCGTAGGCCGGCATCTGCGTCTTCGGCACCCCGTAGGTGGCGGCGCTGAAGATGCGCCGCGGGCTCAGCGCCCCCGCCTCGGTCCGGAAGTCGGGCGGCTTCGTCTCCAGCCCCAAGGAGAGATTCGGATGCCCGTCGGCGCCGTGACAGGCCGCGCACGACTGCGCGTAGACCCGGGCGCCCCGCACGAGATCCGGCGCATGCTGCGGCAAGAGCACCACCTGGAAGCGCTCGGCGATCTCGTCGCGGAGAGCCCGCGCCGCCTGCGTTACCTCGGAGGGCGGCGCCCGCGCCGCTGCCCTCTGGCCCAGCGCGTCGAGCTGCTTCGCCAGATCTTCGCCCTTGGCGCCAGCGTCCGCGCGCAGCTCGCGGGCGGCGTCCTCGAGGAAGCCGATCTGTTCCTGGTGCTCGGCAGGAGAGAGAAGCTCGCCGTGCTCCCCCACTGCCCGCGCGTAGTCGCCGGACACGTAGTCCAGCAGCGCCACCGCCCGGCGCAGCGGCTGCGCCTCGCCCGGCTGCGCCGGCGCCGCAGCCGCGACGAGAGTGAGACTGAGAATCATTCTCAACATCGCCCGCTAGGATAGTGGGCAAGCGGCCTGTTGTCACTCCCGCCAAGTCGTGGCAAGTCGTCGCGGCAAACACATGCGGCTCCCCAAGTACTTCATCCGGACGCGCGAGGACGGCGCCACCCACACCGAGGCGGCGCACATCCCCGGCGGTCGCTCCGTGCGAGATCTAGTATTCGGCGCCAACGACGGGCTGGTGGCCGCCTTCGCGGTGGTCTCCGGCGTCCACGGGGCGGCCGTCTCCACTCGCATCGTGCTGCTGGCGGGCCTCGCCGAGCTGATCGGCGGCACCATCGCCATGGGCCTCGGCGCCTATCTCGCCGCCAAGAGCGAGCGCGAGTTCATCTTGAGCGAGCGCGAGCGCGAGGAGCGCGAGATCCGCGAGTTCCCGGAGGAGGAGCGCAAGGAGGTGCGCACCATCTTCGCGCGCAAGGGCTTCCACGGCCGCGCGCTCGACCAGATGGTGGAGCACGTCACCGCCGACCCGGTCTTCTGGGTGGATACGATGATGACCGAGGAGCTGGGCCTCGCGGCAGTGCCCAGCACCGCGCCTTTGCGCTCCGGCCTGGTGGTGGCGCTGGCATACGCGCTGGGCGCGGCCTTCCCCGTCATTCCCTACGCGCTGCCGCTGGCAGTTCCAGTCGCCTTCGGTCTGTCGGTCGGCTGCACGCTGGTGGCGCTGTTCGCCGCCGGCGCTGCCAAGACCCGGATGACGGGCCGGCCCTGGCTGCGCAGCGGGCTGGAGACGATGCTGGTCGGCGCCATCGCGGCGGCGGCGACGTTCGCCGCCGGGACGCTGGTCGCCGGATGAGCGCCGAGACGGAGCTGGCGGCGGCGCTCCTACCCGCCTTCCGCGCGGACTTCGCCGAGCGCGAGGCCACCGCGCGCCAGCTGGCGGAGCTGTTCCTCGACGCGGTCGCCGCCGCCTTGCCGCTCACCCGCCACGCTCCTGCCGACGCGGCGCTGGCGGAGTTGGAGGCGCTGGCGCAGCAGACCGACGTCTACGCCTGGGACGGCGCGCCGGGCTGGGACGAAGTGCTGGCGCGCGGACTCCTGCCGCGCGATCCCTTGCCGCCGGGTCCGCCGGTGCTCGACGGCCTGGGCGCGCGCGCGGAGCGTACACAGCAACGCGGCGAGCTGAAGCGGCGCGCGCACGCAGCAGCCGGGGAGCTGATTGCCCTCACCCGGGAGGCCGCCCGGAGCGGCTCGCCGGCCGCGGCAGTCGCCTCCCATGCCTGCCTGCTGCGCCTGGTGGGCCTCTCCGCGGCGGCTCCGCTGCTCCTGCTAGGTGAGGATCCTGCTGCCGGCCTGCCGCCGGAAGCCAGACCGCGCGAGCTGCTGCGCGACCTGGACGAGCGCGGAGACACCTTCGCGCTGGCGCAGGAGGAATGGCTTGCGCTGCTACTGGCGCGGAATCCGGCGGCCGCCGCATCGCCCGCCTTCCGCACCTTCTACGCGGGCCTTTCGCAGACGCTACGGGTGGCGATGCAGCTGCGGCGATTCCGCGACCAGGCGCGGGAGGGGCTCCTCGCGGCGGACGGAGAGGCGCTGCTCGGCGCGGTCGGATCGTGGCAACCCGTGCGCTGGAGCGCGCTTCGCGCAGGCGTACCCTCGACCTGGATGGAGGCGCTGTGTCCGCCGGCGCCCGCCGACGAAGCGCCGCTGGCCAGGCTGGGGCGGGAGTGCGATGCGGCGCTCGACCTCTTCTCCTGCCTGTGGCTCGCGCAGGATCTCCCGCTGGCTTCCTTTGCCGCCCTGGCGGCCCTCTTCACCGCCCGCTGCGCCTCCGTCGCCGCCCTCTGGGAGGAGCGGGGCGGTGGCGCAAACGCCCGCTGACCGTTAGGATTTGGCGACGCAGCACTACAGGGGAGTGTCGAACATGGATGGCTGGTCTTCCTCGGCACCGATTGGCCGCACCCGGACCGCGGAGTTCATGGCGTCGGTCTATCGCTGGATGGCCTTCGGCCTGGCGCTGACCGGCATCGTGGCTTACGCCGTCACCAGCTCGCCCAGCCTGCTCGCGACCTTCTACAGGATCGACGAGACCGGCCGCATCGCCGGGTCCGCACCGCCGATGTGGATCGCGCTCATCGCCTGGTTCGTCATCGGGCTCGCCTTCACCCCGGTAGCCATGCGCGCCTCGGTGGGCGCCGCGGTGGCGATGTTCCTGACCTACTGCGCGCTCTCCGGCGTGGTGTTCTCGAGCATCGTCTTCCAGTACACGGCCGCCTCCATCGCCTCGACCCTCTTCGTCACCGGCGGGGCGTTTGGCGCGCTCTCCGTGTACGGAACGGTGACCAAGCGCGATCTGGACGCCTGGCGCAGCTTCCTCTTCATCGGCCTCGTCGGCATCATCCTCGCCAGCATCGTCAACGTCTTCCTGCACAGCAACGCGGTGGAGTTCGTGGTCTCCTGCGCGGGCGTGCTGATCTTCGCGGGGCTCACCGCCTACGACACGCAGAAGCTGCGGCAGTTGGGCGAGCAGGGCGAGGAACGGCACGCGCTGATCGGCGCGCTGGCGCTCTACCTGGACTTCGTCAACCTCTTCCTCTTCCTGCTCCGGTTCATGGGCAGGCGGCGTGACTGAGAAGGCCTTCGACCGGGGCGCCTTCTTCGACGTCGACGGAACGCTGGTGTCCACCAACGTGGTGGACGCCTACGCGTATTACGTCTTCCACCGGGGCACCATCTTCGGCACCGCCCAGCGCCTGTTCAAGGGCCTCGCCATGGCGCCCGTCTACGCGCTCGCCGACGCGATGAACCGCAAGGTCTTCAACGAGCTCTTCTACCGCGCCTACCGCGGCCTCTCCGAGGACCGGTTGGTGGAGCTGTCGGAGGACCTCTGCGAGAAGGTGCTCAAGCCCGCCGTCTACCCGGGCGCGCTCGACATCATCGCCGAGTGCCGCAAGGCGGGGTGCAAGATCGTGCTCTGCACCGGCGCCATCGACATCACCATGCGGCCGCTGGCGGAATACCTGGGCGCGGACGACCTGATCGCCAACTCGCTCCAGTTCGTGGAGGGGTTCGCCACCGGCAAGGTGATCCCGCCCATCGTCGAGGGCGCCAACAAGGCCAACCGCATCCGCGACTACTGCGTGCAGCACGGGCTGCGGCTCGACGTCTCGCACGCCTACAGCGACTCGCTCTCCGACTATCCGATGCTCACGATGGTGGGACGGCCCACGGCGGTGAACCCCGACCGGCGCCTCCGCTCGCACGCCCGCGCCTACGAGTGGCCCATCCTCGACCTCACCCTGACCGGACGTAAACATTTACCTCGGTAAAACCCCAGGGGAGTACTTGCGCCTGCTTCCCGGGCTGCCCAGCTTGGCGGCATGCGGTGGGCGGGGGTGGTCGGGGCAGTCTTCTTGATTTCCTGCAGCCAGGGCGGTCTGCCCGGGCTGGTGCAGGCTCCGGACGGGGGCACCGGGGGCAGCGACGGCGGCTCGCAGCTGAATCCGCCCGACGGCGGCACCGATCAGGATCCGGTGGACGACGGGGTGCGGCATTGGCCACCGTCCCGCGCCGGCTACGTGAATCCCATCACCGCCGAGAACCAGCGTCAGGGCGACCCGTCCTGGAACCGCGGCTTCACCAACCCCTGGGCGGCGCAGATCGAGGCGTACGCCGACCGCGTCAGCGCCAAGCCCGGCGATGTCGTCCAGCTGATGGCGCGCTCTGACCGGCCAGGGGCGACCGCCTCGTGGACCCTCTATCGCATCGGCTGGTATGGCGGCGCCGGCGCGCGTGCGCTGACCAGCGGCACGGTGCAGGTTCCCGCCCAGGGAGCCTGCTCCAACAATACGCAGACCGGATTGATCCGCTGCAGTTGGGCGCCCACCTTCACCGTCACCATCCCGCGGGACGCGGTCAGCGGGCTGTACCTGGTCCGCATCGTGCGCACAGACCACATCGGGGTGATGATCCCGGTGGTGGTCCGCGACGATCGGCAGGCGGATCTCCTCTTCCAGAGCAGCGTGCTGACCGCGCAGGCGTACAACAATTGGGGCGGAGAGGGCCTCTACTCCGACTCGAACGATCACGTCCCCGGCGGCTTCGCGCTTCAAGTAACCTTCGATCGGCCCTACGACAGCGACAGCGGCTCGGGCCAGGTGCTCAAGTGGGAGGCGCTGATGGCGCGCTTCCTCGAGCGCTACGGCTACGACGTGACCTACACCACCAACCTCGACGTGGTGCGCGAAGGTTTCAAGCGGGTGATCCGCCGCGGCTCCTTCCTCTCCGTTGGCCATGACGAGTACTGGCCCGGGGAAGAGCGCGACATCATCGAGGCCGCGCGCGACGCCGGCATGCCGCTCTATTTCTTCGGCGCCAACGCCGCCTACTGGAAGGTGCGCCTCTCCGAGCCTGGCGTGGACGGCAACGCCCGCGTGGTCACCTGCTACAAGAGGCGGCCGCAGAACGATCCGATGGCGGGAACGCCCCAGCAGACCGGCCGCTTCCGCGACGATCCCATCCACCGCGCGGAGGAGGAGCTGGTGGGCACCATGTACGAGAGCTGGATGCTCTTCGGACAGGCCTGGACCGCAGGCGATACCTCGCATCCGCTCTACGCGGGCACCGGCCTCTCGCCGGGCGACACCATCCCGCAACTGGTCGGATACGAATACGACCGCACCTTCGATCTCGATACCCCGGGGCCCGTGACGGTGTTGGCGCGCTCGCCGCTGGTGGACGCGGAGGGAAAGCCCGGGTTCGCCGAGGCCACGCTCTATACCGCGCCCAGCGGAGCGCAGGTCTTCGGCGCGGGCAGCATCTACTGGTCGCGCGGGCTGGACGGCCCGCTGCGCGACGCCCGCGTCGAGCGCATGACCGCCAACGTGCTGCAGATGGGCTCGCAGCTCTCCGTGCCGCAGCAGCTCATGCATGTCGGCGCGCCCCCGGCGCCCGCCGCCGATCCGCAGTGGGCCAGCTCCGTGCGGACCGTGGCCACGGGGATGCCGGGACCTTCCGGAGTGGCGCAGCTGCCTGACGGGACCTTCGTGATCGCCGACGTCCGCGAGCACCGCATCTGGCAGACCGACGGCGGCGGCAGCGTCTGGCCCTTCGCCGGCGACGGGAACCCGGACGGCAACCCGCGCTTCGACAACGTGCCCGGCCTCTCCGCGCGCTTCTTCCAGCCCACCGCCGTGCTGCCCGACGGGCTGGGCAACGTCTACGTGGCCGACACGCACAACTGCGCCATCCGCAAGATCGCCAACGACGCCCGGCGCACCGTGACCACCGTGGCCGGCCAGTTGATGAACTGCGGCTATGTGGACGCCGCCGGCGGCGCCGCCAGGCTCTCCGATCCCATGGGCATGGCCTGGCTGGACGCCACGCACATCGTCATCGCCGACACCGAGAACTTCGCCATCCGGGTGCTCGACGTGACCACGCACGCGGTGACCACGCTGGCGCGCACGCACGACTTTGGCGAAGAGGCAGACGGCCCTGCTGCGAGCGCGTCGTTCTTCTACCCCACGGCGGTGGCGGTGGCTCCGGACGGCCGCGTGTTCTTCCTCGCCAGCTCCTTCGGCGAGCTCAAGGTGATCGGCACCGACGCGTCGCGCACCATCACTTCCCTGACCACCGGCGGGATCGGCTTCGCGGACGGCCCCGGCACCGCCGCGCGGA
>Ga0136846_1218526_pt1 | contig 25178 bp, 16 predicted proteins | sample HopSoiMetagenom2_FD_96841 | JGI IMG/M metagenome (GOLD analysis project Ga0136846, IMG submission 96841) | Grasslands soil microbial communities from Hopland, California, USA - 2 Assembly 2016 (version 4) | ecosystem: Environmental > Terrestrial > Soil > Grasslands | place: USA: Hopland... | reverse complement strand
TGGAATTCAATTATAATTTTAATCGGTCAGATGCTACTTCTGGTCGTGATACCTATGACGTGGACCATATTACCGCCAAGAACCCGGTGAAGAATGAATTATTAAGTAGCGATTTTGATAACTCATATCAAACCAATCGTGCGGGCATAAGCTGGCGCTACCAGGAAAAGAAATACAATTTTTCATTTGGCAATTTTTTCCAGCAGGCTTCACTTGCAACGGATTTTCATTTTCTTGGATTTGACAGTTCGCTTCATAAAACGTTCTCCGATTTTCTGCCTACTGCACGACTAGAGTACAACATCAACAAATTTCGAAATGTACGATTCAATTATAACACATCTACCCGGCAACCTTCGGCCATGCAAATGAACCCGATTGTAGATCTGTCGGATCCCTTGAACATCCGCGTCGGTAATCCAAATCTTTCCCAGGAGTACCAACATAGACTAAATGCGCACTATGCTTCTTTTGATCCGTTCAGGCGGACGAGTTTTTTTACAATGATGAGCTTTTCAAAGAGCAACAATCGCATAGTAAGCTATGACAGGATCGATTCACAAGGAATAAGAACTACCAGCTATACTAATGTTAATGGGGTATATAACCTCGCCGGCGCTGCAAATTGGGGATTCCCGGTAAAAGCGATTAAGAGTAGTTTAAACCTCAATACGAATATCATAAATTCGAAAAATATCAACTTCATCAATACTGAGGAAAATATTATTAATAGCTGGAACATTTCGCAGGAGGCGAACCTCAACTTCAACCATAAGGACATCCTGGATTTTTCATTGGGTGCAGATATTAGTTATAACCGTGTTCGCTATTCGTTGTCTGGCCAGGAAAACGTAAATTATTGGAATCAGGAATATTCACTCGACATGAATTTCTATTTCCCAATGGGTCTCAGTCTTGCAAGTGAATTCAGCTTCATGAAGAACACAGGTTATGCCACCGGATTCAATACAAATGTTTCCTTGTGGAATTTGGGTTTGGCTAAACAATTATTTAAGAACAAGAAAGGTGAATTAAAGGCGCAGGTGTTTGATTTATTGAATCAAAATGTGGGCGTTAGCAGGAATGCGAATCAAAACTATGTTGAGGATGTGGCCACGAAAATTTTGACGCGCTATTTTCTGTTCAGCTTTACTTACAATCTTAGTCGCTTTGCAGGCAAATCGACCCCCGTCATGCAGGGCGGGAACTTTAAGATAATCGGAGACAAAACGAGGATGTAATCGTGGCTGAGCATGCCAGTTGGCACCCAGAAATGGCTGGCACGTTTTTAGAAAGTATATCCATGAAACATACAGTGGACCAGGACCTGGAACAATGATATGACCAATCCACAGATTGCGATAATCATCTGAACCTACTCTGTTGGTCAGGTATAGTTAGCCACCTTCTGATATGCCGGAAGGTGGCTTTTTAACGTATGAACGCGGCATGAAATTTTTACCGGGTAGTAAAACTGAATATGCAACCAGGAAACAACCGCGGTAACGAAAGCACGAGCGAAAATCCGAATTTGAAGCAGACTAACGAGCAACAGGATGATAGGGGACAAATCAATTTGGGCGGCAGGGAGTTCACAGGTGAGTCCGAAGATCAGCAAACCACCTCTACAGGGACACCAAGTATGGGAACTGGGTTACCCGTTGACGAAAGAGACAATAAAAATTCTGAGACGGCGGAAAAAAGTTAACGACTCGTTCGGTCCACTTGCCTTACATATCTGCTAAATTGGGAATGATGAAAATCACCTTCCTGATTAGTTGGACTATTTTCATATTCGCATTTATTGGCTGCAAATCCATAACGGAAAAAAACAGTAGCCCGCACAAGCAATACGAAGCGAAAATTATTACTGCGGGGCTTGACAAAACGAGCCTGGGAAGAAGTTGGCTGCTAGCGTCCGATGAAAGTCTAAGAAAGCCATTATCAATTACGATTCCATACGCAGAGAATGGATATTTTCCCGCAGATAAACCGGTGGCCGTGGCCTATCGATTTAAATGTAAACGCGGCGAAAAAATAATTGTTCGGATTGAAGGGCGACCAAAATCGACATTTCGATTATTTGCAGACTTATTCAAAGGGCCATCCTCCACCGAGCAGGCAGAATGGTTAGCGGCGGTTGACACCATAAACAATTTATTGGAATGCGAAATTGAAAAGACCGCCGATTATTTGTTGCGCATTCAACCCGAATTGTTGGCGGCTTGCGAATATGATATCACCATTTCGTCTGGACCGTCACTGGCATTTCCGGTTCGGAATGGCCGCATAGAAAGTGTTTGGGGCGATCCAAGAGATGCGGGCGGACGCAGACATGAAGGCGTTGACATTTTTGCTGCGAAATATTCTCCCGTCCTTGCTGCTGCCAACGGTGTGGTCAGGGTTGGTGAAAACAGGCTAGGCGGAAACGTGGTATGGCAAAACATTGCTGGTAAAAACTATATTCTCTATTATGCGCATCTGGATAAGCAACTCGTCAGCGATGGCGAAGAGGTGACTATTGGCGATACAATTGGATTGGTTGGCAATACAGGAAATGCCAGAACAACGCCAGCTCACTTGCACTTCGGCATTTATGCTACCGGCGGAGCGATTGACCCATTTCCTTTTGTCAACCCGGTTATCAAAACTCCTCCGCCAATCACAACATCAAATTTGATTGGTAAGACTGTTAGAACACGTGGTACTGCAAAATTTTTTCAGGATTCAACAAATGGATCAACATCTATTGCACTGAAACGAGGTAGTCTTGTAGATGTTAGTTGTGCCATTAGCGGATGGTATCGCGTCACCACTCCAGATGGAGCCGTTGGATATATTCGTGCGGATGAAATTACAACTATCGATAAGCCGCTGGATGTATTCAGACTGAAGTTTCCGAAATCGCTATATGATGCGCCTGACACCTCGGCTGCGCGAAAGAAAACAATTGCAGAAGGCGAAGACGTTCAATTGCTGGCTTCCTTCAAGGAATTCAATTTTGTGAAAGATAAAACCAATCAGCAAGGATGGATGCTCGGTCATTGACGAACTGAATTTGCCCTAGTTGGCTCTTACATCCCTCTGTATCCGGATGACGGGGCCGCCTCCAGGATTTGCGCCAAATTGTTCTTCTATCATTTTCTGAAATTCTTTCCTGCTGATTTTTTTTCCGGTAACCGGTGCTTTCACCAGCTTCTTGTCGGTGCTATTTGTAATCTCAATTGGAGTAAACACTATTTCTCCATCGCCGATGCTCACTTCAAGGATCATCCCCGGCAATCCGCCATAGATGTCAGGACCGCTTGGACAATTGATCTCATCAGAATACCAGGCAACCACTTCCAGGCCCTGCGGCGACTTGCAAAGCGCTTTCCTGCAAGTGTAATTTTTGATCATTTTCGTAGCGCCTGCGTCATCCAATTTCCAGCTAAGTTTTTTAAGGCTGTCCTCAATGATATATTTTTTCGGTCCGAGTTCCCGCTGCTCAATTGATTTTCCGGTCTCATAATTCTTGTACGTTTCGTCATCCGTTCCTCCGAATCGCATCACTATCCGGTTGCCATTGTCCGATTCACCGGCGTGTTCGCGTATATCTTCTTCTTCCGGCAGGTTTTTGAAAATGGATTCTGATTCCGAAAAAAGCAATTGCACTTTTGAAGTGTTGAACTCCGGGATCATGCTTTTCATGCTTTCATCTGCCGCGGGAATGCGCTTATGGAGATTGATTTTTCTCTCATATATAATCTTGCCTTCTTTGATTTGCCCATTCGCGAGCAGCACAACAAGGTGTGCCAGGATGATGCTAACAAAATATTTCATGTTGGTTGTTTCTCTTTAGCAAATGTATTCGGCTAAAAAAATGAACTGGGTTAAATGCTCTTGCTTTAATGTTAATTAAGGTTAATGGCTTTTCCTGCACGAAAAGGATTCGTTTATTTTTGCACCGATGCTAAGCCGCATGCGGATATCTGTAAGTCTGATGCTGATCAGTATAGTACTGATTGCTGCTTTCCAGGGATGGTGGGTGTGGAAGGGTTACAAGGAAGAAGAGCAGACGCTTAACATTCGCACCGGAATTCTCTTTCGGGAAACGGTTCATCATTTACAGGTGTTCAAGCTCCAACTCGACACATTCCTTAAAAGGAAAATTCCCAGCGAATCGGATATGGTGGGTATGATGAATGTTGTGAAAGAAAGAATAAGGGATTCATTGGATGGGTCTCCTAGATTTCGATCGACCGTTATCATAACGAATAAGGACACTACCGAAATCCGCGGTCCCGATTCTGGACGGAAAAAATCAGTCGTAGAAATGGATGGGAATATGAATTTCTTCAACGTACTGATAGGAACGGATTCGTTGAAGGATTCGCTGCGGGTCTCAGAAATCAGTTCTGCTTACAAAAAGGGCTTGAAGAAAGAAAATATCAACATTCCGTTTTCGGTAGAGAAATTCGAAGAAAAACCAGGAAGACAAAAAAGAGCCCTCCCTGGTACTCCTGAAGAAGCGGCGGTCACAATAGGATTGCTGCACCCTCTAACTTATAAACTACACCTTGAAAAAGTTCCGTCGTATCTTTTAGCAAGGATCAGTCCCCAGATATTTTTTTCGATTCTTTTGCTTGGTATTACTATCCTTTCATTTCTCACGCTGTTTAGAAACTTACGAGCCCACCAGAAACTCGGCGCAATTAAAAATGAGTTCATAAGCAATATCACCCATGAATTAAAAACCCCAATCGCAACTGTGACTGTTGCGATAGAAGCTCTTAAGAGTTTCAATGCATTGGATGATCCCGGCCGCACGAAGGAATACCTGGACATTTCACAACATGAATTGCAAAGGTTATCGCTGCTCGTAGATAAGGTATTAAAGCTGTCAATGTTTGAAAAGAAAGAGATCGAATTAAAGATTGAAAACGTTGACCTCAAAGCGCTGGTTGAAGAGGTCGCTGCTTCCATGCGACTGCAGCTTGAAAAGCAGAAAGCTCAATTATCTATTCAGTCTGCAGGCGATACCACTATAGAAGGTGACCGTTTACATTTCATGAGTGTGATTTTTAACCTTCTTGATAATGCATTAAAGTATAGCAAATCCAATCCGTCAATTCAAATTGACATTCGTCAGCAAGGCGAATTGGCTGAACTAGCTGTGAAGGATAATGGAATTGGGATCGCCCCTGAATACAAGGATAAGATATTTGAAAAATTTTTCCGCGTGCCAACCGGGAATATGCATAATGCGAAAGGATACGGGTTGGGGTTGAGTTATGTTGCGCATGTGGTCAATCGTCACCAGGGACTGATCGCGGTGGAAAGCGAGCCAGGAATTGGCAGCCGATTCATCATCAAATTGCCGAAGATACATGGCTAAAACAAAAGTGTTATATGTGGAAGATGAAACCTTTCTTGGCAAGATTGTGAAAGAAAGTCTTGAAAGTCGGGGCTTCCAGGTTTTTATGGAATCGGATGGCAATAGGGCGATAGAAGCATTTGGAAAAAGCCAACCAGATGTTTGTGTATTGGACGTGATGCTTCCAGGAAAGGATGGGTTTGCAGTTGCCGACGAAATCCGAATAAAGAACGAGGATGTGCCGATTATCTTTCTAACCGCGAAGACACAAACGGAAGATGTGGTAAGGGGCTTTACTGTTGGAGGGAATGATTATATCCGCAAACCCTTCAGTATGGAAGAATTAATCGTAAGAATAAATAACGTACTCAAAAAAAGAACTGATCTTCCCGAAAAAGCGAATGCCGAAATTGTACCCGTGGGGAAATTTAAATTCCATCTCAACAGGCAATTATTAAAATCGGCGAATGAAGAAAAAAAGCTTTCATTTCGCGAAAGCGAATTGTTAAAACTTCTTTGTGCCAATCGGGATAGAATTATTGACCGAAAGGATATACTGAACCTGTTATGGGGGAATGATTCCTTCTTCAACAGCCGGAACCTGGATGTGTATATAGCGCGTTTACGGGGATATTTAAAAGATGATGAATCGTTGGAAATAATAACCATTAAAGGAATTGGCTATCGTTTCATCGCCGGCTACTAACCATCATAGATAATTGCAATTTCTTTCGCCGGCGCGTCGCCATCGTCTTCTCTCTACACGAGCAACATTCTTGCTTTTAATACTTCCAGGATCTCTTCGATTTTAAATGGCTTTGCGATATATCCATTCATTCCAGCTTCCAGGCATTTTTCTTTATCGCCTTTCATCGCATCGGCGGTCAATGCAATGATGGGAATGGAATTCAACGGTGGTGCACCGGCTCTTATCGCGCGGGTTGCAGCGTAGCCATCCACTTCGGGCATATTGACGTCCATGAAAATCAGTACGGGTTCAATAGTTGGCAAAAGACCGAGTGCCTCCTTTCCATTTTTTGCTTTGATGACATCAAAACCCATTTGCCGGAGGATCTCGCTTATCAGTAACATATTAATAGCATCATCTTCGACAACTAAAATAGAGGCGGCTTCTGTTATCTTTTCTATACTGCTCCGTTTCAATTCAGAACCTAAGATCAGCGGTTGCTGATAGGAGAGCGATAGTAATAATGTGTATAGTTCATGCATCTTGATTGGCTTGCTCAACATTTTATGAATGCCTGCTTTATCTGCTCGTTGCTGTTGATGCGGTTTTTCAAGTGAGGACAGCATAAGAATAAACGGATCCCGCCCATATTTGAGCTGCCGCCGCAGTTCTTCCACCAGCATGATGCCATCCATTCCCGGCATATGATGGTCTGTAATGATCAGATCGAATGGTTCGTGAATTTTTTCAGCCTCAGTTACAAACTGCAGCGCTTTAATAGGATCATTTGTCAATTGACAAGGCAACCCGAAGTATTTGAAGATTTCGCGCATCAATTGCAGATTCGTTTCATTGTCATCAACGACCAATATTTTTTTGATCAGCGTTTTGGGAAGTGGTTGTAAATCCGCTTTTGCGTTTGCCACTTCAAGATCTAAATGCAACGTAAACAAGCTTCCTCTTCCCGGTTCACTTTCCACGTGTAAGCTGCCACCCATAAGCTCCGCCAAACTTTTGCTGATGGTGAGCCCGAGGCCAGTACCACCGTACCTGCGCGTAGTAGACGAATCCGCCTGCGTGAAGCTTTCAAATATTTTCTCCAACTTGAACTTCGAAATTCCAATGCCGGTATCGCGAACCGCAATTTGCAACGGCATTAGCTGCTTTCCTTCTTTGTCTATGACTGCCGATGATTTCACAGAAACAACGATTTCTCCGCGCTCCGTGAATTTGATCGCATTGCCCATGAGGTTCACGAGAATTTGCTTTATTCGTACGGCATCGCCAAAAAATTGGGAAGGAAGCCCTGGAGCAAGATGGAAAACCATTTCTAATTTCTTCTCGAACGTTTTTACCGAAAGAATGTCCACCGTTTCTTCTACCAATTCCTCCAGGTTGAACGGCGCGTGGTCAATAGTGAGTTTGCCTGCTTCGATCTTTGAGAAGTCAAGAATGTCGTTGATGATGTTGAGAAGTCCATCAGCCGACTTTCGAACATTCTGCAAATAATCCTGTTGATTTTTTTTCAGGTCTGTAGTAAGTACAAGGTCCGTAAATCCAATGATGCCATTCATTGGAGTCCTTAACTCATGGCTCATATTGGCCATGAATTCACTTTTAGCGGTGCTGGCGGCTTCGGCTTGTTCCTTGGCCTGAATCATTTGGTTCTCCATTTCCTTTCGTACAATCGCTGCTGTTAAGGAAGAAGTGAATGAACTAAGTATGCTGTGTTCCGATTCATTCCATTCCCTTTCCCATTTCTGTTCGTTAAAACCAATGAAACCCCAGAACGACTCATTGACAAATATGGGCATCACCAGGAGAGATTGAATTCTTTGTTGAATGAGCCGGCTCTTCAAATCAACATCGTCCAGTTGGCTCACGATTGCACAGAACTTTTGCTGTTGTTGTAAAGCGGTCACCATTGGGCCGAGCGTTTCGAAAGGAATATTATTGCTGAAAATTTGATGTACGTTTAGAGGCACGCTGCCTGAATGCCATTCAAAAATGCGGTTGGCCAGCCAGTATCCTTCTTCATTGCAGTGTGTGCGGTATACAAAAATGCTATCAACATCAGTCTTTGAGCCCAGTTTCTTAATAGCAGCAGGGATTGCTTTTCCCAGTTCATGGTTGATAAACAACTCATGCGTAGCTTCGGACAATGCACCAAGCATTTGATCTTTCTTCTTTAGTTTTCGTTCTGCCAGCTTTCTCTCCGTAATATTCCTGGAAGTACAAATGATCTTTGCAAGCTGACCATCTTCAATAATTGGTTTCATTAAGGACTCAAGCCATATCAGTTTGCCATTTTTATGCATCATCCTGTAGGAAATAAGAAAGCTATCCAATTCTGCTAGGGGAACAGGCGATTGCATCGGATCGAATTTGAAACGATCGTCTGGATGAATGAAATCCAGCGCCTTTATATTTACAACTTCTTCTTCTTTATAACCAAGAGTGCGCTGTATTGAAGTAGAGACGTACAAGAAAGTCGTTTCTAATTCGTGAATGCTAATGATGTCTTCTGAATTTTCTGCAAGCAACCTGAATTTCTGTTCACGCTCCTGCATTGCGTGTTCGGCTTCCTTTTCAGCGGTGATGTCCTGCGCCACGCCAACAGCGTTTACCTCGTCAATAACCCTTCCTTTATAATACAGAATGCGTATCTGATGGTTCGCTGTCGTGACCCTGCAAGAAAATTTCGCTTCAAATTCTCTATTCGATTTGTTCCGCAATGCCCTGGTCAATTCATTAATGAGGATATGGTGATCGGCTGGAACAACAAATCGTTTAATAAAATCTTCAACAGGAACTACCGTCGACTCTTCAGTATGAATGTCTAATAAGGCCATCAATTCTTTGCTTGCTTCAAATTGCTGTGTTTGGAAATTCATTTGCCAGCTGCCCATCCGTGCAGATGTCATCGCATATGAAAGTGTGCGGATCATGTCCTGTAGCGACTCTTCTGTCTGTATTTTTTCAGTCACGTTCTGGCCTATACCCTGGATTTCATTCACTAAATTATTTTCATCCACTAAGGCTTTGAATTCCCACTCGGTCCATAAAAATCTTTTCGTTTTTTGGATTGGGGTCTTGATGATCAGCTTTGCCAATTGGCCGGGAGACCGCCAACATTCCTCGGCTATTTCTTGTGTGCGCTGGAAGTCCTTATGATAAATGGTGCTGTAATATGCAGTGCCCAGCAGTTCTTTATCGTCGTAATGAAAAGTATGAATGAACTCAGGATTTGCATAAGTGAAGTTGCCCTGCCTGTCGATCCTGATTACGTAATTGGTTTGCGAATCAAGAATGGAGGCGAGATATTTTTTCTCTTTCAGCAATTCATTCTTTGCCGACTGTAATTCTTTATAATTCTGCTGCCCTGTTTTGAATGCCGGCTCAATTACCAGGATTACAAGAAATATAAACGCTACGCCAAGGCTGATAAATTTCCCTGTATTGATTTGTGCCGCTTCCTTTAGCTTGGCTTCCTCAATCTGAATGTAACTCTTCACCAGTTCGTCCAGGTAAGGACTCAAAGACTGCTTGTTGTACAGCATTTCTTTTTCGAGGTGTGGATCCATACCCCTTATTGCGCTGGGGTCTGCGTTAGCGGCTTCTCTCGCGATATCGATCGTTGCTCGCGAGTAAGGTTGCATTGAACCAAGCAAAGCTTTAACCTGGAAATTAATGGGAGCTAGTGGAATTCCTGGAAGTGAAATCTCCTGACGCAGAAACCTTCCATTCCTTTCGAATTCATCTGCAGTTTGGAGAAGTCGCGAACGAATTTCGCCCATCTCTCCTTCAACCAATTTTTCCCTTGAAATCAACAAGACATCCGTGCTGATCATCTCTGAAAGTGTACGCTGTCTTGCTGCGATGTTTACCACTTGTAGCAGGTACTCATTTTCCTGGGACCTTAGCCGGAGAAAATAATAGCCAAAAAAGTTAAACAGCAGTAACAATGAGATAATGATCACTGCAATGCGGATAAGCTTTCTGAAAGGGCTACTCATGGTTGTTCAAAGGATTCCCTTCTATAAACAACAAAAGACTGAATTTATTGAGTTTTAAACGGGGTTGGCTCAAATGAAAACCACTTAAGCTGCAGAGCTATGCGCGTCATGTGCGGCGAGCGGCTTTCTTTGCCTGGAGAATCGATCAATTGCATTGGTAAGTGGTGGTAACAAGATCCCTTTTTCGCTCTTTAACTGCGTGGAAAGTGGCCTTTGCGCATTGAAGTTCATTTCATGGAAAGGCTTGTGGATTACGCGACTCAAGTCCAGCCTCGCTCTCTCGGCAACGGCCCGTGCGAACTCGTACCAACTGGTAACCCCATGGTTTGCTATATGCCAAATTTGGTTTTCGCTGTCCACCAACAGGTCAAGGGAAGCATTTGCAAGGTCGGGCACATAAGTCGGAGAGATGCGGATGTCATCCGTGGTAATAAAATCGTCTCCACGGCTTAATGCATCAATCACGTAGAAGGCGAAATTAAATTTATCCCAGGGTCCAAAGAATGCACTGGTTCTGATGACCAGCGCCTCCGGGTAAGCTTCAAGAACCATTCGCTCCGCCTGCGCTTTGCTCTTTCCATATGCATTTAAAGGGGATGGTAAATCGCTTTCTAGATATGCACCTTTCTTTGTTCCATCAAATACAAGGTCAGACGAAAAGGTCATTAATTGGATCCCATGAAACCTGCAACTGCGCGCAAGGTTGAAGGGGCCGGTGACATTCGCAACATAACATTCGTTGGCGTTCGCCTCGGCTTCATCCACACGAACATAACCGGCAGCATTTATAATAGCCCATGGTTTGTATTTGTTGATGATCTGCTCAACTTGCAACGGGTCCGTTATATCAACTTCCTTTCTTCCCACCAACCTGTAGTGAATGGCGCGGGTTTCACAAACACGCGCAAATGCATTTCCAAGGGTTCCTGTTTTGCCGATGATTAACAGAGGGGAATCGCAGGATCGTTCACCATAGGAGATCTCTGCCATTGATGTTGACCGGGAATATAGAAACCGCATTTCTCGTTGCCACCAGCCAGGATCACTTAACAGGTGCAATGGAGATGGTGAGTCGGCCGCCAATGATTTAATATGGTGAAAAAGCGCAGTGGGCCGTATTCTCCCGCTTCGAACGTCAAACACGCCGCTTTCGTAATCGCCCTTTTTGCTTCGTAATAATTTGTTCCAGCCAAATGCACCCAGCAATGACCAGGCTGTCACTGCTTTGATCGGAATACCTTCCTCCGCTAAATCATTCGCGGCTTTCCATGCCTGGTGAAACCACCTCACCTGTTCTTCACGGTGGCAGTGCATGTGAACTTCAGTAACAGCAATCGGAAGATTAAATCTTTTATACGTTTCTTTCAATAAGACCGATAACCCATGCGGTTCCTGCAATGGAACTCTTATCGCTTCAACGTCGACGTATTTATGTCGGCGGTTGCCACCGACCATATGACGAGGATACTTCTTCGTGTTTTCATCAAGGTAGCGCTCTGAAGTAATATAGTGGTTCACTCCCATGATATCCGGCAGGCAAGGATTGTCTAAAAAGAATTGAAGCTCTTCTTTCCTGATTCCACAACCGAGCAGATACTTCCAAAGCCGATGAGAGCTATCCACCTTGCCTGTTAAAAAATCGAATGTTAGCCATCTTCGCGCGTTTTCAAAATTCGCTTGGTATTGCAGTGCCCGACTTGCATAAATTTTTCCGAGATCTTCAGTCTGTACAAGTTTTGCCTGGGGATTTATTTTCCTAATTGCCTTCATTGCCAACACCACGCCCTTCAGTTGGTTGACAAGCATTCTTGCAAAGCTTCTATCTTTCTTATGGTGCGGATACCAATGACCATACAATCCACTGAACCTCGCAGTGGTGAGCGGTTCATTAATAGGAGTATAATATTCAAGAAACGGAAAACGGGTTGCTACTTTTTCGGCAAATGCGGCGAATAATTCCGGGAATCGTTGATCAATTAGAGAAGTAAAAGCAGGACCGCTGCCATGATGCAACAGCCCTGCTATTGGTGTAATATGAAGTGACTTTAATTTCTGAAGTTGCTGATCGGCCCACTGCCAGTCAATTTCTTTTGAAGGCACCGGTTCATGTCGTTCCCAAAGGATCGGGAAACGAAGAGCCTTTATGCCCAATTGTGCAAATAATTCCAGGTCATCTTCTCTTTCATAATGTCCAGACAGCGTCAATTGGTCCTGGAACCAATCCTTTACACGATTGATGGTGCATTCTATTCCTCCCCATAATTCAGGCCTGCAGTAAGACGTATTTTTTCCCATTTACTTGTTTTTCCGGTTCGCGTTCCATCAACTTCTTGAACAAGGTCAACGATTGGGCTACTACCTGGTCCATGTTGTAATACTTGTACGTTCCTAAACGACCGGTAAAATAAACATTAGGTAAAGTAGATGCGAGCTGCTGATATTTTTTATAAATATCCGCATTCTCTGGCCGTGGTATTGGGTAATATGGATCTCCATCAGACATAGGATACTCGTATACGATGGTGGACTTTCCACCTTTTTGCCCGGTCAGCCATTTGAATTCCGTGCTTCTCGTATACGGATGCTCATTCGGATAGTTGATTGTGCCGGTAGGTTGTACCAACTCAGCGTCTACCGTTTCAAACTTGAAATCGATGGAACGATATGGAAGTTTTCCGTACGAATAATCGAAATAACTATCGATCGGCCCGGTATAAATAATATTTTTAAAAGCGAAGCTGTCCATTACCTCTTTATAATCGGTATTCAACATCACTTTAATATTTGGATGTGCCAGAATATTTTCAAACATCCTGGTATAGCCATAAAGTGGCATTGCCTGGTACGTGTCAGTGAAGTAACGGTTATCGCGATTGGTGCGCGTTGGTATGCGTGCAGTAACACTGGCATCCAGTTCAGAAGGATCCAGTCCCCATTGTTTTCTTGTATAACCTTTGAAAAATTTCTCGTACAGTTCGCGACCCACTTTACTGATCACTACGTCCTCTGATGTGCGCACCCGATCTAGCTTTTCAGCCTTTGATTGAAAAAATTTCTCAACCTGGTCCGATGAGAGATTCAGGCCATATAGTTTATTAATAGTATCAACATTAATCGGTATTGGAACATATTGTCCGTCTACACTGGCCAGCACACGGTGTTCATACCATCTCCATTTGGTGAACTTCGTCAGATAATCAAAAACTTCTTTTGAATTCGTATGAAAAATATGGGGACCGTATTTATGAACAAGTACACCGTGATCATCAAAGTAATCATAGGTATTGCCTCCAATATGATTTCGCTTATCCAGGATCAGCACTTTCTTGTTGGCTACTGATGCGAGTCTTTCTGCCACGACGCTTCCGGCAAATCCGGCTCCGACTATCAAATAATCAAACATAGGCCTCCTTCTTTTTTTTGATGTTTACATTAGGTTTTTTCGTTGCTACTTCCTGTAGTTGCTGCATCATTAACGTCCATGTTCTATCCCACGAATTATTTTGGAGGAACTCGTCCACCTGTGTGAGCCAATGCTCGGTTTCGGTACTGGATAAAATGGATTCAGCAGCCTGGATAAAATCTTGCGGCTCGTCTGCAATCTTCACAAGATTTTTTTTGCCGTAGGGATCAACCACGTCGCTGATCGAAGTGGAGATAACTGGTTTGCCTGCTGCCAGGTATTCCGGCGTCTTTGTGGGACTAATGAACCTGGTAGATTCATTCCTTGCAAATGGGATGACAGCGATATCCCAACCAGCCAGGTAGGTTGGCAATTCGCGGTAAGATTTGCTACCGAGGTAATGAATGTTGTTGCGACGCGGCAAGCTCGCCGGATCGATTTTTACAACAGGGCCAAGAATAACAAAATGCCATTCTGGCTTCGAATCAGCCACCTTCTCCATCAACTCCAGATCGAATCGTTCGTCTACAACACCATAAAAGCCGAGTCTCGGGTGAGGAATATCCTGCTGATCGGCGGGTTCTATTTCCATATTGCGCGCTTGGGCAAAATGATCTTTGTCGATGCTGCTTGGAAATGGATGGATGTTTGGATGGTGCGTTTTTTTTGCTTCATATAAGCTGACTCCGCCTGTGAAAACCACATCAGCGTTTTCCAATAGCTGTCGCTCTAATTGCTTCAGGCGGGGTGGAGCAAATTTGAAAGCAGACAATTCGTCCATGCAATCATACACGGTGATCTGCGGTTCAAGGTGACTGGTGAATGCCAGCGCCATCGGCGTGTAGTACCAGAAGATGTAATTTTCAATTCCGTTCTGCTTGAAAGTAGCGGCTAGTAGTTCACGCATTTGTTCCTCCACCTGTTCTTCCCCTCTCTCCAGGTTAAGGAATGGCACAACTATGCAGAGATTCTCGTCCATCCAATTTAATTCAACCCTTGAATCGCTGGCTTCGTGTTTAGCTTCTTCAATAAAAAAGGTTCGAAACACTTTGGCGAAGCGGGTGAAAAGATGTTGCGGCCGTTGAAATACAAAATCCCATCTGAGATGGGAAAAACAAACTAGGTCTGGTTGTTTGTTGGGTTGTTTGCTGAGGTTGGTTAATGAGTTTACATTCATACCTATTCAACCCTTCAATTCAAATGCCACCCGCCCTACTCTAATGGGCCTGCTTTTTCTTTCCTCATTGAAAATGAATCGTGTAAAAAAATCAACATTCGGAAAACCACATTTGAATTCGGATGAGGCCGTGCCAAAAATCCGATAAAACTGTCGGCTGTTTTTTTTGAAATTGCCGGCCGCCTATGGCTCTTTTATGTACACTTCGCCTTTGTATGGATGGATCGTGGAATAGAATTTAAAATCTGCAACGTGTAAAAGATAGTATCCCATTATATCGCACCAGCAGATTTCGTCCTTAAATATTTCTAATTTCGGCAGCGAACCCTTCTGACAGCTATTCTCCTTATCATAGTCGTACTCGCCATCGTTCTGCTTACACCATTTCTTAAACTTTTCGAATTCTGCTGGATCAGAAAAAATAATTTTAAAATGGGTTTCTTCCTTGACGGATTTCAAATCGTCATTGAGATAGTGATGATATTTATGCCTGTGTCGGATGATCTTGGCGGTAGTCATGAGGACGATAATGCAAGAAGTTCGCCAAGGAGAGTATCATATATATCAATAATCGATGACCTGCTCTTCAATAGTCTCAGGAATCTCTCGCCATTCATATTGCTGATTACGCAATTGTGGTTCAAAGCCCGCCTCGCGAATAGCCTGCTGGATGGTTTTATAAGTGAAACGGTGGGGGGCACCTGCTGCGCTAACCACGTTTTCTTCAATCATAATGCTGCCAAAATCGTTGGCGCCTCCATGCAAACACAATTGAGCAACTTGCCTTCCTACTGTGAGCCATGAAGCCTGGATGTTTTTGATATTGGGTAGCATGATCCTGCTGAGTGCGATCATGCGAATATATTCTTCGGGCGTGGTAAGATTATGCACCCCCCTGATCCGTGTCAACAAAGTGTCTACGTCCTGGAAGGTCCAGGGTATAAACGCAAGGAATCCTTTCGCTTCCTCCGGTTTTTTGCTTTGGACCTCCCGCAATTTCACAAGATGCTCAAATCGTTCACGTATAGTTTCCACGTGGCCAAACATCATGGTGGCAGAAGTGGTGATACGCAGCCGATGCGCCGTGGCCATAATATCGAGCCATTCCTGCGCGCCGCATTTTCCTTTCGAAATAAGTCGCCTTACGCGGTCCACCAGAATCTCCGCTCCCGCCCCAGGCAACGAATCAAGGCCAGCTTTTCTCAATGCAGACAGCACTTCGCGGTGCGATTTCTTTTCAAGCTTGCAGATATGCGCAACCTCCGGGGGACCGAGCGCGTGGAGTTTTAGATTTGGATACAACTCCTTTAATTGACTGAACAGGTCTACATAGAACGACAAACCGAGTTGGGGGTGATGACCTCCCTGGAGTAAGAGTTGGTCTCCGCCAAACTTGAGCGTTTGTTCAATCTTTGTTTTGTATGTATCTATATTAGTAATGTACGCTTCGGGATGGCCCGGTATGCGGTAGAAATTGCAGAATTTGCAGTTGGCAATGCACACATTGGTGGTATTCACGTTGCGATCTATCTGCCATGTAACCTTGCCATGAGGCACTTGTTTCTTTCTCAATTCATCTGCAATGAACATCAGCTCCGTCAATGGAGCTTGTTCAAATAGCATCATCCCTTCTTCCACTTCCAGGAATTCGAAGTCAAGCGCCCGCTGGTATAGTTCTTCCACCTTCATCGGTCTTTATTATCCGCCAAAAATACTACAAGACAGGGTTACTAAAGGAACACTGTTAACCAAGCTTTGTTATATTTATCAGGGCAACGGGTGGTATGTTGGCCAAGCAGCAAAAAAGCATTGGCGTGCGTCTTAAAAATATGTTCTCAGACCTTCGTCGCCAAAAGCTGGCGGCATGGAAAACACCGCAGCATGATTGCAAGAACCAATATGAGCGCTAACCTCCGGGTGTCGACATCCCTTTATGCCTGCATTGCCGCCTTCCTCATCTTGATACAACCGGTGGTTGCGCAGGAAGAATTTGTCCCAGCGCCTGCCAAACTGTTGACCAGCTTTCCATTCAGGCAATTTACCGGCGGCGTTGTGCTGGTGCAAGCGCAGATTGGCAATTATCCAGATACACTCAACTTTATTCTTGATACAGGGAGCGGCGGCATTTCATTGGATTCAACAACTTGTGAACGGCTCAAAGTGAAATCCGTTCCTTCTGACAGAACCATTCGGGGTATAGCTGGCATTCGTACAGTACGATTCATATATAATATGCAGCTGCACCTGCCGCACCTTACAGTGGATAGCCTCAACTTTCATGTGAATGATTACGAGATACTCACGAGCGCATACGGAGAACAGATAGATGGAATTATGGGATTTAGTTTCTTGTCCCGCTATATTGTAAAAATTGATTACGATAGTTCAAGGATCCAGGTGTATTCGAAAGGGTCATTCAAATATCCGAGGGGAGGATTTTTACTCAGGCCTATCTTGTCTACTCTTCCCATTCAAACAGCGAGGGTCCATGATGAAAAAGATATCAATTCCCGATTTTATTTTGATACAGGTGCCGGCCTCTGCCTTTTGCTGTCAACAGATTTTGTTGAGGACAGCGCATTACTTTCAAAGAAGCGGAAGCCTGTCATGACTCAGGGGGAAGGATTGGGCGGTAAAATGGAAATGAAACTGACTACCATTAGGGATTTCCGCATGGGGCCATACCGGTTTAAGAAAGTGCCTACTTATATTTTTGATGATGCGTTTAACGTGACAGCATATCCATACCTGGGTGGATTAATAGGCAACGACATTTTGCGAAGATTTAATGTCATCATTAATTACGACAGGAGGGATATTTATCTTCAGCCGAATTCACATTTCCGGGATCCGTTTGATTATTCGTATACCGGGCTTGGCCTTTATAAAATAGAAGGTGAGGTCCGCGTAGTGGACATAATGACCGGATCGCCGGCAGAGAGGTCCGGCTTTAAGGCCGGTGACATTATAATGGCGATGAACAACAACTTTACTAAAAATGTGCAGACCTATAAGAACATGCTTCAAAATGTTGGAGAAAAAGTAAAGGTGCTTGTTCTTCGCGAAGAAGGCCCGGTCATCCTCACGATAAAGGTCGGAAGTATTTTATCAAAAGGATAAATGATTGACAGATTACTGAACACTTTCAATCAAGCCAACTAAAGATATCTGATAAGATTTTCTAAAATATCTCCCGGTCATATTATCCTAACTGCCTGAACAATTTACAAATTCCCGATTCTCTCCGGTTGTCGCTATTTTTGCGGTTCTCATTAACAGAAACGTATGATGCATTTTGAAAGATTCGTGTTGAATAACGGGCTCAGGTTAATTGTGCATGAAGATCATTCCACTCCGATGGCTGTAGTAAATGTGATGTACGATGTGGGGTCAAGGGATGAAGACCCAAACCGCACTGGTTTCGCTCATTTATTCGAACATCTCATGTTTGGCGGGTCAGTGAATATTCCTGAATATGATAGTCCACTCCAATTGGCTGGAGGGGAGAACAACGCCTATACTAGTAGTGATGTAACTAATTATTATATCCAATTACCGGCGGAGAATCTTGAAACAGCATTTTGGCTGGAGAGTGACCGGATGCTTTCTCTTGCATTCAGGAAGAAAAGCCTAGAGGTACAAAAAAAAGTAGTGTGTGAAGAGTTTAAAGAACATTACTTGAATAAGCCATATGGAGATGTATGGTTCAAGATCCGTGAAATGGCATATGAAAAACATCCGTATCGATGGCTTACTATTGGGAAGGAATTGAGCCATATTGAACTGGCCGAATTGGAGGATGTCAAAGAATTTTTCTTTCGCTTTTATCGCCCGATAAACGCGGTACTGGTTGTGGCAGGACATGTGAACACTGCTAATGTTCTGGAGCTGTCTGAAAAATGGTTTGGAGATATTCCTTCGGGCGAAAAAAATTATAGAGATATTCCAGCAGAACCTGGCCAGTTGGCACCAAAGCGAAAAGCGGTTGACGCAAAAGTTCCGCTGGATGCTTTTTATAAAAACTGGCACATTTACTCTAGACTTGATTCAAGATATTACGCTGCCGATCTGATTACAGAAGTTCTTGGTGGTGGCGGATCTTCGCGATTGTACCAGTCACTGGTAAAGGAAAAAAAATTGTTTAGCAATATCGAATGTTACCACTTCGGCACTGTAGATCCGGGATTGCTTACCGTGGAAGGAAAATTAATCAAAGGAGTAAAGATGGAAGAGGCGGAAGCTGCGGTGGAAGAAGAGTTGATGAAATTAAAGGAATCGGGTATCGAAGATAAGGAACTGGTAAAGGTGAAGAACCGTACCGAGGCCGTGATAAGTTTTGAAGATATGAGTTTGATGAACAGGGCTGGCAGCCTTGCCTTTTATGAAATATTAGGCGATGCATCGCTCATGAATTCGGAACTGCAACGCTACCAGGAAGTCACGGCTGAAAATATTTTGGAAGAAAGCAGGATCATTTTTGACGAAAAGAATTCAAGCACTTTGCATTACTATGCCAAAAATTAAAGAAAAGGGAATCGATAGGAAAATAGCCCCAGCTATTGTTGACGCCGCTCGATTGCATATTGAGCTTCCAAAATACGAAATGCATGTGCTCAGCAATGGCGTGGAGCTGTACCTCTTTAACATGGGTACACAAGAAACCATGATGGTTAACTGGATATTGGATGCAGGCAACTGGTATGAACAAAGCAACCTGGTTGCTGCTACAACCAATCACCTGTTGAAGAATGGCACTGCTAGCAAAAATGCATTCGCAGTTAATCAGCATTTTGAATTTTATGGATCTTACCTAAACCGGAATTGTTATAATGAAACAGCCGAGGTTTCACTTCATTGTCTTTCCAAGCATGTGCGTGAGTTGTTGCCTGTAGTTGCAGAGATCATGAATGAATCGGTGTTCCCGGAGGAGGAGCTCGATATCTATAAGAAAAACATGCACCAGAGACTCAAGGTGAATTTGCAGAAGAATGAATTTGTGGCAACGCGCATGATAGAGGCTTACCTCTTCGGAGAGCAACATCCATATGGGCGGTTCAGCAGGGAAGAAGATTACATTTCACTTCAGCAGGTGCAGCTAAAGGATTTTTTTCAACGATATTACCAGAATGGTAAGGCAGTGATTTTTGTTGCCGGAGTGCTGCCAAAAGATATCGTTCAACAATTGGAAGCGTCCTTCGGCAAATTGAATTGGGGTAAGCATAGCTTGCCGGTTAACGATCATACTTTGCATCCATCAGGGGAAAAAAAATACAGGCTGCAAAATTCAATTGATGGAGTGCAGGGCAGTATTCGGCTGGCGAAATTATTTCCAAATCGCAAGCACCCGGATTTTCCGAAAATGCAAGTTTTGAATAACGTGCTTGGCGGATTCTTTGGATCCAGGTTGATGAATAATATACGGGAGGACAAAGGGTATACCTATGGCATTCACAGTTACCTCATGAATCATATTCAAACAAGTGCATTGCTCATTAGCACTGAAGCTGGTAAGGATGTTTGTGAGCCAGCGTTGGTTGAAGTTTACAAAGAAGTTGAACGTCTTCGAAAAGAACCGATCTCCGATGAGGAATTATTACTGACCAGGAACTATCTCATTGGATCAATTCTCTCGGAACTGGATGGACCATTCCAGGTTGCTTCGCGATGGAAGAATTATATTTTAAATGGTTTGAACGAAGAGTATTTTTATAATAGCATCCGCACCATTAGGGAAGTTTCTCCGCGGGAGCTGCAGGAAATAGCGGAGAAGTATCTTACCATGGAAGATTTTTATGAGTTGATTGTTGTATAAAAAGCGATCGTTGAGGTCAGCATATCCATTTGCAGTATTTAAAGAATCAATTATTGATGCAATTTGAAAAGAAGGGTTTGGGCAATGAACAGTTGATTGAGCTCTATAGGGAGTTATTGCTGCCACGCCTCATTGAAGAGAAGATGTTGTTGTTGTTGAGACAGGGAAGGATCAGTAAGTGGTTTAGCGGGATTGGGCAGGAAGCGATATCGGTAGGAGTCACCAAGGCCCTCGATGATGATGAATGGATCATGCCGCTGCACCGGAATCTAGGTGTCTTCACCTCGCGAAAGTTGCCGCTGCGTAAATTGTTCATGCAATGGCAAGGCAACCAGGATGGATACAGCAAGGGAAGGGAAAGAAGTTTTCATTTTGGTACACGAGAACATCATATCTGCGGGATGATTTCTCACCTCGGGCCGCAGTTGGCTATCGCTGATGGCGTAGCATTGGCTTATAAGCTAAGAAAAGAAAAGAAGATTTCTGTTGCATTTACCGGCGAAGGAGGAACCAGTGAAGGAGATTTCCACGAAGCGCTGAATGTTGCTGCAGTGTGGGACCTGCCCGTCATCTTCATCATAGAGAATAATGGGTATGGTTTAAGCACTCCTGTGAATGAGCAGTATCGCGCTAGCAGCTTAGTTGATAAAGCGAAGGGCTACGGAATGGATGGCGTACAGGTAGATGGAAACAATGTATTGACGGTCTATGATACCATTAGAGGAATTAGAGATTACTGCATTCGCCAACAAAAGCCTTATCTCGTTGAATGTATGACTTTTCGAATGCGTGGACATGAGGAAGCGAGCGGTACCAAGTATGTGCCGAAAGAATTATTCCAAGAATGGGGAAAGAAGGATCCGGTATTAAATTATGAGTTGTTTCTCATCGCCGAGGGGGTGATTGACAGCGATACTTCAAAGAAGATAAGAGAGGAAATAAAACAGTATATAGAATCGGAGCTTGCGATCGGTTTTAATGCAAGGCCAGTGTTTGTTGATGAAGAAGAAGAACTGAAAGATGTTTACGCTGAATCCACGGCTCGATTACCGCAGGTTGAAGAAAAAAAATTTCGTTCGGCTCCTGCTGGAAATTCAAAAGGGGAATCGGAGAAACGATTCATTGATGCGATAAAAGAAGGCCTTCATCAATCTATGATGGAACATCCGAATCTTATCCTGATGGGGCAGGATATTGCGGAGTACGGCGGGGCGTTCAAGATTACGGAAGGGTTTGTAAACAAATTTGGTAAAGACCGCGTTCGAAATACACCGCTCTGCGAAAGTGCCATAATAGGAAGTGCGCTTGGATTGAGTCTTGAAAATTTCAAAAGTGTGGTCGAAATGCAGTTTGCAGATTTTGTTTCTGTTGGATTTAACCAGATTGTGAACAACCTGGCAAAAATTCATTACAGGTGGGGACAAGCCGCCGACGTTGTGATAAGAATGCCAACGGGCGCGGGAGTTGGCGCAGGTCCATTTCACTCTCAAAGCAATGAGGCGTGGTTTACGCATATACCGGGTTTGAAGGTTGTTTACCCGGCAACACCGATGGACGCTAAAGGATTATTAATCGCTGCAATTAATGACCCCAATCCTGTAATATATTTTGAGCATAAGGCATTGTATCGAAGTGTTAGCGGAGCAGTTCCGCAAGAGTATTATGAAATTGAAATAGGCAGGGGAAGAATTGTTCGGGAAGGTGACGACGTGAGCATTATTACTTACGGAGCCGGACTGCACTGGGCAGAGGATTATGCTGCCGAACATCCCGAGATATCCATTTACATTCTTGATCTGCGAACTTTACTTCCCCTCGATTATGCTTCCATAAGAGCCGCTGTGAGTGCAACGGGAAAAGTTTTGATACTTCATGAAGACACGTTAACTGGTGGAATAGGCGGTGAACTCGCAGCCTGGATTGCCGAACACTGTTTTCAATTACTGGATGCGCCAGTTATGCGGTGCGCGTCCTTGGACACGCCGGTGCCTTTCAGTATTGTATTGGAAGATAATTTCCTGGGAAGAGCCAGACTGGCAGAAACAGTTGAAAAGCTACTGGCCTATTAAAACGATTCTTTTTAATCGTGTAATTTCCATTCTTAAATTTCGAAATTCCGCAAAAAAGTACTGCTCTTCAGATTTGAGAAACTCGATGCTTGATTTGTTCTAGTGGATTCGTATCTTTTCCTTCCTATTACTGCGAATTTTTCTTTACGAGAAAACAAAACTTGGCTTATGAGACAACTAACCGTTGCATGGTTGCTTCCAATCCTTCTGCTATTATCCACGCTGGTCCATGCGCAAGGCAAACAACTCAACTGGACCCCTTCACAGTGCCTCAAACTCAAAAATATTACCGCGGTTCGGCCATCACCTGACGGCAGCAAGGTATTATACACGGTGAGAGAAGCCATTATGACTTCCGACAGAAGCGAATACATTAACCAGGTATTTGTATGCAATGCAGATGGATCTAATACAATCCAGCTTACACGAGGTGATAAGAATTCTTCTAATCCCCAATGGAGCCATGACGGTAAATGGATTGCTTATACAAGTAACCGGGACGGTAAAAATAATTTATACGTTCTTCCTTTAAATGGAGGAGAATCTGAAAAAATCACCGATAGCAAAAGTGGGGTTGGGGATTTTCATTGGAGTCCCGATGACAAGATGGTCGCGCTGACAATGTCCGACAATGAGAATGACCAGGAAGAAAAAAATAAAAAAGCAAAAGAAGATTGGTACTTCATGGACGATAGTGTGAAGCAAAACCGCTTGTATGTTTTATGGCTGAATCAAAAGGATACCGCAGGTAAAAGAGTGCAAAAAATGTTGACGAAGGACAATTACAGTGTGAGTGATTTCGACTGGAGCCCAGACAGTAAGCAGCTTGCCTTCAGTCATGGTAAAACATCGCTTGTCAACGACCAGGTTTATAGCGATATTTCAACGGTGGATGTTGCAAGCGGAAATGCAAAGGTACTATTGGCGTCTCCGGCTGGCGAAGCCTCACCTGTGTTTAGCCCCGATGGAAAATATCTCGCCTTCTATTGCACGGAAGAAAAAATGGATTGGGCGGGACCGGAATTTCCGAAAGTATATTCTTTTGCCGATGGGAAGTCGTGGAGATTGGCCGCTACTCCAAATGAGGACGGAGGCATACTGGGATGGACGTCGGACTCAAAGAATTTATTTTGGGGTGAACCAAATAAGACACTCTACAGTATTTATGAATTGAGTGCCGATGGCAAAAAGGAAACAGAATGGACAAAGGAATCAAAAAACCTACTGGGCATTCCATATTTAAATGAAGGTGCAAATACTATTGGGTTTATTTTACAAAATTCAAGTCAGTTACCGCAGGCATATGTCAGTTCAATAAGTGGATACGCGCCCGTGAAAGTGTCGAATATTAATGCCGATAAACTATCAGTTGAATTACCAAAAACAGAAGTAATCCGGTGGAAGGCGGCAGACGGAAAACAGATCGAAGGATTACTTACTTACCCGATTGGTTATAAGCCGGGGCAAAAAGTGCCATTGATATTGAATGTTCATGGCGGACCTGCAGGCGTTTTTTCAGAAGCTGCGGTTGCGTCAAATGGCGGAGCCTATCCTATTGCATCATTTGCTGAAATGGGATATGCAGTGTTAAGACCGAATCCTCGAGGTTCAACCGGGTATGGAACGGCGTTTAGAACGGCCAATCATAAGGACTGGGGCGGTGGAGATTACAAAGATCTGATGCTTGGAGTGGATGAAGTAATTAAATTGGGTATAGCAGAAGAAGGAAACTTAGGTTTGATGGGCTGGAGCTATGGAGGATTCATGAGTAGCTGGATTGTGGGACATACTGATCGATTTAAAGCAGCTTCCATTGGCGCACCTGTGGTCGATCTCGCGCATCAGAACCTTACGGATGATATCACCGGATTTCTGCCCTCCTATTTTGATAATGATCCATGGGCCGATTGGGCATCTTATGATGCACATTCGCCTTTGCGGTTTGTACAAAATGTAAAAACACCAGTGATGCTGCAGCATGGCGAAGCCGACATGCGTGTTCCTTTCACCAATGGATTGATGTTTTATCATGCGCTCAAACGCCGTGGAGTGCCTGTACGTCTTCTCGCATTACCACGCCAACCGCACGGACCCACGGAGCCTAAGATGATATTAAAAGTGATGCAGACAAATGTGGAATGGTTTGAGCGGTACCTCGGGCCTAAGAAGGGATTTTAGCGAATCGTTAATTTGTTGAATAGTTGATTGGTTTATTATATGCCTGAACATCATTTAACGTTGCATCAACGCTTCGATTCGTTATCACGAAGTACTCTTAAGAAATTGCCGCCAAGGATTTTCCTGATTTGCTTTTTATTATAACCTCTTTCCAATAGGGCCTTTGTAATTTTTGGAAAGTCGTCAACGCCATTCAGTTCCATTGGCGCAGAGTCAATCCCATCAAAATCGGATCCAAGACCCACATGATCAACACCGATCAACTTAACAATATAATCCAGGTGATCAATTAACATGGATAGCGGCGGCCTTATCGCTTCTGCTTCTGCAGGATATTCTTTCGCCATCCATTCTTCAACTTCATAAGACGCCCATTTCAATTGCTGAAGCGAGTCCTTCTGGGATTGATGTGCGGCGAGGAAGGCATCCTTTCGCTTTTGAAAACCACTATCTACAAAACCCGAGTAAAAATTCAAGTG
>Ga0136846_1214460_pt1 | contig 25179 bp, 25 predicted proteins | sample HopSoiMetagenom2_FD_96841 | JGI IMG/M metagenome (GOLD analysis project Ga0136846, IMG submission 96841) | Grasslands soil microbial communities from Hopland, California, USA - 2 Assembly 2016 (version 4) | ecosystem: Environmental > Terrestrial > Soil > Grasslands | place: USA: Hopland... | reverse complement strand
GCGCGCTGACCAGTAAACCGGTGCCCGCGGGCGCCCCGCCCCGATACCAGCCCGCTGCCGTCACCGGCGCCAGCGAATTCTTCCGTGCTCACCTCGCAGGGTAATTACCGGCCCGGGTTCGCTTCCGCGATGAGTTCCAGGATGCGGGCCGGGGGCAGGTGCTGCTCGTAGATCCGCACGCCGAAGGGGGAGAGCGCGTCCTCGATGGCGTTCACGATCGTGGGCGGCGCGACGATCATGCCGCCTTCGCCAACACCGCGGAAGTTGACGTCGGAGTCGAGTGGCACGGTCTGGAGGTGCTCGATCTCGATGCGCGGAATGTCGCAGGCGGTCGGCATCAGGTAATCCATGAACGTGGCTGACTGGAAGCTGCCGTCCTCGCCGTACGCCGATCGTTCGAGCAGTACCGCGCCGATGCCCTGCGCGACGCCGCCCCGGATCTGGCCCTCGACGACGGCGGGATTGATCAGCTTCCCGCAATCTTCGGCGGCGACATACCGCTCTATCGTCACGATGCCGGTCTCGGTATCGACATCCACGATGGCGCAGTGAGTACCGCCGGACCAGCCGCCTTCGCCGCCGTCGAACGTGGCCTCGACCTCGAGTTCGGCGTCTACGCCGGCGCCGAACTGGCCCGCTGCGGCACGCTGCGCGACTTCGCTGACGGCGATCGCGCTGGCCGGATCGCCGCGCACCCAGACGTTGCCGTCGGTGATCAGCAGGTCCTGCGCGCTGGCCTCCATCAGGTGCGCCGCGAAATCGAGCACCTTGGCCTTGAGCTGCCGGGCGCCGTGGAGCGTCACCCCTCCGGTCATGGTGGCCGACCGGCTGCCGCCGGTGAGCCCGAACGGGACGATGTCGCTGTCGCCGATGACCACGCGGACTTGCTCGAACGGCACGCCGAACTCGTCGGCGGCGATCTGGGCCAGGGTGGTCTGGTGGCTCTGGCCGTGCGGCATCTGCCCGGTGAACAGCGCGACGATGCCGTCTTCCTCCAGCCGCAGGCGCATGGACTCCATGCCCATGGGGCCGCTGGCTCCCTCCGGGGCGCGCGGTCCCGGGGCGGCCTCGATGAACGTGGCCACCCCGATGCCGAGGTAACGGCCCTGCGCCCGCGCCTCGGCCTGGCGGCGCCGGAACGCGGGGAAGTCCACGAGCTGGGTGACCCGCTCCAGCGACTCCCTCGACGTGGTCCCCGCCAGCGGGCGCCCGGTGATCATCATGGTCGGCGGGTCGGTGCGCGGGGCGACGTTACGCAGCCGGATATCGACCGGATCGAGGCCGAGGTCCTTCGCGATGAGGTTCAGGACCCGTTCCCGCACGAACGTCTCGGAGGCCCACGGCCCGCGATAGGCGACATATGTCGCCTTGTTAGTGATCACCCCGGTGGACTCGAAGCCTAGGGCCGCAAGCTTGTACGGGCCGGGCAGCATCCCTTCCATGATGGCCGGGACCATCGCGCCCATGCCCGGGTAAGCGCCGGTGTCGACAACCATCTTCACGTCCAGCCCGAGCAGGTCACCGTCATTGCTGACCGCCGCCCGGATGTCGAAGCTTTCCTCGCGGGCCTGCCCGGACGCGGTCAGGTTCTCGCCGCGGTCCTCGACCCACTTGACCGGCCGGCCAAGATGACGCGAGCTGGCGGCAACGGCGAGTTCTTCGCGTGATGCGCCGATCTTCAAGCCGAACGAGCCACCGATATCGCCGGCCAGCACGCGCACTTTGTCCGGTTCGGTACCGAGGCGCATGGCGACGGCGATCCTGGTGACGTGAACGCTCTGCGTGGCCGCGTACATCGTCAGGACACCCAGGCCGGCGTCGTAACTTGCGACGCAGCCGCGTCCCTCCATCGGCACGTTCTGATGCCGGTGCACGTCGATGTGGAGGTCGATGACCCGGTCAGCGGCGGCGAGCGTGCCGGCGACATCACCGAACTCGTGACGCGAGCACGGCAGGGCGATGTTGTCACCAAGGTTGGCGAATAGCGGCGGGCTGCCCGGGTCGAGCGCGAAGGCGGCACTCACGACCGCAGGCAGGTCGTCGTACTCGACCTCCACCAGTTCGCAGCCGTCCTCAGCCAGGTAACGGCTCTCGGCGATGACGACCGCCACGGGATCGCCGACCAAGCGCACCTTGTCCGTCGCCAGCAGGGTGAACTCCGGGGTGGGGCCGGCCCAGCCCATGAGAGCCATCAGCGCATCCGGTCCCGGGACGGTCATCGCCTCCAGGTCCGCCCCGGTGAGCACCGCGACCACCCCGGGCAGCGCCTGCGCTGCCGAGATGTCCACCGACAGCACCTGAGCATGAGCCATCGGCGAGCGCACGAACGCGGCGTGCAGCATCCCGGGCAGCTTGATGTCGTCGACGTACCGGCCCGCGCCGGTGAGGATGCGAGGGTCTTCCGAGCGCTTGATGCTGGCGCCGGTGTAGCGCTCAGCCGCGATTGCTGTCATGGTCGCTCCCTCGCTCAGCTTTCACGGTTGCGCCCTGCCGATTACGCTGGGCGGCCAGCAGGACGCCGTCGACGATGCTCTGGTAGCCGGTGCACCGGCAGATGTTGCCGGACAGTGCTTCGCGGATCTGCTGCTCGTCGGCGTCAGGATGGCTGCCGAGGAATGCGGTGGCCTGCATGACGAACCCCGGCGTGCAGAAACCGCACTGGAAGCTGTGCGAATCCCACATCGCCTGCTGCAGCGTGCCCAGCCCGCCGTCCGGGGCCAGCCCCTCGATCGTCGTTACCTCGCTGCCGGCCGCCTGGACCGCCAGCATCAGGCACGACCGCACCGCCCGGCCGTCGACGATCACCGTGCACGCGCCGCAGACCCCGTGCTCACAGCCGACGTGGGTGCCGGTCAGCTCGAGGTCATCGCGCAGGAAGTCCGCCAGCGTCTTGCGCGCCTCCGGCGAACCCGTGCGGGTCGCGCCGTTGATCCTCAGGGTGATGTCCGCCATCAGTCACTGCCTCTCGCGGGCGTTGTCCGCAGCTGCTCGCAGGCCGCGACGCACCACGGCGGCCGCGACTGTCTTCCGGTAGTCCGACGACCCGTGCAGGTCGGCTGGCGGGTCGAGATCCTCGGTCGCACGCCGGGCCGCCTCGTCGAACAGCTCCGCTGACGGTCTCTGGCCGGCCAGCACGTCTTCCGCGGCAGCGGCCCGGACCGGCATGTCAGAAACGCCGGCGAACGCCAGCCGGGCATCGCTGATCACCCCGCCGGACAGCACCAGCGACGTCGCCAGGCCGACCATGGCAAAGTCACCGTGGCGCCGGGCGACCTCATGAAAGCTGACCCCCGTTCCCGGTCTTGCGGCCGGGAACCGCACCTGCGTCAGGAGCTCGTCAGGGCGGCGTGACGTCGTGAGGTAGCCCTCGAACCACTGCGCCGCCGGGATCACCCGCGTCCCCGCCGGGCCACGCACCACGAACTCGGCATCCAGCGCCCTGGCGACGGCCGGCAGCTCAGCCGCCGGATCGGCATGCGCCAGGCTGCCTCCTATCGTGCCGCGGCTGCGGATAGCCTCATGGCCGATCATGGGCAGAGCGGCCGCCAGCAACGGCACCCCATCGGCGACGGTCCCGGATTCCTCGGCCACGTACTCCCGCGTCATGGCGCCGATGGCCACCCAGCCGTCTGCTGCTGACACTCCGGATAGCTCGTCGACGCCGTTGATGTCGATCAGCACCTCCGGGCGGGCCAGCCGCAGCGCCAGCAGCGGTATCAGGCTCTGGCCGCCGGCCAGCACGCTTGCCTCGTCACCGTGCTCGGCCAGCAAACCGACCGCGTCGGCCACGGTCGTCGGTGCCTCGTACTCAAACGGAGGCAGCTTCATCGGCGCGGCCCTTCGATCGGGGGTAATTCTTCCCTAACCCGCCAGGACTCATTAGTTACCCTAATAACCGCACCGACGGCAACTATGGCTACTGCAATTTGCGCAAGTAAAGTGCTGGTTGCGCTAAACGCGGTTCCCGGTGTTCTGTTGTCACGGGGCCGCTGCGGGCCTGCTGTTACCGGAGCGGTTCAGCCGCTGGCCGGACTGCGGGGCCCGTGTTCCTCGACGCACTTCTGGCGACAGCGCCTGCGTGCTAATTGCCCGGGGCGGTCGATTGCCGCGCCGCCGACGGCAGCAGGACCGGTCTCGCCCAGGGCCCGGGCGCGAACGTCGCGGTCCGAGCAGAATCCCGTCCGGCTGGCCTTGAAGCACAGCAGGCCCAGAAGCCGGCCGTCGGCGCTGGTGACCGCGGCTCGTCGCCGCCCGGTTGCGGCCATCGCGCGGTGCACGTCAGCCAGCCTGGCTCCCGCCAGCACCGTGCGGCCTGCGAGTCGTCCCAGCGGTGCGGCGGCGGCACCGGGAACCTGGCACCTGGCGATGTCATCACGTTCCACGACGGCCTCGAGGTACCCGGCCGGGCTGACGATGAGCGCCGCGTGGACGTGGTCGTCGCGGAAGAAGTCCCGTATCTCACCGACGGTGGCGGACAGCGGGTGCCTGACCGGAGTCGTGAGCATCGCCTCGGCAGCGGTGCGCAAGACGTCCTCCACCGATACTTCCTCCACCGATCCAGGATAAGAACCAGCCCGTGCTCTTACCACGGCCCCCCTTCACAGCTTGTGAAGGAACTCCGGAACCCGCCCGGCGGTGAAGTCGTAGTACCGCGCCCACGTCGGCTCGATCGAGATGCGGGCCATCTGCTTGTACACCGACCGCACGTGCGTCTCGAACTGGGCGTGCTGCTCGGCCGTGAAGCCCTTGGCCGTCGCGGCCAGGTACTCCTCGGGCACGCCGTCCACGATGCCGACCGACGCCACACCCCGCACGCACAGCGCCTTGCTCGCCGCCGCCACGTCGTTGTCGATGGTCAGCGCCACCTGCGGCCGGTCCTTCAGGGCCCTGACCTTGGGCGCGATGGTGGCCGTGCAGACGATGACCCGGCCGTCGCGCCACAGGAACCCGATCGGGATCACCCGGGGGAGACCGTCCGGTCCGTTGTAGCCCAGCCGGGCCAGGGCCTGGTGCTCGAGCAGTTCCACCGCGCCGGGCTCGCCGAGATCCGCGATGGCCCGGTCGCCCTTCCCCAGCACGTCCGCCAGCTTGCCCAGCACGTCCTCCCAGCCGGGACCGACGTTCCGGGCCACGCCCGGCAGGGCGGCCGCGAGGTCCTCGAGCCGCTCGTGTACCAGGGTGAGCACGGTGCCCCCGCCCGGAGCCTCGCGGAACGTCACCGTCAGCAGCGAGTCGTACGCCACCCCGTCGCGCCGCTGCGGTCCGACAAAGCCCCAGCGGAACACGATCCGCTGGTCGGGCACGAGCTCGGCCAGCTCGCCGTCGAAACCTCCGGCCGGGGTACCCGAGGGGTCGGCGTGCCAGATCCGGAAGTGGCCGCCGACCCGCTCGTCCACCTCGGCCCGGGTGATCGCGTAGGTTCCCGGCGCCATCCAGCGGGTCAGCAGCCCGGGGTCGAGCCACGCCCGGTAGACCTGCGCGGGCGAGGCCGGGATCGTGCGTTCCATGCGGACGGCTGCGGATGGTCCGGTCGCGTTCATCGCTGCTCCATAGTGCCATTGTCGGGCCGGGCGGAAGTCTGGAAGAGGTCTTCGAGGGAGTCGAGGCGCTCACGCCAGTGACGCTGGTAGAAGGCGAGCCAGGCCTGGGCGGACGCGAGCGGCCCCGGCTCCAGGCGGCAGATGTGCCGGCGCCCGTCGATGGTCCGGTGAATAAGGCCGGCCCGCTCGAGTACCTGTACGTGCTTGGCCGCCGCCGCCAGCGACATGGCCAGCGGCTCGGCCAGCTGGCCGACGGTCAGCGGCCCGGCGTCCAGGCGGCCCAGCATGTCCCGCCGCGCCTGGCTGGCGAGGGCGTGGAACACCGCGTCCATCGCCACCTGATCATCAACCACATGGTTGACGGTAGTCGGCCGGCCTCTCAACCGTCAACCATTCGGTTGAGATTCAGGCCCTGATTACCTGGCCCGGTGTCGCTAGCTACGCCGGGCCAGACCGACAATAGAAGGGTGCGCAGGGCTCTGACGAGGACGGGCCGGTGGATCTGGTCGGTACGCCGGCTCATGCTGGTCTGCGGCGCGTGGCTGATCCTGGCCTTCCCCGCGCCGAACCTGGAGTTCCTGGCCTGGTTCGGGCTGGTTCCCGGGCTGCTGCTGATCGCCCGGGCGCCGACCGCCCGGGAAGGCGGGATGCGGGCCTGGTGGCTCGGGGCCGGGTACCTGATCGCGGCCCTGTACTGGATGGCGCCCGAGATCGGGCCCGCCGTGCTGCTGGCCGGCGCGGTCGTCGGCGTGCTGTGGGTGCCGTTCGGGATAGCCGCGCAGAAGCTGCTGCGGCCGCCGGTGACCTGGCCGCGGGCGCTCGCCGCGCTGGCGGTCGTGCCAAGCTGCTGGCTGCTCACCGAATGGCTGCGGTCCTGGCAGGCGCTCGGCGGACCGTGGGCCGTGTTCGGCGTCAGCCAGTGGCAGCACCCCGCCGTGCTGGCGCTGGCCGCGGTGGGCGGCGTGTGGCTGATCAGCTTCGCGCTCGTGCTGGCGAACGTGGCGATCGTGCTCGCCCTCGAGGCCCTGCCGCGCGTGCGGCCCGGCGCCACCGTGCGGCCCGGGCTCGCGGCCCTCGGCGTGGCCGCGGCACTGGCCAGCCTCGGCGCCGGGCCGCTGGCGTTCGCGCTCACCCCGGCCAGCCCGGCGGCCCGCGAGGCGACGATCGCCCTGGTGCAGCCGGGAATCATCGGCAACGCGACCGAGCGGGTCGACGCCAGCGAGCGGCTGACCGCCGAGCTGAGCCGCTCGGGCAAGCTCAGCGGGGTCAAGCCGGACCTGATCGTGTGGGGCGAGAGCAGCACCGCGGTGGACCTGAGCCGGCCGGCCAATCACGCTCAGCTCGCCCAGCTGGAGGCGCTGGCCCGCGAGGACGGCGCCGGCCTGCTGGTCAACCAGGACACCACGGTGCCGGGCAAGGGGCAGGAGAAGGTGGGCGTGCTGGTCAGCCCGGCCGGCATCCAGGGCCAGTACGTCAAGACGCGCCTGGTGCCGTTCGGCGAGTACATCCCGTTCCGGCAGCAGCTCGGCTGGCTCACCAAGATCAGCAAGGCCGCGGCGTCCAACATGATCCCCGGTACCGGGGCGCACCTGCTGTACCCGGCCGACCGGACGGGCCGGCCGCTGCCGATCGGCGTGCTCATCTGCTTCGAGTCGGCGTTCCCCGACATGTCCCGGGTCGATACCGACCTGGGCGCGCAGCTGATCGTCTACCAGTCGGCCACCTCGACCTTCCAGGGCACCTGGGGGCCGGACCAGCACGCCTCGCTCGGTGCCGTGCGCGCGGCCGAGACGGGCCGGCCGGCGGTGCAGGCCGCGCTCACCGGCGTCACGGCCGCGTTCGACGCCCGGGGGCGGCTGCTGGCCTGGATGGGCCAGCCCGAGCACGGCGTGATCAGCGCCCGGCTCGGCCTGCCGGCCGTCCCGGCGCGGACGATCTACGACCGATTCGGCGATTACGTACCGTGGTCGGCGCTGGCCATCGTGTTCCTGGCCACACTGGTCATGTTTGCGAATTCACGCGGTTTTCCTGGCCGAAGTGCTGGCGCCGGGAAGGGGGATGCGGCACAATATGTAGCTGGACAGTCCGTGTCACAGTAGCGAGGCCGCAGGGGAAGGCGAACCTCGTCTATAAGGAGGCACGGTGTCTGCGCATGGTGTTTTGTACATACATTCCGCGCCCCCGGCGCTGTGCCCGCACATTGAGTGGGCCGTTGCCGGAATCGTCGGGGCGCCTGTTGGCATGTCGTGGGTCGGCCAGCCGGCCGCTCCGGGTGCCGTGCGGGCCGAGCTCGACTGGCAGGCGCTGCCTGGCACGGCCGGAGCGATCGCGTCCGCCCTGGCCGGCTGGAACCGCCTCCGTTTCGAGGTCACCGAGGACAGCTCTCCCGGCTGTGACGGCGTGCGGCATTGCTATGCTCCCGACCTTGGCCTGTTCACCGCGGTAACCGGCGCCAACGGCGACATCATGGTCTCCGAGGACCGGCTCCGGTCGGTCATGCTGCTGGCTGCCCGCGGGGGAGCCGGCCGGTCGCTGGAAGACGAGCTCGGCCGGCTCCTGGGCACCGCCTGGGATAACGAGCTCGAGCCGTTCCGCCGCGCCGCCGACGGCGCCCCGGTCCGCTGGCTGAACGCGACGGGCTGAGCTACCGGTCCCGACCGGCCAGGGCCCTACCAGCTGGTCGGGACCGGCATGCCCTCGCTGTAGCCGGACGCGCTCTGGATTCCCACCACGGCCCGCTCGCCGAACTCGGCCAGGTCCCGCGCGCCCGCGTAGGTGCACGAGGAGCGCAGCCCGGCCACGATCATGTCGATCAGGTCCTCGACGCCCGGGCGGACCGGGTCCAGGTACATCCGGGCCGAGGAGATCCCCTCCTCGAACAGTGCCTTGCGGGCCCGCTCGAACGCGGTGTCGCTGGCCGAGCGCAGCCGGACGGCCCGGGCCGACGCCATCCCGAAGCTCTCCTTGTACAGCCGCCCCTCCGGTGACCGGAAGGTATCGCCGGGGGATTCGTAGGTCCCGGCGAACCACGACCCGACCATCACGTTGGAGGCGCCCGCGGCCAGGGCCAGCGCCACGTCCCGGGGATGGCGGATCCCGCCGTCGGCCCAGACCGAGGCCCCCTGCTGCCGGGCCTCGCCGGCGCACTCCAGCACGGCCGAGAACTGCGGCCGGCCCACCCCGGTCATCATCCGGGTGGTGCACATCGCGCCCGGCCCGACGCCGACCTTGACGATGTCCGCGCCAGCTGAGACCAGGTCGGCCACCCCGGCCGCGGTCACCACGTTGCCCGCCACCACCGGCACCGCCGGGTCGAGCCCGCGGACCGCCTGCAGCGCGCTGATCATCTTCTCCTGATGCCCGTGCGCGGTGTCGACCACGAGCACGTCGGCGCCCGCGTCGATCAGCAGCTTGGCCCGGGCCGCGACGTCGCCGTTGACCCCGATGGCCACGCCGACCCGCAGCCGGCCGGAGGCGTCGACGGCGGGGGAGTACAGGGTCGCGCGCAGCGCCCCGGTCCTGGTCATGATGCCCAGGCAGCGGCCGGTCCCGTCCACTACGGGCGCCAGCCGGTGCCGCCCGTCGTGCAGCATGGAGAACGCCTGCTCCGGCGGCGTCCCCGCGGGCAGCGTGAACGGCTCGGCCGACATCACGTGGCTCAGCTGCGTGAACCGGTCCACGCCCAGGCAGTCGGCCTCGGTGACCACCCCGACCGGCTGTCCCGCGGACACCACGATCACGGCACCGTGCGCCCGCTTGGGCAGCAGGCTCAGCGCGTCGCCGGCGGTGTCGGTCGGCGCCAGCGTCAGCGCGGTCTCCACCACCAGGTCCCGGGACTTCACCCAGGCGATCACGTCCGCCACGACGTCGGCCGGGATGTCCTGCGGCAGGATCGCCACGCCGCCCCGGCGCGCCACCGTCTCCGCCATCCGCCGTCCCGAGACGGCGGTCATGTTGGCGGTCACGAGCGGGATGGTGGCACCGCTGCCGTCGGTGGTGGCCAGGTTGACGTCGAGCCGCGAGCCGATCGCCGAACGGCTCGGCACCATGAAGACATCGCTGTAGGTCAGGTCGTGCCCGGGAGCTACCTCGTTGAGAAATCGCACGTTAGCGATTCTTCCCGAACGACGGCGGTGCTATCGCCCGATGGCGCGTCGTCGTACGTTTGCCGGCAACCGCGTAAGCGGGCGGCGCCGGGTCACCCGGCTCGGTCCCTCAGCTGCCTAGCCCCTGACGATCACCGCGGGCATCATGTGATGGTGATCGGACGTCTGCATCATGTCATTCTCGACTGCCCGGACCCCGCCGCGCTCGCCGCGTTCTACTCCGAGCTGCTAGGACTGCCTGTTACCTACCGCAGTGACGACTGGGTCGTGGTCTCCGGCAGCGAGCAGTCGTCCGGGCTGGCCTTCCAGCTCGCTCCCGCCCACCAGCCGCCCACCTGGCCGGACCCGGCCGTACCGCAGCAGTTTCACCTCGACATCATGGTCGAGGACGTGGCCGCAGCCGGCCCGCGCGTCCTGGCGCTCGGCGCCGTCAAGCTCGACGGCGAGGACGTCTACGCTGACCCCGCCGGTCACCCCTTCTGCCTGATCCGGCGTCCGGGATGGGCACCGCCGGTCCCCGCCTGACCGCTCCTCAGACGGCCAGGCCGAACGCGGCGAACATGATGTCCGCGATCCGGTCGGCCATCTCGTCCTCGGGCAGCTGGACCTCGGCGCTGATCAGGTAGTTCACCCGCTCGAGCATCATCAGGCAGGCCACCGCGGTGAGCTCGGCGCGCTCCTGCTGCTTGCCGGCCGCCTGAGCGGCGGCCGTCATGCCGGTCGTCATGGCCTCGGCGATGCTGAAGAACAGCCGCAGGCCGTCACCGAACACTTCCTCGGGCACCAGGTCGGCCTGGCTGAGGATGCGGATCACGGTGGCGTGCGCCGCGTAGGCACGGAAGAACTTGCGGACCCACTGGCGCAGCACGCTGAGCCCGGTCCCGTCGCTGGTGACCACGGGGAAGTCGCCCGCCACGATCTCCATGTCGTGCAGGGCGTCCTTCAGGAGGGCCTTGAACAAATCTTCCTTGTTGGAAAAATAAAGGTAGAACGTCCCGTGCGAGATGCCGGCCCGGCGCACCACGTCGTCCACGCGGACGCCGTGGAAACCGCGGTCCTCGAACTCGACCATGCCCGCTTCGAGCAGCCGGCGGACGGTTTCCCGGCCTTGCGCGCGCAGCTCACGGTCCTGGGCGGGGGTACCGCCGCCCAGCGACGGGCGGGCGGGTTGTTTCTTCGGTGGCCGCCCGGCACCGCGCGACGCGGCGTTGGCGGGGCCGCGGCTTGCCTCCTGGTTCATAGCAAGAGAGTAGCCTTCCCTGTCTATACCGCCGAGCATTCGGCCGACGCGGCGCCCCTGCTACCCTTCCAGCGGTGAGCAGTGCTGGCCCGGGGGGACGACCCCCCGGAGCCCCCCGCGTCTGGGGGGACCCATCCCCCCAGACCTCCCTTGGGCCCGCCAGCGCAGCGACCGCCCCCCGCGCGGCTGACGGGACGGCCGCCGGGCCCGGGCGCGTGCGGGCACTGTGGCGCCGGTCAGGCGTCAAGGTCGGGATGCTCACCGCGGCGGCGGCCGTCGTCTACTGCCTGGATTCGCTGATCCTCTTCCGCCGCTTCCTGGCCAGCACGTTCGACCTCGTCATCTTCGACCAAGGGGTCAGCGGCTACGCCCGCCTGGCGGCTCCGGTCTCGCTGGCACGCGGGATCTCCGACGGCCAGGGCGCCCACTTCGTGCTGCTGGCCGACCACTGGTCGCCGGTGCTGGCCCTGCTCGCCCCGCTGTACTGGATCCACGACGGCCCGGGCACCCTGCTCATCGCCCAGGGGGTGCTGTTCGCCCTGGCCATACCGCCGCTGTGGATCTACACCAGGCGGCGGATCGGCCCCGGGGCCGCGTATTTCACCTGCGTGGCCTATGCGCTGTCGCTGCCTGTCATGGAAGCGGTCATCTTCGATTTCCACGAGGTCGCGTTCGTCCCGGTGCTGACCGCCGTGATGGTGGAGCGCTTCGACGCGGGCAGGCGCTGGCCCGGCATCCTCGCCGCGGTGGCGCTGCTGCTGGTCAAGGAGGACATGGGCCTGCTCGTCGCGGGCTTCGGCGGCTACCTGCTGCTGACCTGCCGCCGGGCGGAGGTGACCGGGCGCCGCGCGCGGGCCTGGACCGGCGCGGGCTTCGTGATCGGCGGCGTGGCGGCGACCTGGATCGCCACCCACGTGCTGATTCCCGCGTTCGGCGGCTCGGCCACCTTCTACTGGGCCTACGGCCAGTTCGGGCCCACGCTGGGCAGCGCCCTGCTCAACGTGATCACCCATCCGTGGCACGCGCTGCACGTCTTCGTCACCCCGGGGGTCAAGGCCCGGACGATGATCGGGCTGCTCGCCATGTTCGCTTTCCTGCCGCTCGCCTCGCCCATGGTGATCGCGGTGCTGCCGCTGCTGGCCGAGCGGATGCTTGCCTCCGGCTATCCGCTGTGGTGGCAGGCCAAGTTCCAGTACGACGCGTTCCTGGTGATGATGCTGTGCTGCGCGGCGGTCGACGGCGCGGCCCGGCTGCAGAAGCACTGGCCCGCCCGCTGGGACCACTGGCTCGCCTACCCTCATCGCCGTCCCGCCTGGCTGAGACGGGACGGCGCGCCTTATGCCCTGGCCACCCTCTGGGCCGCCGGCATCTGCGCCGCCGCCCTGGTGTACGTCCCGTCCTCGCCGTTCGGGCAGCTGCTGCACCCGAACTTCTACGGAGTCAACGCGCGGATGCAGGCGGCCGCGGCGGCCGTCGCGCACGTTCCCGCCGGGGTCGAGGTGGAGGCGGCCAACAACATCGGCCCGCGGCTGTCCGGCCGGGACACGGTGCTGCTGCTCGACGGCACGCCCCGGTGGGCGCCGTGGGTGGTGGGGGACTCCACCGGGCTCGACTTCCCGTTCTGCACGCCCAGCCAGCAGGCCCAGGAGCTGGCCTACCTGCGGGCGCACGGCTACACGCAGGTCTTCGCCGCCGACGGCTACGTGGTCCTGCACCGGCCGGCCGACGCGCGCACCGCGCAGGCCCTGGCCCATCCGCTGCCCGCGGCCCGCCTGCACACGAACATCTGCTACTGATGCCGCAACCGAAGATGCTGAGCCGCCGCGCGGTCAACCGCGCGCTGCTGGCCCGTCAGCTGCTCCTCGACCGCCCGCGGCTGCCCGAGGCCGGCCCCGAGCGGCCCGCGCAGGTGACAAGCACCATCGAGCACCTGGTCGGGCTGCAGGCCCAGGCGCCCTTCCCGCCCTACTACGGCCTGCACTCCCGGCTGGACGGCTTCCGCCCCCAGGACCTGGCCGCGCTGATCACCGACCGGAGCGTGGTCAGGATCGCGCTGATGCGCGGCACCATCCACCTGGTGTCCGCCCGGGACTGCCTCCCGCTGCGGCAGCTGGTGCAGCCGGTGATCGAGCGCGGCCTGCGCGGCGCGTTCGGCAGGCAGCTGGCCGGGGTCGACCCCGCCGCGCTCGCCGCCGCGGGCCGGAGCCTGGTCGAGGCCGAGCCGATGACGTTCAGCCAGCTCGGCCAGGCGCTGGCGGCGCGCTGGCCGGATCACCCGCCCGCGGCCCTGGCCCAGGCGGTGCGCGCCTTCGTGCCGCTCGTCCAGCTGCCGCCCCGGGCCGTCTGGGGCAAAGCCGGGCAGTCGGTGCACACCTCGGCCGAGCACTGGCTGGGTCAGCCCGGCTCAGCCTCGGAGAACGGCCCGGCCGCGCTCGCCCAGCTGGTCACCAGGTACCTCGGCGCGTTCGGCCCGGCGACGGTGCGGGACGTGCAGGCCTGGTCCGGGCTGACCGGGCTGAAGGCGGTAATCGAGCAGCTGCGGCCGTGCCTGGTCACCTTCCGCGACGAGCAGGGCGCGGAGCTGTTCGACCTGCCGACCGCGCCGCGTCCCGGCGAGGACGCCCCCGCGCCGCCCCGGCTGGTGGCCGAGTTCGACAACCTCGTGCTCTCCCACGCCGAACGATCCCGGGTGATCAGCCCCGGCGCCGCCGCCCGGATCTCCACCGTCAACGGCGTCATCCCCGGGACAGTGCTCATCGACGGGTTCGTGAGCGGCATGTGGCGCCTCGAACGGGGCCGGGCCGCGGCCACGCTGACCATCGAGCTGTTCGGCCCGGACAACCCGCCGAGCCGGGAGCGCCCGCCAGGCCCGTCATCCGTCCGCGACGCACTCGCCGCCGAGGCCGGGCGCGTGCTCGCGTTCGGAGCGCCCGGCGTGCCCCATCACATCCGCTTCGCCCCGCTGGGAAGCTGAAGATCGGGTCATAGGGTTCTTAAGGTCTGTTTAATAATCGGTCCGGGACTTTCTGTTGGCGCAGGTCGCCTTATATCTTCTTATACATTGTGCTGTTCCCGTTCCCGTGGCGTGCTGCCCTGGCCGGGGCCGCGACCTGCGCGGCGCTGGCTCTGGCCGCCGTTCCGGCCCAGGCTGGCGCGGCCCCCGGCCGCCCGGGGCCCGCTGCCGGCTCCCTCGGCTTCACCGCCACCCCGCCGCCCGGCGTCGCGGCCGGAAGCTCCGTACCGTCGTCCCTGAAGGCGCCCGGCTCGGCCGGAGCGCTGCCGCGGCAGCTGTTCGTCCCCGACCTGATCGCCGCGGCGCCGGCCGGGATCAGCCCGGCCCAGCTGGCCAGGATCGGCAAGCTGACCGGGGTGCGGAACGTGCTGCCCGTCGACGGCGGCAAGGTCACCGTCAACGGGCGCAGCGCCAACGTGCTCGGCGTGCCGGCCGCGTTCCGGTCCTGGACGCCGCCGGAGACCGCGGCGGCCAACGCGGTCTGGACCGACCTGGGCCAGGGACAGCTGGTCAGCACCCGCGGCGCGGCGGGCAAGCTGCACCTGGCGGCCGGGCACTCCTACCCGGTCGCGGCCGCGGTCCAGCTGCGGCTGCCGTTCGGCGCGCCGACCACGCTCAGCGTGCCCGGCGCGGACGCCATCGTGAACCAGTCCCGTTCGTCCCAGCTGGGGCTGGCGAAGAACTTCGCCGTGCTCATCAACGCGCCCGGGGTGAACCTGGTCACCCTGATGGCGAAGATCAAGCTGGTCATCGGGACCGGCGCGAAGGTGATCAACCTGGTGCCGGTCGTCACCGTGGGCAGCCTCCCGGTGAGCACCAACGTGCCGACGACCGGGGTGCCGTCCAGCTACCTGAACCTGTACAAGGCGTCCGCCGCGAAGTACTGCCCGGGCATGTCCTGGACGGTGCTGGCCGCGATCGGCGAGATCGAGAGCGGCAACGGCGCCAATGAGGGCCCGTCCAGCGCGGGCGCGCTCGGCCCGATGCAGTTCCTGCCGTCCACCTGGGCCGAGTGGGGCATCACCGGGTTCGGCCAGACCGGGGCGCCGGACATCTGGAACCCGCTCGACGCGGTGCCCTCGGCCGCGCGGATGCTGTGCGCCGACGGCGCCGGGAATACCGCGACCCTGCGCGGGGCGATCTTCTCGTACAACCACGCGACCTGGTACGTCGACGAGGTCCTCGCCTTGGCCAGCGAGTACGCCCAGAACTATCCGTAAGCCCGGCTCTCAGCCCGGGTTCCCGGCGGTCTTCAGGCCGGGTTCCCGGCCGCTTCCGGGACGGGCGCGGCCGAGGTCCGCAGCCGCCGCTGGCCCGCGATGGCGACCCCGGCGCTCGCCGCCCCGCACCCGGCGGCGAAGACGTAGCCGAGCCGCGGGCCGTGCGCGTCGATGATGAAGCCGACCACCGACGCGCCCGCCGCCACCCCGACCGAGATGCCGCTGCTCAGCCAGGACATGGCCTCGGTGCGGCGGCCCGGCTTGGCCTGGACCTCGAGCAGGCTGAAACCAGCGATGAGAGTCGGCGCGATGGTCATCCCGCACAGGTAGATGGTGCAGGTGAGCGTGACCAGGTTGGGCTGGGCCCAGAACGTGGCCACGCCCAGGACGGTCAGTGCGAGGGTGAGCGCGAACCGCTTTTCCAGCGGCGTCCGCCACTGCCGCGATCCGTACCACAGGCCGCCGGTGGCGCTGCCGAATGCGTACGTGCCGAGGATGAGGCCGGCCAGCGGCTTGCGCCCGGAGTCCTGGGCGAACGCCACCGTGCTCAGGTCGATCGCCACGAACATCGCGCCCAGCAGCACGTACACCGGGCCCAGCACGACCAGCCCGGGCGCGGCCGCGCCGCGGACTCGTCCCGGCGTGCTGAGCGGCCCCGGCGGCGCCACCACCGGCTCGGTGCCGCGCTGCGCCGCGAACCACGCCGTCCCGACCACGCACAGCACGGCCGCGACGCCCACCCCGGAGGCCGGGGCCACCTCGGTGGCCAGCAGCGTCACGGCGGCCGGGCCGAGGATGAAGCACAGTTCGTCCGCGACCGACTCGAAGGAGAACGCGGCGTGCAGCCGGGATGAGCCGGCCAGCAGGGCGCTCCAGCGGGCCCTGACCATCGCCCCCAGGGACGGCATGGTCGCTCCCGCGATCGCCCCCGGGATGAAGAAGGCCCAGGTCGGCAGGCGGAGCTGCACCGCCGTGATCAGCGCCGCGGTGCTCAGGACGAACACCGTGAGCAGGGGGAGCAGGACCCGCCGCTGACCGTGGGAGTCCACCAGCCGGGCGAGCCGCGGCGAGCTGAGCGCGTAGCCGAGCGAGCCGGTCGCGGACACCGTGCCGGCCACGCCGTACTTCCCGGTGATAGCCGAGATGAGCAAGACGGTACCGAGCCCGAACATCGACATCGGCATCCGCCCGATGACCCCGGCGAGGGAGAAGCGCCAGGCCCCGGGGATCTCGAAGATCTCCGCGTACGGTCGCAGCGGGCGGGTCAGCAGGCTGCCGGGGGAGCGGCTGACGGGTTTTTTCGCGTCGTCGATCCCCGTCATCGGCCGCATTGCCCCATATCAGTAAAATATCGTATACCGTCAAGCGCTTCCCGCGGTGAGGCCTGGCGCAGGCAGCCGGGCGAGCCTGGTTTGATGGACGCATGCCGGCATACGACGCTTTCCTGCTGGTCTCGTTCGGCGGGCCGGAAGGCCCCGACGAGGTCATGCCGTTCCTGGAGAACGTGACCCGCGGCCGCGGCATCCCGCCGGAGCGGCTGGCTGGCGTGGCCGAGCACTACTACGCGGTCGGCGGCGTCAGCCCGATCAACCAGCAGTGCCGGGACCTGCTCGAGGTGATCCGCGCCGACTTCCGGTCCGGCGGCCTGTCCCTGCCCGTCTACTGGGGGAACCGGAACTGGAAGCCGTACCTGGACGACACGGTGCGGTCCATGGCCGCGAACGGCATACAGCGGGCGGTCGCGTTCGTGACCTCTGCTTACAGCTCCTACTCGGGCTGCCGGCAGTACCTCGACGACATCGACCGGGCCCGGGCCGCGACGGGCCCGGGCGCTCCCCGGATCGACAAGATCAGGCGCTTCTATGACCATCCCGGCTTTATCGAGCCGTTCGCCGAGAGCACGCGGGCCGCGCTGGCCACGCTCCCGGCCGCCCTCCGGGACCAGGCTCACCTGGTGTTCACCGCGCACAGCGTCCCGGCCGCGATGGCCGGGGCGAGCGGCCCCGGACCGGTGCGGGGAAGGTACGTGGCCGAACTGACCGAGGCGGCCCGGCTTATTACCGAACGGGTGGGCGGTGCCCCTCGCTCCTGGACCCTTGCCTACCAGAGCCGGAGCGGCCCCCCTTCCCAGCCCTGGCTGGAACCCGACGTCGGCGACGTCCTGGGCGAGCTCGCCGGCGCCGGCGCCAAAGCGGTCGTGGTCGTCCCGGTCGGATTCGTATCGGATCACATGGAGGTCCGGCACGACCTGGACCGCGAGGCGGCGCAGCGGGCCGGCTCGCTCGGCCTGGCCTTCGCCCGGGCCGCGACCCCGGGCTGTCACCCCCGGTTCGTCTCCATGATCACCGAGCTGGTCCGGGAACGCCTCGCCCTGCCGGACGCGGGACCGGGCGACAGGCTCGTCAGTCCGGGCGGCCTGGATCAGGACTGCGCGGCCGACTGCTGCCGGTACGCGGCCACGGCCGTCCGTCCGTCCGGAGCGGCACGGGCATGACCGCCAGCCAGGGGCAGGGTCGGGACCAGGACCTGGACGCCGAGGCGCTGCTGCGGATCGGGGTGGCGGCGGCCAGCGAGGCGGGGCGGCTGCTCGCCTCCTGGCGGGGCGACGAGCGGCCCGAGGTCGTCCACACCAAGTCGAGCCCGACCGACGTCGTCACCGCGATGGACCGCCGGGCCGAGGCTCTCATCACCAGCCGGATCCGGGCGCACCGCCCGGCCGACGCCGTGCTGGGCGAGGAGGGCGGCCAGACCGACGGCGGAACCGAGGACAGCCGGGTGCGCTGGGTCGTCGACCCGCTGGACGGGACCGTCAACTACCTGTACGGCCTGCATGACTGGGCCGTGTCCATCGCGGCCGAGGTGGACGGCGCCGTGGTCGCCGGGGTGGTCGAGGTACCCGGGCGCGGCGAGACGTTCACCGCGGCGGCGGGCCACGGGGCCTGGCTCCACCGGGGCGCGGCCCGGCTGGCCCTGCGCTGCTCGGCCGGCGTGCCGCTGGGGCGGGCGCTGGTCGGTACCGGGTTCGGGTACGATGCCGGGCGACGGCAGATCCAGGGCGAGGTGGTTGCGGCGCTGCTCCCGTACGTAAGGGACATCAGGCGCGGCGGCTCGGCCGCGGTGGACCTGTGCTCGGTGGCGGCCGGGCGGCTCGACGCGTTCTACGAGAGAGGCCTGAACTACTGGGATTACGCCGCGGGCGGACTGATCGCCCGCGAGGCGGGCGCGACGGTCGGCGGCCTGGCAGGCCGGCCCGAGAGCCCGTCGCTGACGGTGGCGGCCGGGCCCGGTCTCTACCAGCAGCTCGAAGCAGTTCTCAGCAGGCTGAATCCGGAGCGGGACGCGTCACGTAGTCAGGAGCGGGACGCGTTACAGGACCGGGGAAGGTGACAGCCGGCGGCCCCGGAACCGGACGCGTCAGGAGTTATCGGCGTGGCGCGTGTGCGCTGGCCGCGAACGTGACAGAATTCCCCGCCGGAATCGGGCACAACTATGGCCTTGAAAGCGTTACAACCGCGCAGCGAATGCGCACTACGGATGAAGGGGGATGGAGTACCCAGATGGCTACCGACTACGACAGCCCGCGGAAGACGGACGACGACCTGACCGAGGACAGCCTTCAGGAACTTCAGGCGCGCCGGATGGACAAGTCATCGAGCACCATCGATCTTGATCCCGACGACGTTTCCGAGTCCCTGGAGCTTCCGGGCGCCGACTTGTCCAACGAGGAACTCGCGATCCGGGTGATCCCGCGCCAGGCCGATGAGTTCACGTGTTCCCGGTGCTTCCTCGTGCACCACCGCAGCCAGCTGGCCGAAGAACGTAACGGCCAGCTGGTCTGCCGGGAGTGCGCGGCTTAGCTCTGAGTGGTGACGACGGGCTCGCGCTCCGGGCCGCTGTACGTTCTGCGTGCGGCAGCCCGGGTGGCGAGCAGCCTCGCCGCTTCCACGCTGATGCCAGTCAGCACGGACCAGCCGAGGGCCTCGGTGAGGGCCACCTGCGGATCCTCAGGATGCGTCGGAGGCTCCTTGCCCGTGGCCTTGGTCCACGCGAACGTAATCAGCTTCCGCGCGACAAAGGCGGCTGCCATCGCCGCCACGGCGCTTACGACCTTGGTGCCCAGGTCTGCTTTCCGCTCGACCTTCTTGTCAGCCATCCAACTGCCTCCTTATCGGCCGTCCCCTACCCTCGTCCGCGCCATCATGCCACTGGTTCGCGGCCGGCCTGCACTCGACACCTTTCGACGGCCGCGGCTAGCTCGGCCGGGTGCCGGGTGCCGATCAGCCAGTAAGGGCCCGCCGGGCTCGGCGGCGGCACCACCAGGTAGACCGATTTCTTGAGGTAAGGTCGCGAGTACAGGCGGGCCGCCGGGTCCGCGATCGGACCGCGCAACCTCGTGGTCTGCTTCTCGTCGAGGCAGGCTACTTCGCTGACGGCCGTCAGGGGGAGCGCGTCATTCCCGGCTCGCAGCGTCCCGTCGCGGACTTCGATGGAGCCCAGGCCCATGGTGATCAGCAGCAAGGCGCAGCCGGCCACCAGTACGGCCATGATGATGAACGGCCAGGGCCCGGTGAGGCCGGCGTAGAGCGTGGCGCCAAGGATGAGGGCACTAGGCATGGCGAGCAGCCACCAGGCGAGCGGGACGCGGAGCCGTTCGCGGTAATCATCCATGCAGTCGAGGGTAGTTGGTCACATGGAGTCTTGGCGGGGGCGGGGACGACGGGCCGGGCGGGATGCGGTGGCCTGGCTGGCCGCCGCCTGGAAAGCCGGCCCGGATTCCGGTGGCGGCGCCCCCGCCGCCGGGACGGTTAACGGCGCCGGCGGCGAGATGAGCGCTGACGCCGCCGGCCACGTGACCGAAGCCGGAGCCGGGCCGGCCGACAGTGCCGTCCTGGGAAACAGCGCCGTCCTGGGAAACAGCGCCGCCGCGGGAAACGGTGCCGCCCCGGAACGGGACTGGCCCGGGCAGGCGGATCCGCGGCCGCCCGGCCGGCCGGAACAGGCCCTGGTGCGCACGCCAGGCCGCCCGGAGGACACCGCCGAGCACAACCGGGTGCCGGGCTGGCTGCAGACCGGCGCGGCCTGGTCCTGGCGGCTGCTGCTGCTCGCGGGCGCCCTCTACCTGATCGCGCGCGTGATCAGCGTCCTGGCCATCGTGGTCGTGCCATGCACCGCCGCGCTGCTGCTCACCGCCTTGCTGCAGCCGCTCAAGGCCCGGCTGCGGCGGGCCGGACTGCACAATCTCGCCGCCACCTGGTGCACCCTGCTGATCGGGGCCCTGGTGATCGGCGGCCTGGTCACGCTGGTGACCAACCGGGTCAATGCGGACTACCCGGTCCTGCTGAAGGAGACCAGGCACACCACCACTCAGGTGCAGACGTGGCTGTCCGGCGCGCCCTTCCACATCAAGAGCAGCAACGTGCAGGCCGCCCTGAACAACATCCCCAGCTACCTCAGCACGCACAAGGCCCTCGTCGAGGGCACCGTGGTGACCGGCGGGAAGATCGCCGCCGAGTTCTTCGGCGGCCTGGTGCTCATGCTCTTCGTCATGTTCTTCCTGATCAAGGACGGCGAACGGATCTGGTCCTGGCTGATCAGCGGGCTGCGGGGGGAGACCGGGCGGCGGATGAACCGGGCCGGGCACGCCGCCTGGCACACGATGGTGTTCTACATGCGCGGCGCCCTGGCGGTGGCCGCGATCCACGGCGTGGTGATCGGGCTGGTCCTGTACGTCATGGGCGCCCCGCTGGTCATCCCGCTGGCGGTACTTGTGTTCCTGGCCGCCTTCGTGCCGCTGATCGGGCTGCTCGTGGCCGGGGCGCTGGCCATCGTGGTCGTGCTGGCCGCCAAGGGCTGGGTCGCCGCGGTGATCCTGCTCGGCGTGCTGATCGTCGAGGACCAGCTGGAGGGCCACCTGCTCCAGCCGCAGGTCGTCGGGCGGGCGATCCGGCTGCACCCGCTGGCCGTCATCCTGTCTCTCGCGGTCGGCGGCGTGCTGGCGGGCATCGTCGGCGCCGTGGTGGCGATACCGATGGTCGCCGTCATCACCCGGGCGGTACCTGAGCTGCGGCGGGGAGATCCACGTCCCGGTGGCCCGTAAGATGCGACAGTGCCCGGATGTCGCGCTATCCTCACCGTGCGTGCCACCAGGAGGGAGTTCTCCGTTGCCCCATACCGAGCCGGACGTGCTGATCCAGCGCCTCGACGCGGGCGTGCCGCTGCCGTCGTACTCTCATCCCGGTGACGCGGGCGCGGACCTGACGACCGCCGAGGACATCGAGCTCGGGCCCGGCGAGCGGGCCCTGGTACGGACCGGCCTGGCCATCGCGCTGCCCGACGGCTACGCGGCGTTCGTCCACCCCCGCTCCGGCCTGGCCGCCAGGCACGGGGTGACGCTGGTGAACGCGCCGGGAACGATCGACGCGGGCTACCGGGGCGAGATCAAGGTGACCCTGCTGAACACGGACCGGAACCGCGCGATCAGCTTCAGCCGCGGCGACAGGATCGCCCAGCTGGTCATCCAGCGGGTGGAGCGGGTGGTGTTCCGCGAAGTGACCGTGCTTCCCGGGTCGATCAGGGGAGACGGCGGCTTCGGTTCTACCGGCGGCCACGCCGCGGCACCCCGGGAAGTTATCTCCCCGGGCCAGTACTGAGAATTAATTAAGGAGCGTGCGGAGTGTTTCGTCGGCGTCGTTCAGCAGACGCGAGCCGGGACTGGCCGGAGGAATCCGGCCAGGAGGTGCCCGGCGACGAAATCGACGAGGAGGAGCCGGCCCGGCCCGCGGGCGTCCCGCGGCCCGGCGGCGGCCCGTGGGACGCGGAGGAATCCTTTCCCGACCTCGAGCGGGTGGACCTGGGCAGCCTCCAGGTGCCCATCGGGCCCGAGCACGAGATCCAGCTCGTCATGGCCGAGCAGCACGGTGCCTGGGTGACGGTCAGGCACCAGGAGAGCGAAGTCCAGATCCAGGCGTTCGCGGCCGCGCGCCGCGGGGCGCTGTGGGACGACGTCCGGGCCGAGATCGCCGCCGAGGTGCAAGGGGCGGGCGGACGGAGCCAGGAGTCGGAGGGATCCTTCGGAACCGAGCTGATCGCGCAGGTGCCGGCCGAGCCCGGGCAGCCCGCGTCGGGTCTGCGGCTGGTCAGGTTCGTCGGCGTGGACGGGCCCCGCTGGTTCGTGCGCGGGCTGTTCACCGGCCCGGCGGCGGAGCGCGGCGAGCCCGCCGGCCTGCTCGAAGAGGTGTTCAGGGACGTCGTGGTCGTCCGCGGCGAGCACCCGGTGCCGCCGCGGGAGATACTCGAGCTGCGGCTGCCGCCCGAGGCCCAGCAGGCGCTGGAGCAGCAGCAGGCCGCCGCCGAGGAGGAGGAGGAGAACCGGTTCAGCGGCGACCTCAATCCGTTCGAGCGCGGCCCGGAGTTCACCGAGACCCGCTAGGCGGCCCGTGCGGCGGCTCGCCCGTCCTAGGCGCCACCACCAATCCCACCTGCCCCCTGCATACCATTTCGGTTCAGAGATAGCTTAAAGGTTTGCGGGACACGCCTTAGTCGCTGGACCGCAGCAGCCGGCCGAGCTCGTCCTCGACGTCCTCGCTGGTCACGAAGAACAGCTCGTCACCGGCCTGCAGCGGATCGTCCGGATGCGGCACCAGCACCCGGCCCTCGCGCAAGATGGCGACCAGCGACGTGTCGGCGGGCCAGTCGATCCCGCCTACCCGCTGGCCGACCAGCGGGGCGTCGTCCGGCATGGTCAGCTCGACCAGGCTGGCCTCGCTCTGGCCGAACGTCATCAGCCGCACCAGGTCGCCGACGCTGACCGCCTCCTCGACCAGGGCGGAAAGCAGCCGCGGGGTGGAGACGGCGACGTCGACCCCCCAGGACTCGTTGTACAGCCACTCGTTACCCGGGTGGTTCACCCTCGCCACGACGCGCGGCACCCCGTATTCGGTCTTGGCCAGCAGCGCCACCACCAGGTTCGCCTTGTCGTCGCCGGTGGCGGCGATCACCACCTGGCAGCGCTGCAGGGCCGCGTCGTCCAGGGAGCTGATCTCGCAGGCATCAGCCAGCAGCCACTCGGCCCGGGGCACGCTGTCCACCTTGATGGCCTTCGGCGAGTTGTCGATGAGCAGCACCTCGTGGCCGTTCTCGAGCAGTTCGCCGGCAATAGAGCGGCCGACCGCCCCGGCTCCCGCGATCGCGATCCGCATCAGTGCTCGCCTCCGCGCGTCGCGAAGGACGCGGCGATCCGGTCCAGATCACTTTCCCTGGCCACCACGTGCAGCACGTCCCCCTCTTGCAGGACCGATCCGGCCTCGGGCACGAAGGCCTGGCCGAGCCGGTCGACGAAGGCCACCCGGGTCGTCGTGTTGGCCTCGAGCGACTTGACCTGCTCGCCGATCCACGCCGGGGAGAACGCCACCTCGGCCAGGACGATCTTGCCGGTCGGATCCCGCCACAGCGGCTCGCCGCCCTCAGGGAGCAGCTTGCGCAGCATCTGGTCGGCGGTCCAGCGTACGGTGGCCACCGTGGGAATGCCGAGGCGCTCGTAGACCTCGGCCCGGCGCGGGTCGTAGATCCGCGCCGCCACCCGGTCGACGCCGAACGTCTCCCGGGCGACCCGGGCCGCGATGATGTTGGAGTTGTCACCGCTGCTGACGGCGGCGAAGGCATCCGCGCGCTCGATGCCCGCCTGGGTGAGGACGGCCCGGTCGAAGCCGATCCCGGTGACACGATCGCCCTTGAACGCCGAGCGGAGCCGGCGGAACGCTTCCGGGTCCCGGTCGATGACCGCCACAGTATTGTCTCGGTCTTCGAGGATGTGGGCTAGCGTCGAGCCGACCCTCCCGCATCCCATGATTACGATGTGCACGACCGTCCTCCACGATGAGCAGGTTCCCCGAGCAACACCACACCAGCACCACAAAGGTATGCCCTCACTCGGCATCCTCTCCCGCCTGGAGGCGGGTGATTTCACCTCAGCTGCGAAGGATTGCATTGCCAGAGAATTTTCAGGCCGGCCAGGTCGTCCAGGTGACGATCACGGACGTGGCTCATGGCGGCTGGTGTGTCGCCCGTCCCGAGGGCAGGCCCGTGGTATTCGTCCGGCACGCGCTGCCGGGCGAGACCGTCCTGGCCCGGATCACCGAGGTCACGTCGCGGCTGGCGCGGGCCGAGGCGGTGGAGGTCCTGACCCCCTCACCGGACCGGGTCGAGGCGCCCTGCCGGTACGCGGGCCCCGGGGCCTGCGGCGGCTGCGACTGGCAGCACGCCACGCTTCCCGCCCAGCGGGAGCTCAAGGCGGCCGTGATCCGGCAGCAGCTCAAACGGCTGGCGGGCCTGGACCGCGAGGTGACGGTCGAGGCCCTGCCCGGCGATGAGGGGTCCGGGGACGAAGGAGCCGGAGACGGGAAGCTGGGCGCGGGGCTGGGCTGGCGGACGCGGGTGCAGTACGCGGTGCGGCCGGACGGCGTGGCCGGGCTGCGCGGGCACCGCTCGCACGATGTCGTCCCCATCGACGAGTGCCTGATCGCCCACCCGGCCATCGGCGATCTCGGCCTCACCGCCCGCCGCTGGCCCGGGACGGCCTCGGTGGAGGCGCTGGTGGCGCCCGGCTCGGGGGAGCGGGCCGTCATCGTCACCGCGAAGGGCCCGGTCCCGCCCGACGCCGCCCCGCAGGCGGATGCCGTGCTGCGCCGCACCGGCGCCTCCGGCCGCGGCCTGACCCCGCTCCGCGGCCGGGCCTACCTGGCCCAGCACGCCGCCGGCCAGGACTGGCGGGTCAGCGCGAGCGCGTTCTGGCAGGTGCATCCCGGCGCGGCCGGCGTGCTGACCGCGGCGGTGCTGGCCGCGCTCGAGCCGCGGCCCGGCGACACGGCGCTCGACCTGTACTGCGGCGCGGGGCTGTTCGCGGGGGCGCTCGCCCCGGCGGTCGGCGCCGCCGGGTCCGTGACGGGCGTGGAGTCGGACCACGCAGCGGTCCGGGATGCCCGGCACAACCTGCGGCCGTGGCCCTGGGCCCGGGTGCACCGCGGTGACGTCGCCGCGGTCCTGCGCCGCGACCACCCCGAAG
>Ga0136846_1221196_pt1 | contig 25199 bp, 26 predicted proteins | sample HopSoiMetagenom2_FD_96841 | JGI IMG/M metagenome (GOLD analysis project Ga0136846, IMG submission 96841) | Grasslands soil microbial communities from Hopland, California, USA - 2 Assembly 2016 (version 4) | ecosystem: Environmental > Terrestrial > Soil > Grasslands | place: USA: Hopland... | reverse complement strand
TCGCCCTCGCCGATCACCACCCGGCCGTCCATGTCGATGGAATCCATCTCCCGCCGCATGGCCTCGACGGCCACCTGGTCGGAGTAGCGGCGGTCGCCGAAACCCATCGTCTTGGCGCAGGCGATCGCCGCCTGCTCGGTGACGCGGATGAACGACTGCTCGAGGAGGTGGTCCATCGCCATCAGCGGGCGCTCCCCACGGTGGCCGGTGCGGGCTTCTCTTCTTCCTGCTGCGCGGCGTGGCGCTCCGGGGCGTTGAACGCCGGGATGCCGGTGATCGCCTCCCCGATGATCAGGGCGTGGATGTCGTGGGTTCCCTCGTAGGTGAAGACCGACTCGATGTTGAGCATGTGCCGGATGACCGGATAATCGTCGACGATGCCGTTGGCCCCCAGGATCTCGCGGGCCAGCTTCGCGCTCTCGCGGGCCACCCAGACGTTGTTGCGCTTGCCCATGGAGATGTGCCAGTGCTTGAGCCGGCCGGCGTCCTTCAGGCGGCCGAGCTGGAGGCAGAGGAGCTGTCCCTTGCTGATCTCCATGGCCATCCACACCAGCTTCTCCTGCACCATCTGGTGGCAGGCGATGGGCTGGCCGTTGAACTGGATGCGCTGCTTGGCGTACTCGACAGCCGTGTAGTAGCACTCCATGGCGCTGCCGACGCCGCCCCAGGCGATGCCGTAGCGCGCCTGGTTGAGGCACATGAGGGCGTTCCTGAGGCCGGTCGTGCCGGGGAGGATGGCGTCGCCCGGGATGCGGCAGTCGTGGAAGCCGAGCTCGGAGGTGATGGAGGCGCGCAGGGAGAACTTGCCGTGCTGGTCCGAGGAGGTGAAGCCGGGGGTGCCCTTCTCGACCAGGAAGCCGCGCACGCCGTCGTCGGTCCTGGCCCAGACCACGGCGACGTCGGCCAGGGTGCCGTTGGTGATCCACTGCTTGGAGCCGTTGAGCACCCAGTCGTTGCCCACCTTCCTGGCGTAGGTGCGCATGCCGCCGGGATTGGAACCGAAGTCGGGCTCGGTCAGGCCGAAGCAGCCGATGGCCTCGCCGGTGGCGAGGCGGGGGATCCAGCGGTCCTTCTGCTCCTGCGAGCCGAAGGTGTGGATGGGGTACATCACCAGCGAGCTCTGCACCGAGACGAAGCTGCGCAGTCCCGAGTCTCCCCGCTCCAGCTCCTGCATGATCAGGCCATAGGCGACGCCGCCCAGACCGGGGAGGCCATATTCGGAAAGGCTGGCGCCGAACAGGTTGAGGGCGCCCAGGTCGGGCACCAGCTCGAGGGGGGTGCGCCCTTCGCGGTGGCACTCCTCGATGATCGGCTTGACCTTGTCGTCGACGAAGGCGCGAACCGTGTCGCGCACCAAACGCTCCTCCTCGCTGAGGAGCGAGTCCAGCTCCAGCAGATCAACGCCTGGGAAGCGGCTCAAGGGGATGTCCTCCTTCGAAACTTTGCAGACGGATATCAGGGCGGCCGGGACGAACCGCGGCGGAAAGGATAGCACGGCGGGCGGAGCCATTCTCAGGATATCATCCCCGGCCTATGGCGTTCCCGGGAGGCAGCGCGTACGCGATGACGAGGGACGTGGCTGAGGGTTACCTGCTGGTCACCGAGCGGACTTTCAAGAACCTGACCCGCGGCGATCTCGATCAGCTCGTCTTCGAGATCGACCGCCATTTGCGCGAGCTGCGGGGGGATCAGCCCGCTCTCGACGACCTCGCGGCCATCCAGCTCCGCCAGCGGCGGATGCAACGGCTCAACAGCGCCCTCCTGATGCTGCGCAGCTACCGGCAGAGGCAGAAGGTCTGATGTCGCCCCTGACCCTCGTCATCGCCGCTGCCCTGGGGCTCGCCGCCGCCTTCGCCCTCGACGTGCTGTGCGCCGCGCGGGGCCTGCTGCCGCCCGGCTTCCGCGAGCCATGGCGCCGGGTGCTGGCCGGCCTGATCGTCGCCGCTTTCCTCGCCGTGGGGGTCTTCCTCCCCCTGGCGGCCGCCGTGGCCGGCGTGAAGATCGAGCCGCCGAACCTGTCGAAGATCGACACCTTCCAGCTCTTCGAGCTCCACCTGATGATGGTGGTCGTGATGACGGTCTGGTTCCTGCTGGGCTTCGCCGGCCGCCCGAGATTGGCGCAGGTGCCGCGGGTGCCGCTGCCGGCGGCACCGCCGGCGCCTCCGGACGGCCTGCCCTCCGGCATGTCGGCGCCAGAGGGGGCCGGGCTCATCCCGGTCCATGAGGAGTCGCTGGGTACGAGCCCCGCGCCGCCCTTGGCAGAGACGAGCCCCCCGACACCCATCCCGGCGGTTCTGCCGCCGCCGCCCCCCTCTGAAATCCCCCTGGGGCGGCAGTTCCTGGCCCAGTTCGGGTTCCTGGCTCCCGACGTGCCGCGGGAGATCGGCCTCGGGCTGTCGCTGGGGCTCGCGGCCTGGCTGGCGGTGCTCGCGGCGATCATCGCCATTGCCGGCGTGCTCCTGGCCCTGGGCTTCAAGGACGCCGTGCCCCATACGCCGCCGGCCCTGGTGGGCCTGATCGCCGCTCTCCCCTTCGGGGTGCGGTTCGCCGTCAGCCTGTCGGCCGGCGTGGTGGAGGAGAGCTTCTTCCGCGGTTTCCTGCAACCGCGCGTCGGCATCGTCCTCTCGACCGCGTTCTTCGTCCTCGCCCACCTCTCCTACGGCCAGCCGTTCATGCTGGTGGGCATCGCCCTGCTGTCGCTCATCTATGCCTTCCTGGTCCGCTGGCGGCAGAGCGTCTGGGCCGCCATCGCCGCCCACGCCCTGTTCGACGGCATCCAGCTCCTGGTGGTGGTGCCGGCGGTCCTCAAGCTGATCGAGGGGACGGCGGGCAAGGCGGCGGCTTTCCTGGGGCTCTGCGGATGAGGCTCGAAGGGTCGGAGCGGGAACGGTCTCGCGATCGGGACGATCTGCTAGACTCCGGGCCGAGGATCGCGCCGATGCCTGGGGACTACCGCTTCCATCTCGCCGTCGGGAGTCGTTTCGAGAACATCGAGCTGGTCCAGGTGGTGCTGCGCGACTGCCTGCAGCGGATCGGCATGGACGAGGACGCCCAGCACTGGGTGGACGTGGCGGTGCGAGAGGCCCTGGCCAACGCGATCAAGCACGGCAACCTGCAGGATCCGGCCAAACAGGTGCACGTCGACCTGGCGGTGGAGGGGAGCGACCTGGTGATCCGGGTCGAGGACGAGGGCGTGGGGTTCGACCCCTCGCTGCTCGGCGATCCGCTGGCCCCGGAGAACCTGCTCCGCCCGAACGGCCGCGGCATCTTCTACATGCGAAGCTTCATGGACGACATCACCTACGGCTCCGGCCCCGGCGGCGGCACCATGGTGACGCTGCGCAAGCGCCTCACCGGACCGCAGACGGACCCCGGCGATACCAGCGATTAGCGATTAGAGGAGGGAACTGAAGAATGGACGTGAGCAAGCGGCAGGTCGGCGACGTGACCATCCTGGACCTCAAGGGCAAGATCACCATCGGCTCGGGAGACGTGCAGTTGCGCAATGCGGTGCAGGAGGTGATGAACAGCGGGGCCACCAAGGTCCTGATCAACATGGCCGGCGTCTCCACCATCGACTCCTCGGGCATCGGCGAGCTGGTGAGCGCCTACACCACGGCCACCAACCGGGGGGCCAGGCTGAAGCTGGTCAACCTGCCGGCCAAGGTGACGGACATCCTCACCATCACCCAGCTCATCACCGTGTTCGACGTCTACGACAGTGAGGACGCCGGTATCAAGTCCTTTGGCTGAAGCGGCTCCGGCGGCTCTCGGCGGGCGGCTGGCCGAATGGGCCGCGCGGGTCCACCGTCATCTGCCGGAGCTCCTGCCGCCTCCCACCGCGCGGCCTGAGCCTGTCCATCAGGCCATGCACTACGCCCTGACGGGCGCGGGCAAGCGGGTGCGCCCCGTGCTCACCCTGGCGGTGGCCGAGCTTTTCGGCGTGCGCTCCGAGCCCGTGCTCGACCTCGCCTGCGCCGTCGAGATGGTCCATGCCTGCTCGCTGGTGCTGGACGACCTCCCCGCCATGGACGACGCCGCCCTGCGCCGCGGCCGGCCCACGGTCCACCGGGCCTTCGGCGAGAGCGTCGCCCTGCTCGCCGCCCTGGGGCTGCTCAACCGCGCCTACGCCCTGGTGGCCGAGGCCGCCCACCGCCTGTCGCTGCGCCGCTACACCGCCGAGGACGTGGTCCACCACCTGGCGGCGGCCATCGGCAGCGACGGCCTGATCGGCGGCCAGGCCCTCGACTTGCTGGCCAGGCCGGAGGAGATGGACCTCGACGTCCTGGAGTACATTCACAGCCATAAGACGGGGGCCCTGTTCATGGCCGCGGGTGAGCTGGGGGCCATGGCCGCGGACGCGAGGCGCCGCGACCTGGAGGTGATCGCACGCTACGCCAAGAACCTGGGGCTGGCCTTTCAGATCGCGGACGACCTGCTCGACGTCCTGGGCACTCCCGAGGTGACGGGCAAGGACACGGGCAAGGACGAGTCCAAGGTCACCTTCGTCCGTCTCCTCGGCGTGCCGGGAGCCCAGGCCCTGGCGGGCGAGCTGCTGGGCTTCGCCGTGGACTCCCTGGCGCCCCTCGGCCGCAAGGCGGACCCGCTGCGCGAGCTGGCGATGTTCGTGCAGCACCGGTCGCGGTGACCATGCAAAGCCAGGGACAACAGGGACATCAAGGACTGCAGGGACACGAAGGATACCGCCGAGACGATTTCTTCGTCCCTGAAGTCCCTGGCGTCCCTGCTGTCCCTGGGGCGGTGATCGCGCCGGAATCCCGGAACCAAATCCCCCCTCCGCCCCTCTAATCCAGACGGGGAGCGCTCCCGACCAGCCATACAGGACGAGGTTCGAGATCCTCGGCCTGGATTTCGCGCCCTTGGGGCGGGAAGGGAGCATTCTCGTGAACGGTTCCACCGCATTGTTCGGCATCGGCGGTCTTGCCGGGAAGATCAGTGCCACGGGCTTCGTGGTGATCGTCCTCCTGGTCCTCCTCTCCATCTGGTCCCTCGGCGTCTCCCTGGAGCGGCTGGTCGTGCTGTCGCGGGCGCGCCGGCAGTCGGTCGCCTTCGCCCGGGCGGTCTCCCCCCACCTCGCCGAGGGCGGCGTGCCGCAGACGGCGATCGAGGCCGCCCGCCGGTTTCCCCACAGCCACGTCGCCCGGGTGGTGGCCGCCGGTCTCTCGACCTTCCAGCAGAAGAGCGCCCGGGGACTGACCACGGCCGAAGTGATCGAGGCCACGGAGAGGGCCCTGGCGCGCGCCGCCATGCAGACGACGGCCGAGCTCAACCGCGGCGTGGGGAGCTTGGCGACGATCGCCACCACGGCTCCCTTCATTGGCCTCTTCGGCACGGTGGTCGGTATTGTCCACGCCTTCAAGGAGATCGCGGCCGCGAACGGGCAGGGCGGCTTCGCCACCGTCTCCCAGGGGATCGCCGAAGCGCTGCTGACCACGGCGCTGGGCCTGGTGGTGGCCGTGCCCGCGGCGTGGATGTTCAACTTCATCAGTCAACGCGTCCAGAACCTGGGGGTGGAGATGGAGAGCTCGTCGTCGGAGCTGCTGGATTACTTTTTGGAGCGGGAGCGGGGATAGGGGGCCCAAGCTCCAGGAAAGCAAGGACATAAGGGACGGCAAGGACGGCAAGGACATGAAGAATACCGCAGAGACTGGGTCTTCTTTGTCCTTGATGTCCTTGCTTCGGCTTTTCTGCCGCTCAGGCTCCTCGGCAGGCCGCGCCTTCCGGGCGCTCGTGGCGGTGAGGGCGGGGTTACACTAGCGACGTCATGACGTCCGGCCACGATCTCGACGGAGTCCGCTCCGAGCTGCGGCGGCTGGGATATCTCGATCGCGGTTTTGAGCGTTTCCTGCTGCAGGATGCGCTCAAGCCGCGGCAGCCGGCGCGGGCGCTGCTGGGGCTCATTGCCAAGGTGGGGCTGCTCGCGGGGCTGGCGCTGGCGGCGGCCCTGTCCCTGGCGCTGGCGGTGGCCAACGGCAGCCTGACGGCGAGCCCGCTGGACCTGGTCGCCCTCTTCGTCCATCTCTTCCCGCCCCTGGCGCTCGCCACCGGCCTGGCCTTCCTCGCCCTCTGCGGGGTGATCCTGGTGGTCATCCGCTTCGCCCACGTGCGGCGCATCGAGACCCTGTCCCTGGTCGTGGCCCTGGCCGCCGGCGCGGGGGTGCTGGCCCTGGCGCTGCGGCTCGGGCGCGAGGTGCTCTCCGAAGGGCGGCTGGAGCAGGTGGCGGTGCTCGTCCTGGCGACGCCGCCCGTTGTCTATCTGCTCATCAAGCTGGTTTACCAGGGGCTGCTCTCCCTGGCCATCCGCTTCACCGAGGAGGCGCCGCTGGGACGGCTCTTCTCCCGCCGCTGGCTGGGGCTCGTCATCGTGCTGGCCATCGCCCTGCTCACGCTGCCGGCGGTGGTCCTCGCCCGGCGGGTGCCGGCGGCGGCGCCCGCGACCCTGCCCACAGGGCCCGGCGAGCGGGTCGTGCTGGTAGGGATCGACGGCGTGCTGCCCGAGGAGATCGACTATCTGCTGACCCTGGGCGAGCTGCCGGAGATGAGCCGCCTCGCGCGCGGCGGCCGGGTCTTCAGCTATCGCCGGAGACGTGAGCCCCCGGCGTCGTTCTGGACCGCGGTGGCGACCGGCGTCCCAGGGCCGGACCACGGCGTCACCTCGCTCGACAGCTTCCTACCCTGGGGATGCCGGACGCCGCTGGCGAAGAACGGTCCGCTGCGCGCCTGGTGGAGCCGCGTCGAGGTGCCGCTGGGCCTCGCCGAATACCGGCCCGTCCTGGCCAACCGGCGGCGGGCGTTCGCCGTCTGGGAGCTGGCCTCGCGCGGCGGCGATCCGGCGCTGGCGGTGAACTGGTGGGCCACCTATCCGGCGGAGCCCATCCCCGGGCTGGTGGTGGCGCACGGCGCCTACCAGCTCCTGCGCGAGAAGGCCGGCGGCGCGGTGGAGCCGCAGGCGGCGCAGGCGGAGGTCGCGGCCCTCGCCGGCGCGGTGGGCGCCGCCCCCGGGAACGATCGCGATCCGCGCCTCGCGGCGGCGCTCCCCCCGGCCACGGCCGCCGGCGTGCTCGACCGCGCCGTGCTCCCCGACCGCTTCTACCGCGAGGTCTTCGCCCGTCACTTGGCTGCGGGGACAGCCGCGGCGCCGCGGGCGGCGGCCCTCTACCTGCCGGGGCTCGACATCGCCGCCGTGGGCTGGCCCGGAGGCGACGTGGCCTTCGCGGACCTGGTGCGCTCGGAGCTGGCAGCGACGGACCGGCTGCTGGCCGGAGCGCTCGACGGGGTGGGCACGGTGGTGCTGGTGCTCGATCCCGGGCGACGGAGAGAGGAGGGAGAAGGGCGCATTCTCCTATGGCGGCGCACGGGCTGCGCCGGCGCGCCGGCTGTCACCTCGCCTGAGGCGGTGGCCGCCGCCCTGCTGCGGGCCCTCGGCCTGCCGCAGAGCGCCGAGCTGCCGCCGCCGCCGGGGTGCCGGTGGGAGCCGCCGCCGGTGATCGTCGCCGGCTACGGCGAGCCGCACCGCGGCGCGCCGCAGGGACCCGAGAGCGAGGAGTATTTGCGGAGTCTCCGGTCGCTGGGCTATCTCTAGGGCGAAATGCGCCGCCGAGGCGGCTTGTTGAATCTTTGGCCCCGGAATCGGGGTCAGATGCACCCTTAGGAGAAGGAGATCCTTATGTCCTTGCGGATTGTGCCGGCGCTGCTCATCCTGGTGGCCTCGCCGGCTCTCGCGGAAATGGCTGAACCGATGCAACTGCCCGTCGAGCACGCTATGGAAACCCGACTCGTCTACCCGGAATCGGCCCGCGTCGAGCAGGTGGACGATTACCACGGCGTCAAGGTGTCCGATCCCTATCGTTGGATGGAGGACGTGGATTCGGAGAAGACCCGGGCCTGGGTGACGGCGCAGAACCATGTGACCTCGGCCTATCTCGCCGCCATCCCCGAGCGCGAGCCGATCCGCGCCCGGCTGACGGAGCTGTGGAACTACGAGCGCTACGGCGTCCCCGCCCAGCACGGCGGGCGCTACTTCTTCACCCGCAACGACGGCCTGCAGAACCAGAACGTCCTCTACCGGGTGGACTCGCTGAACGGCGAGGCCAAGGTCGTCCTCGATCCCAACCTGCTATCGCAGGACGGCACGGTGGCCCTCTCCGGAACGGGCCTCAGCGAGGACGGCAAGCTGCTCGCCTATGCCCTCTCCTCCGGCGGCTCGGACTGGCAGGAGTGGCACGTGCGCGAGGTGGAGACCGGCCGCGACCTGCCGGACGTCCTGAAGTGGGTGAAGTTCTCCAATGCCGCCTGGACCCACGACAACAAGGGTTTCTTCTACAGCCGCTACGACGAGCCCCGGGAGGGTCGCCAGCTCGAGGACGCCAACTTCAACCAGAAGCTCTACTATCACCGGCTGGGCACGCCCCAGTCCGCGGACGAGTTGGTCTACCAGCGGCCGGATCGCAAGGAGCTGGGCTTCGCGGCGTCCGTCACCGAGGACGGTCGCTATCTCATCATCCACGCCTGGCGGGGGACGGAGACCGACAACGGCATCTTCTACAAGGACCTCCAGACGTCCGGCTCCAAGGTGGTGGAGCTGCTGGGGAGATTCGACGCCGCGTACGAGTTTATCGAGAACGACGGCCCGGTCTTCTGGTTCAAGACCGACCTCAGCGCGCCCCGCGGCCGGGTCATCGCCGTCGACGTCCGCCACCCGGAGCGCGAGCGCTGGCGCGAGCTGATCCCGCAGGCCGCCGAGACCCTCCAGGGGGTGAGCTGCCTGCACGACACGCTGGTGGCCCTCTATCTGAAGGACGCCCACGCCGAGGTGCGGCGGTTCGACCTGAAGGGCAAGTTCCTGCATGAGCTCGAGCTCCCCGGGCTGGGGGCGGTCGACGGGTTCACGGGGCGACGCAAGGACCGCGAGACCTTCTACTCCTTCGCCAGCTACACCTCTCCCGGCACGATCTACCGCTACGACCTGGAAACCGGCAAGAGCTCCGTCTTCCGCCGGCCGGAGATCCGGGGCTTCGATCCCGGCCAGTACGAGACCAAGCAGGTCTTCTATCCGAGCAAGGACGGCACCCGCATTCCCATGTTCCTGACCTACAAGAAGGGGCTGAAGCTCGACGGCTCGAACCCCACCTACCTCTATGGCTATGGCGGGTTCAACGTCGCGCTGACGCCGGCCTTCTCGCTTTCCCACGTCGTCTGGATGGAGCGCGGCGGCATCTACGCCGTGGCCAACCTGCGGGGCGGCAGCGAGTACGGCGAGGACTGGCACCAGGCGGGGATCAAGCTGCGCAAGCAGAACGTCTTCGACGACTTCATCGCCGCCGGCGAGTGGCTGGTGGCCAACGGCTACACCTCGCGCCAGAAGCTGGCCATCGCCGGCTACAGCAACGGCGGCCTGCTCACCGCCGCCTCCATGGTGCAGCGCCCGGACCTCTACGGCGCGGTGATCGTGGGCGTCGGCGTGCTCGACATGCTGCGCTTCCACAAGTTCACCATCGGCTGGGGGTGGACCTCCGATTACGGCTCGCCGGACGACCCCAAGGAGTTCAAGGCGCTCTACGCCTACTCGCCGTACCACAACCTGCGGCCGGGGACGGCCTATCCGCCGACGCTGATCACCACGGCGGACCACGACGACCGGGTGGTGCCGGCCCACAGCTTCAAGTTCGCGGCGGCCCTGCAGAAGGCCAACGACGGGTCCAACCCGACGCTGATCCGCATCGAGACCCGCGCCGGCCACGGCGGCGGCAAGCCGGTATCGAAGAAGATCGAGGAGGCCGCCGACGAGCTCTCCTTCCTCTTCCATGCCCTGGGACGGAAGCCGGCACCGGCAGGGGAGGGGGCGCAGCGGACGGCGGGGGAGTGAAAAGCCGGTTCGGCGCCGGTCTCGCGGCCCTCTCGATTGCCTTGGCCCTGACGGCCCCCCTGCCCGCCCAGCCGCGGCGCTCGCGGGAGTCCGAGCTGGCGGCGCTGCGGGCGGAGATCGCCCGGCTCACGCAACGGCTGGAGGTGGCACGCCAGGCGCAGACGGGGATCCAGGGCGAGCTGCAGAGCGTGGACGTGGAGCTCCAGCTCCAGGAGACCCGCCTGGCCGAGGCGGTGGCCGCGCGCGACTTGGCGGCCCGCCGGGTGGCGGCGGGCGAGGCGGACGTCCACCGTCTCGAAGGGGAGCTCGCCACGGCCCGGGTGGACCTGCGGCGGCGGCTCGGCGGGCTCTACCGGCTGGGCCGCCAGGGGTATCTCCGGCTGTTCCTGTCGCTCAAGCCCGACCGCCGGCTCCTCCCCTCCGTGCGTCTGCTGCGCTATCTCGCCCGCCGCGACCGCACCGCCATCGACCGCTACCAGCAGGCGCGGACGGACCTCGACCGCGAGCGCGTCCGGCTGGTGGCCCGCCGTCAGGAGACCGAGCAGTGGATCCGCAGCGAGCAGGTGCGCCGCAACCAGCTCGTGGCGGTGCGCGAGCACAAGCAGCAGCTCCTCGCCCGCGTGGTCAAAGAGGGGCAGACCCTCGCCGCGCGCACCACCGAGCTCCAGGACCGGGAGAAGAAGCTCGCCGCCTTCCTCGACCTCCTCGCCGGCAAGAACCCCGGCTCGCCCGCCGGCACCCCGATGGCGCAGTTTCGCGGCGTCCTCGACTGGCCGGTCGAGGGGCGTGTCACCGCCGGCTTCGGCTCCACCCTCGACCCCCGCTATCACACCCGGGTGCCGCACACCGGCGTCGACCTGGCGGTGGCCCCGGGAGCGGAGGTGAAGGCGGTGTTCCCCGGCAAGGTGCTCTTCGCCGCGCCGTTCCAGGGTTATGGCAACACGGTGATCGTCCAGCACCCGGGGCGCGTGTTCACCCTCTACGCCGGGCTCGGCTCGATGCGGGTGGGCAAGGAAGATATGGTATCTTTGGGAGACGCCGTGGGGCTCGCCGCGGACAAGCTCTACTTTGAGATCCGCGTCGAGAACCATCCAGAAGACCCCTTGACTTGGTTACGGTAGGGGAATCATGAGCCGCAGTCGCATCGTTTTCTTCTTCCTCTCCGCCATTCTCGTCTTCCCCCTGCTCGCGGCGACGCTGCTGCGGGCCGCCGACACCGGTCAGGCCAAGCCGGAGGACGACTCGTTCTACAAATACCTCGCCGTCTTCAGCGAGACCCTGGGACTGGTGCGCCAGGCCTACGTCGACGATCCGAACATGGACACCCTCATGGCCGGCGCGCTCGACGGCACCACGGACGCCCTCGATCCCTTCTCCCTCTACGTGCCGGCCTCCCAGGTTCCCGGCTATCTCCAGGCCAACACGGTCGGCAAGCGCTACAGCGGCATGACCCTGCTCAAGGAGCGGGGGATCGCCTTCGTGGTGGCGGTGGAGAAGGGGAGCCCGGGCGACGGCGCCGCCATCAAGCCCGGCGACATCGTGGCCAAGATGAACGGCCGCTCGACGCGGGTGATGCCGCTCTGGGAGATGCAGGAGGCGCTCGCCGCCCAGCCCGGCAGCAAGGTGACGATGGAGCTGATCCGCGCCGGCGAGCCGGTGCAGGTCGCCTTCGAGCTCAAAGCGTTCGAGCCGCCGCCGGTGAGCCTGACAGTGGTCGACGGCGTGCCGGTGCTGCGCGTCCCGACCTTCGACGACAAGACGGCCGCCGCCGTGCGCGACGCGCTGACGAAGAACGGCGACAAGGTGAAGGACAAGCTCCTCGTCGACCTGCGGGGCGTCTCCTCGGGCGACGCCGAGTCGGCCTATGCCACGGCCCGGCTGTTCACCACCGGCGAGATGGGCGCACTGAAGCGCCGCGCCGAGGAGCTGCAGGTCTTCAAGAGCGAAGACCGGCCGGCCTGGCAGGGGAAGATGGTGATCCTGGTCGACCGCGGCACCCTGGGCGCCGCCGAGGTCTTCGCCACCGTGCTGCGGCAGAAGCAGAAGACCGAGCTGGTGGGCGAGCGCACCTTCGGCCACGCCGGCCGCCAGGGCTCCGCCGACCTCTCGTCGGGCGGACGCCTGCTCTTCACCGAGGCCTTCTACACCGGTCCGGACAAGAAGCCGCTCAACGAGGCGCTCAAGCCCGACCTCCTGGTCGACGAGCGCAGCCGGACGTACCTCGAGAAGGACACGCCGATGAACGAGCTGATCCTGCGCCGCGGCATCCGCCGCTTGCTGGGCCAGGAGCCCGACACCGAGGCGAAAGCCGCCTGAGCCCGCGGCAGCCCTCCCCGCAGCGCCCGGCCCGCCGTCCCTCCCGCTCCCGCGGATCGGGGTCCGGCGGGCTGTGGCTTTTCCTGCTCGGTCTGCTGGTGGGGGCCGGCGTCCTCTACTTCTATCTCCAGCGGCCGGCGCCTCCCCGCTCCTCATTCGCCGCCGAGACGCCGGCGGCGCCGCGGCGCCAGGCCATAGCCGTGAAGGACCCGGAGCGCCCGCGCCTTGGCGACGCCGTCCCTTCCGACCACGTGGAGCCCGGACCTGAGCCGAAGCCGATGACGGTATCCACCGGGCCCGTCCACGGCGCCCGCGTGGCCCTGGTGATCGATGACCTCGGCGGCAGCGTGGACGATCTGCGGCCCCTCGTGAGCCTGGGGGTGCCGGTCACCTACGCCGTCCTCCCCTTCGAGGCGGAGACGCCCCAGGTGGTGGCCGAGCTGCGGCGGCGCAACGCGGAGATCCTTCTCCACTTGCCCATGGAGCCGAAGAACGGTGCGAACCCCGGCCCCGGGGCCCTGCTCCAGCGGATGACCGACGACGAGCTGCGGCAGAGGACGATCGCCGCTCTGCGGGCGGTGCCCGGGGCGGTGGGGGTGAACAACCACATGGGCTCGCTGCTGTCGTCCGAGGAGGGGCCGATGAACACGGTGCTGGGGGTGATCGCCGAGCGCCGTCTCTTTTTCCTGGACTCCCGCACCAGCGCCGAAAGCGTGGGCTACAGGGTGGCGACCGGGCTCGGCATCCCCGCCGCCGAGCGCCAAGTCTTCCTCGACGGCGATCCCGCGCCCGAGGCCATCCGCACCCAGTTCCAACACCTGCTCGACCTCGCCCGCTCCCGCGGCGCGGCCATCGCCATCGGCCACCCCCACCCCTCGACCCTGGCGGTGCTGGCGAGCGAGGTGCCGAAGGCGAAGGCGGCGGGGTACGATTTCGTGCCGGTGAGCTACCTGCTGATGCGGCCGGGCGGCGAGTAGAGAGAGCCTGGAGACCCCCGCGAGCTTCCGTAGACTGGCGATCAGTTCTCTGTTAAGATGCCGTTCATGGGCGATAACCCTTCAGGCTACGACCTCAAAGCTCCCGGTCGCTCGGGCTCTTCTCTGCGTCTGCCGGGCCGTGGCCCCTTCCCCGGCCTCGACGATCGCCTGGTCGAGCCGGAGGTGACGCGCGACGAGGTCGTCGGCGGCCATCGGGTGGTGGCGTTTCCGGCCGAGGAGCCCCACGCCACTCAGCACACCGAACTGGATTACGTCCTCCGGGCCCACAGGGTTCCCGGCTACCACGGCGCAACGGACCTGCTCACCCGTCACGACGAGAAGTCCGACTTCGCCAGCGACACCTGCCTGTACAAACAGGGCGTCGACCCGGAGACGGGTGGACGCTACCTGGAGGAGATCGCCTTCGAAGTGGTCGCGGAGCAGAACCGGCGGTTGGTGACGGAGAAAGCAGTGCGGATGTACCGCCGGGGAGTGCGGCGGATCTTCACGATCTGGGTCAAGGATCAGCAGGTCTGCGAGTGGTCCCCTGAGAGCCACAGGTGGCGCCCCTTGGATTGCGACTCGCAGATCGAAGATCCCTGCTTGGTGAGGCCGCTGGCGGTGGCAGCCCTGCTCGATGCGGCGTTGGCCGACGACGCCGTGGCCGAGGCCCTGATTGCCAAGGGCAACCCGGTGATCCTCGGGCGGGAAGCCAAGGCGAGGAGCGAAGGCCGGGTTGAAGCGGGTGCCGAGGCCATCCTCAAGGTTCTGGCAGCGCGCAGCATCACCGTGAGCGAGGCGCAGCGGCAGGAGATCCTGCAGTGCGCGGACCCCGCGCGGTTGGACCGGTGGTTGCTCCGGTCCGCCGTGGTCTCCTCCACCGGCGAGGTCATGTCAGAGCCCTGAGGGCTCATTCCGCCCGCAAAACCTCGATCGGCCGCCGTTCCAGCGCCCGATAGCTGGCGGCGAGGCCGGCGAGGACGGCCAGGACGACGGTGCCGCCCAGGGCCACGGCCAGGGAGACCGCGTTGAATTGCCAGGGGATCTGGAAACCGCGGGTGATCACGCCATAAGCGAGGGCCGTGCCGCCGAGAGCGCCGATGCCGCCGGCCACCAAGCCGATCAGAGCGTACTCGGCGGCGAAGGTGGCCGCGACACCGCGGCGGGTCATCCCCAGCGTCTTGAGCAGCGCCACCTCCCGCCCGCGGCGGGAGGAGCCGGCGCTGATCGCCCCCGCCAGGATGGCGATGCCCGCCACCACCGTGAAGCCGCCGAGGAAACGGATGCCGAGGCTGATCCGCTGCAACACCTTGAGGACCTTCTCCAGGATCTCGCGGATGCGCAGCAGGGTGACGTTGGGGTAGCTCGCGGCGAGAGCGTCCTGCGCCCGCTGCTCGCCGCCCCGCGGCAGACGCGCCACGGCGAGCCTCTGCTGCGGCGCCGATTCCAGCACGCCGGGCTCCACCACCAAAAAGAAGTTGATGCCGAAGGTCTGCCAGTTGACCGTCCGCAGACTGGTGACCTCGAGGTCGATGGGCACGCCCTGGACGTCGAAGCTCAGGGTCGAGCCCACGTGCGCCCCGATCCCTTCGGCGAACTCTTTCTCGAGGCTCACTTCGGCGCGCGCGGGATCGCTCCACAGAGCGCCCGCGACGATCTGGTTGTCCTTGGGCAGCTCTTTCATGTAGGTGAGGCGCTGCTCGCGGGTGAGCCCCCAGCGGCGCTCCCCCTCCCGCCGCTCCACCAGGTCCTCGACCTTGACGCCGTCGATGGCCTTGAGCCGGGCCATGACCACCGGCACCGACTCGACGCCGGTGGCGCCGGAGTCGTGGAGCACTTTCTCGATGCCGGGCCACTGGCCGGGCTGGATGTCCACCAGGAAGGCGCTGGGCGCGTTGGCCGGCATCTCCGCCGAGAGCTGCGCGGCGAGGCGCTGCTGCACCAGGGACATGCCGAGGACCACCAGCACGCCGAGCCCGAGGGCGACGATGGCGCTCGCTCCCGCCGCACCCGGCCGGGCCAGGGCCGCGAGACCCTGCCGCAGCCAGAGGCTCGCGAAGTCCCGGGGCAGGCGGCGCACCAGCCACGTTACCAGGAAGGCGGCGCCGGCGAGCAGGGCCGTCACCAGCGCCACGCCGCCCGTGAACTCCGCTCCGAGCCGTGGCGAGTGCGATTGCAGGGCGGCCATCCCCCAGACTCCCAGCCCCAGGACCAGCATCGTGGTCGCGGCCACCCAGCGGTGGCGGGGGAGGGGCTCGGCGTCGCGGCGCAGCACCCGGGCCGGGGGGACGCGCAGCACGGCCGAGAGCGGCGGCAGGCTGAACAGCAGGGCGACCCCCACCCCCAGGGCCAGGCCGCGGAGCAGGGCCATGGGCTGCCAGGGATTGATGAGTTCGGCCGGGATCAGGTCCGGGAACAGCCGCGGCAGGATGAGCTGCACGATGGCTCCGGCCACGATCCCCACCCCGCTGCCGGCGAGACCGAGCAGGACCGTCTGCCCGAGGTAGAGCGGGAAGATCTCGCGCGGGCGCAGCCCCAGGCACTTGAGCACGGCGATGGCGTCCAGCCGGCCGGCGAGCCAGGCGCGCACGCTCTGGGCGACGCCGATGCCGCCGACGAACAGCGAGAGCAGGGCCACCAGGCCGAGGAACCGCTCGATGCGCGCCAGATTCTCCCGCAGGGCCGGCTGGGCCTGGCGCCAGGTCTCGACGCGGTAGGTTTCGCCCCGGGGCACGGCGCCTCTGAGGATCTCGGCCGCGACGTCGAGCCCAGAGGCCGTGATCCCCTCCGGCAGCTTGAAGAGGGCGCGGTAGCTGACGCGGCTGCCCTGGCCTTCGAGCGACGTGCGGGCGAAGCCCGCGCCGGAGAGGAAGACGCGCGGGCCGAGAGTGAAGGAGATGCTCACCCGGTCCGGCTCCGAAACCACGATGCCGGCGACGCGGAACGGCTGGCCGCCTATATAGACGTCGTCGCCCACCTTGCGTCCGAAGCGGGCCAGCAGCTCCGAGGCCACCACCGCCGTGCGGGGGCTGAGCAGCTCGTGGAGCGGCCGCCCGGGGCGCAGCACCAGCTTGCCGTAGAAGGGGTAGACGCCGTCCACCACCTTGAGCTCCACGAGCTGGCTGGGGCCCGGCTGGCCGTCGCGGCCAGGGACCGAGGCCACGGTGACCGTCTCCCTGAGGTTGGTGCGCTCCACGCCGTGGAATGCCGCGAGCGCACCGTCCACCTCGGGGGGAATCGGACGGTTGCCGCGCACCGCAACGTCGGCGGCGAGGAGCTGGCGGGCCTCGCGGCGGATCCCCTGGTCGAGGCTCGCTGAGAGTCCCGCGACCGCCACCACGGCGGAGACGCCCACCGCCAGGCAGGCGATGAAGAAGGCCAGCCGGCCGCGCGAGCCGCGGGACTCTCGCAGCAGGGTGCGCAGGAAGAAGCCGGGGCTCACGACAGCGCTCCGGTTTCGGCGGGCACGGCGAGCACGGGCTGCTCGTCCCGCTCCACCCGGCCGTCGCGGAAATGGATCCGCCGGTCGGCGAGGGCGGCCACGGCCGGATCGTGAGTGACCAGCACCAGGGTCGTGCCCGCGCGGCGCCGCAGCTCGGTCATCAGCTCCAGGATCCTGCGCCCGGTGGCGCCGTCCAGGTTGCCGGTGGGCTCGTCCGCGAGGAGGATGGGCGGCCGGGCGGCGAAGCCGCGGGCCAGGGCCACCCGCTGCTGCTCGCCGCCCGAGAGCTGGCTGGGATAGTGGTGGCCGCGGTCGTCGAGCCCCACGGCGGCGAGCAGCTCATTGGCCCGGCCGACCGGGTCGGGCTGACCCGAGAGCTCGATGGGGAGCAGCACGTTCTCCCGCGCCGTGAGGTTGCCGAGGAGCTGGAAGCTCTGGAAGACGAAGCCGATCTTGTGCCGGCGCAGCAGAGCCAATTCGTCTTCGGACATCGACTGGATGGCCATGCCGTCGATCAGCACCTCGCCCGCGGTGGGGCGGTCGAGGCCGGCCATCAGGGCGAGGAGGGTCGACTTGCCGCTCCCCGAAGGGCCGAGGACGGCGGCGAACTCGCCGGCCTGGAAGGTGAGGTCGACCCGGTCGAGGATGGTCAGCTCCCGGCCGCCGGACGGGAGCTTGCGGGTGAGCTGCCGCAGCTCGATGCGCGGGGAGTTCATCGGAAATATGGGGCCGGAGTTCGGGTTTTCTCTGTTGGAAAGGTGGTCTTCTCTATGTGGCGAAAGCTCGCAACCCTCACCCTCGTTCTCCTTATTCCCGTGGCTGCGGCGTGCGGGCCGCGGGTTTCCGACGATGCGCCCGTGGCGCGGGCGCGTCCGGTTCCGGTATCAGCTCCGGCAAAGCCAGTCGCCAGCGCGCCGAACGCGCAGAAATTGCCGGTCGTGGTCTTCCTGGGCGACAGCCTCACGGCCGGCCTGGGGCTGAACGAAGACGAGGCCTATCCGGCGCTCCTCGGCAAGAGGCTCCAGCAGGAGGGCCTCCCCGTCCGCGTGATCAACGCCGGCGTCAGCGGCGACACCACGGCCGGCGGCCTCTCCCGCCTGAGCTGGCTGCTGAAGCAGCATCCGGACGTGGTGGTGGTGGCGCTCGGCGCCAACGACGGCCTGCGCGGTCTGCCGGTCCAGCAGGCCGACTCCAACCTGCGCGAGATCGTCCGCCGCACCCAGGCGGCCGGCGCCCGCGTCCTCCTGCTCGGCATGCAGATGCCGCCCAACTACGGCCCGGAGTACACCTCCCGGTTCTCGGCAATGTACCCGCAGGTCGCCAGGGACCTGAACGTCCCCCTCCTCCCCTTCATGCTGGTGGGAGTCGGCGGCAACCGCGACCTCAACCAGGCCGACGGCATCCATCCCACGGCCAGGGGGCAGGAGATCGTGGCGAAGAATGTGCTACCCTATATGGAGAAGTTGTTGCGTGGACAGGAGACCCGAGGGAGTGCGAGGTGAGCCAGCTCAAGCGATCCAAGCTCTTGGATCGGGAAACTGTCGAAGCGCGGCAAGCACGGCGACTTGAGCGGGCGCGTAAGGCTTTCCTCAGAGAGTTCGGATCTCCTGGGTACACGGGAGCCGGCGATACGGAGCGGTGGAGAGAGCAGGGGAAGATCTTCACCGTGACATACCAGGGAGCGACCCACATCCCCAGGTTTCAGTTTGACAAGAGGGGATTTCCTCTGCCGGCCATCGCCGGAGTCATCAAGGCTTTAGGAGCCAAGACTTCCGAGTGGGGCCTGGGAATGTGGTTTACGGCGGCCAACGGCTGGCTTGGTGGGCAGAGGCCGGTCGATCTGCTGAAAGACGACCCGGAGCGGGTGGTGCGAGTAGCAGAACAAGAGGCCGCCGGGCTTGTCTTCTAGAGCCGCTGATCCTCCTTATCCCTCAACTCTTTGACCGCTTCTCTTCCGTTGGGAGAAGGGTCAGCCATTCTACAGGTGTCACAGCTCCAGGTTCGGTGCCACGCAGTTCAATCCAGGGACTGGGAGCGGTCGTTTTCATCCCTTCACGACGGCGGCCGGAATCGTCGTACCGATCCTCTTATGCTGCAAGCGATCTCGACGGCGCCCTTTCCGAGACGATTTTCCACAGCACTGGGCCTTGGGCCAGCAGCTAGCAGTTCTGCGAAGCGCAAACGGAGGCGGAGAATCCCTGGGCCTTGCATTCGCAATAGCCGCAGACATCTGCGCACCCATTCGGCCAAGTGCAGGCCGGCGGGCAGACCTCGGTGAAGCCGCCGTCGCAGGTTACCGAATTCGAGGTGCCCACGCAGGAGGTGGTCCCCGTGCACGAGAGGGTGCAGTGGGAGAAGCAGGGCACGCTCACCGTGCAGGTGTCGCGCGCCTTCTCGGGGAATAACGGCACGGGTACCGGCGTGGCCGGCGCCTCCACCACTCCGGCGGCCCGTTGAATGGCCTGCAGGAGAGGAGTCGTGGGGACAGGATCAGCGAATGCCCGGACGGGGAGAAGGAACAGCGAAGCGAGCGCCAGAGCCTTGCAGTACTTCATGCGGTAGCTCCTTTCAAGCAGGAGTTGAGGTCAACCGCATCTGATTATCTACCATTGTGGGACCGAATTCGACCAGGGGATTACGCGTCCATCTCCTTCAGCGTCGCCTCACGGCTTGGAAGAGGAGGTCGCCCAGCTCTTCGGCGAGCTCTTCCCAGTCGCCGGCGTCGATAGCTCCGGCGGCAGCGGCAGGTTGGGCGGCCTCTCGTGCCATCAGGCGGCCCGAGACAACAACCGCCGCATCGTCTCCGGCTCGCGTTCGATGGCTCGCAGCAGCGCCTTGGCCGGTGCGTCCGGTGTGCTCCGACGCTGCTCCCAATCCCGGAGCGTGCTGACGGGCAACCCGAAGGCTTCGGCGAACTCCACCTGCGTCATGCCGAGCCGCTGTCGTAGTGCCTTCACGGGGGAGACCCTGCGCATCTTCGCGAGCTCTTCCGGGCGCAGGGGCTGAGCGTCAGGATCGGACAGCGCAGCAGCGAACACCTCGTCCTCCGTCATCGCGTCGACTCGAGCCCAGTCGGTGTCGCCGCGAGGCGGCGCATCACCGGGCTTCACGGTCATCCGTGTAGTATCGCTCTTGCTCATGTCGCGTGGCCCTCCGGGCGGAGATGATGCGGCACGTGTCGTCGCCGCGGGTGGTCGTGATGACGAACAGGATGTTGTGGATTGCCATGCCAATGACCCGAGTCCGTTCCTCGCCGTACTCGAAGCGGTCGTCGATCTCCTCGAGCCGGTTCGGATCTTCGATAGCAGCAATGGCGTCCGCGAAATCGATGCCGTGTCGTCGGCGATTCTCGATGGCCTTCGCGGTGTTCCATTCGTAGTCCACCGCTCAGATGCTACTGGTTACCAGTAGCCGCGTCAACATCGCGACCCGCACCTTACGTCACTGCAGCGTCCGAGGACTGCGAGACCTTCCGCGTGTCCTACAACGGTCTGCGTGCTGCCGTGTCTCCCAGCGCGAGCGGGATGAGAGAATGATGGCGGTAATCATCGTCCCGTGATATCATTTGAATCATTCAGGCCCGGCGTCTCCGTCGGGCCGGCCATTTGGCCGAGGAGGGAAGCATGGAAGGGAACCGGAGCGCGCAGCTCGATCGGGTGCGGACTCTCCATCGCGTCATCCTGGCGGGGCTCGGCGCCCTGGTCAAGGCGCGGCAGGAAGGGGGAGATGACCTTTTCCGAGAGCTGGTGGAAAAGGGCGAGAAGCTGGAAGCGCTGGGGGCGGTGGCGGACCGGTCGCTGGCGGATGCCCCTCCTGTCGAGCCGGCGATCGCCGCCGAGGGCCGGGAGATCCTGGCCTACGCGGACGTGCTGGAGCGTCTGGCACAGCAGCACCGCACGGTTGAGAGGATGATCGACGCCATGCTCCCCGAGGCGCCGCTGCCCACACCGCCGGCGGTCCTCCAGGCGCGCCGCAACGCCGCGGCCCGGACGGATCTGCTGCGGGAGTTCAGCGCTTTCAGCAGCGCCGAGGTCGCCGAGATGGCAGGCTCCAAGGCGCAGAACAGAGCGGCCCTGGCGAACCGCTGGAAGCAGGAGGGCAGGATCTTCTCAGTCCCTCATCGCGGCTCGACCTTCTTCCCCGGCTACCAGTTCGACGCGAAAGGTCAGCCGATCCCGGTGATCTCCCGGGTGCTCTCCACTCTCGGTCGCCGCAGTCGGGAGTGGGAGCTCGCCCTCTGGTTCACGTCCGCCAACGGCTGGCTCGACGGCCGCCGTCCGGTCGACCTCCTGGCCACCGAGCCGGAGGAGGTCACGCGGGCTGCGGAGCGGGAGGCGGAGGGTCTCTTCTTCTGACGCACGTCCCCGAGCCGCCCGCCCCAGCGGCTCTCGATCCTCTCGTGGAGACCTGGCCCGACGGCCGGGCGATCGTACGCTGCCACGACAGCCGCTTCGGCGCGACCGAGTTCAATCCCGGTTTCGGCCACGGGCGCTTTCATCCCTTCCGGGATTTCCGGGGCGAGGTGGTGCCGACCCTCTATGGCGCGAACAGTCTCGACGGCAGCCTGTCCGAGAGCATCTTCCACAACGTGCCTATACGCGGGCCCGGGAAAGCCATCCGGCGGTCCGCCCTGAAACCGTTGCAGGTCTCCATCATCGCGCCGCGCCGGGAGCTGGCCCTGATCCAACTCCATGGCTACGGCCTCGGCAGGATCGGCGTGAGCCGTGCCGAGCTGATCGACTCCGAGGCCCGGAGCTACGAACACACCGCGGCCTGGGCGGCCACCCTCCATGCCCGGCGCGAGGGGGCCGACGGCCTGGTCTGGGTCTCTCGGAAGTTCGACACCTCCTTCGCTTTGGTGCTCTTTGGAGACCGCGTCGCCCGTGGGGACCTGGAGGTGGTGCAGCCCCCCCTGCCGCTCTTCCTGGGCGACGGCTACGCCGAGGTCCAGCGCGTGGCGGAGCAACTCGGCATCACGATTCTGGAGTAGCGCTGCCCTCCCCCTTCGCCGCCTCCCACAGCTCGTCCATCTCCTCCAATGTCGCCTCCGCCGCCGTCTTCCCCTGCGCCGCCAGGCCCTCTTCGATCCTGGCGAAGCGCTGCCGGAACTTGCGGTTGGTGCCGGCGAGGGCGGCTTCGGGGTCGACGTCGAGCTTGCGGGCGAGGTTGGCGAGGGTGAAAAGAAGGTCGCCCACCTCTTCGCGCACCGCCGCCTTGTCGCCCTGGGCCAGGGCCTGCCGCACCTCGGCGATCTCCTCGTCCGCCTTGTCCAGCACCTTGGCGGCGTCGGGCCAGTCGAAGCCCACGCCGGCCGCCTTCTGGGTCAGGCGGTAGGCGGCGAGGAGGGCGGGCAGCGAGGTCGGGACGCCGGAGAAGAGGGATTCCCGCTTTGGCTCGGCCTTGAGCTTGCGCCGCTCCCAGGCCTGGCGCACGGCCTCGGCGTCGGCCAGCACCTCGTCGCCGAAGACGTGGGGGTGCCGCTCCACCATCTTCCGGTAGACGCCGTCGATGACCTGTGAGAGGCTGAAAGCACCGGATTCTTCGGCGAGACGGCCGATGAACGCGGCTTGGAAGAGGAGGTCGCCCAGCTCTTCGGCGAGCTCTTCCCAGTCGCCGGTGTCGATGGCCCCGGCGAGCTCGTGCGCCTCTTCCAGGAGATAGGCCCGGACGTCGGGCAGGCTCTGCTCGCGGTCCCAGGGGCAGCCGTCGGGGGCGCGCAGGCGGGCGACGAGGTCGACGAGCTTCTGGAGATCGGGGGGCTCGGTCATAGAAAGGAGTCGCGGTCCGAAGTGGCGAACGAGAAGAAGGAGATCAAGGTCACCGACAAGCGGTTGTTCACGCCCGACGGCAAGCTGCGGGAAGAGTACCGTTTCCTCGACGAAAAATCGACCGCGGGGCCGGCCGAGCCGCCAGTCGCCGAGGCCCCGGCCGCCCCTACGGCGGAGACCCGTCGTCCGGAGCCGCCGCCGCAACGGGAGCCCCCGCGGCCGGCCGAGCCGGCGGCCCGGGTGGAGCTGCCGCCGATGCCGCCCGACCTGGAAGGGCCCAGCTTCTTCGACCTGGTGGCCATGCTGGCCGAGCCGGTCCCCATCTACCTGGGGGACGCCCAGTTGCCGGATGGCCAGTCGGCCGAGAACCCCGAGATGGCGCGGTTCTACATCGACCTGATGGATGTCCTGCGGCAGAAGACCCTGGGGAATCTGTCGGCCGAGGAATCCGCCTTCCTGGAGGACCTGCTGTACCGGCTGCGGGTCCGCTATGTCCAGAAGAGCAGGGAGTAATCGGCTGCGCCGGGCGGCCTCGTTGGCCGCGCTGGGGGTCCTCCTCGCCGCTGCGGGGGCGGGCGCCGCCTCCGTCTCGTCGTCCCAGGTGACGGGGGTCGAGATGACCGCCCAGGTGCGGCAGACCCTCAAGCAGCTCGAAGAGCAGTGGCTGCAGTGGGTGGTGCAGAAAAACCCGCAGCAGGCCGAGGCGGCCGTGAACGACCTGATGGACACGGCGCGCCAGCTCGGGATGACCAGCCTGCCGGATCTTTCGGCGGGCGCCATGGCGCAGGCGGTGCAGGCGGCGCGGCAGAAGGACTTCGCCCGCGCCCACTGGGCCCTCGACGCCGCCAGGCGCCTCGATCCGGACCGTCCGGAGACGGCCTTCGCCGAGGCCGAGGTGGACTGGCGGCAGCACGACTACCTGGGGGCCGCCAGCGCCTGGCTGCACGCCTATCCCCTGCTCTTCGCCCACCCGCTGGAGCGCTACCTGTGGTTCCAGAACCTCATCGTCTGGGTGCTCGTGCTACTGGTGGTCAGCGGCGGCCTGTTCGTGGCCGTGCAGATGCTCGCCCGGGGCCACGCGCTGTTCGGGGACCTGGCCGTGCTCTTCGCCCGCCGGCTGCCGCGGCCGGCCGCGCTGACCCTTGCCGCGCTGGCCCTGCTCTGGCCCCTGGCTCTCCCCTCCGGCCCGCTCTGGCTCGCCCTCTACTGGTCGCTCCTGCTCTGGGGCTACGGCTCGGCCAGCGAGCGCGCCGTGCTCGCCGTCCTCTGGCTGCTGCTGGGGGCCGCTCCCCTGGTCATCGACCTGCAGCGGCGGTATGTGGCCGTGGAGCTGTCGCCCCCCGCCCAGGCCATGCAGAGCCTCGAGGAGCGCCGGCTCTACGGCAGCCTGTTCTCCGACCTCGGGGTGCTGCGCTCGGTGCTGCCCGAGAGCGTCGCCGTCAAGCACCTGCTGGCCGACGTCCACCGCTCGCTCAACCAGTGGGAGCTCGCCCGCGCCCTCTACCGCCAGGTGCTGGAGAAGGAGCCGGACAACACGGCCGCGCTGATCAACCTCGGGGTGTACGCCTTCGTCAAGGGGGACTTCAACGGCGCCATCCAGAGCTTCCAGAAGGCGGCGTCGGTCGATCCCCGCAGCGCCGCCGCCCAGTTCAACCTGAGCCAGGCCTACTCGGGCTCCTACATGTTCGACGAGCAGAAGGCCGCCCTCGCCAAGGCGCAGGAGATCGACGCCGCCCGGGTGAACGCCTGGATGTCCAACCAGGCGCAGCGGGTGGTGCCGGTGCCCGGCGGCCTGGCCCGCATCCCGGAGATCCGGCGCGAGCTGCTGGCGACCTGGCACGGCGGCGAGGATCGCAACACCGGCTCGGCCCTGCGCCGCGGCCTCTCCCTCTTCGTGTCCTTGAGCCTGATCCTGGTCGCCGTGGCCCTGCACCTGGCGCGGCGACCGTTCGGCTATACCGAGCGGGCGGGCGAGGTGGTGCTGGAGGGGTCGTTCGACCGCTGGGCCCGAGTCTTCCTCCCCGGCCTGGCCTCCGCCGAGATCGGTGAAGGCGGCCGATCGTTCCTGGCCATCCTCTTCATCACCGGCCTGCTGATGCTGCCGTTGTTCGGAAAGATCGGAGTTCACATCCCTTGGAGGTATGATCCGGGAAACTTCGCATCCTGGATCGTGGCGATCCTGGGTCTTGCGCTGTATCTCGGGTTGCGCCTCCGGCGGGAGCTGCGCGACGCAGTCTAGAGTCCGCCCGCGTGAGCGGCGCGGCTGAGGGCCGGCACTCATGGCCGTTGAGGGTACCCTAGACCTCTTCAAGCTCCCGGAGATCCTGCAGTTGATCTCCCAGCAGAAGAAAACCGGCATCCTGACGGTTCAGGGCCAGCAGGACATCGTCGCCATCTCCTTCCTGAACGGCCGCATCGTGGCCGCCGACGCCCTCAGCCAGACGCTGGAGGAGGGGCTGGCCCAAGTGCTGGTCAAGGAGGGGATGATCGGCGCCTCCGACCTCCACCGGGCGGCCGCCGAGCACCAGTCCGCCGGTGGCCGGCTGATCGACGTGCTGGTGGAGCGGCGGTACCTGGAGCGGTCGCAGCTCCTCCAGGCCCTGCGGCTCCAGACCTGGCGGCTGCTCGAGCAGCTCCTGCGCTGGAACGAGGGGGACTTCAAGTTCTACAGCGGCGACGAAGTCTCCTACGAGGAGGGGGTCGATCCCATCGCTGTGGAGGAGCTGCTCATTCACGCCGCGCAGGCCGCGCAGGCCCTGCCGCCGCCGTCCCGCCCCGCGCCGGCTCCCCGGCCCGTCCCGGCCCCGCCG
>Ga0136846_1214316_pt1 | contig 25200 bp, 20 predicted proteins | sample HopSoiMetagenom2_FD_96841 | JGI IMG/M metagenome (GOLD analysis project Ga0136846, IMG submission 96841) | Grasslands soil microbial communities from Hopland, California, USA - 2 Assembly 2016 (version 4) | ecosystem: Environmental > Terrestrial > Soil > Grasslands | place: USA: Hopland... | reverse complement strand
GCTCCGCCGGACCGAGATGTCCGGCGGGGAAGTGGTCACCCGCACCGAGCTGACCGCCGTGACGATGAACCCGCCGGAAGCGGCCGACGCCGCCCGGTTCGCCCCACCGCCGGGCAGCCAGCTCGGCGAGGACCGGAAGGAAACCGCGTGGTCGATGTTCAGCGGGCCGGGCTGGGACGCTGCCGACGCCGCGGCGGGCGGCCTCGGCGCGCTGATCAGGCATGTGCCGCACCGGCGCGGTCGCGACGTGCCTGACGAACTGCTGGACGCGATGCCGTCGCCCGATCCGCTCCCGCTCGGGCCGGCTGACGGCTCACCGCCGCCCGACGAGGTGCTCGGCCTGCTCGACCGCGGCGGCGACCCCCGCGACCTCAGTGCCGTGGAGCGGCAGTGGCACGACCAGGCCGTCGCGGCGGCCTGGGTGCCAGAACGAGCCCGCGCCGCCGGGCGGAGCGGCGTCGCCGGCCTCCTCGACGCGATGAGCCGCGAGGAGAAGGTGCTCCGCTCCGACACCCGGCTGCGCGTCAGCGGTCCGGACCGCTACCGCCTCGACTACGGGCCCCGCGATGCCCGGGAGGTGACCGTCTGCGACGGCGAGCGTCGCTGGGAGATCTCCCAGGGCCAGGCCAAGGTCGGCCCGGCCGCCCCGCTGTCAGAGCCCGTCAGGTTCCTGGCCGACTCGTCCTGGCTGCTCCGCGGTCGGCTGTCCGGCGGCATGGAGCTCACCTACCGCGGCCGGCCCGCCCGCCAGCTCCGCGTGACTCGCGCCTCTGGCGTTGAGAACTCCCTGCTGGGGCCGCTGATATTTTTCTCCGCCGCCGACGCGATCGTGGACGCCGAGACCGGCTGCCTGCTCCGCCTGCTCTCCTACGCGGGCGACGCGCTTATGACCTGGTGGGAACTGGACGACATCAGCACCGAGCCCGTCGACCCGGATGAGTTCCAGCCCCGCCTCCCGCCCGGCACCCGCATCGTGGAAGAAACTGGCAACCCGTGGGCCGACGCCTTCGCGGCCACGCCCGGCCTGAAGGGCACCGCCGCCCGCGCCGCCGTCGAGACCATCACCCGCACCACCAGCGCCGTCTCCGCCGCCCGCACCTTCCTCGACGACCTTCGCAACAACCCCCGCCCGCCCTCCTGACCCCGCCCCTCCGCCTCCTGACCCCCCGACCACGCCACCCGCCGTCGGCCGCAGTGCCGCCGCCAGGACCGGATCGATGGAGCATTCATCCGCCTCCTGCCGGATCAGTGGAACATCGAGCCGGTCAGGACCGTGCCTGCTACGGGATAGTCGGGGAGCATGAGGCCCGTGGGACCCGAGATACCTATCGACTCCATAAGCTTGCCTCTATTATCAACGAGTCTTGATTAAGAATTGTTTATCAAGGTATCTTGATAAACATGGCCGAGGATCGTGACCCACTGGCGCCGCGCGCGCTGGCACTGCGCGCGCTGGCCCATCCCTTGCGCTGGAAGCTGATCGACCTGCTCAACAGCGAGCAGTCGGCGACCGCGACCCGCTGCGCCGAGGTGCTGGGGGAGAGCGTGGCCAGCTGCGGCTACCACCTCGGCATCCTGGCCAAGTACGGCTACATCGAGCCGGTGCCGGACCGGACCGGCCGGGAGAAGCCGTGGCGGCTGGCCAGCCGGCGCCAGGACCTGTCCGCCGACGGCCTCGACGAGACCGGCGCGCTGGCGGCGCAGGCGGCGACCGAGGTGTTCCTGGACCACGAACTGGAACGGATCAAGGACCGGCTGCGCCGCCAGGATCTCGAACCGCCCGAGTGGCAAGCCGCCAGCTACCTGTCCGGGTCGACGGTGTGGATGACGGCGGCCGAACTCAAGGAGATCAAGGATCAGCTGGCCGAGATCCAGGAGCGGTACGGCGCCCGGGAGGTCCGCCTCTTCGCGGTGACCTCGGTGGCGCCCCGCCTGCCCGGCCCGCCCGGGGCTACGGCTGAAGCCGGGACCGGAGCCGGGTGACGAGATGGCGTTCCTGCGCGGTCCGTTCGCCGACCCCCGGTTCCGGCGCCTGCTGGCCGGGCAGTCACTGTCCTCGTTCGGTGATACCGCCCTGTACCTGACGCTCGGCATCTGGGCCAAGACGCTGACCGGCAGCAACGCCGCCGCGGGCGGCGTGTTCCTGGCGCTGGGCATCCCGGCGCTGTTCGCCCCGGCCGCCGGGCACCTCGCCGACCGGGTCCGGCGCCGCCCGCTGCTGATCATGGCCAACGCGCTGACCGCGGCGCTGGTCCTGTCACTGCTGGCCGTGCACTCGCGGTCCCAGCTCTGGATCATCTACCTGGTGGCCTTCGGCTACGGGGTGGCGTTCAGCGTGCTCGGCAGCGGCTTCGCCGGCCTGCAGAAGGACCTGCTGCCCGGCCCGGACCTGGCCGCCGCCAACGCCGCCCTGACCAGCATCGGCTACGGGCTCCGGATCATCGCCCCGGTGGCCGGCGCGGCGCTGTTCACCGCGTTCGGCGGCGGCGCGGTGGCCATCATGGACGCGGCCACCTTCGCCGCCGCGATCGCCGCGCTGGCTACCCTCCGCCTGACCGAGTCGGCGCCCGAGCCGGCCGGGCCCGGAACGTTCCGCCGGGAGGTCGCGGCCGGGTTCCGGCACCTGCGCCGGGTGCCGCTGCTGGCCCAGATCACCGGGGTGACCGCGTGCGCGTTCAGCATCATCGGCCTGGGCGAGACCGTCATCTTCGCCGTCATCGGCCAGGGACTGCACCGGCCGCCGTCGTTCTTCGGGATCTACAGCGGCGTGCAGGGCGCCGGCTCGGTCGCCGCCGGGGTCGCCCTGACGGCCCTGCTGCGCCGGGCCGGCCCGGCCCGGATGACTGGCCTGTCGCTGGCCTGGTTCGCGCTGGGCGCGGCCGCCTACCTCAGCGACTCGACCATCCTGGTCCTGGCGGGCGGGTTCGCCGACGGGGCCGGAGTGGTCTGGCTGGTCGCCGTCACGGGCTCGGCCATCCAGCGCTATACCCCGCCGCGGCTGCAGGGCCGGGCTCAGGCGGCCTGGACCATGGTGGTCGTCACGCCCCAGACGCTGTCCATCGCCGCCGGGGCCGCCCTGATCTCCTACCTCAGCTACCGGGTCATGCTGCTGGCCATCATCGCGGTCCTGGCCGCCTGCGCCGCCGTCATCCTGATCCGCCCGGCCCCCGAGCCCCTGACCGACGCCGTCTCACCCGCGCCGCGGCCGGCCATGGCGGAGCACGACCGCACCGGTTGAGAGCACAATGCCTGCGCTGCCACTAAATGGGTAGCCGGGATGCACCGGTCAACCCGGCCGCACCTGCGCCCGGGCCCTCACACCAGGTACTAGCCGAGGTTCCAGTACTGAAGCTCGTCGTTTGCATTACACGGCTCGAGGATGACCGGCTCGCCGTTGCCGCCAGAGAAGTCGGGCAGGGCCAGGCAGTAACTCGAAGAGAGGTCGCCGGCCCCGAGTACGAGCATGAAGTACGGATCTCCGCTGTACGCGTTCCTGCTGTGCAAGCCCCAGAGCGGGCCCCCGACCAAGCCGCTGCACGTCACCAGTTCGGCCCTCTCACCCGGAGTGAGGCCATGGTTGGGGTCTCCGCCCAGGCAGAGGTTATGTGAATTGATGTGATAAATGTTCTGGACGTTCGGGGCGCCCCAGGCGTTGAACAGCCACCGCTGGGGTCCGCCGTTACTGGCGTACCCGTGGCAGTGAAACAGCTGCAGGGCCGTGCCGGACGTGGCGGATCCGCTGGGGTCGTCAAGACAGGCCAGGTTGTCGGTCAGGGGCGGGAAGATCTCCGACCACGGCGGCTGCGGGACCACGTCGGCGCGCGCGCTCGCGGTCACGCCCACGCTGAGGAAGGCCGTCAGCCCGGCCGCCGCCAGCACGGCAGCTAGCCTCGGCATTCGTCTCATATCATGCTCTCCTGACGCGCAGTTGCCCGAAACCAGGTATTGGCTGCAGGTTAGGCGGCGGCGCTGAAGCGGCGCTGAATGAGCAGCTCAGGGCGGCCGGCCGGAAGTAACTGCCAGGCCCCGGCGATTACCCCGTCTGCGCCGTGCCCGGCTGGTCCGCGAGCACCGCGACGAGCTGGGTACGGGAGTGGACGCCGAGCTTGCGGTAGATCTGGCGCAGGTGGAATTCGACCGTCTTGGGCGACAGGAACAACTCGGCCGCGATGGCGCGGTTGGACCCGCCGCGCCGCACGGCCGCCGCGACCCGCCGTTCCTGCGCCGTGAGCGCGCTGCCGTCCGGTTCCCGGCGCCGCCGGGCCCCGGCCGCGCTCAGCTCTGCCTGGGCCTGGCCCGCCCAGGCGTCCGCCCCCAGCCGCTCGAAGCCGTCCAGGGCCGCCCGCAGGCGATCGCGGGCCTGCGCCCGGCGCCGGGCGCGGTGCAGCCGGCGGCCGAAGGCCAGCAGCGTGCGCGCCCGCTCGAACGGCATCGGCCGCTGGTCGTCGAGCGCGAGCGCCCGGGCGAAGGCCGGCTCGAAGTCGTCGTCGACCATCCCGCGACAGCGGGCCGCGGCGGCCCCCGCGACCGGGCTGGCGGTCGAGGCCGCCTGGCGCTCCAGGCCGGTGAGCACGCGGCGGGCGTCGCCGTCCCGGCCCTGGCGGGCGTAGGCCTCGATCAGGTCGGGCGCCCAGGGAACGATCGTCGGCTCTTCCATCCCGGTGCCCTCGACCAGGCGCTCGGCCGTCTCCAGCTCGGTGATCGCCGCGTCGGTCCGATCCCGGCCGAGTTCGCCGAACCCGAGCGCGGCGTGCACGAACCGCAGGCCGGCCCGGATCCGCTCGGACTCGGCGAGCCGCCGCGCCGCCTGCGCGGCCGCCAGGCTCTCCTCCCGCCGCCCCCGGGCCGCCAGGATCCTCGCCCGGATCGTCAGGGCCCAGCCCGTGACCACGGGCTGGCCGGCGTCGCCGGCCACGCCGATGGCCTCGAGCGCCGCGGTGTCGGCCGCGTCCCAGTCGCCGAGCCGGAAGGCGGTATCCGCGGCCACCTGGAGCAGGCCGCTCAGTGCGGCCAGGGCGCCGGCGTCCCGGGCGGCCGCGACGAGTTCGGTGCTCTCCGCCCGGGCGCGCTCGAAATCCCAGAGCGGGATATGGCACTGCCGGATCATGTGCAGCCACGGCCAGTCCGGCCCGAACGGGTCGAGCCCGCGGGCCAGGCGCTTCGCCTCACCGAGCACCAGCCGGGCCTCGGGCGCCTTCCCGCGCAGGCACAGCGCCCAGCACAGCGTCGCGAGCACCGCCCCGTGCCCGGCCGGCCCCGGCCCGGCTGGCCCAGGTCCGGCTGGCGCCAGCCCGGCGGCTCCGTGCGTCGCGGCGTCCCAGGCCGCCCGGTCACGGAGCAGGCCGGCCGCGCGCCGGGCCAGCCGCTCCGCCTCCAGGTAGGAACCCGCCGTGGTGGCGCCGTTGGCGGCGTCCGCGTACATCACCGCCGCCAGCGCCGGGCGCCGCGACAAGGCCCGATCGGCCTGGCCGACCAGGAGCGATGTCGCCTCGGCGCCCCGGCCGCGCCAGACCAGCATCCGGCCGCGCAGCTGCTGGGCCCGCACCCGCTGGTCCTCGTCGAGGCTCACCGCGGCCGCCTCGGCCAGCAGCGTGAGCGCGCGATCCGCCCTGCCCGCCCCGGCGGCGGCCTGGCCCGCGGAGATCAGGCGGCCGCCGGCGGTGTCCGGGTCCGGCGTGAGGCGCGCCGCGCGCTCCAGCGCGCCCGAGCCGGTGGCGTAGGCGCGGCGCGCCACCGCCTGCCCGCCGACCCGCGCCAGGGCGGCCGCCACCTCCTCGTCGGCCCCGATCGTGGCCGCCGCCCGGTGCCAGGCCCCGCGCTCGTCGTCAGGTCCCAGCGCCGCGGCCAGGGCAGCGTGGGCGGCGCGGCGTTCGGCCGCCTGCGCCTCGGTGTACACCAGGCCGCGGATCAGGGGATGGGTGAAGTCCAGCCGGCCCGCCTCGATCCGCACCAGCCCGCGGGCCTCGGCGGCACCGAGACGCTCCCCGTCCGTGCCGGCCCGCTGGCAGGCGGCGGCGACCACGGCCAGGTCGGGTCCCGCGTACGCGGCCGCGATCAGCAGCGCCCGGCGGGCTGGGGCGTCCAGCGCGCCGACCCGGCCCCGGAACGCGCGCTGCAGCCGGCCTCCCGGCGCGAGCGGGAGCGTCAGCGCCGCGGTGCCCGCGCGCTGGCCGACGGTCAGGGTGGCGGGCAGCTCCGTCAGGGCCAGCGGGTTGCCCGCCGCGGCCTGCGCGATCGCGGCGGCGACGGCGGGCGCGAGCCCGGGCGCCCGGTCCCGCAGCAGCGCGGCCGCCCCGGCCTCGTCGACCGGCCCGACCCGCAGTTCCGGCAGGCCGGCCCGTCCGGGCGGGTACTCCGGATCCCGCGCCGCCAGCACCACCGCGAGCGACCCGCCGGCCCGGCGGGCGGCGTACTCGACGCACTCGCGCGACGAGGCGTCGACCCACTGGAGGTCGTCCACCACGGCGAGCACCGGGCGGCGCCGGCCCGCGGCCCGCAGCACGCCGAGCGTGGCCACGCAGACGGCCAGCCGGTCGCCCGGCGCCGGCGGTCCCGTCACCGGCGGGCCGAGCGCCAGCGCGCCCCGCAGCGCCGCCGCCTGCGGCGCCGGCAGCGCCGCGACCTCGCCGAGGACGGGTTCCAGGAGATCGGCCAGCGCGGAGAACGCCAGCTCGGCCTCGGTCTCGGCACCGCCCGCCCGGACCACGGTGGCCGTAGCGCGGGACCGCCGGATCAGGGCCTCGAGCAGCGTCGTCTTGCCGATCCCGGCTTCCCCGTGCACGACCAGGGCGCTGCCCTGCCCGGTCGCCAGCCCGTCCAGGACGGCGTCGAGCCGGCTGAGCTCGGTCACCCGGCTGACGATCATCACGCGGCTCCCGGGACGCCTCGGCGTTCGGACCGGCACAACGCCCGGGCCCCGTTCGTGCTGCCTCCTATGCAAGCGCCGGAATCAGGTCATGTCCAGCCGCCAAGGTGACGCCACCGTCAGCCAGGACGTCCTTAGAACCCAGGGTTTCTGCCGGTGCGTCCCCGGCGCCCGCCCGGCGAGACTGAAGCCCGGCGCGGAGCCGGGCCCACCGGGCCACGGCCGGGGATCGTGCCGCTGGCGCGGGAGGGGGATCACGTGTCGACCGAGGCGATGCTCGACGTCCGCGCCGTACGCAGGCATTTCCTGTTCCCGGGGCGGGGCCGGATCGCGCTGAACAACGCCGCCAGCACCCAGCCCCCGCGCGAGCTCCTGGCGCTCTACGCCGCGCTCGGGCCGGACTACGAGAACGTGCACCGGGGCCAGTCCCGGGCGTCCCAGGAGATGACCGCGCGGTTCGAGGAGTCCTACGACACGATCGCGCGGTTCATCGGGGCACCGGGCCGGGCCGGCATCGCGCTGTACCGTAACGCCACCGAGGCCATCAACGCGGTCATGTACTCGCTGCTCACCGAGTTCCGCGACGGCGACAACGTGGTGACGACGATGATGGAGCACAACTCTAACTACGTCCCCTGGTACGCGCTGTGCCGGGAGATCCTGCCGCGGTTCGGCCGCCGGGTGCAGTGCCGCCTGGCCCGGTTCGATCCGGTCTCCGGCGAGCTAGACCTTGATCACCTGGCGTCGCTGATCGACGCCCGCACCAAGCTGGTGTGCTGCACCGGCGCCTCGAATTTCCTCGGCACCCGGAACCCGCTGGGCGCCGTCCGGACCGTGGCCGCCGCGAGCGGGTACTTCCAGCCGAACGGGGAACGCCGCTCGTGGCTCCTGATCGACGGCGCGCAGCTGGTCCCGGGGACGTTCACCGACGTGTCCGCCCTCGGCGCGGACTACGTGGCATTTTCCTTCCACAAGCTGCTGTCCCCGTTCGGTACCGGCGTTTTGTATGCCCGGGAGGAGCTGCTGGCCTCCGCCCTGCCGTTCCTGTACGGCGGCGACATGATCGCCGAGGGCCGGGTCTTCCCCAATCACGTCGAGTACAACGCGCTGCCCTGGAAGTACGCCGCGGGCACCCCGAACATCCTCGGCGCGGTCGTCTCCGGCCAGGCCCTGCGGCTGCTGCTCGACCTGGCCCTGACGCCGAAGCGCCCGGCCTACTTCGGCACCGCCCGGCCGGTCGAGCGCGGCGCCGTCCGGGACGCCATGAGCCGTGTCGCGGCGTGGAACCAGCAGCTGACCGGCCGGGCGCTCGACGGCCTCAGCGCTATCCCGGGGATCACCATCTACGGGCCCCGGGATCCGGCCCGGCGCACCTCGCTGGTCGCGTTCAACCTGGCCGGGCGCGATCCGGTCGCCGTCGCGCGGGCACTGGACCAGGCCGGGATCGAGTCCCGGGCCGGCTGCCACTGCGCGACGCTGGCCCATCACGCGCTGGGCCTGACCCCGCCGGCCAGCTGCCGCCTGAGTTTCTACCTCTACAACACCCCGGCCGAGATCGACCGGGCCGTCGCCGCCGTCGCCGAGATCGCGGCCGGCCACCCCATCCCGCGCTCCCGCTCCTGGACCCCGAGACGTGCCCTGGTGCCGGCCGGAAGGCCCGGGCCGTGCTAGCCCGCCTGTCCTGCTGCCAGCACCTGGACCGCGCCACCGGCCACATCACCCCCTTCACTCCCTAGCCCGTGCCCCCGTTCGCTCCGCGCCCAGGGGCCCGTTCATGATCGCGGGCAGTTTTGGCGTCTGTGCGGCCATTTCTGCCCGCGATCATGATGCTGCTGGCTGAGGCGGAGCGCGACGAGGCATTGACACGGCAGGGCGCCATCCGCAAAATGGTCTAAAAACCAGTCCTTTAGACCTCAAGGTGCGTATATGCGGGAAAGCCCGGCCCTGGCCGATCCGGCCTCCCCGGTCTGGGATGCCGTGGACGCGGCGATCGGCGACGGCGCCGAGGCGGCCTTCTCGTTCCTGGAGCGCCTGGTCGCCTCGCCGAGCACCGTCGGCCGGGAGCTTCCGGCTCAGCAGATCGTGGCCGCCGAGCTCGCCCGCCTCGGCTTCGAGGTCACCGAGCTGCCCGTCCCGGCCGAGACGGCCGCCGCGGCGCCCGGCGGCGTGGCGCAGGTGAGTTACGCCGGCCGTCCCGACGTGCTGGGCCGGATCAATCCCGGCCGCTCGCCCTCGCTGCTGCTCAACGGGCACGTGGACGTGGTCCCGGCCGAGTCGGGCCGCTGGGCCGGCGATCCGTTCGTGCCGGCCCGGGCCGGCGGCTGGCTCACCGGGCGCGGCGCCGGCGACATGAAGGGCGGATTCGCGATGGGCCTGCTCGCGGTGGCGGCCCTGCGCCAGGCCGCGCCCGCCGCCCTGGCCGGCGAGCTGGGATTCCTGTCTGTCATCGAGGAGGAGTGCACCGGCAACGGGACGCTGGCCGCCTGCCGCGCGGGCGTGCTGGCCGACGCGGCCGTGCTGCTCGAGCCGACGGACCTGAACCTGCTGCTCGGCGGGACCGGGATCTTGTGGGCCGAGATCGAGATCGCCGGGGTGGCGGCTCACGCCGAGTCGGCCGACCGGGCGGTCAACCCGGTGCGCTTCCTCCCGGCCATCCTGCGCGCCCTGGGCCGGCTGGAAGACGAGCTCAACCAGTCCGGCGGCGACCCGGCCTTCGACCACCTGCCCCGGCCGTACAACGTCAACATCGGCACCGTGGCCGCGGGTGACTGGCCCTCGAGCGTGCCCGCCCGGGCCCGGCTCGGGGTCCGGGTCGGGTTCCCGCGGCGCTGGACGCCCGCCGAGGCCTTCGACCGGGTCCGGTTCGCCGTCCTCGGCGCCGCCGCCGACGATCCCTGGCTGGCCAGCCATCCGCCGTCGGTGCGCCCGGCCGGGTTCCGGGCCGAGGGCTACCTGATCGGCGAGGACCACCCGCTGGTGGACGCGCTAGCCGCGGCTCACCAGCGGGTGCACGGAGCACCGCCGCGGCGGGTGGTGATGGGCAGCACCACCGACGCGCGGTACTACCTCAACCAGTTCGGCGTGCCTGCCGTGGCCTACGGCCCGCGGTCGCGCAACATCCACGGCACCGACGAGGCCGTCGAACTGGCCAGCATCATCTCCGGCGCGCGGACCCTGGCCAGGTTCATCGCGGGCTTCTTCGCGGCCGGCGCCCTGGATGCCGGCGCCCTGGATGCCGGCGCCCTGGATGCCGGCGCTGGGGCGGGCGGTGACCGGCGATGACCGAGCCGGCCGCCCGCGGCGCGGACTTCGGCGCCCTGCTGGTGCCGGTGCCGATGCGGACCGCCGGCCAGCGGATCGCCGAGCGCCTCGTCACCGCCATCGCGCTGGGCGAGTTCGAGCCCGGGCAGCGGCTGCCCACCGAGCGGGAGCTCGCCGCCACCCTGGAGGTGAGCCGGACCACGGTGCGCGAGGCGCTGCAGCGGCTGCAGGCCGCGGGCTACGTGACCACCCGGCGCGGCCGCGGCGGCGGCACCTTCATCCAGACCGGCGCGGGCCCCGGCTCGGAGGAGATGATCAAGCGGACGCTGGTCCCGGCCTGGGATCAGCTGACCGAGCTGCTGGACTACCGGCGGCTCATCGAGCAGCAGATCGCGCGAACCGCGGCCGAGCGGCGGTCCGGCGCCGACATCGAGACGATCCGGCGGGTGGTCGCCGAGTACGCGCACGCGGTCGGCCGGGACGCCTCGCGGCTGGCCGACCACGCCCTGCACCAGGCGATCGCCCGGGCCACCCACAACCCGCGCCTGGCCGAGCTGTCGGCGCGGATCCGCCGCGAGGTCGGGCTGGGCTTCGACGCCGAGCCCTACACGCCCCACATGCGCCGACGGGCGCTGCGGCAGCACCCGACGCTGGCCGAGGCGGTCATCGCGGGGGATCCCGACCGCGCCGCCCGGCTGGCCGACCGCCATTTCTCACTCACCGACGACATGCTCACCGAGTTGCGTGCCCGCCTGCACATGCGCACTGGAGGGGAAAACGATGCCCGTAGCCAGGGTCAATGACATCGAGCTCAACTACAAGCTGGAGGGCGACGGCGAGGACACGATCGTCCTCGTCAACGGCCTCGCCGACGACCTGGAAACCTGGGTTCTCCAGGTGGATGATTTCCTGGCCGCGGGTTACCGGGTCCTGCGGTTCGACAACCGGGGCATCGGGTCGAGCTCCAAGCCGGCCGGGCCCTACTCGAGCCGGATGCTCGCCGACGACGCGAAGGCCCTGGCCGATTCGCTCGGCATTACCGGTTTCCACCTGATGGGCGTGTCCATGGGCGGGATGATCGCCCAGGAATACGCGCTCGCTTATCCCGCTGACCTGCGGTCGGTCACCTTCGCGTGCACGTATGCGGCCCCCGGTCCATTCTGTTCACGAATGTTCGCCATGTGGGCCGACATGGCGCCTGTCCTCGGCGTCCCGTTCGTCATGCGGGACGTCACGCTGTGGGCGTTCACGGTGCCATTCTTCGAGCAAAGGACCGCTGAGCTCGAAGAATTCGAAATCGCGATGCGGTACATGGACCAGCCGGTCCACGCGTACCTCGCCCAGCTCGCGGTGATCCAGGCGCACGACACCGCCAGCCGCCTCGGCGAGATCACCACGCCGTCCCTCGTGCTGGCGGGCGAGGAGGACATCCTCATCCCCGTCGCGCTGTCGCGGCGCATCCACGAGGGCATCCCGGGCTCGGAATGGGCGACGACCAAGGGCGGCCACGGCTGCATCTGGGAGCACCCGGCCGAGTTCAACCGGACCTACCTCGACTTCGTCGCCCGGTACAGAAAGGGCTAGAGCCATGGCCACCGTCCCCGAAGCCACCACACCCCGGCCGTCCCTGCCGCGCGGTCAGCTCGGCCTGTTCGGCGTCATCATGCCGGGCGTGGCGCAGGTCGCGCCGGCGTTCAACCTCTTTTTCACCACCGGCCTGATCGTCAGCCTGGCGGGCGCTTCGGCACCGCTGATCTTCCTGATATCGATGGTGGGGATGGTGGCTACGGCGAGCACCCTGGCGCAATTTTCCGGCATCTATCCGAGCGCCGGATCTTTCATCACCTACATCACCCGCGCCATCAGCACCAAAGTGGCGGTCGCGGTCGGCGTGATCACCATCCTCGGCTACATCATCGCTTTCGGCGGCATTTACATATTCGTCGGCAGCTATATCGTCCAGAACGTATTCGGCGATCCCCATGTCTGGGGCCTGACCCAGCTCGTCACCATCGCCTACGGCGTGCTCGTGGTCGCGCCGGTGGTGGTGGGCCTGCGGTTCGGCGTCCGGGTGACCGTCGTGCTGTACGCGTTCGAGGTCATCCTGCTGCTCGTCATGAGCATCACCATCCTGGTCCGGGGCGGTCACGGCGGGCTGTCGGCCACCCCGTTCAGCTGGCCGTCCGGGCATTCCACCGACGTGCTGCTGACGTTCAGCCTGGCCGTCCTGGCCTTCGGCGGCTTCGAGGCGGCCGCCCCGCTGGCCGAGGAGACCCAGAACCCCCGGCGTAACGTGCCGATCGCCGTCATCGGCGCGGTCATCATCAGCGGCGTCATCTACATCGTCGGCTCGTACGCGCTGGTCACCGCGTTCGGGGTAGGGCGCACCGGAGTCCTGGCGGCCGACCCGAACCCGTTCCACACCGCGGCCAGGGCCTTCATCCCGTTCGTCGCCCCGCTCATCACCTGGATCTTCCTGACCAGCGTGACCAGTTCCTACGTGGCGGCCAACACCCAGACTTCCCGGGTGATCTTCGCGGGCGCCCGCGGCGGGCTCTGGAGCAGGACGCTGGCCGAGGTCAGCCCCCGGTTCCGGACGCCCGCCGCCGCCGCGGTCGCGTTCGTCGCGCCCAGCATCGCGATCGGCGTCATCTCCACGGCCTTCACCGACCCGGGCACCGCGTCCGGGTTCCTGTCCACCTACGGGATCCTCGGCCTGGTCATCATGTACCTGGTCGCGAACGTCGCGCTGATCGTGGACTGGGCCCGGCTGCGCCGCCGCGGCGTCCGCAAGAATCCCTGGCTGTGGGTGGTCGTCCCGGTCATCGGGGTGGCCGTGCTGGCCGTCCCCGTCTGGGGCGACCTGCGGCCCGGCCAGGCCAGCCCCTTCAACACGCTGCCCTGGCTGACGATCGCGCTGATCGCCACCGGGATCATTTACGCGCTGGTCCTCGCCCGGCTGCGCCCCCGGGTCCTCGAACTGGCGCCCGCCCTCCTGGAAGGCGGCGACGGCGAGGACCCCGCCCCCGACCGCCTCACCGTCCCCGGCTAACCCGCCCCGGTGATCCTGGTCAGGATCTCCTGCATGTTCTGCGTCAGCGGATCGCCCGGCGGCAATGATCGCTCGGCCCGCGCGATGATGCTACTGAGCAGCGCCAGTGCGTCGCCGGGGCGGCCGGTGGCGTAGTACGCGCGAGCCAGTTCCGCCTGGCAGGCGAGGGTGGTCGGGTGGTCGGCGCCGATGGTGCGCTGGTAGCCCGCGCAGGTGTCCTCGTAGAGCTGCAGCGCCGCGCCCATCCGGCCCGCGGTGAAGTTCGCGGCCGCGAGGCTGCTGCGGGCCTGGAGCGTGTCCGCATGGTCCGGCCCGAGCGTGCCCTCGCGGTCGGCGAGGACCCGCTTGTACTGGGCGATGGCTTGCTTGGTCTGGCCGTCGGCCAGGTAGGCGTCGGCCAGGCCGAGGCCGGCCGCCATGGTGTCGGGATGCTGGGCGCCCAGGGTGCGCTCCCGGTCGGCCAGCGAGTGCCGGTACGAGCGGATCGCCTCCGCGGACCTGCCCGCGGCCCGGGCCGCGGCGGCGTATTCCTCCCGCGCGGCCAGGGTGGCGATGTGATCGGCGCCGCGGACGAGCTCGCTGCCGCTCACGGCCTCTTCCAAGATGATGACGGCATCGTCGGCCCGGCCCATGGCCACCAGGGCACGGCCGAGGCAGACCTTGGCCGCGATGGCGTCCGGGTGGTCGGGCCCGAGCACGCCGGAGCGGCCGTCCAGGACCCGCTGGAACCAGGCGGCGGCCTCCGCCGCCTGCCCGGCCGCCATCAGCGCCTCGCCCAGGTAGCCGGCGATCGTGAGGGTTTCCAGGCTGCCTGAGCCGAGGATCCGCTCGCTGGTCGCGGTGAGCTCGCGCCAGTAACCGACGGCCGGTCCGGTCAGGCCCGCGCGGTCCAGGCTCTGCCCGGCCAGCACCAGGACCGGGTGGCAGCGCTCGTCGGTCCAGATCACGTCGGCGGCGTTCTGCCGCAGGCTCGCGGCGCACGCCCGCAGGTCCGCGGCCAGCCGCGACCGCGGCTCCTCGCCGGGCCACAACTCGAGCAGCGCGTCCGCGGCGGCCAGCGCCGCCCGGTCGTAGACGTCGTCGGGTACGGCCGCGCGGATCACGGCCTGGATCACCGGGCTGATCCGGACCGCCGGCGGCGGGCCGGGGGGATCGACAGTCATCAGCCCCGCCTGCCGCAGGCTGAGGATGGCGTTCCAGGTCCGCTGCGGGTCCGCGGCCGGGTGGCCGGCCCGGGCGCCGCTGTCTTCGGCGAGGTACTGGGTGACGGCTTGCGTGGTGAATACGGCCCCGGGGATCCCGTGGCCGTCCAGCTGGGCGGCCAGGGCCAGCAGCGACCGTATGCTCACCCCCGGCGACAGGTGCTCGGCGTACTCGGCCGAGAACGTCCAGGTGACCGCCGCGGCTGACGGCTCGGCCCGGCCCGCCTCCACCAACTGCTTCTGCCGGTGCGTGAAATGCCGCCGGTAGTCGCGGCAGGACATGCCCGAGGTGGCGATCACCGCGCTGGCGTGGGCCAGCGCGGCCGGCTCGCAGCCGAGGTCCCGCACCAGGTCGATCGCCCCGCTGCGCTGATCCGGGTCGGTGCTGAGACGGCCGGAGAGGCAACCCACGGCCTCGCGCGTGCTGAACGCCGGGACCGGCAGCGTCAGCGCCCGCCACTCGCCGGGTATCGCCGCCGGGTTCGCGGTGGTGATCAGCACCCGGCCCGCCGGGCCGGACGGCCACAGGCCTTCCAGGTCCGCGGCGTCACTCAGGTCGTCGAAGACGACGAGCCACGGCCGGCCGGTCTTGCTGAGCCAGTTGGCGTACCGGACCGCCACCGACTCGGCGTCGCCCGCGCCGCCCGCGCCTATCGCCGTGGCCGCCTGCACGAGGCCGGACAGCACTGACGCCCGGCTGGTGGCCACGACCCAGGTCAGCACGTCAACTCCGGGCGAGCGCCACAGCGACTCGGCGAAGTAACGAGCCAGCTGGGTCTTGCCGCTCGATGCCCGCCAGTCCTGGACGGTCGCACGTAGCTGCTCCGGCACCAGCGCCACGGTGGCTCCGGGCGTCAGCGTCGCGTCCAGGCCGGGCACGGTATCCGGCCTGACCGTAAAGCCCTCGGCCAGCGGGGGCACCGGACCGGACCAGACCGGCCACGTCGCGGCAATACCCTCCTGACCTCCAGGCCCGGCCACCCGCGCCGTACCGTCCCCCGACATCAAATCGTAGCTGCCGGTATGCACCGGGATCCTCCTGATGTGCCCGCTTGGTGCAGTGGCTAACGATACGGCAGTACGTACCGGTACGCCGGAGATCGCCGTCACGAACAGGGCACGGGATTGGCCGGGCAGGCCAGCGGCGCCGGGTGAACCGGAGCTGGGCCCGGCCGGGCAGGATCAGCCGGTCATGTCGAAGTTGGCGAGGACCTTGACCGGCCGCAGCCGGACCACGAGCTCACCTGGCACCGCGTTGCGCTTGCCGAACTCCTCGGCGTGGTCGGCGCCCATGTACCGCGCCGCGATCGCGGTGGCGGTGCGGAGCAGCTCGGCCGGCTCCTCGGATAGCTCGGCCTCGCCCTGGACCTGGACGAACGCGTACGGCGGCTCCTCTAGGTCCACGCACAGGCTGACGCGCGGGTCCCGGGCCAGCGCGCGGCCCTTCGCGGTGTCCTTGCCGGTGTTGAACACCAGGCCGTCGCCGTCGACGACGAACCACACCGGCGCCACCAGCGGCCGGCCGCTGGCGGACAGCCAGCTCAGCTTGCCAGTCCGGGTGCCGTGGCTGAGGAAGTCCCTGACCTCGGGATCGCTGAGCGCGGCCACCTCAGGCCTCGATCGCGTCGCGCCGGCCGAACACCCGTCGTTCCCGCCGCACTGCCGAGGCCACGATCCGGTCCCGCCACGGAGTGCTGACCGCCGCCCGGTAGGAGGGTTCCTCCAGAACCTGCGGGCCGGCTAGGTCATGCAGGGACAGGAACTCGGGCGCCGGCTCGTCCAGGCTCCGGGTCAGCCGGTACCTCCGGATCCGCTGCCAGCCGGGTACCTGCAGCAGCATCGAGATGTGCTCGCCGGCGTACCAGGCGGCCAGCTCCTGCTCCGTCCCGGCGGGCACGGACATGGCCACGGCCAGGACCACGGGCGCCGGCGCGGGCAGCACGTCGAGGCCGTTCAGGCCGATCTGCTCGTAAACCCGCCGGTCCAGCGTGGCCAGCCCGGCCGCCACGGTCCGGTCCCGGTCGCTCGGGTTCTCGCCGAGCGCCCGGTACTCGGGACTGTCGATGACCTCGGGGCCGTCCAGCTCGTACAGGGCGAGCCAGGTCGGCTTCTGCTCATCCAGCGCCCGGTACCGCAGGAGGGTGCGGAACCCGGGCACGGCCAGCCGGGCGGGCCCGTGCTCGTGGTCGTACCAGTCGTGGAACTCCGCCTCGTCGACGGTTCCCGGCTCGGTGTAGACGTAGAAAAGGCCTGCGGCCATCCGCTGTGAACCTCCCGCTAGGCGACATCACGATCGTATGCCAGGTCATGGCAGGAAAAGCGAAGGCCCCGCGACGGCGTACCGTCGCGGGGCCCTGGTGCCTGTCCGGTCTCAGTCGACCGGTGCCGCCATCGGGTTGATCCCCGCCAGGTCGGACTTCTTGACCCGGATCGCCACCACCGTGATGATCAGGGCCAGCAGCGCGATCCCGGCCGAGACCAGGTACCCCTTGGAGAAGCCGGTCGCCAGCGCGTGATCGGATATCGTCTTCTGCAGCGCGGCCGCCTTCGCCGCGGAGATGTGCACGGTGGCGTGCCTGGCCGCCGCGGCCGCGGCGGCCGCCTGCGCGTGGATGCTGTTGGCCACCGCGCTCCACGCCACCGTGCCCAGGATCGCGAGCCCGATCGACCCGCCGACCTGCTGGCCGGTGTTCAGCAGCGAAGACGCCACGCCCGCGTCGTTGTCGCCCACCTTGGACAGCGCGACCAGCGAGATCGGCACGAACAGCAGCCCCAGGCCGAGCGCCGTCACCATCATCGGCCCGAGCAGCCCGGAGGCGTAGTGGCTGTGCTCGGTGATCCGGGACAGCCAGAACATCCCGCCGGTGGCGACCGCGCTGCCGGCCAGCAGCAGCGGCCGGGCGCCGATCCGGGGCACCAGCTGCGACGCGATCGCGGACGCCACCATGACCGTGACGATCATCGGCAGGTAGGCCACGCCCGTCTTCAGCGCGCTGTACCCCCACACGTTCTGCAGGAAGAGCGTGAGGAAGAAGAACATGCCGAACAGCGCGGTGCCGACGCACAGCATGATCAGGTACGACCCAGTGCGGTCGCGGCTGCGCAGCACCCGCATCGGGACCAGCGCGTGCCTGCTGCGCACCTCGATGAACCCGAACGACACCAGCAGCACCGCCGCGGCCGCCAGCGACGCGATCACCTTGGTGTCACCCCAGTGCGACACGCCGTTCGGGGTGGTCCCGGCGCTGGATAGCCCGTAGACGAGGGAGGCGAGGCCGAGGCTGCCGGTGATCGCGCCCGGCAGGTCGAAGGCGCCGCGCCGTCGCTCGGACTCGCGGAGCACGCGGGGGGCGAGGAACGCGAGAACCAGGCCGATCGGCACGTTCACGAAGAACACCCAGCGCCAGTTGAGGTACTGGACCAGCAGGCCGCCCGCGATCAGGCCGACGGCGCCGCCGGCCACGCTCATCGCGGCGTACACGCCCATCGCGCGGTTGCGCGGCGGGCCCTCGGGGAAGGTGACCGCGATCAGCGACAGCGCGGTGGGCGCGGCGAACGCGCCGCCGACGCCCTGCAAGACCCGGGCGCCGAGCAGCCAGGCCTGGCCGGTGGCGAACCCGCCGAGCAGCGAGGCGACCGAGAACAGCAAGATGCCGAAGATGAAGATCCGGCGGCGCCCCAGTAGGTCGCCGGACCGGCCGCCCAGCAGCAGCAGGCCGCCGAAGGCCAGCGCGTAGGCGTTGACGACCCACTCCAGGTTGCTACCGGAGAAGTGGAGCGCGTTCTGGATGTGCGGCAGTGCGACGTTGACGATGGTCGCGTCGAGCACGACCATCAGCTGCGCCGTCGCGATGACGGCGAGGGCCAGGCCCAGCCGGCGCGGCGGGGAGCCGGCCGACGTGGCGGCGCCGGACGCCGCCGCGGTACTGACCTCCCGGGTCGGTTGCCCGGTGTCTGGTGGTGTGGCGGACAAGACAATTCTCCCTAGCTTGAGTCCCTAGGATTCAGGGCGTACCGAACCAGGCCCGCGACCAGGCCGCAGCGCCCGCGGTCACGCGCCGTACTTCGGTGTTAAAAGATTTTTTGGTCCGAACGGACCGAGGTTCCCGTTCCCCGTAAGCTCTTTCCTTCCCCGTGCGGGTCGCCGTCCTCGGTACAGACGACCCTGCGGCTCTCGTCTCATCGCTCAAGACGTCGTAGCCGCCGCAGTTGTGACAATCACCTCCCGCCGCGCGATCGGAGCATCTTCCGCATTAGCCCGAGCAGGCACCGGCGCTCGCCGGTGTCAAGCGCGGTGCACCACGGCGCCTGGGACAGGATCTCGCGGTACAGCCGCTCCCTGACGGCCTCGCCCTCGGGGGTGAGCACGATGTTCTTGCTCCGCCGGTCCCGTAGCGAGGGTTCCCGCCGGGCCAGCCCGTGCTTCTCCAGGGCGTCCGCGATCGAGGTGACGAAGGAAGGGTCGCACGCCATCCGCTGGCCGAGTTCCTTCATCGTCATCGGGGCATCGAGCTTGAGCAGGGCGATGGCGTCGCTGCCATTCATCCCGAACTCGGTCGCGATGCGCTGGCCGAGCTCGTGGAAGTGCTTGAAGAGCTCGGGAAGGGTGTCGCTGATCTGCTGGTTGAGCTGGTCATCGGTCAGCGGCTCCACGTGAGCGACCGGCTCGGCGTCGTTGACCACCGCGTCTCGGACTACCCCGTCCGAAACCGCCGTGTCGAGTACCACCCCCGGGTGCTCGTGCATGTCGCTCACCTCCGCTCAGATCTCTGAGAGCCTCAATTTCTGAGACGCTCAACCTTTGAGTAGCTCAACTATATTTCCGCCTGCTGGTGCAAGCAAGTCAATAACGGGCAGAATCCCTGCGAACCTGCCGCCGCACAACTGGTAACGGGCCTGCGGCGTCTTAACTTCCGGATGTTCATGTGAAGGAAGGCACACGCGATGGCGAAAGACCAGGGGCGACGCGAGTTCCTGCGGCTGGCGGCGGTGGCCGGAGGGGGCGGGCTGCTCGCCTCGTGCAGCCGGGGCGGCATGTCCGGCACGTCGGGCTCCGGTACCAGCGCGGCTATGGGCAGCACAGCCCAGAGCGCCCGCGCGGTCACCGCTCCGCGGGCCGCCGCGTCACCGCGGCCCGCCGACTGGACCGCCCTCGGCCACGACCTGTCCGGGCCGCTGGTCCGCCCGGGCGAGGCCGCCTACACCGTGTCCAAGCGACTGTTCGACCCGCGGTTCGACTCGCTGCACCCGGCCGGCATCGCCTACTGCCGCAACCCGCATGACGTGTCCACCTGCCTGGCCTTCGTGCGCAAGTTCGGGATTCCGGTGGCCGCCCGGTGCGGCGGTCACAGCTACGCCGGCTGGTCCTCGAGCAGCGGCCTGATCATCGACGTGACCCGGATGTCGGGGGTGAACGTCAGCGGGAGCACCGCTGTCGTCGGCGCGGGCACCAAGCTGATCGACTTCTACAGCGGTCTCGCCGCGCACGGACGCGGGGTGCCGGGCGGCTCCTGCCCGACGGTCGGCATCTCCGGGCTTACCCTGGGCGGCGGCATCGGCGTGGTCTCCCGCGCCTACGGGACGACCAGTGACAACGTGAAGTCGCTGCAGATCGTCACGGCCGACGGCCAGATCAGGACGTGTAATGCCAGCCAGAACGCCGACCTGTTCTGGGCCTGCCGCGGCGGGGGCGGCGGCAACTTCGGGGTGGTCACCTCGTTCACTTACCGCACCCACCCGGTCGGGAACATCGTGCTGTTCTTCCTGTCCTGGCCCTGGTCCCAGGCCGCCCGGGTGATCTCGGCCTGGCAGCACTGGGCGCCGCACGCCCCGGACGCGCTCTGGTCGAACCTGCACCTGTCCGCGGCCCGGGGCGGCTCGGTTCCCTCCATCCAGGTGGGCGGCACCTACCTGGGCAGCATCAGCGGGGCCGCCGCCCAGCTGGAGAAGCTGTACGCGGCGGCCGGGTCGCACCCGTCCTCGCCGTTCATGGAGACCACCAGCTGGCTGCACGCGATGCTGGTGGAGGCGGGCTGCGCCAGCCTCACCGTGAACCAGTGCCACCTGCCTACCCAGAACCCGGCCGGCCGGCTCGCACGGGCCTCGGAATACGCCAAGTCCGACATCTTCACCAAGCCGCTGAGCAGCCGCGGGATCGCGGCCTTGCTGGCCGGCGTGACGAAGTTCCAGCGGGCCGGCGGCGCGTCCGGCGCGTCCGGCGGCATCGCGTTCGACGCGCTCGGCGGCGCGGTCAACCGGGTCGCCCCCGGCGCCACCGCGTTCGTGCACCGCAACGGGCTCTTCCAGGCCCAGTACACGACCACCTGGCCGGCCGGCGCGCCCGCCGCCGCGGTGGCCCGCCAGCACGCCTGGCAGCAGTCGTTCTGGCAGTCGATGCGGCCCTACGCCAGCGGCCAGGCCTACCAGAACTACATCGACCCGGCGCTGGCCAACTGGCGGCAGGCCTACTACGGTGCTAACCTCACCCGGCTCACTCAGGTCAAGGCCAAGTACGACCCGCATCGCGTGTTCACGTTCCCGCAGGCCATCTAGGGTGGTCCTGCGCACCGGCGCGGGGCGGGCATGATGGTATCTCCGCAATTGTTGATATCTGTTCCCGTACGCTAGCTACCCTCCCGTCACGTCAGCTCGCATCACTGATGTAGGACCCAATGACAAGCAATGCTGAACTCCAGGCCGCGGCCGTCGCCGACGGCGATGAGCAGGTCCAGGTACTGCTCGTCGAAGACGACGACGGCGACGCGCTGCTGGTCGGCGAGTTGCTGCGCGAAGTGGGAGCCTCCATCGTCGTGCGCCGGGCGCGGTCGCTCACTCAGGCCAAGGGCCTGATCGCCGGCGCGGCTTGCGTGCTGCTCGACCTGGGCCTGCCGGATTCGCAGGGCCTGAACGGGCTCCGGCAGCTGCTTCAGCAGGAGCCGGAGGCGGCCGTGGTCATGCTGACCGGCCAGGCCAGCGAGCACCTGGGGGAGCAGGCGGTCCGCGCCGGCGCCCAGGACTACCTGGTCAAGGGGGACGTCGCCGGGCACCAGCTGAACCGGGTCATCCGGTACGCGGTCGAGCGGCGGCGCGCCGAGGAAGCGCAGCGCGCGCTGCACGTGGCGCAGATCCACGCCCAGGAGAACGCCCGGCTGGAGCGCGGCCTGCTGCCGTCGCCGCTGCTGACCGACCCGCGGCTGAGCGTGGCGGCCCGCTGCCTGCCCGGCGGCCAGCACCACCTGCTCGGCGGCGACTTCTACGACGTGGTCGAATCCGCCGACCGCTGGGTGCACGCCCTCATCGGCGACGTGTGCGGCCGCGGCCCGGCCGAGGCCGCGCTCGGCGTCTGCCTGCGGGTCGCGTGGCGGACCATGATCCTGGCCGGGCGTCCCGCCGAGGAGATCATGGCCACGCTCAGCGAACTGCTCGAGCACGAGCGCCAGGACGACACCATGTTCGCCACGATGTGCATGATCTCGGTCCAGCCGGACCGGACCAGCGGCCGGGTCCGGATGGCCGGCCACCTGCCGCCGATGCTGCTCAGCCGCGGCGGCGTCGCCGAGTTCCCGACCCGCCCGGCCGCGCCGCTCGGCCTGTCCGAGGTGCGGGACTGGCCGGAAACCCGGATCCAGCTCGACGGCAGCTGGTCGATACTGCTCTTCACCGACGGGCTTATCGAGGGCCGGATCGGGCAGGGGGCAGAACGGCTCGGCAGTGAAGGACTGATGGACCTCCTCCGGGAGGTCCCTAGCATTCCGGGCAAGCCCCGGGAAGAGCAGCTCGACCAGCTGATCGACCGTGTCCGCCAGCTCAACGGAGGGAACCTGGACGACGACCTGGCCGTCCTGGCTCTCGGTTTCTCGTCCCCCGCGAACCATGACTGACGTCTTCGCCAGGCGCCGCGAAAACTCGTCGCGGCGCTGGCCGCTGAGCCGGATCGTCGGCGTGGCCCTGCTGGTCCTGCTGCTGTTCTCGGTGGCGGCCGTCGTGGGGGGCGGCCTCGCGCTGCTCACCCTGCACGACAACCGTGAGCGGGTGGTCACCACCATCGACCCGGCCGCCCTCCAGGTCCAGCGGCTCGACACCGCCCTGGTCAACCAGGAAACCGGCGTGCGCGGTTACGCGCTCAGTGCCCAGAAGGACTTCCTGAGCCCGTACAACGACGGCCTGGCCATGGAGAAGAGCTCCCTCGCGGCCCTGCGCGCTGTCATCGGCCAGCTCCCGGCGTCGGCCGCGACCGACCTGCGGAGCGTAACCACGCAGGCGCGGTTCTGGCGCACTCACTACGCGCAGCCGACTATCAGCCGGGTCAGCCAGACCAAGAAGCCGGCCACCGGGGCCGCTACCGTGGCCGGCAAGGCCGACTTCGACGCCCTGCGAGCCAAGATAGCCATGCTTCAAGGTGATGTCGCGGGCGCGCGGGCCCACGCCGTCGCGGCCCTGAACGACTCGGCCACCGTGCTGGACGCCGTGTTCATCGCCGTCGCGGCCGGCCTGGCCGCCACCGTGGTGCTGCTGGCCATCGGCCTGCGGGCGGCCGCGATCCGGCCGCTGCACCGGCTCGCGGCCGAGGCCCGCCTCGTGGCGGACGGTAACTTCGACCGCCGGGTCGCCCTGGTCGGACCCCGGGAAGTGACCGACCTGGCCGCGGACGTGAACACCATGCGCGAGCGCATCCTGCAGGCGCTGGCCGAGTCGCAGCATGCCAACGCCCTGCTGCAGGAGCACACCGAGGAGCTGGAGCGCTCGAATTCCGAGCTCGAGCAGTTCGCCTACATCGCGTCGCACGACCTGCAGGAGCCGCTGCGCAAGGTGGCCAGCTTCACCCAGCTGCTGCAGCGCCGCTACGCGGGCCAGCTCGACGCCCGGGCCGATCAGTACATCGAGTTCGCGGTGGACGGTGCCAAGCGGATGCAGGCGCTGATCAACGACCTGCTCCAGTACAGCCGGGTGGGCCGGTCGGCGCGCGAGCCCTCCCTGGTCTCCAGCGAGGCCGCGCTCGCGCAGGCCCGGGCCAACCTGACCACGGCGATGGAGGAGACCGGCGCCACCGTGGAGAGCGGGCACCTGCCGCTGGTGCTGGCCGAGCTGACGCTGCTCACCGCGGTGTTCCAGAACCTGCTCGGCAACGCGCTGAAGTTCAGCGGCGGCAAGCCGCCGCGCATCGTCGTCACCTGCACCAAGGACGAGCCGTTCTGGCGGTTCTCCTTCGCCGACAACGGCATCGGGATCGAGCCGGAGTACGCTGACCGCATCTTCGTGATCTTCCAGCGGCTGCACGAGCGGAGCGCCTACCCGGGCACCGGCATCGGACTGGCCATGACCAAGAAGATCATCGAGTATTTCGGCGGCAAGATCTGGCTCGACACGACCTACACCGAAGGCTCCCGGTTCCTGTTCACGGTCCCAATGCCGGCTGAGACGATGGAACCGGACGCGGCGGACATCAAGCCCGAATCATCGGGGACACTAACCGACGAAGCGGCCGATGCGCTGCTCCGCGAAGACGAGGAAGCCGATGACTGAGTATGACGAGGCCAGGGTGATCGACGTTCTGCTGGTGGAGGACGACGAGGGTGACGTCCTGATGACCAGGGAGGCTTTCGAGCACTACAAGATCCAGAACCGGCTGCACGTGGTCAGCGACGGCGAGCAGGCGCTGCAGTTCCTGCGCCGGGAAGGCCAGTACGCCGACGCGCCGCGGCCGGGCCTGGTCCTGCTCGACGTCAACCTGCCCCGGCGCAGCGGCATGGAGGTGCTGGCCGAGCTGAAGCAGGACGACGACCTGCTGACCATCCCGGTGATCATGCTCACCACCTCGCAGGCCGAGGAGGACATCGTGCGCAGCTACGCGCTGCACGCCAACGCGTTCGTCAGCAAGCCCGTCGACTTTGAGCACTTCATCGAGGCCATCCGGCAGATCGATACGTTCTTCCTGAACCTCGTCAAGCTGCCGGTTTCCTTACCCAGGCCAGGCTCGGCCGGATAGCCGCCTAGACCGGGATCGACAGCAGGGTCCGGCCGTTCACCACGTCGATGTCGATCCGGGCCAGGTCACCGCGCGGGATCGCGGCGCCGCCCTGGATCACCAGGTGAGCCGGATGGCCGGGCACGCCGTCGCCCGGGGCGGGCACCAGCCAGCCCATGACCACCCGCCGCTCCCCGGATTTGGACACGGCCACCGCCTCGCATTCCACCGGCCCGTGCACCTTCGACAGGTCCAGGGTGACCACGGTGCCCCAGGCCTTGGCCTGCAGACCGACGGTGCCGGCCGCGCCCGTGCCGGGATCGGTGGCGGAGTGCAGCTGGCCCGCGATGGCCACGGCGGGAGCGCCCGGACCGCCGTGCTGCGACGCCGCCGCGACGCCGACGCCGATGCCCCCGCCGATCAGCACGATGCCGGCCGCCGCGCCCACCGCGACCTGCCAGCGCCGGTGCTGGCGCTGCCTGGTGGCGCGACGGTGGATGAGCTGGGTGACGTCCGCCCCGCCGGCCTGGGGGTCCGCGGCCCGCGGCGCGGTTCCAGCCGCGGCGCCCACCGGCTCGACTCCCTTGAGCAGGGCCGCCATCGGCGACAGCTCGGCCAGTTCGGCCGCGCAGGACTCGCAGCCTGCCAGGTGGTCCTCGAACGCCCGGCGGTCCCGCTCATCGAGCAGGCCCATCGAGTAGGCGCCGACTTCGGTGTGCACGGTCATACCGGCACCCCCCGTTCGGCTAGGACCACCCGGAGCGCCTTGAGCGCGTAATACACTCGCGACTTTACCGTGCCGACCGGGATCCCGAGGATCTCGGCCGCCTCGTTGACGGTGCGGTCCCGCAGGATG
>Ga0136846_1216960_pt1 | contig 25214 bp, 28 predicted proteins | sample HopSoiMetagenom2_FD_96841 | JGI IMG/M metagenome (GOLD analysis project Ga0136846, IMG submission 96841) | Grasslands soil microbial communities from Hopland, California, USA - 2 Assembly 2016 (version 4) | ecosystem: Environmental > Terrestrial > Soil > Grasslands | place: USA: Hopland... | reverse complement strand
TACGGGCAGTTCAAGCCGAAGCTCGAATATTGGACCCGGCCGGACGGCCGCTATGTCGATCCCTACCGTCCCCAAGCCGTTCCCGAAGGTTTTGCCAGCGCCGAAGACGTGATCGCCGACCGTGAGCCGCATTTTGCCGCGGTGCGTCGCGTTTTCGAAGAGCTCGATGTTTTCGTCTTCACCTTCGGCCTCACCGAGGGATGGCTGGTGAAGGAAGACGGCGCCGCCCTGCAGCTTGCGCCTGGCGTTTCCGGCGGCGAGTTCGATACCGACAAATATCTCTTCTGGAATGCGCGTCCGCACGAGGTCGCATCGGATTTCATCGCCTTTGTCGACCGGCTGCGTAGCGTCAATCCGAAGTCTAAAATCGTCGTCAGCGTGTCGCCGGTGCCGATGATCGCGACATACGAGAACCGCCACGTGCTTGTGTCGAACAGCTACACGAAATCGGCGCTGCGCTGCGCCGGCGATGAAGTTGCATCGGCGCGTCCGAACATTTCGTACTTTCCATCTTATGAAATGTGCACGGGCTCGGTGAACGGCGCGCAATATTACAACGAGGATCAACGCACCATCTCGCAGACCGGCATCAACGTCGTGATGAAGCTGTTCTTCGATCACTATACCGAGGGCAAAGCGTCGCGCCGCTCCAACGTGCATGCGCTGAAGATCGATGTCGCCCGGGAGAGTGCCGAAGCGGCGAAGGTCGTCTGCGACGAGGAGGCGATCGAGGCGGCTTAGCGCGTCTTCGCGTGGTGATAGTCACGAGCTTAACCGCGCCGCTCCCGACAGAGCGCACGCACGTTTTCCTGCTGCCCCTCGGGCAGGCGCGTGGCGAGGCCTCGCTGCCGGCGACCGGCATCGAGCGGGCTGAGGCGGCGGCACTTCATCCGCCGTTGCGCCAGGCCTTTCTGGCGCGCCGGCGGCTCTTACGCGGAGCGGTCGCGCTGCGGCTCGGCATTGCGCCGGGCGACGTTGTCATCGCGAGAGACGCCCACGGCGCGCCGCGGGTCACCTCGGCGCGCGAGCCGCTTTTCGTGTCGCTCGCCGCGCGCGGCGAACTCGTGGCGCTCTCGGTCTCGGATTGCCCGGTTGGCGTCGATGTCGAGATCGTGGAGGCAAATCCGCCCGAGCCGGCTTGGACCATCCTGCACGCGCGCGAGCGCGAGTGGCTCGCCAAGCAGAGCGGCGACGAGCGGGCCCAAAGCTTCCTCGAACTGTGGTGCGCCAAGGAGGCTTATTTCAAGGCGATCGGCCTCGGACTTCGGCGGGAGCCGGCCGAGATCGCCGTCTTGCTCGATGAACGCGACCGGCTCGCCATCGAAGATGCGGGCCACCCGGTCGAGCTGGGAGAGGGTTGCGTCACCCGCACTAAGGCGTACGGCACCCCGGCCATCCTCGCCTGCACCGTCCTCGCCTGCTAACCCACGCGGGGCATAAGGGAACTGCGGCGCTTACATCGCCATTGTTGAATGGATAGTCCCCGCGGGTACGCGCAACCATGGAACATATCGACCCGACAAAATTTGCCGCCGCGCCACTCGAGCCGGAGGCAGCCGCGAAAGCAGCCGGCCTTCGCTATGTCGACGACTCCCTGCCGGGCTTTTCCCGCAAGAAGGTCGGCACCGGCTTCGGTTATCGCGACACCGACGGCAGGGTCATCCGCGACCCGAAGGTCATAAGGCGTCTCCGCTCAATCGGCATTCCGCCCGCCTATACCGACGTGTGGATCTGTCCCGATCCGCGCGGCCACATTCAGGCGACCGGCCGGGATGCGAAGGGCCGCAAACAGTACCGTTACCACACGCGCTGGAGCGAAATCCGCGATTCGACGAAATACGCGCACATGCTCGAATTCGCCCACGCGCTGCCGAAAATCCGCGCGCGTATCGATGCCGATATGAAGCGGCAGGGCTTGCCGCGCGAGAAAGTGCTCGCAACCGTCGTTAATCTCCTGGAGACGACGCTGATCCGCGTCGGCAACGAAGATTACGTCAAGGAGAACAAAAGCTACGGACTGACCACGCTGCGCAACCGCCATGTCGATGTCGATGGCAAGGGGCTGCGCTTCGAATTCAAAGGCAAGAGCGGCAAGCTGTGGAAACTAAAGGTCGAGAACCGCCGCGTCGCTAAAATCGTGAAGGCCTGCCAGGAGCTGCCAGGCCAGAACCTCTTCCAGTATCTCGACGAGAACAACGAGCGGCAGGAAGTGACGTCCTCCGACGTTAACGATTACCTGCGCGAGATTAGCGGGCTCGACATCACGGCCAAGGATTTCCGCACCTGGGCGGGCACGGTGCTCGCGGCGATGGCCTTGTCCGAATTCGAGGCGGTCGACAGCCACGCGCGCGCCAAAAAGAACATCAAGGCTGCGATCGAGCGGGTCTCCTCACGCCTCGGCAATACGCCGACCATCTGCCGCAAATGCTACGTGCATCCGGAAGTGTTCAACTCCTATCTCGACGGTAATTTGCTTGCGGACATCAAGCAGGAGGTCGAGGAGGAATTGAAGCAGGATATTGCTGACCTGCGTCCGGAAGAGGCGGCGCTGCTTGCTCTGTTGCACAAGCGGCTCGGCAAGGAGCTTAAGAAGCCAGAAGTCAGGGAAAGCCGCCGCAAGGCGAAAGAAGCGGCTTAGCGCCGGTCGCGACGCGCAACGATTGCCGCCCGTAGCCGATCCGGCGTCACCGGCACGCGATACATGCGCACGCCCGTCGCATGGTGGATCGCATTCAAAATCGCCGGTGCCGTCGGGATGAGCGCCTGCTCGCCAATACCCTTGGCGCCGAACGGCCCAAGCGGCGACGCATCCTCGATCAAAATGGACTCGATCGGCGGCACATCGCCGATTGTCGGGATGAGATAATCGTGCAGGTTCTCGCCGCGGCCGGGAAAAAACTCTTCCATCAGCGCCAAACCAAGGCCTTGCGCGATTCCACCCTCGATCTGGCCCTCGACCAGCGTCGGATTGATCGCACGTCCGACATCGTGCGCCGCCGTGATTTTCAGGACCTTCACCGTGCCGAGCGCGGTGTCAATTTCCACTTCCGCCATATGCGCGCCGAAGCCGAAGACCGCATAAGGCACCCCCTGTCCGTTCTCATCGAGCGGCGATGTCGGCGGGTCGAATGTTTCCTCTGCACAAAGCACATAGCCGCCATCATCGGTTTTCAGCGCCGCGAGGTCGATGTTCCGGATGGTTTCGCCCTCGCTCATTGCCAACCGGCCTGCATCGAAGTGTAACGCGGCATCCGGCCCTGCATTGGCCAGCCGCAAAATCTTCGCGCGCAAGGCTTGCCCCGCAAGAAATGCGGCTTTGCCCGTGACAAAGGTCTGGCGCGAGGCGGAGGTCTTGCCGCAATCCGGCGTGAGATCCGTGTCGGCTGATACGAGATCGATCGCGTCGAGATCGACCCCAAGGGCATCTGCAGCGATCTGCGCGATCACAGTGTTGGAACCCTGGCCGATATCGACCGCACCCTGGTGGAGTGCGACGCGGCCCCCGCGCGTGATGCCGATGCGGATCGTCGAGGGATTCGAGAGCGAGGTGTTGCCGCAGCCGTACCACATGCCGGCAAGCCCGACGCCGCGGCGTGTCGGACCGGGGGCATTTGCGTTGAACTTCTCTGCAGCCCATCGCGCACGACGCCACGGTTCGCGCAGGGCTTCGAGACAAGTCTTTATGCCGACGCCCGCGCCGAGCACCTGCCCCGTGACGGTCGGGGTTTCTGCCGTGAGCGCGTTCTGAATACGGAACTCGAGCGGATCATTGCCGAGCCCCAGAGCGAGCTCGTCGAAGAGCTGCTCTTGCGCGACGGCCATCTGCGGCACACCGAACCCGCGAAACGCGCCGGAGGGTACGCAGTGCGTATGAATGGCGCGCGTTACCGCGCGATAATGCGGAACGACATAGGGCCCCGACGCATGCACCGGCACGCGATTGGCGACCGTCGGTCCCCATGAGGCATACGCGCCGGTATTGAAATCCCCGGCAAAATCAACGCCGACCAGCTTGCCGTCGCGTTTGGCGCCGACGCGCATCCGAATTGACGCGGGATGGCGCTTTGTCGTCGAGACAATCGATTCCGGACGGCTGTAGATCATCGCGACGGGACGATCTAGATGCCACGCAGCAACCGCAACAAAAGGCTGGATTGAGAGGTCGAGCTTGGAGCCGAAGCCACCACCTACGGCAGTCGGGACGATCCGGACATCTTCCTGCGGGATTCCTAGAATCGCGGCAACGTCGTCGCGGTCCATGTAAGGCGACTGCGTGCAGGCCGTGACTTCCATGCGATCGCCCACACGCCGCGCAAAACCCGCTTCCGGCTCGATATAAGCGTGCTCGACAAAGCCGGTCTCGAACGCCCCCTCGACGACCACATCGGCGGATGCAAGGGCGTCATCAACATTGCCGCAGATCACGCGTCCACCGACGAGGACATTTTGCGCACGGCCAGAATGGATGAGCGGCGCTGAATCGGCGAGGGCCTCGTCGATCGTGAGCAGCGCAGGGAGCGCCTCCCATGTGATCGGAAACTGGGCCATGTCGAGCGCCGCGAGCGCGTCGGGTTCCCCGACAATACCGGCAACGGCCTCGCCTTTGAATCGCGTCTCTCCGCCGGCGAATACGGGCTGGTCGGCGAATGGGGCTATCACGCCGAAGCAATTTCGGCCGGGCACGTCGGCAGCAGTGAAGACGCGCATAATGCCAGCATGCGCGGCGATGAAACCTTCGATGTCGCCGAACACGAATTTCGCATGGTGATGCGACGAGCGGACGGCGCGGCAGATAAGACAGTCCGCTGGAATTGCATCGGCCCCAAACAAGTCGCGGCCGCTGATTTTCGCTTCGCCGTCGAGACGCCGCAGGCGCTGGCCGACCGCCTTGCGAGATGCGATGGGCCTGCTGGCGATCTCAGCTTTGTGCGCGGCGTCATGCACCGCCGCGATGATCTTGCGATAGCCCGTGCAACGGCAAAGCACACCGCCAAGCGCATCGCAGATTTCTGCTTCGCTCGGCTCCTCCACGTGGTCAAGCAAAGCGGCTGCGCTGACCAGCATGCCGGGTGTGCAGATGCCGCATTGCGCCGCGCCATGATCGTGAAAGGCGCGCTGCAAGGCGCCGCCTCTCCGGGTCTGCGACGGCAAACCTTCAACGGTGGTGATCTCGTATCCGCCGACCTGCCCCGCCGCCGTTAGACAGGAACAGACCGGCGCGCCGTCGACAAGGACTGTGCAGGCGCCGCAATCGCCGGCATCGCAGCCGATCTTCGTGCCGATCAGGCCGAGATCATCGCGCAAGACCTGCGACAGCCGTTTCGTCGCGGCGGAGGCGACGCGCACCTCTTTGCCGTTGACGCTAAACGAAAGCAGCGGCGCTACATCAAGCATGCGGGTGCGCCTCGGACGCTTGGATGAGCGCCCGTCCGATCAGCTCGCGCGCGGCGTCCATGCGATAGGCCGCGGTTGCGCGGACGTCATCGATCGGCGTAAGCGGGGCGAGTTCGTCCGCACTGATCGTGCGCGCAACATCTGCTTCGATGCTCTGGCCGCGCAGCCGCGCCTCTAGTGCCGGCAATCGCGCGGCGACAAGAGAGGCTGAGCCGACGGCGATCCGCGCGTCGCAGATCGTGTGATCCGGAGCCCAATCCACCACCACGGCCACCATCGCGATCGAGATAACGAGATAGCGCCGCGCCCCGAGCTTCAAGAAGGCTGAGCGGGCGCAGGCATGCGGCTCCGGAACGACCACTGCTGACAAGATTTCATCCGGCGCCCGCGCGGTGTGGCGATTGCCGAGGATGAAATCGGCGAGCGCAAGCCGCCGCATGCCGCAGCTCGAGGCGAGCTCGACATCGGCATCGAGCGCTAGCAGCGGCGGAACGCCGTCGGCCGCAGGCGAAGCATTACAAAGATTGCCAGCGATCGTGCCGCGGTTTTGGATTTGCACCGAGCCGACTTCACGCGCGGCGGCCTTAAGCGCGTCGAGAGCGGGCGGAAGCGGTGCGGCGATAATCTCGGACCACGTTGTGGCCCCGCCAATATGGATTGCGCCATCTTGCGCCGCGATCCCGCGTATCTCGGCGAGACCCGACACGTCGAGCATCGCGGCTGGCGGCCGCCGGTCTACCAAGGCGGGGAAAACGTCCGTGCCGCCGCAAAGTATCGTGTAGTCGCGGGCGGCGAGAAGGTCTGTAGCTTCTTTCAGCGAATCGGGACGGACGAGGATGCTCACGCGCTCAACCCCTTTCTCGTCCTTGGGAAGGTCACTCGAAAACGCGAGCGGATTTGTTGGTATGCAAATAATCTGGCAGCTTCGCTAGCGTGGTCAAGCGAGCTTTCATGGCCGAGGCGAAAAGGCAGCCGGCTGCCGAGATCAACACCGGTGGCGAGGCGGAGAGCCAACCATATCGGCTCCACGAGCAGGTTGGCTTTCTCCTGCGGCAGGCGACTCAACGCCACACGGCGATCTTCGCCGCACGGATGATCGAGGATTTGACGCCGACGCAATGGGCGGCTCTGGCACGTCTCAACGAGCGGGGGCCGTGCTCGCAAAATCTGCTCGGCCGGTTCACCGCGATGGACGCCGCGACGATCAAGGGGGTCGTCGACCGCCTCGTCTCGCGCGGGCTGGCGGAGGCACGTTCCGATCCGCAGGACAGCCGGCGCCTGACCATCGTCCTGACCGAGGCGGGGCGGGATTTGGTCGGTCACGCAATTCCTGCGGCGCGGGAGATCACCGAAGCCACGCTCGCGCCCCTCAGCGCAAGCGAGCGGCGCCAGATCTTGAAGCTGCTCGGCAAGCTCAAATGAAAAGGCCCGGCTTTTGGCCGGGCCTGATCATTTGAAGTTAGCTGATCTCAGTAGCGGGCAACGACCGGAGCCGCCGGAGCCGAGAAGAAGTGATAGTTGAGGCCGATCCGAGCCGTGTGCATGGATGCGCGGATTGACGTGGTTGATGACGAAGGCGGTTCCGACGCCGCCGACGAACTCGTTCGCCGCCGCGCGCGGCCCGTGGCGCAGGTCGATATACTGGTATTCGCCCTTGATCGACCAGTTCGGTAAGAACATCCATTCGATGCCGCCGCCAATCGTGTAGCCAACGCGGCCGTTGTTGCCGACGGTGGCGGCAGTGAAGCCGAAATTGTCGGTCGACACGAAGCCTTCACGCACACACCCGCATAGGCAAAGCCGCCCGGCACGTAGAGGAGGATCGGTCCGCCAAGGCTGAAGCCGCCGGGTCCGCCGCAACCGCCGTAACCGCCGTAACCGCCGCCGAACCAACCGAAGGTGATACCCGCCCGGCCACGCGCCCTACCGAAATAATCGATACGCTGGGCCGTAGCGATGCTGATCACACCGCCGGGCGCCAAGTAAGGCGTGATCGCGGTTGTCACATTCGAACTGGTCCGGGCCGCCTGAGCGTCGAGCTCGCCGCCGAAGACGAACAGTCCGGTCTGCAGGTTGCAGCCGATCTGGCCGCCGCCGAAGCCGCCGCTGCGCGAAGGCAGCGGACCGAACTCGGCAGCGCCGCCAGCGGCCGGGAAGAACGGCGCGCCGCCGAACGTCTCGGTGTAGAGAAGCGACTGCGAGCGCGTTAAGGCGCCGCCGCCGTTGATACCGACATAGCAGCCGGTCCAGCTGAGGACGGGCGGCGGGGGCGGTGGCGGTGCTCTCACCGGCAGGTCTGCTGCGTAAGCCGAAGCGGTCATCGTCGCTGCAGCGAGTGAGGCTGTTACTATGGTAGCAGAATTCGCACGTTACCTGCGCCGGAAGAGCGCGCCTTGCGCTAGCCGAGCAGCACTTCCGGCACTTTTTCGGCGGGCGGTGTGTTGCGGCTGCGTCCAGCGCGCACAAATCCGTCGATTATTATCATTCCTATTCCCGGCAGATCGCCAAGTGCGATCGAGTCGAGCATGTTCTTCGCCGGCGAATGCTGCGCCTTATCCATCAGCACGACATCGGCGGTGCGGCCGACCTCGATCAGCCCGCAATCCAGCCGGCGCATCCGCGCCGTGTTGCCGGTGGCGAAGCAGAAGGCGGTCTCGGCCGGCACGCCGCCGAGCGAGGCTAGCATGGAGACCATCCGCAGGATGCCGAGCGGCTGGACGCCTGATCCCGCCGGGCCATCGGTGCCGAGGATCACGCGCTCGAGTTCGCCCATCGCCTTGGCAAGCTTCAAAGTGTACAGTGCCGAGCGGCCGTTGCCATTATGCACCAGTTCGAGGCCGCGCTTGCAGCCCTCGCAAATGCAGCGGATCTGATCGTCCGGCAGCGCGGTATGTCCGCCGTTGACGTGACCGACGACATCGGCGTCGCATTCGAGGACAATGTCCTTGTCGATGAGGCCGGAGCCCGGGATCGAGGGCCCGCCGGTGTGGATCGTGCTCTGGATGCCGTATTTGCGCGCCCAGGCGACCATTTTGCGCCCGGTCGGGCCGTCCTTGACGCCGCCGAGGCCGATCTCGCCCAAGAGCTTCACCCCGGCGGAGGCGAGCTCGGCGAAATCGCTCTCCTCCATTCCGTGCTCGATCACTGGGGCGCCGGCATGGAGCTTGACCCCGCCCGGGCGGAACGCGGCAAAGGTGCGCTGCGCCGTGATCGCCATCGCCTTCAGCCCGACGATGTCACGCGGCCGGCCGGGTGTGTGCACTTCGCCAGCGGAGATCATCGTCGTGACGCCGCCATGCATAGAGGAATCGATCCAGTTGAGCTGACTCTGCCGCGGCGTCCAGTCGCCGGCGACGGGATGGACGTGGCTGTCGATGAGGCCCGGCGTCAGCACGGAGCCTTTGGCGTCAACGATCGTGGTCGCGCCGTCGGTGTCGAGGTCCTTCAGTCGACCGATCGCGGCAATCCGGCCGTCAACCGCGACCACTGCATCACCATCCAGGATCGGCCGCTCCAGGGCGCCGCTGAGGATCAGCCCGATGTTGCGGATGACGAGCTTCGTCGGCCCGGCTTGTTTCTGTTCCTCAGCTGCCATCGCACCTCACCTCACCTCATGGCCTCGCGGCGATTGGCCTCATGCAAGCACTTGCCGTGCGCAATTGACAGAGGCCGCCTGCCGCATCATTAGACTCGTTCGTATACAAACGATCTGGCGGAGGTAAACCGCTGATTTAGATGGGTTTTGTTCAAATTCATCTCTCGGCAGCAACTTTGTTTTCCGCTACGCTTGCAGGAGGAAAATGAGCAACTTCAATCGGGAAGAAGTCGTCTCCGTGCGTCACTGGACGGACACGCTGTTCAGCTTCCGCACGACACGTGATCCCGCCTTCCGCTTCCGCAACGGCCAGTTCACCATGATCGGGCTCGAGGTCGGGGGGCGGCCGCTTTTGCGCGCCTACAGCGTCGTCAGTCCGAATTACGAGGAGAATCTCGAGTTCTTCTCGATCAAGGTGCAGGAGGGCCCGCTGACCTCACGGCTGCAGCACCTCAATGTCGGCGACCCGATCATCGTCAGCCGCAAGGCGACTGGCACGCTCGTCCTCGACAACTTGCTCGACGGCCGCAACCTCTACCTGCTCGGCACCGGTACCGGCCTCGCACCGTTCATGAGCATCATCCGCGATCCCGAGACCTACGAGCGCTTCGACAAGGTCGTGCTGGTTCACGGCTGCCGGCAAGTCGCCGAGCTCGCTTATGCCGAGACGATCACCGAGCACCTGCCTGAGGACGAATATGTCGGCGGGCTCGTCCGCGAAAAACTCGTCTATTATCCGACGGTGACGCGCGAGCCGTTCCGCAATCGCGGCCGCATCACCGATCTCATCACATCCGAAACTTTGTTCGAGGATACCGGCCTGCCGGTGCTCGACCGCGAGCAGGACCGGCTGATGCTCTGTGGCAGCCCACAGATGATCTGTGAGATGCGCGAGCTCTTGGACGAACGCGGCTTTGCCGAAGGCAATCACGGCGAGCCCGGCGACTTCGTCATCGAGAAAGCTTTCGTCGAGAAGTAGGAGCGTCCGCGCAAGGAGGGCGCGAGGCGACGACAGGGCGATCTGTTAGCCTCTCGCAATCCGTGTTCAACGAAACACGCGAGTTCGGAGGAAATCATGCTGACACGCAGGGACGCTTTGCGCATGGCCGGCGCAGTCGCGGCGGCGAGCCTCGGCGGCGCGACGCAAGAGCGCAATCGGCGCCGTCGACGGTAAAAACGCCGGTCAATTTCGACGTGCCGCGCGGCGCCGTCGATTCGCACACGCATGTCTTCCCCGATCCGCAAAAGTTTCCGTTCTGGTCGGGCCGCGCTTACACGCCGCCAGTCGCCACCGCCGACGATCTGCTCGCGCTGCAAAAAGCGCTGCACATGGATCATGTCGTGATCGTGACGCCGAGCGTTTACGGCACCGACAATTCCGCAACGCTCGACGGCATCAAGCAGCTCGGTCCCGAGCGGGCACGCGGCGTCGCGGTCATCGACGAAAAAACGTCCGCCGCCGATGTCGACGCCATGCATAAAGGCGGCATTCGCGGCATTCGCGGCATTCTCGAGACCGGCGTTTTCGATACGGCTGTCGCCGCAAAGAAGCTTGACGCGGCCGTGCAGCAAGTTCGGGGCGCCCATGGCATATTCAGGTCTATGCGAGATTATCGGTCATCGATCCGCTGAGAGAGCAGTTCGAGAAAGTGACGATGCCCGTCGTCTTCGATCATTTCGCCGGCGCGAAGGCGGCGCTCGGTTCCGGTCAGCCGGGCTTCGATACGGTGCTCGGGCTCGTCAAGAGCGGCAAGGCCTACGTGAAAGTCTCCGGCGCATATCGAGCTTCGAACAACGCTCCGATTATGCCGATGTCGCGCCGCTTGAACGCGCGCTGGTGTCGGCGAATCCCGACCGGCTTGTCTGGGGAACAGACTGGCCGCATCCCGATGCCGTGAAAGTGGAAGGACGCAAGCTGACGGACATTGCACCGGCGCTCCCAATCGACGACGGACGCGTGCTCAATTTGCTCGCCGAATGGGTGCCGGACGCCGCGACGCGCAAAAAGATTCTGGTCGATAATCCGAAGCGCTTGTACGAGTTCTGATTCAGCGCTTCTGACTGCAAAAATCCTGCGCCGCCGATTGACGGCGCAGCTTATTTGTTCCATCTTTGTTCACGGCGATTCGGTAGGAGCGTGTCGTGGGCATTCATGTCAGGTGGCCATTTGAGTCGACCGACCGGAAAGCCCCTCGATTACGCGGCAAAAGCTTTTCGTCCGCCCCTTTCGGAGCGCTCGGCGAGCGCTTCCATTTTTGGATCGGCGCCTCCCGCCGCCGCTATGTCTGCACGATATTTGCGGCGGGCGACACGGCGCTGGAAGGGCTCGATCTTTCTTGCGCTGTCGTGATCGCAGTCGAGCGTTTGGGCGACGGGAATTGCCGCGCGTTATCGATTGTGCCGAATGGCTTGCCGCTGCGGCTGCATGGCAGCGTCGGCAATTGGCTCGGCGGGCGCACGCCGAACGAATTTCATGTGCATCTGCTTCCGGCAAATCGGGAGCAACGCGATGCCGCTTACGCGGATTTGCAGCGCGCCTTCATTCAACATCAGTAATTTCGGTTTCGCTGGTCGCATTATCGAGCCCCAGCGCCTCCACGAGATGCGCGAGAACGGAATCGCGCAAGGAAAGCTCGGCCAGGTGTCGATGTGTATTCAGGACATAGGCCGGATTCTCGCCCGACCGTCCGACACCGGCGCGCACATATTCGAGAATTTTGTCGAGCGGCAGTTTGCCCGCATATTGGACGTGACGCCGGTCGACGACGTAGGTGAGCGCTTCCACCTCGCGTTCGTCATCGAGGCGGACGCGCACGCGGCGCTCGACATACACCGCCGTCACCTGCTCGCGGGCGCGCAAATAGGCAATCGTCGCAGCGGCCCTCTGCGCTTCAACGCGGAAGGCGACGCCGCGGCATGAGCCGCCGCGATCGAGGCCGAGGACGAGCCCCGGGCGCTCCGGCGTGCCGCGATGCACATGCGAATAGATGCAGAGCGCGCGATGATAGCCGCGCAGCCAGGCGAGCTGGCGTTCGACGAAATCGAAGCCCGGCCGCCACATGAGCGAGCCGTAGCCGAAGACCCAGAGATCCTGCCCGGATGCGCCGGTGGTTGTGACGCCGCTCATTGCATCAAGCCATAGCGCAGCGGCAGCGGCTGAAATGAGGCATATACGAGCTTGACCCGCCGCCGCGGCGTGAAAGTATCGGCGGTGAGCAAGTGGAGGATCACATGGCTGCCACCGCACACGCGAAGAAGCCTCGCGCAAGTGAGCCACAGCCGCCGCAGGAGCCGTACGTCACCGCTCTCGATCTAGTGCAAGCCGAGCTCACGCCGGCGATGCAAGCCTATTTTCAAAAATGCCGCGACAAGATCGGCTTCGTGCCTAATGTGCTCACCGCTTACGCCTTCGACATGACGAAGCTCGAAGCGTTCGTCGCGTTCTACAATGACCTGATGCTCGCGCCCTCGGGCTTAAGCAAGCTCGAACGCGAGATGATCGCGGTGGCCGTGTCCTCCGAAAACAAATGCTTCTATTGCCTCACCGCACACGGCGCGGCGGTGCGCCAGCTCTCCGGCGATCCCGTGCTCGGCGAGATGATGGTGATGAATTATCGCGCCGCGGAGCTTTTGCCGAAGCAGCGGGCGATGCTCGACTTCGCGGTCAAGGTCACGAATGCGAGCTTCACGATCGAAGAGAGCGATCGCGAAGAGTTGCGCACTCTGGGCTTCAGCGATCGCGACATCTGGGACATCGCCGCCGTCGCGAGTTTCTTCAACATGTCGAATCGCATGGCATCCGCGGTCGACATGCGGCCGAACCACGAATATCACGCGCAGGCGCGGTAGCGCCGTTTACGTAGAACCACCGCGTCATTCCCGCGCAAGCGGGAATCCAGAGCAAACTCGCGATGCTATGGATTCCCGATCGCGCGTTCCGCGCGTCGGGAATGACATGCTGCATCACGCCGCGGCTTCGATCTCCGCCAGTTCCGCCGCGTAATTGGCATAGGAGTCCTTGAGCGAGGCGATGTTCAACAGCATCGTCGCCAAGACGTCGCTCGAACCGAGCGCGTAGACGCTGGTCTTGATCCACATGCTTTCCGTGCGCTTGCTGCCGGAGAGGGCGACCACCTCACGCTCGATGTCGTAGGGCTCGCCGACAAAGAGCGGACCCTTGATCAGCCTGATTTCCTGGTCGGCGAACAATCCGATCGCGCCGTCGCGCACCAGAAGCGCCTCGAGCTTGCTTGTATAATTCAACAGTACGCTGATCATTTCGACTGGAACGATCGGGCGGCCGAACGGCGAGGCGTTCGCACCCGCCGCCTCGTACCACGGACTCGGCTCGGTGATTTTTGTGAGCTTCTGTTGCAACGAGAACGGATAAAGCGCGCCCATATTCTGCTCCGCGCTCATCTCGACCTTGCGCCGGGAGGTCTTATGGCCGACGCGGATATCGCGCAGAATGACCAATGTCCCCGGCGGCGGCAGCGTTTTCAGACGCTCCTCCAAAGCCGAGGGCGGCGCCTTGCTGCCGACGGAGGCAGAGCCGCGCAGAACTTCCGTGCCGTCTTCTTTCTCCATCGTGATCACAGCGTAATCTTCGCCGGCTCGGGTCATGATCGCGCGCACGCGCTCACCTTCGTAAACAGCATTGCGATAATGCGCGGAAATGCAGCCCTCGCTGAACCAGCGCTCGCCCCAAAGCGCGAAGCCAAGCGGCGCGAATTGACTGAAATGCGTCGGGCCCTCGATCGTGCCGCCGCGGAAGCCGAGCTTTTGTGCGGTGGCATCGTCGTGAATGGATGCGTGCTCATCATATTGCTGCTCGGCGAGCATCTGCAGCGGCGCGCGCCAGGGACCGGTGAGCGCGTTTCCGGATCGTTCGATTGGCGTTGCAAATGGCCCGTTTCGCATGCGTTTCTCCGGGTGCAAACCACTGGAACAGCTACGAAGTTTGTGCCCGATCAACAAGCAGAATCGAGCCAACTTTCGCCGGAACGTTTCCGCTTCGAATGGGTTTTGTCGCCTGACGCAAATCAATGACGGAGAGAGACATGCGACTTAAATTTTTGCTTGGAACGGCGGCGCTTGCAGCCGCGCTCCCGCTTGCTGCGAATGCGCAGGGCGTGGTCGGCGGCGCGGAACGTGGCGCGGCTGCGGGTGGTGCGGCGGCCGGTCCGGTCGGTGCTGCCGTTGGCGGCGCGGTCGGCGCAGTGACAGGCGGTGTTGCCGGTGTGCTCGGCGTCGATGAACGCCCGCGCTTCCGCGAATACGTCGTGCGCGAACACGTGCCGTCCTATCGCTATGCGGAGCCGCTTGGCCCAGGCGTCGTGCTGCCGGAAGCCGGCGTGCGCTATTATGATGTCCCCGCTGAATACGGTCGGGCACATGGCTATCGCTACACGGTCATCAACGAGCATCCGGTGCTTGTCGAGCCGCGTACGCGTCGCGTGGTCGAGGTGATCGACTAAACTTGGAAAACACCGGACGCGCACGCCGTCAACTGTGCGCGTCCGGTTCAATTCGCGCTTTCCGCCGCAAGCAATTCTGCTTGATGCGCGGTTGTCAGCGCGTCGATGATCTCGTCGAGCGCTTCGCCTTCCATGACTTTGTCGAGCTTGTAGAGCGTTAGATTGACGCGGTGATCGGTCACGCGTCCTTGCGGGAAGTTGTAGGTGCGAATCCGTTCCGAGCGATCGCCTGAGCCGACTTGCGAGCGCCGGTCGGCTGCGCGCGCGCTGTCGCGGCGCTGGCGCTCCATGTCGTAAAGCCGGGCGCGCAGGACATCCATCGCTTTGGCCCGATTGCGATGCTGCGAGCGCTCTTCCTGCATCATGACGACGATGCCGCTCGGCACGTGGGTGATCCGGATCGCCGATTCCGTTTTATTGACGTGCTGGCCGCCGGCGCCGCCGGCGCGCATCGTATCGATGCGCAGATCGGATTCGGCCACATCGACATCGACGTCCTCCGCTTCGGGTAGAACTGCGACTGTCGCCGCCGACGTGTGGATGCGCCCCTGCGTCTCCGTCGCGGGGACGCGCTGCACGCGATGCACGCCCGACTCGAATTTCAGCCGCGCGAAGACGCCGCGGCCGCTGATCTCCGCGACGATTTCCTTGTAGCCGCCCGCGGTGCCCTCGCTTGCCGAGAGAAGATCGACTTTCCAGCCGTGCAGCTCGGCGTAGCGTTGGTACATGCGGAAGAGATCGCCGGCGAAGAGTGCCGCTTCGTCACCGCCGGTGCCGGCGCGCACTTCGAGAATGACGCCGCGTTGGTCGGCAGCGTCTTTGGGTAACAGTGCCAGCCGCAGCTTGCCTTCGCTGTCGCTGAGGCGGCGCTCGGCATCCCCCAATTCAGTTTCGGCAAGACTGCGCATTTCGGGGTCGAGCACGGGCTCGGCGAGCATGGCGTTGAGCCCCGCAACCTCGTCCTGCGCGGCGCGATAGGCGCGCGCTGCTGCGACCACGTCATCGAGTGAAGCGAGTTCGCGCGATGCCGCGACGTAAGAGCCGCCATCGGTGCCCTCCGCCAGCTTGGCGGAGAGCTCGTCGTGGCGGCGCAGGATCAGATCGAGCTTTTGCGTCGGGATCATTTGTGGGGTTTAGCGCAATTCAACCCGCCGCATCGAGTCCGACCGCCCTGAGCGCGGCGGCCTGCCGCCCGGCGAGCGTCTCGATATGGAAATCGCCGAGCGCCTCGTTGAAGAGGCGATGATAGTTCAGCTGCGCGTCGAGATGGAGGAAGACGCTGCCGAGGCCGATCGCGGCGCGGTCCATGAACACGAATTCGCGCGGCACTTTCACCGGCCCCTTGGATTTCAGCGCCTGATGCACCTGAAAAGCTTCGCGCCGGCCATAGCGGCCCGGCGCGACGCCGTCGGCGATCGTGCGCACACGATCTTCGAGCAGCGGCCCGTAGATGAAGCGCGCCCAGATGTTTAAGACTTCGATCACGTCCTTGCGCAGATTCTTGAAGCCCCAGGTCTCGTAGGCATGCACGACGCGCGCGTCATCGCCGCTGCGTAACCCCTCATAGAGATCGTACACCCCCTCCACGAATTTCGGCGGAAAGATGCGGATGCAGCCGTAATCGAGAAGATTGATGCCGCGCGACGCGCTGGCTTCATCCGCGAACGCGGAATAGTTGCCGAGATGCGGATCGCCATGAATGACGCCATAGGCGCTGAACGGCACCCACCAAGCCTTGAACATCGCCACCGCGAGACGGTCGCGCACGTCTTGCGCGGCGGGCTTGAAGGCGAGCAGTTTTTCGCCCTCGAGCCATGCCATGGTGAGGAGCCGGCCGGTCGAAAGCTCCGGCCAGACGCGCGGCACGCGCACCTCGTCGACACCGGCGAGCATCAACGCGTAGAGCGCGGCGTGCTTCGCCTCCCGATGATAATCCAATTCTTCGCGCACCCGCGCGCCGATCTCCTTGGCGATCTCGCGCGTGTCGATCACCGGATTCATGCGGCGATGGATCGAGAACAGGATCGAGAGCTGCGACAGATCGGCTTCGACCGCCGACTTCATGTCCGGGTATTGCAGCTTGCAGGCAAGTGCGGCGCCCTCGTGCGAGATAGCGCGATGCACTTGCCCGAGCGAGGCTGCCGCCGCGGGCTTGAGATCGAAACTGGCGAAACGTGACGCCCACCCCGGGCCGAGCTCGGCTTGCATGCGGCGCTTGACGAACGCCGCCCCCATGGGCGGCGCATGCGACTGCAACTTACCGAGTTCGTCGGCATATTCCGGCGGCAAAAGATCGGGGATGGTCGCCATCAGCTGGGCGACCTTCATCAGCGGTCCTTTCAAGCCGCCGAGCGCCTGCGCCAAAGCCGCCGCATTGTCGCTGCGGCGCCCGGTGCCGGCGAGACGCTGGCCGGCCATGCGCGCCGCAACCCCGCCGACATTAGCCCCGACACGCGCATAGCGCGCCGCACGCGCGGAGAACCGGTTGGCTTCGCTGTCCGTCATTGAACGGAACATAGTGTGCGAAGGCATGGACTGCGACCCTCTGGGCTGCCGACGCCGCGCAAGCAATGATTCGGTTTTCTTCGACTATTCTTGACCGCGCTTCCCGCCGCGGCAGCCCTGCTCCAGAGGCTGCCAAAGCGCCGGCTCCAGCTTTTTCGCTGAAAACTGGCACTTGCGCGCATGTTTACCTGTGCAAGACTGTATTTCGGCGCGACTAGACAGTGGCAGGCGGGAACGACACAGGGTTAGGCTCGTTCTCCGCCGGGGGCGCATCTCCTCACGCGCCGGGCCGAAAGGGAGACGACTGATGGCAGCCAAGAGTACAGCGAAATCCGGATCGAAGGGGGCGTCGAAAGGCGGCTACAAGAGCAGCCCCGCCAAAGGTAAGAGCAGCGCCTCAAAGAGCAGCGCCTCGAAGGCCAAGAGCACTGCTTCGAAAACCAGCTACAAGGCGCCTCCAAAGAAATCATCGGGGCGTAGCGCCGCCGCAAAGAGCAATTCCGGCCTGATGAAGCCGTTGCAGCCGTCGCGCGAATTGGCGCAGGTTGTCGGCGATAAGCCGTTGCCGCGGACCGAAGCGGTCAGCAAAATCTGGACTCATATCAAGAAGTACAATCTGCAAAATCCCCAGAACAGGCGCGAGATTCTCGCCGACGACAAGCTCGAGCCGGTCTTCGGCAAAAAGAAAGTGACGATGTTCGAGATGAATAAGCTCCTCGCGGGCCATCTCAAGTAGATCGAGCGGAACTGTCGGCGGCAACGGCTCGTTCCTGGGGAGCCGCGCCGTCGGCCGGCGGCAGCGCCGCCGGTATGAAAAGCCCAGGAGATGACGATGCGTTTCGTGCTTGGACTGATCGTCGGCGTTCTCATCACGATTGCCGCGACCTATCTGCGCGATGCAGCGCTCCCGAGTGGCGTCGACGCCCGTCCAATGGTCAACTGGGAAGTGGTCGATCGCAGCGTCCACGACTTGAGCGAAACGGTGCGCGATCAATGGGCGCGGCTGGTCGGCGGGGTGCGCCGCGCCGAAAAGGACATCTGATCCGCCGGCTAATTTGTTACGTTGCCGGTCCAAACAGCGCCACGTCGCGCCGCTTGAACAATCCGACGAGCAAGCATCCTGCGCCGATTCCGCCGAGATGCGCCCACCACCCGATGTCGCTTCCCTCGCTCAGCAAGGCTGACAGAAGTTGGAAGAAAATCCAAATGCCGACGAACCAGTAGGCCGGGATGTGCAGAGGCAGCCACGGAATGAACACGAAGCCCCAGATGCGGGCCTTCGGGTAAAGCAGAAGGTACCCCGCGGCAACACCGGAAATCGCGCCTGACGCGCCGATCAGGGGCGACTGGCCCGTCGGGACCATGGCAGAGAATGTAAGAGCAGCAATGACACCGCAAGCAATGTAAAAGCCCAGATAGCGTGCCGACCCCATCGCATCCTCGACGTTGTCGCCGAAGACCCAGAGAAACAGCATATTGCCGAGGATGTGTCCGATATTCGCGTGTACGAAGATGCCGGTGATCAGCGTCGCCGGCGGCGGAACGATCGCCAGGTCCGGGGATAATATTGCTGTTCCGAAAAGGACCGCGGGAATCGCCCCGAGCCCGGTTTCGAGGCGGTTTGGGTCGGGCGCAGTCTGTAGCAACAAAAACACAATGACATTGACCGCGATAATCGACCAATTGCCGATTGGAAACCGCAGATATCGCAGCGGGACGCCATCATAGAGCGGCACGAACATTTAGAAGCTCCGAAAGCTCCGCCGCTTCGTGGCGCTCGCTCAAACCGATTGGTGCAGGCTATTGCGCCACCCGCGAAATCAATCGGTCAATACGATCCGCGGATCGTTGCAAAGATCTGCGGTGGATTCATCCGCTGCGTCTTCGAACTCCCATTTCACGTCGTATTCGCAACCCTTCGCGCCCTTCAGCGCCACGCGCGCGGTCTTACCGCCGATGATCTCTTTCGCCAGCTTGCCGATGACCTTTCCGCCGCCCCCAGGCAGCGCAATCTGCAGGCCCTTCAGCGTGACGGTGCGCTTGTTTTCGACCGTAATGATCGAGGGCACCTTTTTGGCGCCGGTCGCTTTTGGCTTTGCCACCCCTTTCATTTTCGGCTTGGCGGCCGCAGCAGCAGCAGCGGGAGGCGCGTTTGCAGCGGGCGCAGCAGCCGCCGGTGGGGCTGCCGCCGCTGGCGCTGCGGCAGGCGCGGCCGGGGTCGCCTGCGCGACATCGAATACGGAAGCCGCCGATGCAGGAGGTGAAGTGAGGCCGATGACAAGTCCAACGCATACGCCAAAGGACTTCATTGTGGTCCGTCCCGATTACGCCATCCAGCCTATACTTAACCGCAAAAGGCGCAAGCTGGCTAGGCCGAGCGTATTGCGCGGCGGTCTAAAATGCACCGCACACCTTTCTCGTACGCGCTATTTCAACCGAACCGGTAGTCCGGCGGCAATAAAATCGACGCGGTCGGCGCGCGCGGCGAGCATCTGGTTGGCAACACCGGCGGCATCGCGAAAGCGGCGGGCAAGCGCATTGTCCGGCACGATGCCCAATCCGACTTCATTCGACACGATGACCGTGACGGAATTGCGCACCACCACAGCCCCGACAATCGCCTCGATTTCGGCGCTGATGTCGGCATCGGCGAGCAGCCGGTTGCTGAGCCACAGCGTCAGGCAATCGATGAGCAGCGGACGATCGGCTAGCGCCTGTCGTAAGGCGTCCGCGAGCGCGTGCGGCGCTTCGATCGTTTGCCAACGCTCGTCGCGCCCTGCGCGATGCTGCGCGATGCGCTGGCCCATTTCGGAATCGAACGCTTCCGCCGTCGCGAGATAAATCCACGGCGGCTTGTATTCGGCGATCAGCCGCTCGGCATGCCGGCTTTTGCCCGAACGCGCGCCACCGAGAACGAGGATCAGGGGCGCCATTCTGTTAATCTGCGAACACGACCGACTTCGCGCCGTTCACGATAACGCGGTCGTCGAGATGATAGCGCACCGCGCGTGCCAGCACGCGCCGCTCGATGTCGCGGCCCTTACGTACCAGGTCCTCCGGCGAGTCGGCGTGGGTGATGCGCTCGACATCCTGCTCGATGATCGGACCTTCATCGAGCGCGGCGGTGACGTAATGCGCAGTGGCTCCGATGAGCTTCACGCCGCGATCGTGCGCCTGATGGTAGGGCTTGGCGCCCCTAAATCCCGGCAGGAAGGAGTGATGGATATTAATGCAGCGGCCGGCAAGTTCGCCGGCCAGGGTGTCCGACAGGATTTGCATGTAGCGCGCGAGCACGACTACTTCGGTTTCGGTCGCGCGGACAAGCGTCAGAATCTTGTCTTCCTGCTCGCGCCTTCCCTCCTTCGTGACTGGCAAGTAGTGGAACGGAATTCCCTGCAGGTCGACATGCGCATAGACATCGAGCGGGTGATTGGCGACGACCGCCGTGATCTCCATTGCCAGCTCGTCGATTCGGCGCCGATAGAGCAGATCGACAAGGCAATGATCGAAGCGCGAGACGAGGATCATGACGCGCCGGGGCTGCTGACGCGGGCGGATCGACCATGCCATGCCGAATTTTTGCGCCACTTCGGCAAAGTCGCCAAGCAAATTGGCCGGACGCGCACCCTCGACCGCATTGAAAACAACGCGCATGAAGAAGCTGCCACCGATCGTATCGTCGAATTGACGGGATTCCAGAATGTTGTAGCCGTGCCGGAAGAGGAAATCCGAGACGCCGGCAACGATCCCCGGCCGGTTCCGGCAGGACAGCTTCATCACGTAGCATTGATCCATCGAGCGTGCGTGCCAAAGCTGCGCCGAAGCGTCAAGGCGCATTGGACGGCACGAATGCGGGCTTCACGTCCGTTCGGGCGAGGAGTGCGCCCTCTCGATCGAAAATCGCGATGTCGAGCAGGATATTCTCGCGCTGCAATACGCTTGCGGCAGTACTCCATGCGGCCTCTGCCACGCCCGCCGCGACATCGATGCCTGCCGCGCAACAGCGCTCCAGAACTTCATGCGCGGTATTCGCGGTTGCAACGGCCTCAATCATCGGATCGTCGCCACCCGCCGCTGCAACGAAATGTGCAAGCCGGACGCGATCGACCTCGCAGCGTTTTGAATGCAGGTCGAGCAGGCCTTGCGCGAGCTTGGTCATCTTGGCGAATCCGCCGGCGATCGTGACGCGGCGCACCGGATGCGAGCGCACGTATTTCAGCATCCCGCCGACGAAATCGCCCATGTCGATCAGCGCGACCTCGGAAAGATTATCCAGTTTGCGCACCGCCTCTTCGGATGTCGCGCCGGTCGCCCCCGCAATGTGATCGAGCCCCTCAGCGCGCGCGACATCGATGCCGCGCTGGATCGTTGCTATCCAGGCGGCGCAGGAGAAGGGCACGACAATGCCCGTCGTGCCGAGAATCGATAGGCCGCCAACGATTCCCAGGCGAGCGTTGAGCGTGCGCTTTGCCAGCTCCTCGCCGCCGGGAATGGAGATTTCGATCTCGGCGTCCGCGGCGACGCCAAGCGCCGTCGCCGCCTCGGCGATCGCCTGCCGCATCATCGCGCGCGGTACCGGATTTATCGCCGGCTGGCCCGGCGGGATCGGCAAGCCCGCGCGGGTGACCGTGCCGACGCCTTCGCCGGCCTTAAACGAAATGCCGCTCGCGGGGCGCGAAAGCCGCACCGTCGCAACGATCAGCGCGCCGTGCGTCACGTCGGGATCGTCGCCCGCATCCTTGATGATGCCCGCGCGCGTGAAGCCCTCGCCGCGCTCGTGCATAGCGAGGGCGAATGCGGGCCGGCCGCCCCGCGGCAAAGCGACGGCCACGGGGTCCGGAAAACGCCCGGTGACCAGCGCCTCGAAGGCGGCGCGTGCCGCTGCCGTGGCGCAGGTCCCGGTCGTCCAGCCGCGGCGCAGATTTGGTCCGCTCGGCTCCTTCATAGAAAGAGATTAGCCGCCACGCCAGCACAAATCAGCTTCCGATCAGGTTACGGGTGCCGTCGAAGATCAGCTTCAGGCCGACGAGAATCGTGAACACATAGATGATCCGGTAAAACAGCCGGCCCGAAACGCGCCGCACCAGCCAAATGCCGGCCATAGTGGCAACGATCGCCAGCGGGAACAGCGTCGCGGAAATCCGGAAATTTTCGAACGAGACCTGCCCGATCGCAAAGAAGGCGGCGACCTTCATCCAGTTGATTGCCGCAAACACCATGGTCATCGTGCCGGCATAAACGGGGGGCGAGAGCCGCTGCGGCAGGACATGGACCTGAAACGGCGGGCCACCGGCATTGGCGATGAAGCTGGTGAAGCCTGAGCAGGCGCCCCAGAATACGCCGCTCGAAACCGAGCCGGTGCGTGGCGTCTCGCGCGAGCCGCTTGGGCGTAGCCAGGTATAGAGCACGAAGCCCGAGGCGATGACGCCGACGCCGAGCACGACGATCGCGTCGGTCACATAGGCCGCGGTAATCGCAGCCAGCGCAATTCCCAAAATGCCGCCGGGGATCATGATCGCGACGATGCGGCCGTTGAACGAGCGCCGATAAGCCCAGACGCTGACGACATCCTGCACGATGAGGATCGGCAGCATGATCGCCGCGGCACGGATCGGTGATGTGACGAGGGCAAGCAAGGGAATCGAAAGCAGGCTCAACCCCGAGAAGCCACCCTTCGACAGGCCGACCAGGATCACGGCCGGCACGGCGGCGAGATAGAAGTACCAGGGCATGAGCCGCCGCTGGTATCGGCAGCGGCGCCGCGCGTCCATGCCGTCTTGCATACCGCGCCCGCTGACGTATCAGTGCGCGTCGGAGGAGAGGCGATGGCGAGCAGATATCCGGAGGTCTATGCAGCCTGGCAGCGCGATCCGCAGGCCTTTTGGGCCGAGGCGGCTGAGGAGATCGACTGGATCGAGAAGCCGAAGACCATTTTTGATCCGACGGCCGGCGTTTACGGCCGCTGGTTTCCGGATGCGGTCTGCAACACCTGCTGGAACGCTGTCGATCGGCACGTCCAGGGCGGCCGCGCTCAGCAGTCGGCATTGATCTATGACAGCCCGATGGCCGGTGCGAAGCGCGTCTATACCTACGCGCAATTGCTCGAAGAGGTGCGCACGCTTGCCGGGGTGCTCGAGGAATTCGGCGTCACAAAAGGCGATCGCGTCGTCATCTACATGCCGATGGTGCCGGAGGCGCTATTCGCAATGCTCGCCTGCGCGCGTATCGGCGCGATTCATTCCGTCGTGTTCGGCGGTTTTGCGGCGAAGGAGTTGGCCACCCGCTTGAACGATGCGAAGCCGAAAATGGTGCTCAGCGCCTCCTGCGGATTGGAGCCGGGACGCACCGTCCCCTACAAGCCGCTGCTCAATTCTGCGATTGAACTCGCGCACGCCAAACCGAATGCGGTCATGGTCCTGCAGCGGTCGCAGCTCGAGGCCCCGCTCGTCGACGGCCGCGATCACGATTGGCGCGAGCGTGTAAAGGCCGCGCGGCGCAATGGCCGTGCCGCCGATTGCGTCCCGCTTCTTGCGACGGACCCGCTCTACATCCTCTATACGTCCGGCACGACCGGCGTCCCGAAGGGCGTCGTGCGCGACAATGGCGGCCACATGGTCGCGCTGAAATGGTCGATGTGGAATCTCTACGGGACCAAGCCTGGAGAGGTTTACTGGTCGGGTTCGGATATTGGCTGGGTCGTCGGTCATTCCTATGTCGTGTACGCGCCGCTGCTGCATGGCGCGACCTCGATCATGTACGAGGGTAAACCCGTCGGCACGCCGGATGCCGGCGCCTATTGGCGCGTCATCTCCGAACACAAATGCGTCGCGCTATTCACTGCGCCGACGGCGTTTCGTGCGATCAAGAAGGAAGATCCGAAGGGCGAGCACGTAGAGCGATACGATCTTTCGCATATGCGCACGCTATTTCTGGCCGGCGAGCGCGCCGATCCCGACACGGTGAAATGGGCGCAGACGGTCCTGCAGAAGCCGGTTGTCGACCATTGGTGGCAGACGGAGACCGCCTGGTGCATCGTCGGCAATCCGGTCGGCTTGGGGATGATGCCGGTGAAACTCGGCTCGCCCAGCGTGCCGATGCCGGGCTACGCGCTCGATGTGCTGGATGAAGGCTGCAAGCCGATGAAGCGCGGCGAGATGGGTTCGATTGTCGTGAAGCTGCCGCTGCCGCCGGGTTGCCTGCCGACTCTGTGGAACCAGGACGAGCGCATGCGCGAGAGCTATCTCGCGGAATTTCCTGGTTACTACAAAACGGCGGACGCGGGCTACATCGATGAAGACGGTTACGTCTACATCATGGGCCGCACCGACGACATCATCAACGTCGCCGGTCACCGGCTGTCGACGGGCGGCATGGAGGAAGTGCTCGCGTCGCATCCCGATGTCGCGGAATGCGCTGTGATTGGCGTCAAGGACGAACTCAAAGGCGAAGTGCCGTGCGGTTTCATCGTGCTGAAGGCAGGGGTGAACCGGCCCCGGGCGGAGATCGAGACGGAGGTGGTCTCGCTGGTGCGCGACAAGATCGGTCCCGTCGCCGCGTTCAAGCGCGCCATCGCAATCGACCGATTGCCGAAGACGCGTTCCGGCAAGATTTTGCGCGCGACGATGAAGAAGATCGCGGACAAGGATGGGTGGTCAATGCCCGCGACGATCGAGGATCCGGCGATTTTGGACGAGATTGCGGACGCGCTGAAGCGCAAGGCGGGATGAGCGCTCCCTCATCCTGCGGAGGCCCGCAGGCCGTCTCGAAGGATGGGCAAACGCGCTTACCCTCTGTCCATCCTTCGAGACGCCGCTGCGCGGATCCTCAGGATGAGGGGTGGACTTCATTCTCCGATCGGCAGGAAGGCGATGCGGCGCGGCGCGACATCGAGCTTGCGGGCGATCTCCCGATGTAGCTCGGCAAGGGACGTATCGGAACGCGAATTGATTGCCGAGAGGCCGCCCTCGAACTCTTCGAACCAAGTAACGCTCATGCCGTCCGCATCGCGCGAGAGCGTGCCGACGGCGTGATCGTTGACGACGATGATCCAACGCTCCGTCCAAGCGCTGGCGAACAGCCGGCAGAAGATCTCTCGCAGCTTCCCCCCAGACATTGCGAGCGCGCCGTTCGCGTCAGCGGCAAGATTCGCCGCATTCGGAATGAGCGTCATATGCCGCCTCCATCGAGCCCCGTCTCGTGCGCGTCGCCCGGCACGCCGCGTGGCGAGATGCGCAGCCACGGCC
>Ga0136846_1207682_pt1 | contig 25234 bp, 19 predicted proteins | sample HopSoiMetagenom2_FD_96841 | JGI IMG/M metagenome (GOLD analysis project Ga0136846, IMG submission 96841) | Grasslands soil microbial communities from Hopland, California, USA - 2 Assembly 2016 (version 4) | ecosystem: Environmental > Terrestrial > Soil > Grasslands | place: USA: Hopland... | reverse complement strand
GTGTCGGCGCCCTTTACGTCGACTGTATCAATGATGCGCCCGTCCCGCATGATCGTTGCCGAATGCGCGATCTGACGGATTTCGTTCATGCGATGGCTGACGTAGATCACCGCAATGCCTTCGGAGGCAATCCGGGTGACGGCGGCCATGACTTTTTCGGCCTCGGCCGCGGCAAGCGAGCTTGTCGGCTCGTCCAAGATGACGAGCTTCGGCTTCCCAAGCAGAACCCGGGCGATTTCCAGAAGTTGACGTTCGGCCGGGCTAAGGTTCGCGACCACGGTGTTGGGGGCACGGTCGAGCCCCAGCCGCCCCATAGCCTCCGATGCTTCCGCTTCCATGTCGGCGTACTGGATAACGCCGCCCTTCCGCGGCCATCGTCCCAAGAACAAGTTCTCGGCAAGCGTCATGCCCGGGACAAGACTGAGTTCTTGGTAGACGACACGTACGCCCTTGGCGAAGGCATCTTGCGCGCGGCTGGAACCGGAGTGGCGCAGCTCCTCGCCATCGATCTTAACGGTACCAGTGTCGGGTATCTCCGCACCAGTCAGAAGTCTGATGAGCGTGGATTTCCCCGCGCCGTTCTTGCCCAGCAGCGCTCTCACTTCCCCGGCCGCAACTGCAAAGGTCGCATTATCGAGCGCCAGGACTCCAGGATATTGGCGAGTACACCCTTCGATGGATGCGATCGAGTGCGAGGCATGCTCAGCCGTCCGCAATGTGTGTGTCATTCGATTTCCACCTTCGAAAAAGATGCCGCCGGTCTCCCGGCGGCGTCGGCTTTCGTCACTTGGGAGGTGATGTCAGGGAATGCCGTCCGCATGGGCCTTCAACCAAGCCTTGCCGTCCTCGGAAGACTTGTAGAGGTCGATATCGTAGGCGACCTTGACGCCTTCCGGCGGCTGGCCGTCGATAGACTTGATAGCCTGCGCAAGCGCGAGTTTTCCAAGGCCCTGACCGGAGATGTCGACCACCGCCTTGATAACCGAGAAATCGGCCAGCTCCTGGGCGATTTCGGTCGTCATGTCTCCGCCGAAGACGACGACCTTTCCGGTCTTGCCCTGACTCTTGACCGCGCGGGCGGCGCCGAGCGTTGCGCCGCCGGCTTCGCCGAAGAACGCGTTGATCTCAGGGTTTGAAGTCAGCATGGTCGCGGCGACCGAGACTGCCTTATCGAGGGTTGCGCCCTCCTGGTTTGCTACGATCTGAGCGCCAGGCACCTTTGCCTTGAGAGCGTCCTCGAAGCCCTTGCGGCGTGTGACGCACACTTCCACGAATTCGCAATTCAAGACGCCGATTTTCGGGGCTTCGATCTTTTCCGTGACAAAATAAGCGGCCGCTGCATCACCCAGCTTGTGACCGAAGTCATAAGGGTCGCCGACCGCATAGGCCGAGATGTATTCCTTCATGTCGGCATCGTTCAGGCAGGTGTTGTAGCAGACCACCGGAATGCCAGCATCATGGGCGCGGCGAATTGCTCGCGAGGAACCGTCGGCCGAAACCGGCGAGACGATGATCGCCTGCACACCAGACGAAATCAGCGTATCGATGAATGATGATTCCTTGCTTGCGTCGCCTTGAGCATTGGTCTCGACGACGTCCAGCTTGCGGCCAGCGTCACTCGCGCCAGTCTGGATGCCTTTGCGGACGCCCGCATAGAAACCCTGAGCATCCATGTAGATGGCGCCGACTTTAAGGGCCTTATCCTGAGCAAAAGCTGCTGTGGCGTGTGACCCGGCAATTGTGGTGAGCGCCAGGATCGCGGCGCGTATGATGAGCTTCATTGCTCCCTCCCTTTATCTTTAACGACAGGTCCATGACGGGGCCAACCGATGGCCAAACTTAAATCACGTCTGATTAATGTCAATATAAATAGGATTTATTTTTTAAAAGATATGGTGGAGTATTGATTTCATGTGCTACAAAACCAATTGGGGCAGTCGGAAAAGAGCTTTGAAAACGACCGTTCCCGGCGCCGCGATTTTCAGATAAGCCGCAATCGAGCGGCAAGGGAGGCAACTGGGTGGCAATCGAACGCAATGAGTGGAAGCTTACCGACGGAGGTGTGGAAATCGCATCGCGAGGCAAGCGTTCTGTTCGCGAGGCTCTGCTATCCAAGTTGGTGGAGAGAATTGTTTCCGGCGACTTGCCAGAGGGCTCAACGCTTCCAAATGAGGCTGATCTCACCGATCAGTTCGGCGTGAGTAGGACCACGCTGCGTGAAGCGATGCAATATTTGTCGGCGATCGGAATGATCCGATCCCGAACACGAGCCGGAACCACGGTCCTCCCACGCGAAAATTGGAACTATTTGGACCCACTGGTTCTGGATGTGATGCTCTCCCTCGGCGGTGACGAGTCCTTCTACACGTCACTCATTGACGCGCGTCACCTGCTCGAACCGGCAGCGGCTGAGCATGCGGCGGTGAACGCAACTGCTAAGCAACTGGCCCGCATCGCCCAGGCTTTTGAGGACATGCTGGACGCCAATGCCCGCGACAACGAAGAGTGGAGCCGGGCGGATCTCGAATTTCACACGGCGATTATCAACGCCAGCGGCAATTGGGTTTATAGGCAGTTTGCGAGCGCGATCCGCGCCGCCCTGCTTGCGAGCTTTCGCCTCACGAACCGCGCCAGTCAGTCCCATGAACAGGCAATTCAGAAGCACCAGGACGTTCTGGAAGCCATTCGTATTCGCGATCCAGCGGCGGCAAGAAAAGCAATGGAAACCTTGATCGGTGTCGCGAGGGCGGAAATTTCGGACGCGCTGAAGAAGAATAGCAGCATTCGCTGAACCGTCTCCCCTTTGAAATCAACAGGTTGTTTCGTTTATGATTCACCATCGGGACGGCCAATACAGCGCCGCGGTTTGCCTGTCCGGCCCGCATGGTCGATCAGTGGGTTCTCCAAGACGATCCCGACCTACGCCAGTGCGCTTTTTTTGTATTCGGACGGACTGCACCCCAGCATTTGCTGGAACTGCGACGAAAGATGGAAAGCGGAACTGAAGCCCAGCAGACCGGCGACTTCCTTGACGGATTTGTCGGTATTGGCAAAAATATCCTGCGCCCGGCGTATCCTCAGCGACACGAGATGTTGCTTGGGCGAGACGCCCGTCTTCTCGCGGAAGATGCGTCGAAAATAGGAATAACTGACGCCGAGTTCCCGAGCCACGTCTTCGACCGAAATCCGCTGCGTGCACCGTTCCATCAGCAGCATGCGAGCGGTCTCCACCAGTCGATCCGCAGGAGCCGCGGCCGTCAGCTCCCTCTGTTGCGACAACAGCGCCAAGAGCTGCAGGCCGAGTGTGGAGAGCAGCGGTTGATTGGCCAACCCATCCTCCACCGCAAGGCTGTGGATCTTTTCGAAGGTCGCCCCAATATCCGGCGTGGACGGCAAGACGGACCGCGTCGGGCTGATCAGGCCCGCGGTGCGGGCGAAATCGAAAGCCGTACTGCGGCATTCGATCCAGTTTTCTGTCCAGCCAAGTGCGGGATCGGGCGCAAATCGGTGCCAGACACCGGGAAACAACAGAACAATGGACCCTGCCGCGACGGGCTGCGTCCTGCCGCGACGTCCGAATTCGAATAAGCCGTGCCCTTCGGCGATAAGAATGACTTGATAGGCCTGCAGGATACGGCCTCTTTTCCAGTTGAAATGATGGTCATCCGGATGGCGGATCGGCGGATAGACGGAATGCGGCAGGATTTTCGTATGTCCGGCGGAAACCGCCGTGCATCCCCAGGCAGAACACAATCGATTATCGGGCAAATAGAGGAAATAGTTCTGTGTCATAGGGATCTGCCGAGGATCAGTTTTTGTATGTTTCAGATCATTTTTGAAGAAAAGACCGTAATGTCAACTCATATCTCCGGTGCTATCGTCTACCACGAGGATAGGAACGGCAGCGGTATTGCGGTCAGGGCGGATGGCCATGACGCAAGCCTGGCTGCGGCTCTGGAGGAGACAGGACAGTGCTATCGTTTTTAAGAGCGGCGGGCGTTTGCCCGCGGCCGTTCCCTGCGCGTTGCTCGTCGTCGGCAGAGCGCGCATGACGGACCGCAAGCTGAAAGTTGGCCTGTTCGGGATAGGCCTCGCAACATACTGGCCACAATTCGAGGGGCTGGAGGAGAGGCTTGCCGGTTATGTCGGACAGATGGCCAATAGGCTGAGCCGTCCCGATATCGAGATCGTCAACCTCGGCCTGATCGACACGCCCGAAAAAGCCGTCGATGCCGGCCATTTTTTCCGGGAAGCGGACGTCGATCTCATCTTCCTGCACGTGACGACCTACGCCCTGTCGTCCACGGTCCTGCCGGTGGTGCGGCGCGCCCGTGTTCCCGTCGTCATACTGAACCTTCAGCCGGAAGCAACGATCGACTACCGCAGCTTCAATGCACTCGGCGACCGGACGAAGATGACCGGCGAATGGCTCGCTTATTGTGCTGCCTGCCCCGTACCTGAGATCGCCAATGTCTTTCGCCGTTCGGGTGTCGCGTTTCACCAGATCACCGGCATGCTGCATGGCGACGAGCATGTCGACCGCGAGCTCGGCGACTGGATCGACGCGGCGCGCGTCGCCCATGTGATGGCGCATAACAGACTGGGCGTCATGGGCCGTTATTATAACGGCATGCTCGACATCTACTCCGATCTCACCACCCACACGGCAGCCTTCGGAACGCATATCGAGATCGTCGAAATCGACGAACTGGCACGGCTGCGACGCGAGGCGACCGACGACGAGATCAGGGCCTCTCTTGCTACCATCGAAACCGAATTCGACATTGATCCGGATTGCGATCCGGCCGAACTGCAAAGGGCGGCCGGGACGGCGGTCGCCCTGCGCAAGTTCGTCGATGGGAAGAAGCTCGGTTCGCTTGCCTATTATTATGAATCCACGCCCGGCCATGAATATGAAGACGTGATCACCTCGGTCATTGTCGGCTGCTCGTTGCTGACAGCGCAAGGCGTGCCGGTGGCTGGCGAATACGAGGTCAAGAACGTCCAGGCGATGAAGATCATGGACAGTTTCGGCGTCGGCGGATCTTTCACCGAATATTATGCCATGGATTTTCAGGAAGACGTCGTGCTCATGGGGCATGACGGACCCGGCCACATCAAGGTTGCCGAGGGAAAGACGAAGATCCGGCCTCTTAAGGTCTATCACGGCAAGGTCGGGTCCGGCGTCAGTGTCGAGATGTCCGTCAGGCACGGCCCGGTGACCCTTCTTTCGGTCATCGAGCGCGAGGGGCGCATTGTTCTCCTCTGCGCGCAAGGCCAGTCCGTTCCCGGACCGGTCCTGGAGATCGGCAATACCAACAGCCGCTATAAATTCGAGATCGGCGCTCGCCGTTTCGTCGAGGACTGGAATGCCGAGGGACCGGCCCATCACTGCGCGGTGGGTGTCGGGCATATTGCAACGAAAATCGAAAAACTCGGCAAGCTTCTGGATCTCGAAGTGGTCCGGATCTGCTGAACAGTCTCGTGCATGGATCGTGGTATCGCGCCCCGGTCGAACCAATCAACAGGTGAGGAGGACCTGACATGCCAATCGAAAGTTCAAAAAGTTCAATCCCGAGAAGCGCTTTCGCCAGAATGCTCTTTGCGGTCGTTCTGGCGCTGGGAGGCCAGACGGCGAGCGCAGCCGAGATCCATCTCGATGCGCCGGCACCAACCCCGCCCGCCGAAGTGGCAAAGTTCGAGCCGATTGCGCCCGGCAGCGGCAAGGGCCTGACACTCGGCTTCACGCAATTGATCCTCGGCGTACCCTTTACCGACGCCCTGCAGCGCGGCATGGAGAAGGCGGCGGAGACGGCCGGATTCAAGCTGGTGACCTGCGATTCAAAAATGGACGCGGCGACAGCACTGACCTGCGTGCGCCAGTTCAAGACCCAAAATGTCGATGGCCTCGTCACCTTCCAGGCCGATGCGGCAGCCGCCGCCAACATCTGCGCCGAAGGTCCGCAAGTTCCAGTCATTGCCATCGACATCGAACAAAAGCCGTGTGAAACCGCCTTTGTCGGCGCGGCCAATTCCTATGCCGGCGAGATCGTCGGCCACGAACTCGGCATGTATTTCGCCAAGAATTTCAACTGCGAATATGATGCCTTCATCTCGCTGGAATCGACCGCCGTCGGGATCGTCAACGATCAGCGAATGGGCGGCATCCGCAGGGCCTTCGAAACCGTGTGCGGGCCGGTTCAGAACCTGCGCATCATCGACACCGGCGCCGGCGGCCAGGCCGATGCCGCACAGCGTCAGTTTACCGACACGCTGACCGCACTGCCCGGCGCAAGCAAGATCATCGCTGTCGGCATCAATGAAGATGTCATCACCGCGGCACTGGCGGCGGCACGCACGCAGGGACGAAACCAGGACCTCTATCTCGGCGTTCAGAACTTCGATCCGGACAACTGCCAGATCTGGACCGCTCCGCATTTCATCGCCGCCGCCGCCTATTTCCCGGAGCGCTACGCTGATCTGATCGTGCCCAACCTGGTCAAGGCCATCAAAGGCGAAAAGATCAACGGTCAGATCCTGGTTCCGCACGAACTGATCACGCCTGACAATGTCTCCAAGGTCTATCCGGAGTACGCCTGCAAATGAGGAAGGACTTCCTTGCCGTTCGCGGCATCCGGAAATCATTCGGCACGGTCGAGGTCCTGCATGGCGTGGATCTCGATCTCGCGGCCGGAACGATCACCGCCCTTCTTGGGGAGAACGGCGCCGGCAAATCCACATTCGTGCGCATTCTGGCCGGCGACCACCGGCCGGACGATGGCTCGATATCCGTGGACGGCAAAATGGTATCTTTCCACAATGTCGGGAATGCGCGGGATGCGGGGATCAGACTGATCGCCCAGGAAATCGCGGATGCCCCGACCCTGACCGTCGCCGAGAATATCGTCCTCGGGGCTTGGCCGACCAGGAACGGCCTTCTCGATCGTCACGCCATGCATCGGATGGCCCGTGAGGCGCTCGATCTACTCGGCGCCGATCTGCCGCTGACGGCAAACGTATCGAACCTTCGGCTCGGCGAGAGGCAGATCATCGAGATCGCCCGTGCAACGATCGGAGCCTCAAAATGCATCATCTTTGATGAGGCAACTGCTGCCCTATCGGATGCGGAGGCGCGTAAACTGTTCATATTGATCCGTCGGTTGGCCGTGCGCGGCGCGGCCATCCTCTATATTACCCATAGGCTGGACGAGGTCTTCGCCCTGGCGGACCGGGTGTGCGTACTGCGCGACGGCCGCGTCTCGCTGGATCGTCCGACCCTGGAGGTCAGTCAGGAACAGGTCATCGAGGCGATGGTCGGCCGGGCGGTCGCCCATGCCCGCCATTCGCCTGGACAGCCCTCCTCCACGGCCAAGCCCGTGCTAGAAGCCGAAAGCCTTGGATCGGACGCCTTTTCCAATATTTCCTTCGCGCTGCGCCCGGGCGAAATCCTCGGCATGTACGGTAAGGTCGGCTCCGGAGTTCAGGAATTGTCCGCCTCGCTGGTGGGCGCCCGCACGTTCGATAAGGGTCGGCTCCTCATCGACGGCAAGCCCACGCATTTCCGCCATCCGGCCGAGGCGATCGCCGCCTCGATCGGACATCTGCCGGCAGACCGTGCGGCTGAAGGGCTGTTGCGCACCATGACGCTTGCCGAAAACCTCTCCGCACCGAGCTGGCCGCGCCTGGCGCGTTACGGCATGTTGAGCGGCGAGAAGCTGCGGTCAGCCTATGGCCGGTGGCATCGCGAGCTTCGCGTGAAGGCCGACCCGAGCGGAGGCCAGACCATCACCGAATTGTCCGGCGGCAACCAGCAGAAGGTTCTGCTCGGACGCTGGCTGGAAGCAGGTTCCAGAATCCTGGTGCTCACGGAGCCGACGCGCGGCGTCGATGTCGGCGCCCGCCAGGAAATCTATCGCGTGCTGACCGAACTGGCAGCCAAGGGCCATGCCATCATTATCGCTAGCTCGGACTACGAGGACATCAACGCCGTCGCCAGTCGCGCGCTGGTTCTGGTCCGCGGGCAGACGATCGCCGAAATCCCGCATGCGCGCATATCAACCGAAACCCTGACCGAAGCCGCGGGAGGCGGTATCCATGCATGACAAGCTTCAATCCGAGACCGTGGCGGCAATGACGGATTTCGACGCAAACCGTGGCAAGACGAGCGTGTTGCGGAGGACGCCGGAATCGGCCGCGCTGCTCGCCTTCCTGCTGGCGGAGATCGTTTTCTTCTCCCTGAGCTCCCCATACTTTCTGACCTGGGGAAATTGGGTGAACGTCATCACGGCGCTATCGATAACAGGCGTGCTTGCCGCAGGCGGAACCATGCTTCTGATTGCCGGTCAGTTTGACCTGTCGGTCGGCAGCGGTGTCGCCTTTGTGGCTCTGGTGATGGCACTGACCGTCAACAGTATCGGCATTGTTCCCGCGAGCGGCCTTGCGCTGCTTGTCGGCATCGGGATTGGCATGATCAACGGCTTCCTTGTGACCAAAATCGGCGTCAACGCGCTCATCACCACTCTCGGAACGCTCGCTATCTTCCGCGGGCTCACCCAATCGATCGGTGGCGGCAAGAACATACCGATCTCCAACTTCGACTGGGCGATCTGGCGTCCATTCCTCAACATTCCGCTTTCCGCGCTGGTGTTTGTCGTTATGGCGATTATCGTCGGCATTGTCCTCAAACGCACAGTCTTTGGCCGGTCGATCTACGCAATCGGTGCCAATGAAAATGCGGCGCGCCTCGTCGGCATCAAGACGAAGCGCGTGGTGTTTCAGAGCTTCCTGCTGTCGGGCGCCTTCATCGGGCTCGGTGGGTTGATGAGCGCCTCGCAGCTGGGTTCGACATCGGGAACGACCGGCCTCGGCCTGGAACTCGCCGTCGTCACCGCGGTCATCCTCGGCGGAACATCTCTGAAGGGCGGCACCGGCACGATGTTCGGCACGGTGATCGGCCTGCTCATTGTCGGCGTGCTGAACAATGGTCTGACGCTGATGAACATCAACTCGGCCTGGCAGCAGGCCGCCACCGGCTTTCTGCTCATTGTTGCGGTCTCCTTCGATCAGTTGCGGCAGCGACTTGTCGGGAGGCGATGAGAGGAGGCGATGAGAGGAGGCGATGACGAAACAGGCAACGTTCAGGCTTATCGACAATGTTGATGTGGCAATGCGCGACGGTGTGCTGTTGAAGACCGATCTCTGGCTTCCGGCGACGGATGGCGCCTGCCCCGTGCTTCTCCAGCGCACGCCCTATCGCAAGGAAGCGCCGTTCGGGTCGCAATATATCTCCGCTTTGGAATTTCAGGCGGCGCTGCGCCGAGGCTATGCGATCGCGATCCAGGATACTCGCGGCCGCTATCAATCGGGCGGCGAGTTCATTCCCTTTGAATTCGAGGGGCGTGACGGCGCCGATACGATCGACTGGCTGAGACGCCAGCCCTTTTGCAACGGAAACGTCGGGATGTTCGGTGCTTCCTATGTCGGCGCCACGCAGGTGCTTGCGCTGTCGGAAAATCCGCGAGGTTTGAAAGCCATCGCTCCGCAACTGACGACGGCCCGCCATGACGAAACATGGATGTATCGTGGCGGTGCGCTTGAACTTGCATTTCTGCTATTATGGGTGATCGAGGCACTGAGTGCCGATCACATCCTCCATCGGATGGCGGGGATGCCAACAGATGTGCGGGAGCGCTCGCAAGCGTTTCTGGAGTTTTCGCAACGAAATCCTTTCGCTGCTTTTGCCCGGCTACCGATTCTGGATGAAGCGATCACCGAGCTTGCGCCCTACGTAGGTGACTGGTTCGATCCCCGGATGATCGGCGGCAAGTCGCGGTCCAGCCGGTCAGATTGGGTCAAGACCAACGAAACCGCGATGCTGGTCGTCGCCGGGTGGAACGATATTTTTCTCGAGGGCTCCATCGAGCTCTTCGAGAAGGCAAAATCCCGTTGGGCAAGGCAGAGCGGGATGCCCGATCGGCTCATCATCGGCCCATGGTCGCATGGTAATCCAAGCGATTGGCAGGGCGAGGAATGGCTGGGACAAGGGGCATCGAGCATCGACCTTCCGGAGGAACACCTGGCATTCTTCGATAGCATTCTTCAGGATCGCCAGCCGGCATCCCCGACGGTGCGTTATTTTCGTTCAGGGTCCAACAGCTGGCATGCCGCGCCGGATTGGCCTTTGCCGGATACGGTAGCCGTGCCGCATTTCCTCGATTGCGGCCGAGGCACGCTCGGCTCGACAGCGGGAGCGAAAGCGAGTGCTGCTTATGTTTCCGATCCGTCCACGCCGGTGCCAAGCGTCGGCGGCGCGACCTTCCTGCCCGGCCTTCTTCTGGGCCGCAATTCCGGACCTCTCGATCAGGCGTCAATCGAAATCCGAAAGGATGTTCTGGTGTTCACCGGTCAGTCCCTGCGAGACGATCTCGAGGTCACGGGGCTTGTGACGGCATGCCTCTGGGTCACCTCCTCCGCCACGACCTGCGATTGGACCGCAAAACTTTGCGAAGTCGATCAGAATGGCCGCAGTCTTGGCATAGTAGATGGTATCCAGCGCTGGACCCGCGCCAACCTAATGGGCGATGATCCGATCGAACTCACTATCCACCTCGGCCATATCAGCCGCCTGTTCAGGAAGGGACATCGGCTGCGGCTACAGATCGCCTCCTCGAACTTTCCCCGTTTCGATCGCAATTCACAGTCGGGAGTAGCGTCCACCCTTGCCAGGCAGTCGGACTTCGTCGTCGCCACGCAGCAGGTTTTTTCCGGAGGCTCCCATCCGAGCCGCCTGATCATCCCAGTGGTATCGACCTCCTATCCCAGTGCCCCATCATTGTCCCGACTGAACGAAGTTTGCAGATCCGCGCTGTGAACAGCTTGATATGGTTTAGCCGGCGGCCCGCTTTCGAAAGGCTAAACACAAGAGTCGCTATTATAGCAAATCGCAGTTTCGGAACGGATAAGGCGTGTAATCCGCATTATAGCCGAAGTAGCGCGGTCCGACGAGCGCCAGGCCGGCGGGCGTCCGCCATTGCGGATTGCAAGGAAAGGCCAAAGCCACCAACCGAAGACCGTAGCGAAGCGAATCCGCCGTGACGGGATTTCCGCTTTCTGCCTCGAGCAAGGTGATCAGATCCGGTGTCGAGCAGATCATCTCCCCGTCGCGCTCGGCCATCAGGAATTCATTCTGGAAGTCGAGCTTGAAGGTATGGCCCTTCCATGTCTCCAGGCCGTCGAAACCTGCGCTGCCGCGAGCAAAACCCCCAACGGTGCGGCGATCGATATCCCTGACGCGGCCGTTGAAAATAACGCTGGCACCCAGCATCTTGGTGATCGCCGCGACCGGATCGGCATGGGCCGCCCGGGTTTCACGAAGTGTGCGGCCAAGATTGGCGCAGAGCGAGAGCGTGCCTCGAACAACGGCTTTCTTGGCGATACCGCCGCTCATGGGATAGAATGCAAGCAGCGCCGAACCACCCATTTCGACGGTCGCCGCGCGCGCCAGCCGTTCGGTCCAGCCATTGCTGACGGTTTCAAGGACCAGCGAGTTGCCCTTATCGTCGCAGAGCACCATCGGGGTTGCCGACACGCCGTGCATCGTGAAGGTTACCATCTGCAATTCCGGATAGGCGCGTCCCATGCCGTCGCCATCGACAAGCGGCAGGCCGGTTGCGGCGGCGACCACGAAGGGCGTCGTCGAATTGACGCCGCCGGCTTCGCCACACAGAACGGCGTCGATCTTGCGACCGAGCAGCTGTTCGAGCTTGCGGAAGGCGTTGATCAGTTCGTCGCCCTGCGGCAGCTTTTCCGTCATCACCGTCGGGGCGCCCATCATGCAGACAGGGACGACGAGAGCATCGTCGGCCAAATCTTCGACGTCGACAAGTTTAACCGGCCCGTGCTTACGGATCGCTTCCTGCGCCATCAGCTTGCCGACATAAGGGTCGCCGCCGCCGCCGGTTCCGAGAATGGCGCCGCCGATCGCAATGTCTTCAAGATCTTCGGCATAGATCGTTCTGAGGATTTTCATGGACGCTCCCACTCCGCTGTCTGATGGACCAGCAATGGCTCGAATATCAATTCCGGAAAGCCGAAGGCTTTAGGCCCGACGATCTCGAGCGCCCGCTGCGTTTTCAGGAGATCATGGGCTGGAAGACCGATAACGGCCACACGCTGGCCGTAGCGCAGCATCTCCGTGGTGATCGGCTCCCCGGTGTCTATTTCCAGGTTCATGATCAGGTCCGGAACCATGACGACGGGCTTCTCATCGACCCAGAGCACGAGGTTTTCGTTCTGGATGGCGATGCGTGCTTGCGAACCCGTCCAGTCACCTGTGCCGGTTATGATCGCATGGCCGCGCGCGAAACCGCCGGTGAGTTCGCGCCGGATGTCGACTATCTTACCGGTGAAGAACAGCTTTCCTCCGGTCGCTTCGACGACGCGCTCGACGACATTCTGACGCTTGGCGCGTGCATCGAGCACGGTACGACCGATGGCCAGAGCCTGGGAGACTGTGCCTGGGACCGCCGTGCGCTTGACGAAATCGCCACGCATGGGCGCAACCGCGAACCCGGCGCCTGCCCCCATTGCAACGGCGACGTCGCGTGCGAAACGTTCCAGCCAGAACATGTCGATGACGTTCTTGAAGACAACGACATTGCCCTTTTCATCGGCAATCGCGGCGGGCGAGACGTCGGCGCCGTAGATCATGTAGGTCGTCATCTGCACTTCCGGAAAGGCACGGCCCATGCCGTCGCCGTCGACAATCGGCAGCCCGGCCATCGCGGCCGCGATGATCGGCTCGATGGAATTCGACCCGCCGATTTCGGCGGAGATGACGGCCGAGACCTTGACGCCAGCCGTCTCCTCGACGGCGCGCATGGCGCGGTAGCATTCGCCTCCCTCTTCGATCTTCTCGACGCCGACGACGGGAGCGCCGATGCCGCCGACTTCCGCGACCCAATCATCATCCTTCAGCGCATCGAGCGGAATGATGCGGACTTCAGCGCCCTTGCGGATCAGTTCGCGAGCGCGCAGCATGCCCACATAGGGATTGCCGCCGCCGCCGGTGCCAAGCAATGCCGCGCCGATCGAAAGCGGCAATAGGTCGTCTTCCCTGAGCAGATAACCTTCAGCGGCCATTGAGCTCTCCCACAGCCTTGACGCGGATACGCGTGGCATTGCCCGGCAGATAGGCGAGCGGCACGTCCTCGACATCGACGATTTCGATCGACTCGCGCGATGCACCGGCGGCGACGGCTGCCTCGATCGCGCGGTTTTTGGCATCCTCGAGCGACTTCTCGCGACCGAGTTCGGCCAAGGCGTAGACGCGATCGACTTCGCCCGAGACCTGGGCGATGGCGGCGCCCACCGCATTGGCGACGCCGAAGTGAGAGGGCTTGATCACCTCAAGACCGGCAAGGGGACGGGTGACGAGGATGGAGCCGCCGCCAACGACGATGACAGGCAGCGGATCGGGCGAGAGCCGCGAGCGCTCGACGCAATCCTCGAGCATCTCGTGGATCTTCGCTTCGGTGCGCTCCAGAAGATCCTTGGACAGGTGCGAAACCTTGGAGGCGTCTCCGAGCTCAACATTGCCGGCGGCAACCGAGATATCGGTGGTGGTCAGCGTCTGGCCGCCGAAGACCAGGGCTTCGCTCTTGATGCGATAGCCGACCGAAACCGGGCCGATCTTGAGGCCCTGATCGGTTTCAACGACATGCGAGCCGCCGCCAAGGCCGATCGAGAAGACATCGGGCATGCGGAAATTGGTGCGCACGCCGCCCACTTCGACGGCAACCGTTGCCTGGCGCGGAAAGCCTTTATGCAACGAGCCGACGTCGGACGTCGTGCCGCCAATGTCGACGACGATGGCGTCGGCGACGCCGGACAGGAAGGCCGCACCCCGCATGGAGTTGGTCGGCCCGGAGGCAAAGGTCAGAACCGGGAATTTCTCGGCAAAGGACGCATCCATCAGCGTGCCATCGTTCTGGGTCAGGAAGAACTTGCCCTTGATGCCGGCTTCGCTGATCGCCTTGCGGAACGCATCGATGACATGGGCGGAGAGATCGCGCAGGCAAGCGTTCATGATCGCCGCATTCTCGCGCTCGAGCAGCCCGATCCGGCCGATCTCGTTCGACATGGTGATATGAGCGCCGGGGACGGCCTTTGCAAAAATCTCCGCGGCCCGCTTCTCGAAGTCGGCGCTGACAGGTGAAAATACCGAGGTGATGGCGATCGTGCGGATGCCCTTCGCCTTGATATCGTCGGCGATCCCCAAAAGCTCGTCCTCGTCGAGCGGCGAGATCACGCGGCCATCGAACTCGTTGCCGCCATGGGCGAGATAGGCGTGATTGCCGATCGACTGCTTCAGGTCTTCCGGCCAGTCGACCATCGGCGGCAGCGATGCGGTTGCCGGCAGGCCAAGGCGGACAGCCGCCGTCTGCGCCAGATCACGGCGCTGGACGACCGCGTTGGTGAAGTGCGTCGTACCGATCATGACGAAATCGACGGCCGAGGCATCCATTTTGGAAGCCGCGAGAACATCGCGCAACGCGTTGACGACGCCGCTCATGACGTCCGCCGTCGTTGCGGACTTCACGCCGGCAATCACCTCTGGCCCATTCATGATGACGGCGTCCGTATTGGTGCCGCCGACGTCAATACCAATTCTAATCATCAGTCTTAACCTCGTTCGTGACTTGCTGTTTGACCGGCTTCCCGCAGCGCGAGCAATTTTTCGGCTGTCGGGATTTCCCCGTCGATCAATGGAATTTTCGGGCGCATCGCCTCTTCCTCCTTCGAAATCACAGGAACGGAAGCCAGGAGAAGGCGAGTGTAGTCGTGGGATGGGTTTTCGAAGACGGCGGATACAGCCCCGGTTTCGACGATCTGGCCGCGATAGAGCACGCCGACGGTGCGGGCGAAGTTACGCATCAGGCTGAGATCATGGGAAATAAAGAGATAGGTGAGCTCCATCCGCCGGCCGAGATCGGCGAGGAGATCGATCACCCGAGCCTGAACAGAGACGTCGAGCGCCGAGGTCGGCTCGTCGAGGACCAGAAGCTTGGGCTCGACGGCAAGCGCACGGGCGATCGCCACGCGCTGCTTCTGGCCGCCAGAGAGTTCGTGCGGATATCGCTCGGCGAAATCGGCCGGCAGCTGGACCATTTCCAGAAGCTCGGAAACCCGCTGGCGCTTGTTGCCGGCATAATTATGGGCATCGAGCGGCACTGTGACAGATTGCCCGACCGTCCGGCGGGGGTTGAGCGACGAGCCAGGGTTCTGGAACACCATCTGCACATGACTGCGATGACCGCGCGATTGCTTGGTAAGCTCCTCGCCATTGATCAGGATGTCGCCGCTATCGGGACGTTCGAGACCCATGATCATCCGGGCAATGGTGGACTTGCCCGAACCGCTCTCGCCCGCGAGACCATAGACCTGGCCCTTCTCGATCGTGAAGGAGACCTCATCGACCGCCTTGACCGCGCCGATCTGTCGGCCGAACGCATTGCGAACGGGGAAGGATTTGCACAGTTTTCGAATTTCAAGCATCGGCGCGCTCATGATGCCACCTCTTTGCCGAAGCACATGCCGCCGGTGAGCCGCGGCACGGCATTGATCAAGCTTTGCGTGTAGGGATCGCGTGGAGCCTCGAAGATGCCTGTGGTTTCGCCGTGTTCGACGATGATGCCCTTGTTCATGACGTAGACGTAATTCGAGGTCTCCCTGACCACGCCGAGATTATGGGTGATCATCAACAAAGCGAGCCCGCGCTCTTCGACCAGATCCTTCAGCAGTTTGAGTATCTGGGCCTGGGTCGTCACATCAAGCGCCGTGCCCGGCTCATCGGCGATCAGAAGCTGCGGTTCACTGAGCAACGCCATGGCAATGAGCACGCGCTGCCGCATGCCGCCCGATAGTTCGATCGGGTAGGATCGCGAAATCCGCTCGGGATCGCGCATCCGCACCTGATCGAGAACCTGATGGACGCGGGCCATGCGCTCCCTGGCCGAACGCGAGCGTCCAAGACGCTTGTCGGCATATTTCAGGATCGTGCCCATCTGGTCGGCGATCGTGAAGACAGGATTGAGCGAACTCATCGGGTCCTGGAACACCATCGACATGGCTGTGCCGCGTAGCCGCAGTCGCTCCTTGTCCGGCATCGTCAAGAGATCGGCACCATCATAGTAGATCTCACCACCGGTGATGCGGGCCGGCGGCTGGCGCAGAAGTCCCATGATCGCCTTCATCGTCACCGTCTTGCCGGACCCGCTTTCGCCGACAAGGGCGACCTGGGAACGTGCGGGCACGTCGAGACTGACATTGTGCAGCACCTGGCTGGTGCGGCCATAGGTCGAAAACGCGACCGAGAGATTGTTGACGCGGAGAAGCGGAAAGCTCATCGGACCTCCTGGACATCGAAGAGGTCGCGCAGACCGTCGCCGAGAAGATTGAAGCCGAGAGCGACGAAGAGGATGGCGGTGCCCGGTAACACCGATTCCCACCAATAGCCCGGCAGGAAAGCGGCACCCTGGGCAACCATGGTTCCGAGATCCGGTGTCGGCGGTTGAATGCCAAGGCCGAGGAATGAAAGCGACGCGCCGACCAGGATGACGAAGCCGCAATCGAGCGAGGTCTTCACGGCCAGCGCGGAAACGCAGTTCGGCAGAATTTCGCGGAAAAGGATGTGGAATTTGCTTGCCCCAAGCGTCTCCGCCGCTTCGATGAACTCCTGGCTGCGGATCTGCTTGGTGATCGAATAGATCAGCCGCGTATGCCAGGTCCACCAGAGCGCGGAGATTGCCAGCAATGAGTTGATGAGGTTTGGCGACAGCACGGCGGCAACGGCAAGCGCCATCACCAGCGGTGGAATAGCCAGCGCGATATCGGTGAGGCGCATGATGATGGCCTCCACCCAACCACCGAAATAGCCGGCAAGCATGCCAAGCACGGTGCCGACGGGAACAGCCGTGCCGAGAACCACTAGCGCCAGCAAGAGCGAGATGCGCATGCCGAAGACGACACGCGTGAAGATATCGCGACCGACATTGTCTGTCCCGAACCAGTAGTCGGTCGACGGCGGTAGATGGCGGGCGCGGAAATTCACCGCGGCACCGACATGTTCCGGATGCGGCGTGATCCAGGGCGCCAGAAGTGCCGCCAGTACACAGACGATGACGATCACCGCGCCGATGACAGCCGTCGGATTGCGCGAGAAGCGGTACCAATTCTGGTAGGCATTGGAGAGGCGCTCTGGCTGCGCCGGAATGTCCAGCGAGGTGTCAGACATCAGCGTCTCCCTCGAATGCGGATACGAGGATCGACCATGCCGACCAGCACATCGATGACGAGATTGACGACCACGAAGAAGACGCCGGAGACGATCACCACGCCCATCACTGCATTGAGATCCTTCTGCATGATCGTGCGCACGCCATAGGCCGCCATGCCGGGCCAGGCGAAGACCAGTTCAACGACGAAGGCATTGCCGATCAGGGATGCGAATTCCAGGCCGGAGATGGTGAGCGGCGGCACGAAGCTTGGTCGCAACATGTATTTGAAGACGCGCACGCGCTCCGGAATGCCGAACGCCCGGCTCGCCTCGATATAGTCCTGGCTCGCCACGTCGATCATCGACGAGCGCGTGATGCGGGCGATCTGGCCCATGGTTGCCGCGGCAAGCGCCAGGGACGGAAGCAACAGGTAGCGAAAAGCCTCGCCAAAAACGTCAAGACGCCCGCGCAACAGCGAATCCACGCTGAGGAGGCCGGTAATATCCGGAGTAAAAGCCATATTCGGCGGCAATCGGCCGGTTGTCGGGAGGATGTGCAGGACGTAACCGGCAAGGATCTGCAACAGGATCGCCAGGAAAAAACTGGGAGTGACCGCTGAAAAAATGGCGATCAGGCGCACAAGATTGTCCGGCCAGCGATCCTTCCAACGCGCCGCGGCCACGCCGAGCGGGACGCCCAGAACGAAGGCTATGGTAATCGTCATCAGGACCAGTTCGAAGGTGGCGGCAAAGGTCTCCCTGATATCGCTGGCGACGGGACGCTTGGTCAGAAGCGACAGACCAAGATCGCCGCCGGCCAGGCCCGAGACATAGATCCCATACTGCTGGATCAAGGGCTTGTTGAAGCCCATGGTCTCGCGCAACTGCTCGACCTGCTCCGCGCTGGCGCGGGGACCGAGCGCGAGGCGAACCGGATCGCCCGGCATCCCGCGAGCAATGGCGAAGATCACCACCGAAAGCCCGAACAGGACCAGCAGTGACCAAAACACGCGCCTGATCATGAAGAGGAGGAATTCCAATGCTCAAGCCTTGTACAGAGGATGGGAGAGATGGAGACGGCCTGAAGGCCGTCTTGTCTCAAGCAACCCAGACGGGGAAGCCGCCTGGAGAAACACGCCAATTCCTATTTGCAGGTCCAGCTATAGCGCGTGAACTTGTAGTCGAAGGATTGCATCGGCACGGCGTGGAAGCCTTCGAGGCACTTGTCCATGGCGTGCTGAACCGTCTGTGTCTGCAGGAAGACATCGGGCTGAAGATCGACGATCTTGTGCTGTAGTTCCTTGTAGATGTCGGCCTGCTGTTTGGCGTCTGCCGTTTCGCGCGCCTTGTCGATCAGGGCGTCGATTCCCGGATTCTGGAGCCATTCCGCCGAGGCCCAGGTGCCGGCCGCTTTCGAATGATACTGCGTGAAGAACATCGAGTCCGGCGACGGATAGGTCGGGCCGAAGAAAATCTGGCTGACGGCAGGCGTGGTATCGACCTTGGTGGAAATTTCAGTGATCCGGTTCCACGGATCGGACTGTTGCGTCACCTTGAAGCCCAGCTGTTCGAGGTTCGACTGCATCAGCAGGCTGATCTCTTCCTCGAACTTCGTGCCGGCGACATAGCCGAGTGTGATCGGGATTTCCTGGCCGGCATATTTCGACTGAGCGATCTCGGCCTTGGCCGCGTCCATGTCGAACTTCGGTGCCTGAAGGTCGCTGGCATAAAAATCGGCAAAGCCTGAAGGCAGCGGACCATTCAACGGGCCGCCCGGCACGATGACGTTTCGCACCGTGTCGTAGTCGGTGGCGTAGGCGAGTGCCTTGCGGATATGGATGTCATCCGTCGGCGGCACCTTGGTGTTGAGCTTCAGATAAAAGCCAATGGTCGTATCGCTGCTGACGATGTTGAAACGGCCCATCTCCTTCAATGCCTTGTAGGTGTCGGGCGACTGGTACTGGCTGCTCATCGTCAGCTCGCCCGAGGCTGCAAGCGAGCGGACGGTCGCTTCGTCATTGGTAATGATCCAGCGAACTTCGTCGATCGGACCGTCTCCGAAGCCCTTATAGTATTTCGGATCGCGCTCGATCGTCATCGACGCGCCGCGATCCCAGGCTTTGAGCGTATAGGGACCCGCACCGGCGGCATTCGTGGCAAGATAGGTCTGGCCATCGTCGATGCCGGCATTTTTCTTGACGACGTCGGCGTTGACGATGAAGACCGCGGGCACGGTGCTGAGGAACGGCGCGAAGGCCTTGGCAAGCGTGAATTTCACCGTATGCGCATCAACGGCGGTGACCGAACCCGGCTTCAACACATCCGCGAAGAGGTTGGCCGGTCCCTGGTTGATCTTCAGCAGGCGCTCGAAGGAATAGACGACGTCGGACGCTTTGACAGGAGAACCATCGGTGAAATGGGCGTCGCCGCGCAGCTTGAAGATCACCTCCTTCGCATCGGGAGAGACCGTCCAGCTTTCGGCAAGTTCCGGCAGCAGATTACCGTTGGAATCGACGGTGATCAGACCATCATAGAGGTTCACGGCCGCCATATAGTCGGTGTAGTCGGAGATTTTGGCAGGATCGATCGTGCCGAAAATCTGAACGGTGTTCATCGTCACGACCGTCTTGGCCGCGGCTGTTCCCGCAATGCCTGCAACAAGGGCGGCAAATGCGGTCGAAGCAATCAGTCTAAGCTTGCTCATGCAATCTCCCGGTTCGGTTCAAAGTTCCCCGCGAGCTTTTGCCCGCTTATGTATCGAGTTCGCTCCGGCGTTTTTTGCGCCTCTGGAATGAACGGACGAATTCTTCTCCGGGCGCAGACCGTGGGCCACCGGCTTTTGGGTCGCCGGAAGCCGCGCATCCGCGCTCGCTGACCTCATCCACCGATTTCGCTGGATATGATCTTCGACAGGATTGCATGCTCGATGGAGGTTGCTCAACGATTGTTGGGTCTAGGTTTTAGCCTAAATGGTCTAGGTTTTGTGCTTTAAAACACTACTGGACCTCGCCCGCTCAGTTGACGATGCCCAATGCGCGGGCTGAGCTGATGGCCTCCTGGCGATTGCGGCAGCCAAGCTTGCGATAAACATTCCCGAGGTGAAATTTCACGGTCGCCTCGCTGAGACCCAGCGTATTGGCGATGAACTTGTTGGCCGCGCCTTCCGAAATCATCATCAGGATCTTGCTTTCGCGGCGCGAAAGGTCGTTACCCGCGCCAGAGGAGCTGGACAGACGTCCGCTGTCGCGAAGCTTTCGCATGATCTGGCGGATCTGCAATGTCGTGGCGAGAAAACCGCCGATGCGCTGGTTGTCGATCAGCTCCGACAGGAAGACGCGCTCTTCGGACAAGGGGGCCACGGCACCCAGCCTGGCGCAATCCTCGAAAGTTTTTTGCAGGACGGCGCGTGCCCGCGTCAGGTTGCGTTGGCGTTTCGCGATATAGGCAAGCCAGATCTCGGCGCCCACGCGCTGCCGATCGGTCAGGTGCAGGTTGCCGATGATCGTCGCAATCAGATCTTCGAGACCCGCGCGGGCGGGCTGCTCATAGACCGTCTGGCGCAGCCAGGCGAGCGCCAGCGCGATCTCGTCGCGGTCTCGAAGACTGGCGAGCTCGATCCCGCCGGTCAACACAGCGCTTCGATCGACGCGCGATTTGATGGTGGCAAGGCGCTCGGCTGCTTCCTGCCAGCGATTTGCGTTCTGCAGCACGGCTGCCTCGCGGATTTCGATCATCGCCTGAAACTGGCGATTGGAGATCTGATAGACCCGCCATCGATCGAGGAAGCTGCGGGCCGCAATTGTCGAAAAGTGATCGCCGAGCGCCTGGCTACCGTAATGCAGCGCGAATTCGAGTAGGCTTGGCCAGATCTCGCCGTGCGAAAAATCGTCGATCTCAAGGCTCAGGAACCGGGCTAGCGGCTCGGCGCGCCCGCCTTCATATTCGATGCAGGCTTCTAGCAATGTCTGCAGGCGCGTGTCGTTCGCGCTTTCAAAAGGCAGTTCCGCCAGGCTTTGAGCGGCGAGTTCGGAATGTTTGCGGGCCGCGAGCGCATCCCCCATTAGAAGCCGGATTAAGGCCTGATGCAGGCTGATATAGAATTCGAGCAGCGGCGCCTTGGCGCGTCGGTAGTGATGCATGGCACGTTGCGCCACATCCTCGGCTTCGGCGAAACGGCGGTTTCGGATGTAGAATTCCAGCACCGAATTGTAGAAGCTGCCGCGAAACAGATGGTCGTCGAGTGGAAATTCCGCAACGAGTGCAAAACATTGGTCCAGCAGTTCCTCCGAGAAATAGTAATCTTCATAGATCAGCATCAACAGCCGGAAGGCGCGAAACTCCCGAGAAAAGAGGGATCGTTGCGAAAAGACGGCATCGGGATCGTTGGCGAGGTCGCCGAAACGATCGGCCAGCAGCCGCCTGGCCCGCGAAACGTCGCCCAGCTTCAGAGCCTGCAGCGCAAGGGCGAGTACGAGAACCTCGCTCTGTAGCGCATAGCTCCGCGGGAACCCGGCCAGCACTCGGTCGAACGCATCCGGGCCGTGGAAATAGAGCAGGAAGATGCCCTCGGCTTCGACGAATGTCTTGAGTGCATTGTCATGGAAGCCGGCCTGCTGGAAAATATCGATCGCTTCGACCGGATAACCGCGTGCCGCAAACGCTTCGGCAATCGCCTTGGCATCGGCAGCGATCCTCGTTCGCCCGGTCATCACCGTGTTCAGCGCGCCGCTAAGATGACTTGCGATGCACGGCATGCTCAGATCGCCCTCGCTGGTCAGTAGCGGCGGCAACGAAGGATCGTTTTGTGGAGCACGTTTCCCCGTGTCGAGCAGGATGCGCAGATCGACCAGCGCATCCGCAGGTATCGAGCACAAGATCTCGCTTTCCAGGAACGATATGAGCTCCTTTCCGGCAAGCGCGGAATTAAAGGCAAGCAGCGGCCAGCCGCCGGACCTGGACAATAGATCGTTGGCCTTCTCTGCGCCAAACATCTCCAAAGCCTCGTCTTTGGAGACCAATAACAGGCTCGGCTCCGCGACATAGGCCTTGCCATAGGCAAGCGCGCGGGAAAGGCCCGGAAGTACGATGTCGGCTCGTTTGGCGATGAAGATGCGGGTCGCGCCGGACTGGAACACCTCTGCCAGCGCTTCAGGTTGACAGTAGGGCGGAATGTCCCAGACGCATGGCTGAGCGCCGAAACCGTCAGGTCCCGTAGCGCCTCGATGTATCCGCGTTTCGAATTTTGTCGCTATTTCCTGAAGCACCGTGGATTTACCCATGCCACCCGGCCCCTCCAGAACCACGATAGGCTCTGGCCGGCAAAGTAGCGCTTCAAGGACGCGCGGTCGGCTGATGATTTTGCTCAAGGGCGCACCTAGGGCAATTCCAGGAAAAGTGCGCAGCGGTTTTCCGTCCGGAATTGCGTGGAAACAAAAAGCTAGAGCGCTTCAGTGATTCCGTGAAGCACTGAAGCGCTCTAGAGTCGGATGATCAGCAGAGAGTATCAACGGGAATTCTCCGGTCAACTCACCAGCAGATTTCCTCAATCACCTGCCGAACCCGGCCAAAGTGGCACCAACCAGTAGGATGCTTGCGGGCAATAGGAAGATGCTCGCACAGGGCTCTGGTCCAGCCTCGAGATGATATCCCACCGCGACAGGCCGGGTTTACGGCGTCGAGGGTCTGCGGGTCTGCGATGCCTCGCTGATGCCGCCAATGCTCCGAAGACAACAACAGTGATCGCTCCAGACCTCAGATATCAAAGATATGGAAGTGGAATGCGCTGACGCCCATCAGCGCATGCTCCGCGCCAGAGACATCCGTGCCATCATAGGTGGCGCCATTCAAATATAGATTTCGGTCCGTAGTGGGTGTCCCGGCCCAAGCATCATTCAGGAACGTCACGCTGGCATCATGGCTACCTTTGTCCCAATCACCCAGCACCAATAAATGGTCCGATTGACCGGAACTGTGAAGAGAGTGGGCCGTCTGAACCCCACCGATTTGTTTTCCATCGACCGCAACCCTGTACTGGGCGTCGCCGAGATAGGCATCCTCGCTGATCGACAAAACGAGTTTATCCGCTCCGGCGCCGATAGTGGCGCTGATTGTGGGTGTGCCGCCGGCTGGCGGAGTGACGGGAAGGTGAGAATATACGCGGATATAATCGATCTGTTCTGAAATCGGCGCTTTGGTAATATCCGCGTTGTTATGGAGATCGTTCTGCGTAGCCAGATTGGCCAGCAGATACATTGGCCCATGCATGTCACTGGGCGTGGCCTTCGTTCCCATAAGCTGACCGTCGACGTAAAAGCCTATCGTATCCGTATTCCAATCCAGTCCATATGTGTGAAAACCGGTTGGCTGAGCGAGCTCGCTATAGACCTGCAAGTTTTGTTGCCAGTTGGCGTTCGGCGCCGCATCCGTCGTGTGAATGCCGCTATATATGCCCTTTTCGAAACTCCCGTAGTTTTCGACGACATCAAGTTCCTGCCAGTGCCCGGCCTTGTTCGGATCGGCTATCACATGGTCCGGTAGAAGCCAGAAAGCCTCCCATGCTCCGGCAAGGTTCGAGAAGTCAGCCCGCATCTCGAAGTAGCCATAGGTTTGCGAAAAATGCCCCTGCGTGGTGATCAGGCCGGATTCCCAGCTGCCGGGAATGCCCGATGCAGTGCGGTCGGGCACGGCCGTAATCGTCAGCACACCATTGCTCACCTTGAAAGGATCGTAGCCCGACGAAGGGTCAACAAATGAAGAATGACCAAAGCCGATATCGGAATTGGCGTCATAACGCCATTGCGGACGAATATCTGCCCACGTCGTGCCATTACCCGTCTGAGAAATGCTGCGGGTGTTGAACTCGTCGTCAAACGTCAGCTTGTATTTGGTAAGATCAATCGTCGACATGTCTACCTCCACGACAAGTTAGTCCGCTCTGGCTTCCGCCATTGCATGGACCGTGAGCATCCAACGCCAACAAAATGCAAAACGCTCAACTGTAAACAGGATACGATATCCCGCTATCCGACGGCGCCTTCTCAAATTAAAGCTGCCGCTCGGTAGATCCGCGAAAGGGACCCTGCTCCCCGCCGCTTACGCGAACAAAAAGTCGTCTGCCATCAGCGAATGCTGACTGTGTACGACCACATCACCCGTATCGAATGAAATCCTGCTGTCGTGCGTGGTCGGGTCGAAGGCTGAGATATTCAGCTGGCTGAAGTCCTGGATTCCCAATGCGGAAACGTCGATATGGTCGGTTCCCCAATTCGATCCAGCGCCGCAAGCGCCCTGACCAAAATCCCCGATTTTGTCCTGGCCGTTATTGAATTTAAACAGGAACGTGTCGTTCCCGCCTTTGGCGTGACCAACCATGACCTGCGCGTCACCCCACATGTCGTCGTTTCCGTTGCCGCTGATCAGAGTATCGTTGCCGCCACGAGAATGATCGGACATCGTTTGGGCGTCGCCAATAAGGGTAATAGGCCCTTCCCTGTGACGAATGGCGTCGACATTCAGTACGTCGTCGCCTCCATGAGCATTGCCCGACATCGTTTGCGCATCACCCACGATCATATCATTCGCGGTCTGTTGCGCCACAACGATAAGGCTGTCGTTACCACCCTGGGCATGTCCCGACATGCTCTTCGCATCGCCATAGGCCAGAACGGCCCCGACAGAAGCGACGCGCATCGTATCATTGCCGCCCGTGGCATGATCGCCGAGATTGCCTCCGGCATCGCCGTAAAACGTTACGGTATCTTCAAGACCTGTATTGAGAACGTCGTTACCGCCATGTGCGTGACCGGATATGTTTCTGCCCGCATCGCCGTAGAATGTAACGAAGCCTTCCGAGCTGCTGTCCGTGGCTGTGTCGTTACCACCGACAGCATGATCCTTCATGTCGCCGCCAGCGTCTCCATAAATTGAGAACGTGTTCTGAAAAGCGGAAAGCTTAAAGGT
>Ga0136846_1237666_pt1 | contig 25243 bp, 25 predicted proteins | sample HopSoiMetagenom2_FD_96841 | JGI IMG/M metagenome (GOLD analysis project Ga0136846, IMG submission 96841) | Grasslands soil microbial communities from Hopland, California, USA - 2 Assembly 2016 (version 4) | ecosystem: Environmental > Terrestrial > Soil > Grasslands | place: USA: Hopland... | reverse complement strand
TGCGGCGCCGGCGGCGGCTCCTGCGCGACGAGGCGCGCGTCGTAGGCCGCGATGCGGCAGCGGTTGAACCAGTCGTCCACCTTGACGCGCACGGCTTGCACCGCCGCGAATCCCGCCGCCGCATCCGCGTTTCCCACCCCGCTCTTCGACCACGCGGCGTACGCGGTGAGCTCGGCGTAGAAGGCGTCCAGCTTCTTGCGGTCGATGCCCAGCGCGCCGCCCCGGTCGGGCACGCCGCCGACGCAGTCGATGGCGTCGGCGATGGCCTGCCGCGTTTCGGCATCTTCCGCGGCATCCGCGGGCACCACGCCGTCGCCGTTGAATCGCGTTCCCTCGAACACGTGGCTCACGTCCGCCACGTCGGCCGTGGTGAGCTCCTGCGCGGTGGGCTTTCCCAGATGCGCGAGGATATGGCGCGCGGCGCCGAGCAGCGCCTTGCCCGCCGGCTTGTCCTCGTCGAGGGAGGCGAGCGACAACCCGTCGGCCCCGGGGATGAGCGCTCCCAGGTCGCGCAGCCGCTCGCCGCACCAACGCAGCGCGGCCAGGATCTCCGGGACCCGGACCCGCCCGTCGTGGTCGAGGTCGAGCAGGGCGAGCGTGCGCTCGGGAAGCTCCAGCCCCTTCACCGGGCAGCTCAAGGCCACCCACAGCTTCTGGTCGAGCTCGTGGAGGTGGGCCAGGTCTTCGCCGGTCTCGACCGCCACCTGGTCGAGGCCGCCCATCCTATGGAAGCGGAATCGGTACGGCATGGAGCGCCTCAGCGGTGCAGTGCCACCAGGACGAAGGCCTACCACCTGAGCGCCCGTTCCTCCATTGGCCTTTCTGCCGAGGGGCCGGTAGCCCGGTAGATCCGGTCAGGAACACGCGGGGTGACGCCGGTGGCCGGCATCGGCCGTCCGTCCACCACACCGGCCGCGCACGCGGTGGCAGGGGTGGAATTCTCTATGCGCCTCTGCGGCCGTCGAGGCGGCCGGCCGACCGACGCCGGCCCCCGGCTGTTCGCGCGAGGCGAGGCGTTCGAGCCGGTCCCGCCGCGCGGGCGCGATCTCGTCATCTGGAGGCCGGAGGACCCGGACGGATCATCAAGCGAGGGGCGAAGGCCCTGCGTTTCGGGGAGGCCCGGCGCAGCGGTTGCCGGCGTCCCGGGCGCGGTGGTGTCCGGCGCGCGGCCGGCACGGGAGTTGCGGCAATTTCCAGTGCGCCGCGCCTCTGCGGCGACGAGGCAAGCCATGAAGCAGATCCTGGTCGGTGTGGATGGCTCCAAGGAGTCCCGGGCGGCCCTGGCGACCGCCGTCGATCTGGCGGCAGCCCGCAAGTCGCTGGTCCGGCTCGCCTGCGTGGTGGCTCCCTTCGACGCCTTCTCGCCCGACGCCATCGCCTTTCCCGAGCAGCTCGAGGCGCACCGGGAGGCCGCGCGGGCCATCGTCGATGAGCTGGCGCAGCAGTTCGGAAAGCAGGGCGTGCCCATCGAGACGCAGGTGATCGACGGGCTGGCGGCGGAGAAGTTGGCCACGCTGGCCCAGCAGCCGGAGGTCGAGCTCGTGGTGGTGGGCCACCGCGGCCGCAGCGCCGTCTCGCGCATCTTGATCGGCAGCGTGGCGGATCGGCTGGTGCAGATTTGCCCGAAGCCGGTGCTGGTCGTGAGGTAGATCCGCTGGCGGCTTCCGGCCTGGTAAATCCGCGCTGGGACACGCGGGGGACGCCGGTGGCCGGCATCGGCCGTCCGTCCACCACAACGGCCGCGCACGCGGAGGTGTGGATGGAATGCTCTGCGGCTTTTGCGGCCGTCGAGGCGGCCGGCCGACCGACGCCGGCCCCGGCTGTTCGCGCGCGGCGAGGCGTCCGAGCCGGTTCCGCCGCGCGGGCGCGATACGCAACTCGTGCCAACGCCGATGATTGGCCGGTCGTGCGCGGACGTGGAGTTGTGCGCCCAATCAAGATGAATGGGCGCACAATCGGTCATGGCCTATCGGAAGAGAGCGGGCGCAGCCTCACCGGGCGGCGAGCGCCTCGCGACAATCCACGCCACTCGATCGCGGTCGGGACGACCATTGGGAGCCTGTCATGGAGAATGCCGCGCCCTATTGCTGGATCGCGTGAACCAGCGGTGCGCCACGCTTCCGCCGTGTGGCGTCCGGCTCCCGGGCGGTTGTGCGCTCAATCAAGATGAATGGGCTCATGTCCGCCGCGATGTCAGACCCCTTCTGTACCGTGGCAATATGAAGCCAAAGCAACAGGCATTGCCGCTCAAGACCTGGGGCGGCACGCGGCGCGGGGCTGGTCGCAAGCAGAAGGCAGCCCGCAAGAGCGTTCCGCACCGGCCGCGCAGGCCCTTCCGCCGCGGTGTCCTCCACGTCACGACCCCGCTTCGGGCCGAGGTCTGGAACCTGCGCTCCCACCGCTGTTTCCGCGCTCTCCGGCGCGCGTTCGCCGGCGGCTGCGCGCGCTTCGGCTTCCGGCTCGTCCATTTCTCCGTCCAGGGCAACCATGTGCACACCATCGTGGAGGCCCCGGATGCGGTCGCCCTGGGCCGCGCCATGAAGGGGCTCGAGGTGCGCATGGCGCGGGCCCTCAACAAGGTGATGCGCCGCCGCGGCAAGGTGTTCGCGGACCGGTACCATGCGCACCTCCTGAAGTCGCCGCGCGAAGCCGCGAATGCCATCCGCTACGTCCTCGAGAACTGGCGCCGGCATGGACTCTGCGGGCCGGGAACGGATCCAAGGGACGTCGATCCGTACTGCTCCACCTCCTGGCACGGAACGAAGCCAGCCCTGACCGCCGCGCCGGAAGGATGGATGCTGTGCATCGGAATCCGGCTGGCTGAACCGGGAGCCCAACGCAACCTGCGCCCAGTCAGGGTACGCTGATGTTGTCATGCGCGCGACCCTCTCGATCTGTGTTTGCATGGCCCTCATCTTGGGCTGCCACGCTTCTCCGAGGCCTTCGTCCAAGTCGGAGCTGAACTGCGACAACCTCGAGGACGCCTCCGGCACCACCACTTTCGGCGACTACGTGGAGGTCGCCTGCGCATGCGGTGCCGGCAGGGCCTGCGAATTCATGGCGATGCTCCTCGAAAAGGAAGGCGGCTCCGAGAAGCTGGCATCGGCAGCCGAGTACCGCGCCAAGGCGTGCAAGCTGGGGTGGACGGCCTCGTGTTCCGCGCAACATCGGGATCCGCCGTGAAGCGGAAGTCGCGGGTACCGGACAAGATCCCGCCCGCGCGGTGGCACCGGCCCGAACGCCTCGAACGCGCGAACAGCCGGGGGCCGGCGTCGGTCGGCCGGCCGCGTCGACGGCCGCTCAGGCCGAAGAGAATTCCATCCATACCTCCGCGTGCCCGGCCGTTGTCGTGGACGGACGGCCGATGCCGGCCCCCGGCGTCACCCCGCGTGTCCCCGCGCGGAACTGGCCGCGACATGCCACGCAGGCTCGGCTTGACAGCGCCGCTCGCTCATTGTGAAGGAGAGGGATGACCGACTTCTCCCGCCGCACCGTGCTGCGCGGCGCCTTCGCCGGCGCCGCTTCCCTCGCCATGCCCTCCTTCGCCCGCGACGATCTCGCCCCCATCTACGACCAGATCGGCAAGCGCCACGACGAGGCCGTCAAGCGTATCCAGACATGGATCCACCAGCCCACCATTGCGGCCGAAAGCATCGGCAACGACGAGGGCGCGCAGATGATGATCGACCTGCTGCGCGACGCCGGCTTCCAGAGCGCGGTGAAGGTGCCCACCGAGGGCAAGCCGGGTGTGTTCGCCACCTGCGACGCGGGGGCCACGAAGACGCTGGGTCTCTACTTCATGTTCGACGTCAAGCAGGTGGACCCGAAGGAGTGGACCTCGCCGCCGTGGGAGGCGCGCCTGGTGGACAAGCCCGGCCTCGGCAAGGTCATCGTCGGGCGCGGCGCGGTCAACCAGAAGGGACCGGAAGGCGCGTTCCTGGCAGCGCTGCATGCCATCCGCGGCGCGGGCCGCAAGCTGCCCGTCAACCTGGTCCTGGTGGCGGAGGGCGAGGAGGAGATCGGCTCGCCGCACTTCCCGCAGATCGTCCGCCGCCCCGAGATCATGGAGGCGCTGAAGAAGACGCAGGGCATCTGGATGCCGTTCGCGGCGCAGGGGCTGGACGGCAACGTCAGCGTCAACCTGGGCGCCAAGGGCGTGATCGAGTGCGAGATGATCGCCAGCGGCGAGAAGTGGGGCAGGGGTCCCGCCAAGGACATCCACTCCTCGCTGCGCGCGTCCGTCGACAGCCCCTCGTTCCACCTGGTGCAGGCGCTCAACTCGCTGGTCACGCCCGACGGCGTCGACCCCGCCATCGACGGCTGGTACGAGCGGGTGAAGCCGCTCTCGGCGGCGGAAGAAAAGATGATCGACCTCGCCGCCAAGCACGAGCGCGAGGAGATCATGAAGAAGCAGCTGGGCGTGCAGCACTGGGTCCGCGACATCTCCTTCCGCGAGGCGGAGCAGCGGCTGGCGGGCAAGCCCACCGTCAACATCGAGGGCCTGGTGGGCGGCTACACCGGCACCGGCGGCAAGACGGTGCTGCCGCACAAGGCGGTGGCCAAGATGGATTTTCGGCTGGTGCCAGACCAGACGGTGGACGACTGCCTGAAGAAGCTGCGCGCCCACCTGGACAAGCGCGGATTCAAGGACATCGAGGTGAACATGAGCGGCGGGTACGGGCCCAACACCACTTCGCCCGACGCCCCGCTCATCCGCGCCGAGGTGGCGACGTACCGCAAGCACGGCATCGACCCGCTGCTCTGGCCCCGCCTGGGCGGCTCCTGGCCCGGGTACGTCTTCACCGAAGCGCCGCTCAAGCTGGCCGCCGGCCACTTCGGCCTCGGGCACGGCAGCGGCGCGCACGCGCCCGACGAGTACTACCTGATCGAGAGCGCCAATCCGAAGATCGCCGGCCTCGACGGGGCGGTGAAGTCGTTCGTGGACTACCTGTACGAACTGGCGGTCTGACCCGAGTGACTACGGGTGCGGGACTTCGGCGAGCGGCCGTTCGTCCAGCCCGCGGACCACGAGCTTGTACGGGCAGCGGCGCATCGCCCGCGAAAGCACCGTGAAGCCGGAGTCCTCGACCCGGTGGACGTCGGTGAAATCGATCGCGAAATCACCCATGCTCTGGCCGATGAGCCGGGCGACGGCGGCAGCGCCTTCGCTGTCGAGATCGCCGCCGAGGTGAAGGACGAGATGACCGTCTTCGATGGTGGGGAGCATCTGCAGCATGGCGGCATCCTCGATGAGGCCGTCGCTTACGCCCAATGCGAAATTGCCGCAAGTGTCGGAAAGCAGCCAAGCGAGCGGGTGTGTTGAGAAAACTGCGTTGATCCAACCCCAACCAGGCCATGAGGCTGGTGGGAGTTTCGAGCCGCGGAGCAGCGGCGGCGTCGATCAGCGCGTGCCGCGCATCGTGCCTTGCTGCTCCTGCTGCATCCGCTGCTGATTGGCCGCGGCGGCCGCGGCTGCGGCTTGCATCTGGAGATACACGCCGGTGGCGGCCGAGATGGAGGCGCCTGACCGGCCAGGAGTGCCGGGCGCAGCCGAAGGCCTCACCTGGCAGATGCATCCGTCGGAGTACTCGCCCATCTTCACCATTCCGGCGAGGTCCATTCCCCACCCGTCGCAAGCCGCCTTGCAGCCTGCAGGGCCCTTATCGACCTTCGGGCTTCCGTAGAACTGGGTCATGCAAGCGCTGAGCGCGATCGTGAGTCCCATGACGACGATCCGGTGCATGGATCCCTCCATCGCCGCGTGCGATCAAAAGGGAGCGCGGCGCTCACCCCTTTCGTTCCAGGTCGTCCAGCCAGTACTCGCCGGCAGCGCGCTCGCCGGTCGCCCGTCGCTCCTTCTCCAGATTTCGCAGCTGCACCCTGCGGATCTTTCCCGAGATCGTCTTCGGCAGCTCGGCGAACTCCACGCAGCGGATGCGCTTGTACGGCGCGAGCTTCTCCTTGCAGAAAGCGAGGATCTCGCGCGCGGTCTCCGCGTCCGCAACCACGCCCGGCTTGAGCGCGACGAACGCCTTCGGCGTGCTGGTCCGTACCGGATCGGGGCTGGGCACGATGGCGGCCTCGGCGACCGCCGGATGCTCGATGAGCACGCTCTCCAGCTCGAAGGGGCTGATCCGATAATCGGACGACTTGAACACGTCGTCGCCTCGTCCCACGTAGTGGTAATAGCCGGCCTCGTCTCGCGACGCCTCGTCGCCGGTGCGGTAGTAGCCGCCCGCCATCACGGCCGCGGTGCGAGCCGCATCGTCGACGTACCCGACCATCAATCCGAGCGGGCGCGGTTCGAGCTTCAACGACACCTCGCCCTCGGAGGCCTCGCGGCCCTGCGAGTCGAGCAGGGCCACCTGATACCCCGGCAGCGGCCGGCCCATCGAGCCGAGGCGAACCTCCTGCCCCGGCGTGTTCCCCACCTGCGCCGTCGTCTCCGTCTGCCCATAGCCGTCGCGGATGGTGAGGTTCCAATCGCGGCGGACGTGCTCGATCACCTCGGGATTCAAGGGCTCGCCGGCGCTGACCAACTCGCGCAACCCAGCAGGCCGCTCGCCCAGGTTGTCGAGGATCATCATCCGCCACACCGTGGGCGGCGCGCAGAGCGTCGCCACGCCCGCCTTGCGCACCCATTCCACGGTGCGCTGCGCCGAGAAGCGCGACTGCTCCAGCACGAAGATGGTCGCGCCCGCATTCCAGGGAGCGAAAAAGCTGCTCCACGCGTGCTTGGCCCAACCCGGCGAGCTGATGTTCTGGTGCACGTCTCCTTCGCGGATGCCGATCCAGTACATGGTCGAAAGATGCCCGACCGGATAGCTCGCGTGGGTGTGCAGGACCAGCTTCGGCTTCGCGGTCGTCCCCGAGGTGAAGTAGAGCAGGAACGGATCGGAGGCTCGCGTTTCGCCGTCGGGGACGAAGGCGGCGCTGCTGGCGAGCGCATCCTCGTAGCGGGTCCATCCCTCGGCCTCGCCGATCACCAGCCGCGTGCGGACGGCATCGAGACCTCCGAATCGCTCCGCCACGGAAGCGTCGACGATCGCGTGCTTCACCTCGCCGCGGGAGACGCGCTCCTCGACGTCCTTGCGCACGAGCTGCATCGAGCAGGGCACCACCACCGCGCCGAGCTTCATCGCGGCCAGCATCACCTCCCAGAGCGGGCGCACGTTGGAGAGCATGAGGAGCACGCGATCGCCGCGGCGCACGCCCTTCCCACGCAGCCAGTTCGCGATGCGGTTCGACCGTTCGGAGAGCTCGGCGAAGCTCGCCTTCACTTCGGCGCCCTTGTCGTCGGCGATGTGGAGCGCAGTCCGCGAGTTGCCGCGCGCGTAGGCGTCGAACCAATCGAGCGCCCAGTTGAACCGGTCCAGCGCAGGCCAGCGGAACTTCGCGTATGCGGCGCCGTAATCGTCGCGCTCGGCGAAGAGAAGGTCTCGCGCCCGGGAGAACGTGTCGGTAGGGCCCATCGCTCACCTCCGCGCGAGTCATAGCAGCCTCCGGTTGCGCGGTGGAGGTCTCAGCCGCGGTCTGGCGGTGACCGCGAGGCTCCCGGGTCAGCGCTCCGGGGCGCCCGGCACGTAATCGTGCGCCACGTGCGCGATCTCCTCGTCCTCGCGGCGGATGGAAGAGCGGATGCCGGAGTTGCGCCGCGTGCGCCCGGCGGTCGCCTTGAACACCGGGCCGGAGCGGTCTTCGTCGCAGCGCAGGCAGGGGTTGAGCCGCCCCTCCGCGTCGGTCGAGGATTCTGCCTCGATCCAGCTGAGCAGGCACACGCCCAGGCACTCGCGGCGCGTGTTCTCGACGTTGTACTCCCAGGTGGAGGCGCAGGCGCGCGTGAACCCCAGCCCCTCGATGCAGGCGAGACGCGCTTCGGCGCTGAGCTTCAGGGCACACCTGCGCACGGGCGCCGTGAGGTCGGGCTGCTCGAGATAGACCGCCAGATCCCGGAGCGTCGAGCAGGTCCCGCAAGCGCCGGCATGCGTCACTGCCCAGCCAGCCGCCCGCGCCTTTTCTTCGGTGGCGAAGGTGGCGAGCCGGTAATGGAGCGCGTCGGGTTCGAACCGGACGGCGCACACCATTCCCGGCGAGGCCGGAAGGGGATCTTTCCCGCGCCATGTCAGGTAGGGATCGGCGTCGAGGGCCATGGGATCGAGCGGGATCTTCGAGCGAAGCGCGGCGACGAGCCGGGCATCCGCCGCCGGCAGCCCGGGTGGCTCCGGCGTTCTTCTGGTCCTTGCGTAGACGAGAAGGAGGGCGCCCAGCGCTCCGACCCCGCAGGCGATTGCGGCCAATCGAGCTACAGCGCGACGGGCGTCAGCCGTCATCACGCCGACTCGGGGGCGGGTTCGGCCGGCGCCTGATTCGCCAGCGCCGCTCCGCCCAGCACCAGCGCGCCGCCGACCAGCAGCGACCAGCCCAGGTGCTCGCCCAGCACCAGCGAGCCGAGGATGACCGCGACGGTGGTGTCCAATAGCGGGATGGCGCCGATGGCTGCCATGGGCACGCGCGGAATCAGCCAGAAGAGGAACAGGTACGTCACCGCGGTGCCGAACACCGCCAGGTAGATCAGCGCGAATGCCGAGAGCGGCGTGAAGTTGGCCGGCCGTCCGTGCTCCAGGCCCATGGACAAGGCCACCAGCAAGAGCGCCCCCGCGAACACCTGCACGAAGGCGATCACGACGGGCGGATAGGGCCCCAGCTTCTTGCGCACCAGCACATTGGCCAGCGCGATCACCACGGACGCGAGCAGCACCAACCCGCCGCCCAGCGCCGCCAGGTGCGAGAGCGCCTGGCCGCGCAGCGCGGGCAACTGCAGCAGCACCACGCCGGCGATGCCCAGGAGCGCGGCGAGCAGCTTGCGCGGCGTGAGCGGCTCGTCGTGCAGCAGCACGCTCGCCACCAGCACCAGCCACACCGGGAAGGTGGCGAAGAGCACCGCCGCCAACCCGGAGGGAACCCATTGCTGGCCAGCGAAGAGTAGCGCGTAGGGAATTCCGATCTGTAGCAAACCGACGCATGCGATCCACCCCAGCCCTTCTCTCGTCTGCCGCCGCAGCCCGGCGCGCAGCGCGAAGGGCAGCAGCAAGAGGGCGGCCAGCATCATGCGCGTGCCGGCGAAGAAGAAGGGGGGCAGGTCCCGCAGCCCCAGCTTGATCATGCTCCAGGTGGAGCCCCAGAGCAGGCAACAGCCGAAGTAGGCCGCGCGGGTGCGAGCGGTCATCCGTAGAGCACGGATCGCATGGAGAGCGAGGACATGTCGAATCCCGTCACCGGGAACGACACCTTGTCCTTCGGGTCCGCGGCGCCGCTGGCATAGAGCAGCGGATAGTAATGATCGGGCGTGGGGTGGGAGAGGCGTCCCGCGTCGGTCTGCGCCAGCCGGGCCAATGCCGGTCCGTCGTGCTGCTCGATCGCCTTGGTGGCGTCCGCGTCGAATGACTTCGCCCACGCCGGCGTGGCGGCCTCCCCGCGCTGATAGCTGCCGAAGGCATGGCGCAGGTTGTGGGTCAGGTTGCCGCTGCCCATGATCAACACGCCTTCCTCGCGCAGCGGCTGCAGCGCCTGGCCCAATGCCAGATGCGCCGCGGGGGGCAGGCGGCCGTCGATGCTGAGCTGGACCACCGGCACGTCGGCCTTGGGCCGCAGGTGGTGGAGCACGCTCCAGGTGCCGTGGTCGAGGCCCCACTCGGAGGTCAACGCGGCGCCTTCGCCGATCAGCTTCTGCACGCGCTTCGCCAGCTCGGCGCTGCCGGCAGCGGGGTACTGCATCTCGAAGAGCTCGCGGGGAAAGCCGCCGAAGTCGTGGATGGTGCGCGGGTGCTCTTCCCCGGTGAGGAAGGTGCCGGCGACGTACCAGTGGGCGGAGATGCTGAGGATGGCCTTCGGCTCGGGCAGGAGCTTGCCCAGCTTCTTGAAGCCTGCGCTCCAGACATTGTCGTCGATGGCGTTCATCGGCGAGCCGTGGCCGATGAAGAGAACGGGCATCCGGTTCATATGACCATTGGATGCCGCGGCGCGACTATCGCTTCTCTACGGAAGCCAATACCCAGCGCTCGCCCATGGCGTCCCAGGCATACACGCGGCGCTGGCCGCACGCCGACACTTCCCGCATCAATAGCGTGACCGGATGCGATCGAATCTGATTCTCGGGGCAACGCAGCGATTCGGCCACGTCGCTCTCCAGCGCCGACACGTCGCGCGGGGCCACCACGCGGCGGTCGGCGCGGGAGTGGTGGCAGGCAGAGCAGAGGAGAACCAGCAGCAGCAGGCGGCCCATGAGGTACACAGGTAGAACCGTTGGCACCCCGCTGGCAAGACCCCGAGGAGCCGAATGCCCGCCCGTCCACCCCGCGTCTTCCTGCTCTCGCCCGCCAAGGCGGGGGGCGAGCGGATGAGCTTGCTTCTGAACCCGCGGGCGGGCTTCGCGCTGGCGTGGCAATTCCAAGAGCGCGGCGCGCCCTTGGGAGACCTCTTCCAATTTGCCAGCGGCCTCTACTTCCGCGGCAAGCTGGCCTACGCGCGGGCGTTCTGCCGCGTTCCGGAGGGCGGCTGCGGGGCGCTGGCCATCCTGCCCGGCCGCGGCCTCCTGGACGTGGACACCGTGATCACGGCGGACGAGCTGCGCGCGGCCGCGGAGGTGCCGGTGGACCTTCGCGACCCGCGCTATCGTGAGCCCCTTGAACGCGATGCGCGGCAGCTGGCGGCGCGCATCGGCGCCGACGGCGAGGTGGTGCTGCTGGGGAGCATCGCCACCGGCAAGTATGCCGACGCGCTGCTGCACATCTTCGGCGACCGGCTGCTCTTCCCGCCCGACTTCGTGGGCCGCGGTGACATGAGCCGCGGCGGCCTGCTCCTGCGCTGCGTGAAATCCGGGACGGAGCTCAGCTATGCGCCGCTCCAAGGCGCAGTCCGCCACGGCCCTCGCCCACCGAAGCTGGGCAAACCATAATTCGGGGACACATTACGTAAGTTGACGTATCGTGTCCCCGATTTAGAAGGCGCCGCCGCGACCGGCGCCCTTGGCAAATCGGTCGGCGCCGGCTCGCGCTCCGGCGTCCAGTGCGCGTTGGCCGTGGCGGAGCTCGTTCTGCATCGCCTGCGCAAAATCCAGATCGGCCTGCTCGTGCGCGGAGCGCCGATCGGTGCGCATGCAGAGCTGTGGGAAGGCAGCGATCTCCCTGGCCAGCTGCTCGGCGGCGGCGCGCGCCGATCCTTTGGGAACCACGCGGTTGGCGAGCCCGATCTGCAGCGCCTCCTGCGCTTTCACCGGCCTGCCGGTGAGGATGAGATCGAGGGCGCGGGAGAGGCCGATCAGCCGCGGCAACCGAACCGTCCCGCCGTCGATCAGCGGCACGCCAAAGCGGCGGCAGAAGACGCCCAGCGTCGCGTCCTCGGCCATCACACGCAGGTCGCACCAGAGCGCGAGCTCCAGGCCGCCGGCCACCGCGTACCCTTCCACCGCCGCGATGGCCGGCTTGTCGAGGAGCAGCCGCGAAGGGCCCATGGGTCCGTCGCCCTCCGGGTCCACGCGGTCGTACTTGCCCTCGGCAAACGCCTTCAGATCCGCCCCGGCGCAGAACGTTCCTCCCTCGCCCCAGAGGACGGCGACGCTCGCATCCGGGTCGGCGTCGAAGGCGCGCAACGCGTCGGCCAGCGCCTTCGCGGTGGGAGGATCGACGGCGTTCCTCGCCGCGGAACGGGCGAGGATCACGGTCGTGACGGGCCCCTGCTTTTCGATGCGCACGGTCATGGACCGCGTTCTACCGCCCTCGCTGCGCCTCGGATATGGCCGCTGCCAGGTACGCCCGCGCCGCTTGCAGGTCGTGGTTCTGGACGGCCACGCGCGCCGCCTGCACGTCGCGCCGGGCCTGCCCGGTGAAGGCGGTCTCCGCCTGCGAGAGCTGCGCGTCGATGCCGTAGCTGCCGGTGGCCAGCGCCGATTGCGCCGCGTAGAGGCCGTTGACGGCGGACTCCACAGAAGAGGCACGCGCCTGTTGCTGGTCCGCCGCTTCCTGGCGGCGCGCCTCGGCGTCCGCGGACTGTTGCCGCAGCTGCTGCAGCTCGCTGGTGATCTGCTGGAGTTGCTGAGCGGTCTCCTGCGACTGGCCGCGCTCGCGCTCGAGCGCGTCGAGACGGGCGCGCAGCTGCTGGATCTCGCGGCGCAGCTCCTCGCGGGCGGCATCGGTCTTTGCGGGTCCGGCGTCCGGCACCGGGTCGTTGGGCCGCAGCCGGCCCGGGGGATCGGTCCCCAGCAGGATCGGCTTCTGCCGGCGCACGCCGGCGTCCGCACTCCCGCTCTTGGGGCGGGCGGGCGTGCCACCGTCGGCCTGTGCCAGGGCGGCAGCCGCCGCGCAACCCAGGATAGCCGCAGACAGGATGCGCTTCACGAGGGTGAACTATATCCACCCGCCCCGGAACTTGCGCGACCAGATTGGACGCGCGAGCGAGGCAGCTCAGGCGCGCTTGCGCGACTCGAAGAAGGCGCCGCGGCGCAGCGGGATGCCCGGCATGGGATGCGTCTCCCCAAGCCGCTGGTGGTGTGCCGCGAGGATGTCGCTGCGGGTGAGAAAGCCAACCAGCGTGCGCGGGGCGTCCCGCCGGACCACCGGCAGCCGCCCCACGTTCTCGCGCAGCATGTGGTCGGCGGCGGTGCGCAGCGAGGTGTCTTCGAAGACCACGGCGGCGGACTTGCGCACCAGGTCGCCCACGCGCAAGGCGCCGGAGGCATCCTCCATCACCTCCCGGCGCATCACCACGCCGACCAGGCGGCCGGCATCGTCGAGCACCGGGAAGCCCTGGTGGCGGGGGTCGGACATGAGCCGGGCGCGCGCGTCCGTCAGCGGCTCGGAGGCGCGCAGGGAGAGGACGTCGCGCTGCATCTGATCGCGCACCAGCACGCGGTCGAGCAGATCGGCGGCGTATTCGGTGACCACGCGCACTCCACGCCGCTCGATCTTCTCGGTCATGATCGAGGTGCGCATGAAGAGCAACGAGACCAGGTACGCGCTGGCGCAGCCGAGCAGCAGCGGCAAGAGGCCCAGCGGCTGGCGCGTGGCCTCGAAGGCGAAGACCACCGAGGCGAGGAAAGCGTGCGAGGCGCCGGCGAAGATGGCGGCCATGCCCACCAGGGCGGCCACGCGCGGGTCCACGTGGAGCGAGGGAAAGGCGGCCGCGCAAGCGTAGCCGGCCAGGCCGCCCAGGCCGCCGCCCACCGTGAAGAGCGGGGCCAGCGTGCCGCCGGAGGTGCCGCTGCCCAGGGCGATGGCCCAGGAGACCAGTTTGAGCACCGTGAGGACGGCCAGCGCCTTCACCGCGAAGGTGCCGCTGAGCATGCCGTCGATGTTGCTGTACCCCACCCCCAGCGTGAGCGGCGCGAAGAGGCCGATGGCGCCCACCGCAATGCCGCCCAACGCGGGCCACCACATCCAGTGGATGGGGATCTTCTCGAACGCGTTCTCCACCGCGAAGACGAAGCGGGTCGCGCCGATGGCGGCAAATCCCAGCAGCACGCCCAGCGCGCAGTAGGCCGCCAGGGCTCCGCCGGTGGGAGTTCCCGAGAGCTCCAGCGCGAAGAAGGGCTTGGCCCCGCTGAAGGCGAAGCGGACGGAAGCCGCGGCTGCCGAGGCCAGGGCAACCGGGATGAGCGAGCGCGGGCGCAGCTCGAAGAGCAGCAGCTCCACCGCCAGCAGCACCGCGCTCACCGGAGCGCCGAAGGTGGCCGCCATGCCGGCTGCGGCGCCCGCCGAGAGCAGCGTCTTGCGCTCGGCGGCGGTGGTGCGCAGCACCTGCCCGATGAGCGACCCCAGCGCGCCGCCGGTGGCGATGATGGGGCCCTCGGCGCCGAAGGGTCCGCCGGTTCCGATGGCCACCGCGGCGGAGAGCGGCTTGAGGAAGGTGAGCCGCTTCGGAACGCGGCTCTCGGCGGTGAGCACGCGCTCCATCGCCTCCGGGATGCCGTGGCCGCGGATGCCCTCGGACCCGTAGCGCGCCATCAGGCCCACCACGATGCCGCCGATGACGGGAATGCCGATCACCCACAGTCCCACGTGGCTGTCCGCCGGCGACGCCGGAGCGGTGGAGAGGCGCCCGAAGAAGCTGAGGTTGGTGCAGAAGTTGATCAGCGCGACCAGCAGCTGGGCGACGAAGCCCGCCGCGATGCCCAGGACGATGGCGAGGCCGGTGACGACGACGACGCGCCGATCGATGGGCGGCCGTTCCGGAGGAAGGCGCGCTTCTTCGAGGGTCGCGGAGAGCGACGGAGCGACTGAAAGCCCGCCTGCGGGGCCTTCAGCCTGGGACGAGTCGACCATGCGCGGAAGGTAGGGCAGGGAGGGCGGCGATACAAAGAAATCCCGTCTCGGCGCCGAAAATAGATTGGGCGCCCAACAATCCAACGTGGTCGCGGGTATGGAATTCGGGGACACGATACGTAATTTGACGTAAAGTGTCCCCGAATTTCCCGGATTTCAGGTTGCGAACAGTTCCTTGAGCCGCGCCTCCTGCGGCCCCCGATAGCGCAGCTCGTCCAGCGACTCCGCGAGGGGGACGTCCCGGCGCAGCGTGGCCAGGGTCCGGTAGAGCAGCATGTCGGGGAGGCGCTCGCGCATGGTCGCCACCAGCCGATCCGCGCCGCGGATCTGCGCGGGCCACTGCCGCGCGTCGAGGGGCACCGATTCCAGGTGGACGAAGGCCGCGAGCAGGGCAGACGCCGTGCGCTCCCCGAACCCCGGGAGGCCGGGAATGCCGTCCGCCTCGTCGCCGGTGAGGGCGAGGTAGTCGGGCACCGACTCCGGTCGGATGCCGCGGCGCTGCAGCAACGTCTCCTCGGTGAGGATGCGCTTGCGGATCACGTCCACCTGCACCACGCGATCGCGCTCCAGGCACTGGCCCAGGTCTTTGTCGGGCGTGAGGATGCGAACCTGATCCACCTGCGCGGCGAAGCGGGCCGCCGCGGTGGCGAGCGCATCGTCCGCCTCGAACTCGCGCATCGACCAGACCACCACGCCGGCCGCGCGCGTGGCTTCCTCGGCGATGTCGAACTGCGCCCGCAGGTCCGGCGGCATGCCCTCGTCCGACTTGTAGAAGGGGAAGAGATCGTTGCGGAATGATCGGATGGGGTTGTCGAAGGCCACCGCCACGTGCGTGACCTGCTCCTCGGCGTTGGCGATGAGCGCGAGGAGCGATTGCACCATGCCGCGCGTGGCCTTGAGCGGGCCGTCGGGCCGCTTGGAATAGTGGGCGCGGAAGAGCTCGAAGGTGCCGTCCACCAGGTGGAGCCGCATGCCGCCGAGTCTCGCACGGGCAGCCGGGCGGCAGATACCTGCGATGCGTAGCTTCCAGCAGATGCAGTCGTTCGAGCACACGCCTCCCGAGGCGCGCACGTTGCTCTCGCGCCCCATCCGCGAGCTCGGGCTGCGCGTCGAAGGCTCGACGCTGGAGCGCTACGTGCAGCAGCTCTACGCCGAGTTGGAGGGGCGCGGACTGTCGCGATTCCGGCCCGGCGTGTACCTCTCCGACGAATGGGCCTGCCCGGACCGCGAGCCGGTCATCGGCGTTCCCTTCTACCTGGCCGACCCCAAGCTGCAGGCGCTGGAGCGCGCGGTCAACGATCTGGAGGACGAGCGCGAGATCCTCATGTACCTGCGCCACGAGGCGGGGCACGCCTTCAACTATGCTTACATGCTCTACGAGTCGAAGGAGTGGCTGGACCTCTTCGGCCCCTTCGACCGCCCCTACCTCGACGACTACACGCCGGTTCCCTTCTCGCGCAAATACGTGCGGCACATCGCCGGCTGGTACGCGCAGAAGCACCCCGACGAGGACTTCGCCGAGACCTTCGCGGTCTGGCTGACGCCGGACTCCGACTGGAGGCGCCGCTACGCGGGATGGCCGGCGCTGAAGAAGCTGCAGTACGTCGAGCGGATTGCCCGCGAGCTGGCCACCCTCCCCCCACGCAAGGCGCCGGAGGTGGCGGTGCGCGAGCTGCCCGTCGAGGAGATGGGAGCGACGCTCGAGCAGTTCTACAAGGAGCACGAGCAGGACGAAGGGGCGGCGCTTTCGGACCTGCTGCCCGACGCGGAGCTGGAGGACATCTTCGTTCGCAAGGGCGAGGATCTGCGGCCGGCCTCCGCCTTCCTGCTCGAGCATCGCAAGACCATCGTCGACAAGATCACCTACTGGACCGGCGTGCGCAGGTCGCTGGTGCGCAAGTTGGTGGAGATCGTCGGCAAGCGCGCGCGGGAGCTGGAGCTGTCGGTGGAGCGCAAGCGCGAGACGCAGGTGCTGATCGAGGTGGTGGCCTTCGCCACCACGTTGGCGATGAACTATCTCACCCGGGGCCGTTTCGCGGAGCGTTGATGCCCATCAAGATCGCGGTCCTCTATGAGCCGAGCGACAACACCGGAGCGCCTGCGCCCAAGGACGTGCGCCCGCGGTTCCGCGAGAAGGGAAAGGCGGAGCGGCGCAAGCGCAAGCGCCACCCGAAGCTGGATCGCGACCAGGTGGCGGACGCGCTTCGCCAGAACGGATTCGAGCCCTTCTTCCACGAGCTGACCGACGAAGCGGCGCTGCTCGACCTTTCGCGCACCAAGGCGGACCTGGTCTTCAACATGGTGGAGGCCTTCGCGGGCGACGACTCGAAGGAGGCGCACGTGGCGGCTTTTCTCGAGCTGCTGGACCTGCGCTACACCGGCGCGGGCCCGCGGGCGCTGTTCCTGGCCCAGGACAAGGCGGTGGCGAAGAAGATCTTCGACTTCCACCAGATCCGCACGCCGCGGTTCGCCAGCAGCTACCGCGGGAAGCTCGACCACGTGGACGACCTGGAGTTTCCCTTGATCGTGAAGCCGGCCAGCGAGGACGGGTCGGTGGGCATCGACGCGGGTGCGGTGGTGCACGGGCTGCGCGAGCTGATGGAGCGGGTGTCGATGATCCAGGAGAAGTTCGACTGTCCCGCGCTGATCGAGGAGTACATCGAGGGGCGCGAGATCTACCTGGCCGTGCTGGGCAACGGAAAGCCCGTGGCGCTGCCGGCGGTGGAGCTGGATCTCTCCAGGCTGCCGGAGGGGATGCCGAGGATCGCCGGGCGCGAGGTGAAGTGGGACAAGGGAACCGAGGCGTACGACGTGACCGGGAGCGCGGCGGCGAAGGACCTGGAGGAGGAGACCCGCAGGAGGTTGCAGGAGACTGCGGTGCAGGTCTACTCGGCGCTGCAGCTGCGCGACTACGGGCGCGTGGACATGCGGCTCACCAAGGACGGGCGCATCTACGTCATCGAGGCCAATCCCAATCCCTGGCTTTCGCCGGAGGCCGAGCTGGCCATCGCGGCGGGGCTTGCGGGGCGGAGCTACGTGCAGCTCATCGGGCAGATCGTCGAGCTGGCGATGGCGAGGTACGCGGCGTAACGCCGAGCGGAATCCGCCGGGGGGTCGGACCGAACTTGTCCCGGGACAAGCTCAATTTGGGCGACTGGGTCTCGAAATGGGAGTCCGGTTGTCGGACGCCGACGTCGGGACGTCGAGCCCGTTCAGCTGCGAACCAAGGGGCAGCGGTCGGCGGCGCCCGCCATGAACTTGTCCCGGGACAAGCTCGCGCAGAGAGTGGTCTGACGAGTGGGGGCCTCGCGCACCCCGCTCCCAGTGGAGCTTGTCCCGGGACAAGCTCGTCCCAGGGGATTGGTCTGACGACTTGGGCCGCCACGTCCAGGGCAACTTGTCCTGGGACAAGCTCGCGCAGAAAGTGGTCTGACGATTTGGGCCCCCGTCCACCCCGCTCGCAGGGGAGCTTGTCCCGGGACAAGCTCGTCCCGCGAGCTGTTTCAAGTTGGAATCCTTTTTCAGGACTTGCCCCCGCCCCGGCCCGCTACCGGATCACCGCCGGCGTCGCCGGAATGGTTCTGGACCCCTGGGTCCGCGACGCCGCTCGCCGCTGACGCCCAGCCGCCTGATCATCGCGCGCACCGTGCTCCCCGGATCCGTTGCCTCGCCGCGGCCGACCTCCCCCAACAGGCGGGCTGCCTTCGCGACGTTGCCTCCGCTGCGCGCCAGCGCCGCCTGGAGGGCGGAGCGCTCCAGCGACTCCACCTCGCGCGGCAGCGAGAAGGACCCCGCGTCGATGGCCGCCTCCAGCGCAGAAGCCGAGAGCAGACCCTCCGCCTCCGGCGCGCGCCGCAGGAAGCGTCGCGGCAGGTCGGAGAGCAGGATCTCCTCGCCGGCGCGCTTGGCCGAAAGCACGGCAAAGACCACGTTGCGCAGCTCGCGGATGTTTCCCGGCCAGGGATAGGACTGCAGCGCGCGCAGCGCCTCGTCGGTGACCGCGCGCACGCGGCCCAACACCTCCGGCTCCTCCTTGTAAAAGCGCTCGATCAGGTGCGTGAGCAGCGCGGGCAGGTCGTCGATGCGCTCGCGCAGCGGGGGTAAGTGGATGTGCAGCAGGGCGAGGCGCTCGTAGAGGTCGGCGCCGGTGGACGGCGAGGCCGGCTACCAGGCCACGCTGCTGCCGGCGGGCTGGCATTTCCCGCTCTGGCGGTGGGCGGTCCGGGTGGAAAAGGTGCCGCTGGTCAGGGTGCGGCCGGGCGAATCTGGCTGCCGGAATGCCGCGTGCCCGTTAGAGGCAATCCAAATGTACGACGTGATCGATCCGTCCCTGAGCCTCCTGAGCTCCCTTGTCGAAGTGGTCGGGTCGCTCATGGTCCGTACAACGGTCCGTACAACCGGCGCGAGCGTTGGCCTTGGCGCTGGCTGAGCTGCAGGCAGGTGCGCCGGTAGGACCCGGTGGACCGCCTGGACGCGGGGATCGATCACCGAGAACCGCCGTCTTGCCCGCCGCCAGCCCGTGCGCAACAACCAAGTCACCGGCGACGCGAGCACACGCTCCCGACGGGTGGCATCGTACGAGCCGGACGAGAACAGATCTACGGCAGAGCCGCCAAAGTGGTGCGCGAAGTTGCCGAGCACGTACGCGATGGCATTCACCACCTCGGTGGGCGTGGCCAGCACGCGAGAATGGTAGTGGTCGGCGAAGACGTGCCCGCCGCTCCGCATCAAGCGGTTCAGCGCCTTCGCGAGCCGGATGCTCAAGCCCTGCATTCCTCGCGAGAGTGCCTCGCTGCTGTCCGCCTCGACGATCAGATGCAGGTGATTGCCCAGCACTGTAAACTCGACGACACGCAGCCCGAATCGCTCCCGCGCGCGCTCGAGCGACCCTTCGATCCTCCGGAAGCACCGGTGGCTGCGTAGGTTCCACACGCGTGCGGCGACTCGTAACGTGACATGAACGACCGCCGGCTTGCGGAAATGACGCCGAGCCTTGTGTGAGACCAGCGGGCGCAGTCCCTTCGGCTTGCGCCCCGCGCCAGACCGCCGGCCGCCGCGGACCGCAAGGGCCAGGGCGAGCTGTGCGCATGTCTTCATGATTGGGGATATATCGAATCAATCGCCACGAGTATATCGGTCAAATGACCGATGCTCACCCGCATTGAGGCGCTTTGCACTCGCGCCGTCGTCTGCCGAGGAAGGGGACAGCGACGGTCAACCTCTCCTCGGACGGCAAGCATTGTGGCTGGTGTTGCAGCACGGCGCCGCGCGTCGCGACAGCGGCGCGCAGCCCCCGCACAAGCGGAGGCCGAAGGGCGGAGCGCCCCAAAAAGCCAATCTCAATCTACCTGCCTGTCGGATCTGCCAAGCCGTCGGGAGGCTTCAACTGCTCACGAGGCGACTCGTCATGGGTGAAATGCGACCCTCGTCCGAGGAGGCTCCGTGGTAGACGGATCGGAACACAGTTCTTGGTAAGGGGGACCGATGCGCTCGACCATCGCCGCTCTGCTGTTCACCGTGTCCTTCCAGGCCCGCGCCGACAAGCCCGGCGATCCACCGCACCAGCGGCTGGAGATCGGGGACCTCCCGCTGGAGGGCGGCGGCGTCATCAAGGATTTCTCCCTCTCCTACGTCACGCACGGCAAGCTCGACGCGCAGAAGGCGAACGCGGTGCTGATGATGGCGTCCCTGGGCGGCAACCACCATCGGATCGATTTCATGATCGGACCCGGCAAGGCGCTCGACACCAACAAGTACTTCGTCATCTGCACCGACGCGATCGCCAACGGGCGCACCACCTCGCCCAGCAACAGCAAGGCCCAGCACGGCCTCTCCTTCCCGCGCTTCGTCATCCGGGACAACCTCACCGCCTATCGCAAGCTCCTCGCCCACCTCGGCATCAAGCACCTCGTCGCGGTGGCGGGCGCGTCGATGGGAGGCATGCAGTCCTTGCAATACGCGGTCAGCTACCCGGGCGAAGTGGACGCGGTGATCGCGCTGACGCCGATGGCGCGCACGCCGGCCTGGAGCGTCGCCGTGACCGAGGCGACGCGGAAGGCCCTCCTCGCCGACCCTGCGTACGACAAGGGCAACTATACGAAGCAACCGGAGGCGGGCTGGCGCGCGGAGATCGACATCCTCTTCGGCCTCGCCACCCGCGCTCCCGACGGGATGAAAGCGAAGTTCCCCAGCGCGCTCGACGTGATCCCGTGGATGAAGGGCCTCGAGGACGCCCAACTCAAGGCCGGTTTCGACGCCAACGACTGGATGTACCAGACCTGGGCCTACGACCGCTTCGACATCTCCACCACCCCGGGCAAGCCCTTCAACGGGGACCTCGCGGCGGCGCTCAAGAGCATCCGCGCGCACACCATCGTCCTCCACGACCGGCTCGACCTGCTCAACCCGGTGGAGGAGGCGAAGGAGGCCGCCGAAGGCATTCCGGGCGCGAAGTTCTACCTGCTCCCCTTCGATCCGCCCGCCGGCCACTTCACGGCCAGCGCGGGGAGCCCGGCGGGAGTCGAGTTCACCAACAAGGTGGTCTCCGAGTTCCTCGCCGAGAACCGGCTTTGACCCTGGTCACGCCGCCGCCCGCGAAGCGTCCTTCCGCCTCACGCTGAGCACCTTGCGCACCCGCGCCACCGGCTCGCCCTGCTCGTCGACGATGGTCACCTCGAACACCGGGTTGATCTTGCCCTTCGCGTCGGTCTCGGCCCGGAGCTCGTCCACCTTGGCCCGCGGCAGCTCGAATCGCGCCTTCACTCTCCCGCGCCCCGGCCGGAGGAAATCGATGGTCGCGCTCTTGTCCCAGACCACGTATTGCGGGCCCAGCTGCATCATCAGCATCAGCATGAAGAACGGGTCGCACATCGAATAGAGCGACCCCCCGAATTGCGTCCCGACGAAGTTCCGGTTCAAGGCGGAGAGCCTCATCTCCACCGTAAGGTCGCTCAGATCGGGCGCCACGTGGGTGACCGAAACCCCGGCGCCGAGATAGGGCGGGTAGAAGCGCATCATCCTGAGGAAGCGATCGTTCCCGAAGCGCCGCGCGACGTTCTGGAGAAGGCCCATATGGAAACGATGCCCGGGAACGGGCAACGTCTCACGCTTGCGGCACGCCGGTTCACGATGCATGCTCCCGCACGGACCAGGGGCCCGCGCCATGCCAGCCGTCGCGCTCGCCATCCTCTTCTTGTCGCTCGTCGCGGTGGACGTGTTGCGCGACCGCGCCATCGATCCCCGTCCGGTCCTGACGCACCCCCGCTCGCTGCTGCTGCTTCCAGCGCTCGCAGCGGCGGCGGCTGCGTGGCGAGACGAACCTGTCCTCTTTCTTCTCTCCGCCGCCAGCCTCGGCGCCCTCGCCGCGCTCGTCACCGAGAGGTTCCTCCTCACCGATCGGGGCATCGAGTGCCGCGGCGCGGTGCTGGAGTGGGGCACCCTGCGCGTCCTGCGCCGGACGCCGCTCTTCCTCGAGCTGCGCACCACCCGCGGGCAGCGCCTCCTGCTCCCGCGCTGGATGGACGGGCTGGGCACGCTGACCCGCGCCGCCGAACGAAGTACACTCGACGGATGGAGCAGGCCCGGCGAATTTTGGAATTGATGTTCCTGACGGCGTGGTCGGACGGGCGTCTCGAAGGCAGCGAGGCGCTGGCCATCCACAAGCTGGCTGCGCACGTCCCGCTCCTGCGCGAGGTGGGCGCGAGTGGCGACATCGAGGTGGCGGCACGGCGCAAGCTTTCCCAACTCGGGCTTCTGGCCTGCGTCCGCGATGCCGCGGCGGCCATCGTCGACCGCAACCAGCGGGAGCTGGGGTTCCAGTGCTGCGCCAAGGTGAGCGGCGCCGACGGCTTCTTCGCCGCCCAGGAGGGCGAGGTCCTGAAAACGCTGCGCGAGAGCTGGGGCCTGTCGCGCGACGACGTGGACCGCCTGCTGGTCCTGGCCACCCGCTGATGTCCGACACCGCCCGCATCTACCAGCTGATGGTCCTGTCGGCCTGGGCCGACGGCAAGGTGGAGCCTTCGGAGGCGCTGGCCATCCACGAGATCGCCAGCGCGGATCCGCGCTTCGCCGGCCTCGTGGGCAAGACCGGGATCGCGCAGGAGATGAAAGGACGGATCGACAAGCTCGGCCTCGAGGGGGCGCTGCGCGAGGCGGCGTCCTGGATCACGCAGCGTGAGGATCGGGAGCTGGCCTTCCGCTGCTGCGCGCGCGTGCTGCGGGCCGATCAGGACCTGGCGGCGCAGGAGGCCGAGGTGCTGGCCACGCTGCAAGAGCTGTTCGCTCTCTCCGGCGACGACGTGAAACGCCTGCTCGTCGGCGTGGGCTGAACCCCTGCCGGCGGGCGGTTGCGCACGCCCGGCCGTCCGGAGTCCGTAGCAACCCTGCCCCTCACCGCACGTGGCGCAGGCTTGTTCGAATGTGCTGCGCGTGGGGCTTGGTCGAAGCTACACGGTTGAGCGGGCGCGGACTGTCCAACGGTCTGCAAATCTTACAGGTCGGAATTCTTTTTCCCGTTCGAAGTTGCACAGGAATTCTGACTGGGGCGTGCCCGCGCCGCGGCTTCGGTGGAGTGTCATTGGACTTCTGCAAGGAGTCTACACGTGGGCGAGATGCACGATCCCGGGAACGAGTCGTTCCGGAAGCGCGGCAAGCGCGGTGGCGGGGGCGGGGGCGGCGAGGGGGACGGAGACGGCAACGGCCACGGCGGCGCGGGAGAAGAAGCCCGACTTCGCCAGCTCCTCGATGCCTTGACCGCCGCCCAGCGCGGCGAATTCGACGTGCGCCTGCCCTTCACCCGCGGGAGCGGGCTGATGGCGGAGATCGCGCGCGCCTACAACCAGGTGGTCTCGCGCAACGAAGCCCTCACCACCGAGATCGTGCGGTTGGAACGGGTGGTCGGGCGAGAGGGCCGCATGACCGAGCGCGCCTCGCTCGGCGACGTGGCCGGCTCCTGGAAGACCTCCGTGGACTCGGTCAACGCCTTGATCGCCGACCTGGTGCAGCCCACCACCGAGGTCGCGCGCGTGCTGGTGGCGGTGGCCGAAGGCGACCTGACGCAGAAGATGGCGCTGGAGATCGAGGGACAGCCGGTCAAGGGCGAGTTCCTTCGCATCGGCACCACGGTGAATTCGATGGTCGATCAGCTCAGCTCCTTCGCCGCGGAAGTGACCCGCGTCGCCAAGGAGGTGGGCACCGACGGCAAGCTGGGCGGGCAGGCGGCGGTGCCGGAGGCCAGCGGCATCTGGCGCGACCTCACCGACAACGTGAACCGCATGGCCTCCAACCTGACTTCGCAGGTGCGCAACATCGCCGAGGTCTCCACCTCGGTGGCGCGGGGCGACCTGTCGAAGAAGATCACCGTCGACGCCAAGGGCGAGATCCTCCAGCTGAAAGACACCATCAATACGATGGTCGATCAGCTGAATTCGTTCGCCGGCGAAGTGACCCGCGTCGCGCGCGAAGTGGGCACCGAGGGCAAGCTGGGCGGCCAGGCCGAAGTGAAGGGCGTCTCCGGCGTCTGGAAGGACCTCACCGACAACGTGAACTTCATGGCCGGCAACCTGACCACCCAGGTGCGCGGCATCGTCAAGGTGGTCACCGCGGTGGCCAACGGCGATCTCTCCCAGAAGCTGGTGGTGGAGGCGCGCGGCGAGATCGCGGCGCTGGCCGACACGCTCAACAGCATGACCCGCACGCTGGGGATCTTCGCCGAGCAGGTGACCAGCGTCGCCCGCACGGTGGGCGTGGAAGGGAAGCTGGGCGCGCAGGCATCGGTGCCCGGCGTGGCCGGCACCTGGAAGGACCTCACCGACAACGTCAACCTGCTCGCCAACAACCTCACCGCCCAGGTGCGCAACATCGCGGAGGTGACCACCGCGGTGGCCAACGGCGACCTCTCGCGGAAGATCACCGTCGACGCCAAGGGCGAGGTGCAGGAGCTGAAGAACACCATCAACGGCATGGTGGAGCAGCTGCGCAGCTTCGCCGGCGAGGTGACCCGCGTCGCCAAGGAAGTGGGCACCGACGGAAAGCTGGGCGGGCAGGCCGAGGTGAAGGGCGTGTCGGGCGTCTGGAAGGACCTCACCGACAACGTCAACTTCATGGCCTCCAACCTGACCACCCAGGTGCGCAACATCGCCAAGGTGACGACGGCGGTGGCCAACGGCGACCTCTCCCAGAAGATCACCGTCGACGTGAAGGGCGAGGTGGCGGAGCTGAAGAACACCATCAACACCATGGTGGATCAGCTCAACGGCTTCGCCGCCGAGGTGACGCGCGTCGCTCGCGAGGTGGGCACCGAGGGCAAGCTGGGCGGGCAGGCCGACGTGAAGGGCGTGTCGGGGGTCTGGAAGGACCTCACCGACAACGTGAACTTCATGGCCTCCAACCTCACCACCCAGGTGCGCGGCATCGCCCGCGTCGTCACCGCGGTGGCCAACGGCGACCTCAGCCAGCAGTTGAAGGTGGACGCCAAGGGTGAGATCGCCGCGCTGGCCGAGACCATCAACGCCATGACCGAGACGCTGGGCCTCTTCGCCGAGCAGGTCACCGACGTGGCCCGCACCGTGGGCGTGGAAGGGAAGCTGGGCGCGCAGGCGGAGGTGCCGGGAGTCGCCGGCACGTGGAAGGACCTGACCGACCAGGTTCGTAACATCGCCGAGGTGACGACGGCGGTCGCCAAGGGTGACCTGTCCCGCAAGATCACCGTCGATGCGAAGGGCGAGGTGATGGAGCTGAAGAACACCATCAACACGATGGTGGATCAGCTGAACACGTTCGCGTCGGAAGTGACCCGCGTCGCCCGCGAAGTCGGCCCGGAAGGAAAGCTCGGCGGCCAGGCGGAAGTGAAGGGCGTGGGCGGCACCTGGAAGGACCTGACCGACAACGTCAACTTCATGGCCTCGAACCTGACCACGCAGGTGCGCGGC
>Ga0136846_1234884_pt1 | contig 25249 bp, 20 predicted proteins | sample HopSoiMetagenom2_FD_96841 | JGI IMG/M metagenome (GOLD analysis project Ga0136846, IMG submission 96841) | Grasslands soil microbial communities from Hopland, California, USA - 2 Assembly 2016 (version 4) | ecosystem: Environmental > Terrestrial > Soil > Grasslands | place: USA: Hopland... | reverse complement strand
TGTTCGACCCGGACGGCTCCGGAGCCCAGGCCGCCATCCTGATGGCCACCTTCAGCAACAACGTCACCCTCGCCGCAGGAGATATCTGGGCCGCCTGAGGCCGGGCGGCGCGCCTGATTTCAGATCTTGCGCCGCCAATCAGCCAGAACCTCGCTGATCGTGTCCTCGAAACGGATCTCGGGACGCCAACCCGTGGCTCTCGTCAGCGCCGCGTGGGAGCCTGCCGCTCTAGGCACGCTTTGGGGGCGCACCCGCGTCGGATCCACGGCGAAGGAGATGTCCACCTTGGACAACTCGACAAGGCGATCGGCGATCGCCTTCACCGGACGGGAAACACCAGAACATACATTGAACACGGTGCGCTGATCAAAGGTTTCCACCTTGTCCAAAACCGCCAAATAAGCGCGCACCAAGTCACGGACGTCCCCAAGGTCGCGTTCGGCGGAAAGATCGCCGACACGGATCGTCAGAGGACCCTTGCCTTGTTCGGCCCTCGCAACCTGGGCCGCAAAGGACGCGGCGACAAAGCGTTCATCCTGGCCGGGACCGAGATGATTGAACATGCGCAGGATGACCAGTCGCCCGGCGTCGCCCCAGAGGTCGCGCAGAGCCATCTCCGCGGCGGCCTTGCTTCGCGCATAGGGATTTTCGGGCTCCAGCGGCGCCTGCTCGTCCAGGGGCTGTCCGGACATGAACGAACGGCCATAGACTTCGCCGCTGCTCGCAAAGACAAGCAGGGCTTCCGGCATCGCCTCTCGCAAAGCGTCGACGAGGTGCAAAACCCCTACGACATTGGTCTGCCACACAGCGCGCGGCGTGCCAAACGCGCCCTGTACGCTCGACTTGGCCGCCAGATGGATGACATCGGTCGGCCCGAAGTCGCCCACAACCCGGCGAACCTGCTCGGACTCCGTAAGGTCAAGCTTGACCGAAAGGATCGACGGATCAAGGGTCTCGGTATCCGAACCGCGTGTTCCGAGTATCTCCGCTTCGGGATAAGCGGCGCGCAAGGCGGGTGTAAGCGCCCTACCAATGAATCCGGAGGCCCCGGTGAGCAGAATGCGCCGGCCGGAGGTCACTACCGCGCCCGCTGGTGACGCGCCAAGTCGGCCTGCACCATCTCTTCAATCATATGCTCGAACGAGGTTTCAGGCTTCCAGCCCAGCTTGTCTGCGGCCTTGCCGGCATCCCCAAACAGCACATCGACCTCCGCCGGACGCATGTAAGCCTCGGCCACCTTGACGTGATCCTCGAAGTTCAGGCCGACCGCTTCAAACGACAGACGGCAGAGTTCACGCACCGTGTACATCTTGCCCGTGGCGACCACGTAATCGTCCGCCGCTGGCTGTTGCAGCATCAACCACATGGCTTTAACGTAGTCGCGAGCATGACCCCAGTCGCGCTTGGCGTCCAAGTTCCCCAGTTCGACCGTCTGCGCGAGGCCCAGCTTGATCCGGGCCGCGGCGTCGGTGACTTTCCGCGTCACGAACTCAAGGCCGCGCAATGGCGATTCGTGGTTGAATAGGATCCCGCTGCTGGCATGCATTGCGAAGCTCTCGCGATAGTTCACCGTCAGCCAGTGTCCATAAAGCTTCGCGACAGCGTATGGGCTACGCGGATAAAATGGCGTCTTTTCAGTTTGTTGCGGTTCTTGGATTAGACCAAACATTTCCGACGAAGAGGCCTGGTAGAAACGCGCAGCCGGCGCCTCCAAGCGCACCGCTTCTAGGACATTGGCCACACCCATAGCGGTGACCTGGCCCGTCAACAACGGCTGATGCCAAGACGACTTAACAAACGATTGGGCCGCCAGATTATAGACTTCGTCTGGCCGTACTTCGCGTACGGTCCGGATCAAACCGGACAGATCCGTCAAGTTCCCATCGTGTAACTGAACATCATTTTCGATGCCCAACCAATTCAAGCGATGCGCATGAACTTCGGAGTGGCTGCTTCTACGCACCACTCCATGAACAGAGTAGCCCTTTTCCAGCAGTAACTTGGCAAGATAGGCGCCGTCCTGGCCAGTTACACCGGTAATTAAAGCCGTACGAGCCATCAATTAAGTCCTGCACCTACCTGAGATATTAGACCCGGGTGTTAGCATCGGTCGCCGGCCGGCACAACGCATAACGGCGGTAGACAAAAGCCCTTTTGGCCGTTCAGCGTGGCTGCCTGCGCCGGCCTTGCCTGTTCCGCCACGCCGGTTCGTTATCACACGTAGCGCTGACCGAAATTAGCTGTTACTTCCCGGAGTCGAGCTGTGATCTCCAGCTATCCAACAACGATGATGAAGCAGTGATTGCATGGTTTTGGTGAAAAAACTATCGACAAGCCCCGCGGCTGCCGTCGCCGACGCATTGCGCATTTTGCACATGAATGGCTGCGTTCCGAATTACGAACATATTCTCTCCAATACTTATGGAAAGGTCATAAAGCGGGGGCAGGTTATCTTCGATATCGGCGCCCACGCAGCTTTGCACCTAAAGCACTTTATCAATTTGACCGGCGAAACGGGCTTCGTTGTGGCGTTTGAGCCGCTTCCGGTCATGGCTCAAGGTTTGGTCGAACAATTTGGCGAGCTGCCGAACGTGGACATTCGCCAGCTCGCCCTAAGCGATCATATCGGCGTCGCGGAATTCAATTTCGTCGAAAACGCGGCCGAGATGTCGGGCTTGCGAGAGAGGGAGTATTTTATCGACGAGCCGAAAATTACGAAGATCGAGGTGAAACTTGAGAAACTCGACAACTACACTGATGAGTTCGAACGAGTCGATTACATAAAAATTGATGTAGAGGGTGGAGAGATCGACTGCATTCGTGGCGGAAAGGGACATTTCTTCAAAAAACACAGGCCTATCGTAAGTATAGAATATGGAAAGCCCAGCTATGCGGGATACGGAAATACGCCTTATACTCTATTCGATCTAGCATCTGAGATCGGATATACGTTAGCCGATATTTTCGGAAACCCGATCTTCGAGCGCGAGGTTTGGGGCTACATATGTGATCGATCGGCGTGGGACTTTTTCATGATTCCGAATGAAGCGTTGGAAGCCTGGACGGAAACCATGCTGTCAGAGGGTTAAGACCGATTTGGATTGGCGCGCGCGGGTCGGTGACCTGCGCACGCGGGCGATCCTGAAACCTTCAGTGCGCGCCTTGCTTGCCCAGGGCCGCCAAAGCTTCGCTCAAGCCGCTGCCCGCCATTACGCGATCCCAATAGACCGAGGCCCGCGCCTCGATTTCCGCCTTGCTAAGCTCGAGCGGCGGACTGTTCATCGCCTTGATCATCGCCTTGCGGAATCCCTGCGGCGTATCCGCAATCAGAACACCCGGCGCGCCGATGAACCGGTCGAGCCCGCGAAGCGCAATCGTCGTGCTCACGACCCACTTCCCGGACGCCAGGGCCTCCGCGGATTTGAGATTGGTCCCGCCTCCAAACTTGATGGGTAACAGGAAGGCGTGCGCCGACTTCTTGAGGGCCCAGAGATCGTCGTCGCCGAGGTCGGGGAAGAAATGCACGCGCTCGCCGTTGCCGGACTGGAAGCGCTGATATTCAGGCCTCATGAAGATCGCGTCCGAGGCGCCACCGCAGACCGCTATAGCCTTGTGCGGCGGCAGGAAAAAGAACCCGCCATCAGCCACCAGCTCACTGAAGCCCTCCACATTAGGCGGATAGGCGCTGCCGACAAAGAACATGAACTTACCGCCGCCAAATCGGTCCAAGGCGTCAGATTGCGAGGCGGAAGCCATGGCCGGCGGCCGCGATGTGCCGTTCAGCGCCACCAGTACGGTCGCAGAAGTCTCCATCTTGGCGTAGATGGCGGCCTCCTCGGCCGAAACCGCGATGATGATCGAAGATGCGGCCGCAAGCTCGGCCTCCATGCTCTCGATGAGCGCTCGGTAGCGTCCCGCCTGTTCGGCCGGTACGCCCGCGCGCAACAATATGCTCTCTTTCAGAGGGCCTTCCCAGTTGTGGGACGAGTAGATGATCGAAACACCGTCGAGCCGCCCCTCGGTCCGCAAACGACGCACCAGCGGCCACAGGAACGGATGCTCAAGCTGGACGATGTCCGGCTTATATTTGGCGACGATGCGCGAAAAGTGCTCATAGGCCGCAGGGCTTTCCGAGGCGAAGAAGCCCGAAGCCAGGTCGCCGAGGAAGGGCGTACTCGCCCATCGCGGCTCCACATAGTCGAGCTTTATGTCGTTCGGCCCGATGCTGCCGGGACCGTAGGGCGGGCACTCGTAGACTGCGGCGCACTGATACTCATAGCCCAAGGAACGATAAAAAAGACCCAGGGCCTCGACGCGCAACTGGCCTCCATGGCGCGGCTTGGCGACAGGATAGGTCGAAAGAGCGAGGATACGTCGCGTCATTGTTGCACCAGAACATCGAGACGATCGAAAAAGACTTTCGCGGCCTCGTCCCAGCTCGTGGGCTTGTATTCCGTAGCGATGGCCCGTCGCTGCTTGGAAAGCAGGGCCGGCTTTGCGAACAGCTCGGCGATCGCTTCCGACCAGCCCTTGATATCTATCGGATCCTTGTATGTCACCAATGCTTGACCAACCTCAGGCAGGGAACCGGCCGGGCTAGAGATGCAGGGCAACCCATGGCTCAACATTTCAGCCAATGGCAGGCCGTAGCCTTCGTAACGGGACGGAAACAGACCGAACTCGGCTCCGCGATACAGCGCGTTCAAGGCGGCGTCGCTGATCCCCTCAAGGATGACGATGCTGGACTTTGTGCGGGGATTGGTCCGGATTTCGTGCATCAATTCGCCCGTGTTCCAACCATTACGCCCCACGAAAACCAGCCGACAGGTCTCGGAATCCACTGCGCCACGCTCGATGGCGTCGTCCCAAGCTTCGTAAAGGGTTCGATGGCCCTTGCGCGGCTCAATCGTGGAAACGAATAGGGCATAGCGCTTTCCCTCAAGACTCGCCGGCAAACTGGCCTCGAGGTCATTGTCGGGCAGGTCGCCGCCAAGCGGGAAATAGGAGATGGGAATCGGTGGAATACCATTATCCGCGCAATGCTTGACAACATCCGCTTGCGTGCATTGTGAAATGCACATCGCATAGTCTGCCGTCCAAAATAGCTCGCCAAAATAATCCGTCAAAAGATCTACGTAAAATGGAACCACGTAGTGCGGAAATTTCAGCGGAATAAGGTCGTATATGATGGCGGCATAGCGAAAACCATGCTCCGCTTTTAGGCTATAAATGGCGCGAATATTCTTATATTCCCAGTCCAGCCCCCCCGAAATAATCGTCAGATTTTTGTCAAGCGAGACGTCTACGTTAGAGACGTGATCCAGCGGCACGCGGACATCTGGAACTTCCTGAGCCTGGGCGGCGATCCCGTCAGATCGAAATCGCTCGATCTGGGCCAGCGAAAAGGAGCGCCCTCTCAGTCGCGCGACGACTTGATAGAAACGAGGATAGCGAAGAGAATATTGGCGGGTGATCTGGCGAAGGCTGAGCGTGGGTGCGCCCGACATTGCGGCGAGTTGGCGAATACTTTCCAGGCTTTCGCGTCGACCGCGCAGGGCTTGGATGAGCGCGAAGAGACGAGGACGCTTCAACAGATGCGCCCGCAGTTGGACCAGAAGCGCCAGATTGGCCTGGGCGGCAGGCCGTGGAGTGGAGTCGAAATCGAGCTGCAGGCGCCCCTCGACGATCGCCATCGCGGCGTCCGTTCCGATCTTCCGGAAGACATTACGCTTTGGATCATAGACGCAATAGTCGAGCAGAGAACCCCAGCGTTCTGCGGCGCGGCGGGCCAGCTCCCTTTCGACCCGCACGATTCCCACGGCGATGCCGCTCCAGCGCGCCGACGTCGAGATGTCGAAGACGAAACGTCGCCGTTCCGCTTTTGCGGAGCCGCGGCCCGTCGGCTTGGTCAACCGGCCGCCCCTCAGGGTCGGCTTTGCGCCCTCGGCAGGCGTCGCTGCGGCGACGCGCTTCTTCTCGTCCATGTCACCCCAATCGAATTAGAAGCCCCGTCGCATCGGCGCCCAGGCGCGACATCGCCCCCACGTCGCGCTCGCCTGGCGGACACGCTCCTTACGCGACTTGACTGGTCTCTACCCATTCAAGCCATGCATCGGTCTCGCCAAAGAAGCCGATCTTGCCACTGCCGAGGGCGCAGACCTTATTACAGACCCGCTGTACAAGGCCGAAATCGTGGGTCGCGAGCACGACGATTCTCGCTCTGTCCACGAACTGAGCCATGCGCTTGGACGCCTGCGCCTGAAATTCCGCGTCGCCTGCGCTGAGCCATTCGTCCATGATCAAGATGTCGGCTTCGAAGGCCGTGGTTACGGCAAACATCAGACGCGCGATCATGCCTTGCGAGTAGGTGCGCACCGGTAGGTGAATGAATTGCGCCAACCCCGAGCTCTCGATGATGTCTTCGAGCTTGCTCTGCACGACTTTGCGCGAAACCATGCGCATGCGTCCTAGGTTGTAGACATTCTGCAGGCCGGAAACGTCGTAGTCGAGACCCGCGGCGACGGAGATGGTAGTCGCGACGCTGCCGTTGATCCGAACCTGACCCGAGGTCGGCTCGTATATTCCCGCCAAGACCTTGAGCAGCGTGGTCTTGCCCGAACCGTTGTGGCCGACAAGCGCCACCCGGTCCCCGTCTTTCAACTTTAGAGAGATATTCGAAATGGCGCGCACCACAGTAACGTCAGCATTGCTGAGCATCTGGCCGCCGATTTTGCGCGAGAAGACGGCGCTACGCAACGAATGGGCTCGCACCGAGTAAATCGGATAATCGAGCGTAACGCCGTTGAGTTCAATGAAATGGCTCATTGTGGTGTCTTATAGCCAGAAAATGACGCGTTTACGGAGGAACGCGAGAAGGACCACCGTCAGAACCAACATGGTCCCGGTCCAGCCCAGACCCCAAACCCAATCCGACAAGGATGGCGCCTCGCCAAGAAGCGGAAGGCGTATCAGAGCCACCAGGTGAGTGAAAGGATTGTAGTTCACCACCATGTGGCGAAAACCGGTGCTATGCCCGGCTCGCCAGAAAATCGGCGTCATGAAGAAAAGCAACTGGATCATGAACCCAACCATGAATCCAACATCGCGGAACCGTGTGGACGGCAGCGCGACCACGAGACTGCCCAGGAGCGTCGCGATGATCGCCAAAGGTAGAGAAAACAAGATTGTCCATGACGGAATCGCTGCGAGCCCGAGGATCAGCAGCACGACCCAGTAGGTGATCAGTTGCGCCAGAAAATTGATAAAGATGCGCGAGATTGACAACCAAGCGTGGAACGACAAGGGCAATTTCTGCACCTGCATCATACCGGCGCCGTTAAGGAACATATTGGCGCCTTCGCCAATTCCAGAACCCACAAGACCCCAACTCAATATGCCGGCCAGGACGTAGGGGAAATTCTCCCGCCACGGCGTTCCCATCATTCCGCCGAACACAAAGCTGAGCGCAAAACCCATGGAAAGAAGAGTGGTCGCCAGCCAGAACGGGCCCAGAACGGTCCGCCGGAACCTGCCCACGGTCTGCTCCCAACCGAGGCCGCTCCAAAGGGGGGCAAGGCGCACGCCCTCCACCAGATCGGTCAGAGCGGCCCTAAAAGCATGCGACATTCTCGACTCAGTCCAGACTCTGTTGTCACAAATCGCCCGCCACTGAGAGTGGTCGAAAGATCAGCCGCGTCTAGGCACTATGGCAACACAAGTCAACGTCCCGGGCCCCCCGGGTCAGGGCAGTGCGACGCTCCATGCCCGACGATCCCTTTTGGAAATTCGGCCCGGGTGCTGCACCGCGGTCCAAAACCGGCTAATCAGGCAACGACTATCGCCCCCCAACCGTAAGATCGCTTCATGACCCTCGACATCTCGACCGTTCGCGCCGCCGCTGAGCGCCTGGCCGGCCATATCGAGCGCACACCGTGCCGGTACTCCCGGACGCTGTCGAAGATCACTGGGGCTGAGGTCTGGGTGAAGTTCGAAAACCTTCAGTTCACCGCCGCCTACAAGGAGCGCGGCGCGCTCAACAAGCTGATGCTGCTGTCGGACGCCGAGAAGGCCAAGGGCGTCATCGCCGCCAGCGCCGGCAACCACGCCCAAGGCCTAGCCTATCACGGCGCGCGGCTCGGCGTGCCGGTCACCATCGTCATGCCCAAGACCACGCCGTTCGTGAAGGTGCAGCACACCCGCGACTTCGGAGCCACCGTCGTCATCGAGGGAGAGACCTATGACGACGCCTCCGCCCATGCCCGCAAGCTGCAGGCCGAGCAGGGCCTGACCTTCGTCCATCCGTTCGACGACTACGACATCATGGCCGGCCAGGGCACGATCGCCCTGGAAATGCTGGAAGACGTACCGGACTTGGAAATCCTGCCGGTGCCGATCGGCGGCGGCGGGCTGATCAGCGGCGTGGCCACGGCGGCCAAGGCCATCAAGCCCGACATCCGCATTATTGGCTGCGAGCCGGCCATGTACCCGTCCTTCACCGCCAAGATGCGCGGCGTCGCCGCCCACTGCGGCGGCCAGACCATCGCCGAGGGCATCGCGGTCAAGACGGTCGGCGAACTGACCTACGGCGTTGTTCGGCCGCTGATCGACGACGTACTGCTGCTGGAGGAGCCGCACATCGAGCAGGCCGTGGCTCTGTACTGCAATGTCGAGAAGACCATCGCCGAGGGCGCCGGCGCGGCTTCGCTCGCGGCTCTCTTGGCCTATCCCGAGCGGTTCCGCGGCAAGAAGTGCGGCCTGATCCTGTGCGGCGGCAATATCGACACCCGGCTGCTGGCCTCGGTGCTGACCCGCGAGTTGGTCCGCGCCCAACGACTGGTGTCCTTGCGCATCGTCGGCGACGATCGTCCCGGCTTGCTGTCGACCGTCGCCAACGTCATTGGCACCGCGGGGGCCAACATCATCGAGGTCAACCACAATCGCCTGGCCCTGGACGTGCCGGCCAAGGGCGCGGAGTTCGACATCACCATCGAGACCCGCGACGCCCAGCACACCCAGGAGGTCATGGACGCCTTGCGCCAGAAGGGCTACCCGCCGCGGGCGGTATGACCGCCTGTGTCGGCGGGCCTGTCGAAATCGCCTGAAGATAGAAAGCGCGCCCGCGTCCGCCTCTTTGGAAGGTTCACATGGATCAAACTCGACCGGATCTCCACGCGACGGTCCTCTCGCGTCGGGTCAGATCATTGTCGCCCTGGTTCCAGATCGACGAAATCCAGGTCCGGATGCCCGGGTCCGATCGGATCGAGACCTACCACGGCATCCGTCAGGCCGACGCCGTCGGCGTGCTGGCCATGACAGCCGCCGGAGAGTTCCTGCTCGTGCGGCAGTTCCGCCCCGTCATTGACGCATGGACCTGGGAGTTACCGGCTGGAGCGGTCGACGACGGCGAGACGCCGGCCGAAGCGGCGGCCCGCGAACTCCGGGAAGAAACCGGCTTCCAAGTGCTGCGGATAGTCCCGCTGGGCGCAAGCTATGAGGACCCCCCTCGTCGAACCAATAAGCTCTTCGGCTTCTTCGCCCTGCTCGCTTCCGATCAGGGCGTCCCCGAGACGGGCATGCTTCCGAGACTTGTTCCAGGTCCACAGCTGAAGGCCTTGGCGCTATCAGGCGACCTGGCCGTACCCAGCCAGGTCGCGTTGTTGTTTCAGGCGGGGCTGAATGACGAAGTCAGAACGCTATTGCACAGCATGAACATTGAATCGCCTCCGTGGATGTGACGATCTCGACAGCCGCCCGCCAACATCTAGCCGGCCGGCGAGCCCGAGCTATGACTGCTGGAAGCCCATGACAACAAAGCCCTCGTCGCCCAAGAACACTTCCAAGCCGCGGGGAGCACGCGCGCAGGCCGCCAAGCCGGCGACGGCAGCCGACGGCGCCGTGAGCAGGCGCCCGGCGCCGATCTTTGTTCATTCCAGCTTCCGGACGGCGAGCACCTGGCTTTGGACCCGTTTCCGAGCCAGCGCCCGAACCGTCGCTTACTGCGAGATCTTCCACGAAGTCCTGGCCACGCTGATGGTCGAGGAGATCCCGCGCATCAGCCCAAACACGTGGCGCTCGCACCACCCAGAAAGTTCGCCCTATTTCGTCGAGTTCTTCGATCTTCTAGAGGAGAAAGGCGGCGCGCGGGGCTTTTCCACGTCCATGGCGTTCGAGACCTTCGTCCCCGCCGCGGGCGCACGCGGCGATCTGACGACCTCCGAACTCAACTATGTCGCCACGCTCATCAACAATCCCGTCGATCGGACGCGCGTGGCGGTGCTTACCGACAACCGAACGTTGGGGCGATGCGTTGGGCTAAAGCGTCACTTTGGCGGCCTGCATATACTCGCCTATCGCAATCTATTTCAACAGTGGAATTCGTACTCGAACCAGCACAGAAATAATAATCGCTACTTCCTTGATACATTGAAGAACACTATAGAATATGCAGAGCACATGGAGTTTTTCAAAAAACTGAAGGATTTTCTTCACCTAAGACACGATGGAAACGAAAGAGATTGGCTGGAACATTGTTCCTATGACGACATATTTGCCGCATTCATGGTGATGCACCTCTATTTATATATGGCGATGTTTGACGCCGTGGACGTTTTCATCGACGTCAATCGACTGGCTGCGGACCCTCGGTATGGGCGGGAGATCGAAGAGGCCATTCAACGGGCGAGTGGTGTCGATGTCGATCTTTCTAGCGCCATCTCCACCATAGAGGCGCCGCTGAAGCCATTGGCCGACGTGCTCGGTACGCGTTTCAAGATCGACAGGCTGTTCCTGTACGCTATCGAGGAGGTGCGGCCCACGCCTGAGGCCGAGGCCTTCGCCCGCCAGCGCCTCGACGAGGCGTGGGCTGAACACCAGCATTTCACATTCTACACCCGCTCTCTCTTCGCGGCTCTGCCAGGCCAGTGGTCCGCGCCGGCTCCGGAGCCGCAGATCCTTGAGTCGCGGGTCACCGAATTGAACGCCGAATCTCAGCGGCTCTCGGCTCTACGAGCCGAGGTGGAGACGATGCGCGACGCTGCCGAGCGCATGATAGCGGACGCCGCCCAGCGGCATCAGACGGCCATGGCGGCTCAACGCGAGGAGGTCAGCGCCCTCCAATCTCAGCTGGCGAACCAAAGGGTGGACGCCAGCGGCATGGCGGCTCGCGTCGCGACGCTCGAAATCGAGCTGCGCCGTGAGATAACGTTCAATGAAAAGCTCACCCAGAGCGTCGACGCTCTGCAACGAGCATTCGGGGCTGTACAGAGGGAATTGGAGCTGCGGGACCGAACCATTGATCCCAGCGACCTCCAACGGATCGCCAGCTTGGCGAACGACGCCGACGCCAAGGTTCTGGCCATGGTCAATGTCATCGATGAACTGGCGACGGTTCTGGGCCAAGAGCGCGAAGGCCTGGCCTCCCTCAGGGAACGCAAGGTACGGGACCGCGCTCGCATCACACAACTGCTGTCACGCCGGCAGGCGATCTTGGACCAGCGGGACGCGATCCTCGATCTGCTACGAGCGACACGCAACCATCACAGCCTGGCGATTTCGATGGCGACCAAACCGCCGTCGGATGGAGCGTCCGGATAGAATCCTCAGAATCGAGGATTCACCCAGTACTGGCAACCGTCGCGCACAGTGTGGAGAACCGAAGGATCTTCGTCGTCCTGCCGCACCCCACAGGGCTCGGAGACCACATTGCGCCAGCCGGCGGCCGCCAAGGTCTCCCACAGCTGGAAGTCCGCCAGGCGACTGTGGGTCGATACCATCAGGGAACGAATGTTCGTCGTTCGAAGGTCGATACCCGCTAGGACGGAAATTTCCTCACCGCCTGTCGTGACAATCAGCAAATCCAGATCGGGCTCGATATCGACGATATCCTGGAGCGTGATGAGGCTCACAGCGCGCCAGCCTTCCGAAACCTTTTCCGTCGCAGACCTTCCACAAGCACGATGGCCGAACTCGATCGAGGGATGCGCCAACATCGGATATTGCGCCGCCTCGGCGCCAGCCAGGATGGCGGCGTTGATCAAGGTCAGAATCGATGGATCGAAGCCATTGTCGGCCAGGTGGCGCTCCATCGCCGCGCAAAGCTCGGGCGCGGGTTCGACGCCGATCAGGTGTAGCGCTGCAATTCCCTTGCGCCGGGCCGCGCGCCCCGCCACCGCCAGCCAGGGTCCCCATCCTGCACCGATTTCCGCCGCGGCGAATCGCGTTCGGCCCTGTTCTGCGGCGCGTTTCACAGCGGAAAGAACTGAAAGCCATTCAGGCAGGGTTCCAAATATATTGCCAAGCGTCGGTCGCATCTCGACCCGACCATTCTGTGCGGCGGCCCAAGCCAGAATGCTGGTATGGGTCAGACCGCCCATAAAGTCGGTCACAAAGCCTTCCGCACCGCGCGCATCCGGATCTGCGAACTCGCCAAACAATGAGACGTCAAGATCGCCGTACAGACGGGCGCCATGGTGAAGTTGGAATTCAAGCGTATGGATAAAGCTGGAAACCAGCGCCACGCGGGAAGGATACTCCATCGCCCGCGCGATCAGCGCCTGGGGGAAATCCGGCTCCCGCCCGAGCAAAAGGCGATAGCACAGATGGACGTCTTCAGGCGTGGAACACCGCTCGCTCATCTTGATCTCCACTGACAGCATCCCACGAACTTGGCGCTTGGGGCCGCTCCAACCCCTTCACCGAAGGGGCGCAAATCGGTGCGTTTTCATACCCGAACGGGCCAGGGGATCAACGGGGCGAACCTCCCCCTCAAGAGGGCTGCCAGGCAGGGACTCGCAAGGGGATACGGAAAGGGACATCGACATCAACACGGCTGCACGATATGCAACGCTGAGGGGCGGCCCAAGTAAGGCGATGCAGGTGAGTTATTATATATATGACCTTTGAACTTCCTACAATACATATTCATGCATCTTTCCGAACAGGGAGCACTCTTGCCTGGTCTTCCTTGAGAAAAAAGGAGGGAAATTTGGCATTCTACGAGCCTTTGCACGAACAACTCGATACTCTTATGGCCGGAGAAACCATCCACATTGACGCCAGCATTGAAGAAGATCTTGATTCAGAGCATAGGCTGAACATATTTGGTTGCTACGATCCTATCCTAAACGTCATGGGCGGGGTCAGAAATTTCAGAAAGTCTTTCTCCTATGAGAGGTACTTTCTTGAGGAATTCGAAAATAACGAAGGCCTCGCAAATTACCTTGGAACATTGGAACTCCTTGCCCGCAGCCGGGCCGAGCGCCCTGTGCTGAAGTATGTCCGCAGTCAAGGTCGGATAGCTTGGATCAAGCAGAACTGCGGAGGAATCCATTTCGCCCTTGTCCGCAAGTGCTTTGACCAATTCCGCTCTTATCTGTGGAACGCTGATCGCGGCAATCTTTATTTTCTTGCCGCGACTTGTGAGATCTTCGCCAAGAATGTGTCGGCCTTCGACGCCGAACTCGCCGCGAAGATCGTCAAGATCCGAGCCTTCTCCAGCCCCAACGTCGCCGAAGAGCAGGTCTACTACCAGCGGGTGGCGGCCAGCCTGAGCCTTCAGGAGCTGTATTTCATCCACACCTATCTCTGGAAGCGGCAGTTCCGGCATGCGCTTGAGGCGGCCGACGCCGTTTTTAGCATCCATGCGCCGGTCGATCGCCTCGACGCCTTCGGCGAACTCACGGCCCAGCACAGGTTCGAACTCGACCTCTCCACGGCCCGCGCCTCGCGGGTGACCGGCGCGCCGTTTTTCGATGAGAGCTTCGAGCGGATCGAGGCTCTGGCCGACTATTGTCTGTGGGACGCCGGTCACGTCCGCCCCGCGACAAGCGGCAAGAAAGCCGAACGGTTCCTCGACGCCGACCTGGAAGCCGAAGCCATCGCCGCCGAGCGCCTGTCAAAAAGGGGACCGTTCCAGCGCTATTCGCCCATGGAGCTCCTCGCCGCCGTGACCGGCGCGACAACTGCGACGCCTCCGCCCGATCCCTGCCCTTCCGGGCTGTTTGGCGCCGTGGCGCTCGTGCCGCCGTTGCTTACGGTTCCGCACCGCCTGACGAGCGACGACAATAATCTCCTGCGCGTCGACGCCCGGGCGATGTACCTGCCGGCGGGCGCGGCCCTGCGACAAGATCCAGTGACGCGGAGCTTGGCTATCGCCTCCTCTCAACCCGAGACCTCCGTGGTGGCCTTTGGGCCGCATTGGCTGCTGCAGCCCGGCGTCTATGAAGTCGCCTTGTCCTATGATGCGACTCCGCGCCCTGGAGCGAGCGTCGCCAACGCAAGCCTGGATATCATCGCGGACTACGGAAACATCGAGGTTCTGCCCCCGGTCGACCTCCCGCTACACGGGCCGGCGATCAAAACCTTCACTTTCCAGGCTGACTACCCGCTGCCGGCCTTCGAGGTGCGGGTGACTGCCACGGACGCGACGATCTACGTGCGAGGCTATACCCTGCGCCGTCTTGCGGACACGGCTGAGCCGCAGCCCGCTCCCCAGCGCGGGCCATCCAAGCCCGGAGTTTGAGGGAGGCGAAACCGAACGATCGGCTTCGCCTCACGACGTGAACCGACCCTAGAGGCCGAGCAGCCTGGCCTGGTAGGCCACACCGCGCGCGACACCCTCCTCGAAGGAGATCGACGGCGTCAGGCCCAGCTTGGCCTGCAAGGTGGTGTCGCCGACCCGGGCGAAAACCCCTTCGGGCTTGTCCGACGTACCGATGACCACCGGATCGTAGCCGGCGGCGTTGGCGGCGATCTTGGCGAACGCCTTGAAGGTCGTCTTGCGGCCGGTGGACAGGTTGATGGCGTCGCCGTTACTGACCAGATCCATCGATTCCAGCACGAAGCGCACGGCGTCGCTGATGTGGATGAAATCACGCGACTGGTCGCCGGTGCCCCAGACGGTCAGAGTGTCCTGGCCGCGGAATTCGAGCGCGCGCTTACAGATGCTGGGGAACGGATAGGTGAGGTCCTGGTCCTCGCCATAGCCGGAGAACGGGCGGTAGCAGACCATGTCCAGGCCATAGCTGGCGTGCGCCAGGCGGGCGAGATATTCGCCCGTCAGCTTGGCCCAGCCATAGGACAGATCCGGCATGCCCAGCTTGGTGTCGAAATCGATCATGTCTTCCGACAGCAGATGCGCGTTGTCGCGCGTTTGCAGCGAGATCGGATAGGCGGCCGAGGACGAGAAGAAGACGTTTTTCTTCGGACGGGTGCGCAGCGACCAGCGGAAGAAATCCGCGTCGATCGCCAGATCTTCGGCGACCGCCAGAGGATCATATTCAATCATAAGGCGTCCGCCGACCATGGCGGCCAGATGGAAGGCGTAGTCGAACTTCTCGTCTTGCCGGAAATAGTCGCGGCAGTCCTGTTCGATCCAGGTAAAGCCCTTGTACTGGCGCGGATCATAGAGCGGCCAATGCTCAGGGCGCAGGCCGCCCGTGCGAGGCACGATGGGATCGACGCAGACGACCTCCCAGCCACGCTCCAAGAGAGCGTGACAAAGATGGCGGCCAACAAATCCGGCTCCGCCAGTAACTAGAGCTCTCACTTGATTTTTCTCCTTCGCGCTCAAGAGCGCCTTCTTTCGCGGGCGCGCGCCCGGTTGGCCTTTTCCGCGATCTAGCAGACGGCAGTCTATCGTTACTGCGGCGCCCCACGCTTGACGCCAGCGCGGATCAGCATCCGCCCAACGAAACGCCATGGCTTGGTGAGCCGCCAGGATGTTGAGCCATAGATCGCCGCCAGAGTGGACTGCTCGCGGCGGGAGACCAGATCGGCCAAAGCGATCGCCTCGTCGAGACGATGTTGCGCGCTCAGGCTCGCAATGACCGTCGCATGCTGCCGCTCCGTGTGGTCGACGATCTTCTGGGCCTCGGCGTGCATGACGCTGAGCATGCCAGCAATCTTTTGTTCCAAGATCTCTCGGTGCGCCTGCGTGCCCCGAAGATCCTGCAGATGCTTGGCGCTGATCGCGCGCTCGGCGACCAGAGCGACCTCGGCCGCTTCACGTTCGGCGACCAGGTCGGCCAGGCGCTGCTTCAACACCTCGATTTCCTGGCTGGCGAAACGCAGGTGCTGGAGACGCTCGGTATGGTCAATGACCTTCATCATTTCCCTTTCCGCAACATCGATCATGTCGCGGAGCTTGACGGTCGCCTCATCGCGCTCGGCTACAGCGCGCGAGACTTCGCCCTGCGCCGTATCCAGTTCCCGCTGCAGTCGGACAAGCTTGTCGCGTAACTGGGCCTGATCGTCGCGCGCGGCGATCAGGTCTTTGCTGACGTCACGGAGTTGCGCCTCGCCAACGGCCAATTCCTCACGCAGCTGCCTCAGGATCGTGCCCCCGACATCGACGCTTTCGTCGACAATCAGCCGATCGAGTTCCGCTTCATCATCCAGCGAAGCATCTTGCTCGCCGTCAAAGCTTCTAGTCATGACGCTGGCCCACAAAGATCATTTCCAGATCTGGATTGATATAGCTCGCAGCGGTGGAAATGTTACTCACAATATGAAACAGAACGTCGCATTTCGCCAAAGAGTAGCAGTCGGCGATCACCTCGGCGGCCATGGTCGAAGACCAGTTGGCCGGGTCCGCCGCGGTCAGGTGCTGGATCTGATGGCCTTCGCGCATCTTGTCCTTGCTGTCGAGGTCGGCAAAATTGCGATCGTGATCGATGGAGGTGCGCTTAACGTCGACGTCGAAATACAGCCGATCACCGAAATGGCTACGCATCTCCTCAATGGTCGATTCCTGGTCCGTCGCCAAGAAGATCCGCGGATTGTCGATCCCACGCTCGGCGATGTAGGCGTCAATGGCGCGCACATAAATTCCAATGTGCGACAGCTGGGCGCCGGGCTGCTCGATGGCATGGCTCGGATGGCGGATGTGGACGGCGATGCGATGTCCCTCGCCGAGCATCGCCATGTTCCGGTCGATACGGTCCTGGATCGCGGCGACTGGCCGAATGTGTTCGGAAACCTTGGCGTTGTACCATCGGCGCCAGCGCTGAAACTCCGGCATCTGGTAGAGCTTGTAAGCGTGGGTATAGGTTAGCCACGGCTCTCGCTTCTCGTTGAAATCGTCCGCCACATAGGCGTCCGCATAAAGTGCCGCCGTATCATTGTAGACCGACGCGGACTTTACGTCGGGCGAAGGCTCGAACAGCTTCAGCCAACCATTTCCCTCTTGAAGGGATGCATAGCAAAAGCTGGAGAAACTCGAAATCCCATAGTATTCCTGAATTGCTGAGGCTCGCCAATCGGGCAGAATCAAACGCGAGGGATCGGCGTCCTTCTCCCAAACCAAATATGAAGCATAGCGGTTGAACAGCGAGAAGAAGCCGCCGTCGTTGCCGATCACCACGACCTTGTTCGCAACCCGACCGACGAGCTGCGGATTGCGGGCTGAGCGGCAGACGCCCTCCCCATAGACCGAAAAGGCGCGCGTGTAGAAATGCTCGTCGGGCGTGGACAGTCCCAGCGCGGTGATGGTGTCGGGGCCGCCCCGGATGCTGATGTTCGCCGGCGCCACGATCGCATGGTAGAGCGGACGAAGCTGATCCACCGTCCATGCCGTGGCGGCCTGACGGTTGGCGATCGCCCGGCCCGCAAACCCATCCCGATCGCCATAGACCGCCCTGAACGCCGATTTCACGTCCACGAGGTGCGGAACATACTGCAGGCCGATGAAACGCTCGTTGATCTGGGGATAGAGCGCCGGAACGGGAATTTCGGCGCGCACGAAATGGATCGAGTCGATCCCAAATAGATCCTGATGGGCGAAGTTGTCGGAAAGGATAAGGGGCTTGCCCATGGCGACGGCTTCACGCGCCGGAATCGAGTATCCTTCGCCCCGCGAAATGTTGATCATGCAGTCGATGTCTTCGATGAAGCGAAGATAGGCTTCTTCATCGATCTTGCCACGGACGATTTCGATGTTGGTTCCACGATACTTTTGCGCGAACGCCGCCGCCTCCGCCTCCGGCAAAAGCGAATAGCTCAACTTCATGCGGAGAACGACGTCCGGGTTGTCCAAGCCGAACGTAGATTCGAAGGCTTCGGCGATCAGGTGGACGTTCTTGCGGAAATCGTAGGCGCCGATGGCGCCGAAGACATAGGGAGCCTTGACCGGCTTGGGCGACGTGGCGAAGAATCGGCTCAAGTCCAGACCGAGCGGCAAGGTGAAAATGGGCTTGGCCGCCCCACAGTTCTTGAAAATCGGCGCCAAAAAGCTTGACGTCACCAGAACGGCGTCAAAATGGCCATTGATAATCTGGATCCACTCGGGGGGGACCTGGGTGGAATCGAAGACCGTGTAGCAATATTTGAGCTTCGCGGCGGGGCACTTCTCATAGTTAAGGTCGCCCACGCCATTCCAGAGAACGTCCGTGAAGATAGCAATATCGCCAGGCCCCGCGTGCGCTTCGGCTTCAGTGATCTTGGCGACTGTCCGGTAATCGACATCATCGCCTTCCTCCTGACGGGTGTTGACGAAGCGGACCTTCAGGTTCGGCTCGTTCATCAACGCCATGAGCCAGGCGTGGGTCAGGCGGCCCATGCCCGTATGGGAATTCCCCTTGCCGATGATTGTGATTGTCAGCGGCTCGGTCGATTGACGACCGAATACGGATTTCAGCGACACCGCCTCGCCATTAATGGCCATTCTCATCTTTCCAACCAAAGCGGTCGACTGCAAGCACAGCGCCGCAGGCGTCTCGACCTGGAGGGCGACCGCCGTGAGCTTGAAAAGGACGTTGCCGCCGACCCCTTCGATGCCGGCGACCGGCTTCGAATCGACCTGACATAGCTCCCCAAGCGATCTCCCCTCGCATGCGAATGCATATGAACCACGGGTAGTCGGGAGTAAACCGCCGCCGACCCCGGAAATTCATATCAACCAACCACTTGATCGGTTTTGCTGGCTGGCGTGTCGCTAACGCGACAGCCGGGTCGAAATGCTTTCTCCCGGGCGGCAGAAGATCAGCTCGCAATCGGGATTCATGTAGGAGACGGCCGTCGACACGTTGCTCACGACGTGCAGCATCGACTGGCAACGCGACAGCATGACCGCGTCGCGAACGACTTGGCGCGCGAGATCCGCCGACCAGGAGTCGGTTGATGCGGCCATCAGATGCTGCACCTGATGGCCTTGGACACGCTGCAGTTCCGCCCCTCCGGCCATCAGCCTGGCGTCCTCTTCTTCGCGTGTACGTTCGACGCCCGCGAAATAGCAGACCCGGTCGCCGAATTCGGTCGCGAATCGTCTGACGACGCTCTCCTGATCGGTTGCAAGGAAGATGCGCCAGTCCGGCCCGCCGCGACGTTCGAGGCCCTTCTCGACGATTTGCGTCTTGAGAGCGGCGACATAGCTCTCCGTATGAGCCATGGCCGCGCCGGGCTGTTCGATGGCGTGGCTGGGATGGCGAACATGGGCCCCCAGCAGAACGCCGTCCTGAGGCAATGCAGACGCGAAACTGTCGATCTCCGCCGCCAGGTCCCTCCGGAGGCGGACATGCTGCTGATAAACACGATTATAGTGGCGTCGGAAGTTCCGGAACCACGATGTTTGGTAGAGCCTGTAGGCGTGCACATAGGTGAGCAGCGGCTCGCGCGCCTCGTTGAACGGATAGTCGGGCAGGACGGCGTTTTCGTAGATCACTTCCCGGTCGTTCATTTCGTCGATCGAAAGATCGAAAAGTGGCTCGAAGAGCTGGGTCCAGACATTGCCGTCTTCAGGTCGACCATAGCAGAAACTGGTGGCCGCAGCGCCGTTCTGGCGTTCCAGGAAGCGGGAGACATCCCAATCAGGCAGCGTGCGGTGGCATCGCTCGTCTTTCAGGTCCCAGGCCAGATGGCTGAAATACGTGTTGAAGATCGAGAAGAAACCGCCGTCGTGGGCCTGAACCACGCGCGCGCGCTTGTGGCTGAAACCGCCGCGCTCGCTCAAGCCGCGAGCGATACGCTCCTTGAACGGCTGAGGAATCGAAACGTGGTCGGCAGAGGGAGCCGACCGTCGGAAGGATCGGATCTTCGGCGCCAAAAGCTCGGCGATCGTGGTGGACATTTGACTAAACGACAGCGAGCCGGCGTAGGCGCGGCGCGCGGCGCGCGTCTTCAGATCAAGTTTGGCCTCGACGTAGGCCACCGCCTCCCGCAGGGTTCGGGCGGCGTCTGCGACCATGACGCCGCTCTGCTCTCCAAACACCCGGTTGTCGATCTCGACATAGCGGGCCGGCAACTTGAGGCGAGCGGGGGCGAGAAACACACCTGGACACGCACCGAGATCCCTGTGCCCGCCGACGTCCGAGAGGGCCAAGACCTTGCCCAAGGCCAACGCCTCTCGGGGTCCAATGGAATAGCCTTCGCCCCGTGAAAAGTTCGCGAAAACATCGAAGGATTCGATGAGCGCCGCCTTTTCGTCAGCCGCCAAATTACGGGTTGAGAGATCGACATTGTTCAAGCCCAAGGCGGCGATCTGACGTTTCAAATCATCCAGCGTGCTCGAAAAGCTCAGGTTCGAGTGCAGAACCAGTTCGACCTCCTCGCGCTGGCCGAAGCTCTCGGCAAAAGCCGAAATCAGCACGTCGGCGCCCTTGCGCGGATGGAAGGCTGCGACCGAACCGATACGGATCTTGTCGCGATAGGTGCGGAACGGCCGTCGTATCAACGGCTCCAAATCGAGCGGCGGGGGCACCACGGCCGACGGAATCTCCACCCCGTCGGCAATCATCAAGTCCCGAATATGCGGGCTGGTGCAAATCGCCGCATCAAAGTGAGTATTGAGCACCCGCACCCATTCGGGCGGCAACATGTCGGAATCGAAGACGACCGACGCCAGCCGCAATCCAGACTGCGGAACCAGCGTGTAGTTGCTGTCGTTGGTTCCGTTCCAAAGTACGTCGACAAAGATGGACGCCCTGACGTCCTGCCCCTTCCAAACCGGGATACGACGTCCGCTGGGCAGGACGATCTCGTCGCGGGCTCTCAGTTCCGGCTCAGTCGGCAGGATACAGACCGGAAAATTACGGGCCAGCGTTTCACAATAGGCGTAGGTGAGCGTGCCAATCCCCGTTTCGAACCAGCAACGGCCAACGACGCAAATTTCGGCGTTCAAATTACTCTGCTGGACCATGCTGGACCTAGTTTGAATCAGACAACAACCGCACCGCTAGATGCGTGACGATCCTTCATAGTGAGAGGCCTTCCGCGCCTATCAGCGATGGGCCGCGCGGAGACGATCCAACTCGGCTTCCGCCTTGGCGGCGCGCTCCTCGGCGCGGCTGATCCAGCTTTCCAGCGATCGCACATATGACGCGTTCACCATTGCGGCCTGTTCCAGCTCAGCAAGCCTGGCCTGTATCGCGCTCATCGGTTCGCCGTGGCGGGGTTGGGCATCCAGATGCGCCACCTGACCGATGAGGCCTTGACGCTCGGCCGCCAACCAGGCGCTCTGCCTCTCGCTCTCGAACAACGCCTGTTGATAGGCCTCCCGTTCGAGACCGACGCATTCCAGCTCGGCCTCCGCGCGCTCCGCGCGTTCCAAGGCCGCCCTAAGCGCGGCAGTGAGGTCGACATCGTCCGTACGGACGTCCGCGCCCGAGACCTTGGAGCGACGACTTTCCGCAGAAGCACGCTTTGACGTCGTTCCGGCTGGGTTGGCGCCTTGAGCGAAATTGGCGATTCGATCCATCAGGGCCTCGTACCCAAGTCAATCCAGGGTTGCTAGTCGCGATGTGTCGCGACTAGCAACCCTGTCGTGCGTGCAACATTTTAGACGCGCTCGGCAAGACAATAAATCCGCGCGCCCTCGTTCCGTGAGCAGGCTTTAGAGAAGAGACCGGATCATCTCGCGCGCCGCCTCGCCCAGATCCGGACGCTTCAGGGCCAGGGCGACATTGGCCCGCAGCAGGCCGATCTTGTCGCCGCAGTCATAGGTCTCGCCCTCATATTCCAGGGCGTGGAAGTCCTGGGTCTTCAACAGGCTCAGCATCGAATCGGTCAGCTGGATCTCGCCGCCGGCGCCCTTGCCCTGCTTCTCCAGCAGATCGAAAATCTCCGGCTGCAGGATGTAACGGCCCGAGATGAACAGATTCGAAGGCTCGGTCCCTTTCGGCGGCTTCTCGACCATGCCGGTCATGCGGTTCAGGCGGCCTTCCTGGCCGTCGAGCGCGACAATGCCGTACTGGTGGGCCATGCCCTCGGGGGCCGGCTCGACCACGACGATGTTGCCGCCCTTCTGGTCATAGGCCTCGATGGCCTGGGCCAGGGCCGGCTTGGACGCCGACATCACCATGTCGGGCAGCATCACCGCGAAGGGCTCGTCGCCGACGATGTCGCGGGCGCACCACACCGCGTGGCCCAGGCCCAGCGGGGCCATCTGGCGCACGAAGCTCATCTCGCCGGGCTTGGGCAGCTCGCCCAGCAGTTCCTCCAGCAGGGCGGTCTTGCCCTTGGCCGCCAGCGCCGCCTCCAGCTCGACCTGGTGGTCGAAATAGTCCTCGATCGCCCCCTTGTTGCGGCCGGTGACGAAGACGAAGTGCTCGATGCCCGCGGCGCGGCCTTCCTCGACGATGTAGGACAGGATCGGCCGGTCCACGACGTTGAGCAGCTCCTTCGGCGTCGTCTTGGTGCCGGGCAGGACCCGGGTGCCGAATCCGGCGACGGGGAGGACGGCTTTGCGGACGGGTTTCATGAAGGCCTCGTAAGCGGTCATTGTCTGGGGACGGTTTCTAGGGCGGGCCGCCAGGCCGCGCCACCCTTGTTCGATGACGGCCGGCGGCAAACCGCGCTCTGCCGCGAATCGACGCGGAACGGCGCCGCTACGCCCGTGGATTCCGCGACGGCGCGAAATGGTCTAGCACGGAGGTTCAATCGTTCCGGAGCTTCGCCGTCATGGTCCGCGCCCCTCGTTTCCTTCTCGCCGCCGCGACCGCTCTCGGCGTCGCCCTGGCCCTGTCGGCCTGCGCGCCCAGCAAGAAGCAGCAGGAAAACCTGGCCGCCACCCAGGCCTTCCTGGCCCAGAACGCAAAGCAGCCGGGCGTGGTCACCCTGGCCGACGGCCTGCAGTACAAGGTCGTGCGTTCGGGCCCCGCCAGCGGCGCCAAGCCGAACCCGACCGATGAGGTCAAGGTCAATTACGAGGGCAAGCTGGTCGACGGCACGGTGTTCGACAGCTCCTACGAGCGCGGCTCCCCCGCCTCGTTTCCGCTGCAGGGCCTGGTTCCGGCCTGGAAGGAGGCGCTGGTGATGATGCGCCCCGGCGACGAATGGACCCTCTATGTGCCGCCGGCCCTGGGCTACGGCGCCGAGGACAAGGGCCCGATCCCCGGCAACAGCGTGATGATCTTCCGCATCGAGCTGATCGACGTGCTGCCGTCGAAGATTCAGGCGCCGAAGCAACGCCCGCCCGCCTAGACCTTCGGCACGGCCATGCCCCTGACCACCGCCGGCCGCTCGCCCACCGTCTTCAGCCAGCCGCGCACCGCCGGCAGGGGCGGACGGTCCGGCTGGATCTTCTCCAGCGTCTCCAGCGCCGCTGCGGTCCAGGCATAGCTGGCGATGTCGGCGATCGAATAGGCCTCGCCGGCCAGGTAGGGAACCTTCTCCAGCCGCCCCTCCATCACCCCCAGCAGGCGGCGGACCTCGTCGCCGAACCGATCGACCGCCAGCTCGACGGTCTCGGGCGCGCGCAGGGCGAAATAGTTCAGCTGACCGGCCATCGGTCCCAGCCCGCCCACCTGCCAGAAGGTCCACTCCAGCGCCGCCACCCTGGCCGGGCCGGAGGGCGCCAGCAGCCGGCCGGTCTTCTCGGCCAGATAGACCAGGATCGCGCCGCTCTCGAACACCGGCTGCGGACCGCCGGGCGCATCCTGGTCGACGATGGCCGGGATCTTGTTGTTGGGCGAGATCGCCAGGAAGTCGGGCGCGAACTGCTGGTTCTGGCCGATGTCGACCGGGTGGACGCGATAGGCCAGACCCAGCTCCTCGAGCATGATCGGGATCTTGCGGCCATTGGGCGTGGTCCAGGTGTAGAGGTCGATCATCGCGCGTCTCCGTCTGCCGAACGCGCAGGGAACAACGCGCGATGGCCGTTCGCGTCGCCGACGGTAGGCGCGGGCGCGGCCCCGCGCTAGGGTCGGGCCATGGTCTCCTCCTCCGAAACCCTTTCCGCGCGCGCGGTCGACATCCTCGCCACGCTGGTGGCCTTCGACACCACCTCGCGGCTGTCCAACCTGGCCCTGATCGCATGGGTCGAAGCCTATCTGGCCGAGCTGGGCGTCGCCTCGAGGCGGGTGCCCAACGCCGACGGGACCAAGAGCAACCTCCTGGCCAGCATCGGTCCGGCCGTCCCGGGCGGGGTGGTGCTGTCGGGCCACACCGACGTGGTGCCGGTCGACGGCCAGCCCTGGACCAGCGATCCCTTCGTCCTGACGCCGCGCGACGGCCGCCTGTACGGCCGCGGAACCTGCGACATGAAGGGCTTCCTGGCCCTGGTCCTGGCCGCCGCGCCCGATCTGGCCGCCGCACGCCTAGATCGCCCCGTCCACCTGGCCTTTTCCTATGACGAGGAGATCGGCTGCCTCGGCGCGCCGGACATGATCGCGGTGATCGCCAGCGAACTGCCCCGTCCCGCCCTGGTAGTGGTCGGCGAGCCCACCGACATGGTCGCGGTGCGCGGCCACAAGGGCATCGCCAGCTTCCGCGTCACCGTCACCGGCCGCGAGGCCCATTCCAGCCTGACCCACCTGGGCGTCTCGGCCAACATGGTCGCCGTCAAGCTGATGCATCATCTCGTCGCGCTGTCCGAGCGGCTGGAGCGCGAGGCCGATCCGGAGTCGCCGTTCATCCCCAAGGGCGCGACCTTGACCATCGGCCAGGTCAATGGCGGCACGGCGGTCAACATCCTGGCCCGCCAATGCGCGTTCGTCTTCGACCTGCGCACCCCGGCCGGCCTGGAGCCCAAGGCGATCCTGGCCGAGTTCTTCGCCCTGGCCGACCGACTCGACGCCGAGATCAAGGCCCGGGTCCCAGAGGGCGGGGTGGCGGTCGAGACCCGCTCCCTGACCCCGGCCTTCGCCCCCGAGATCGACGGCGCGGCCGAGGCCTTCGCCCGCCGCATCGCCGGCGACAACGGCCCGCCCCGAGTCGTGCCTTACGCCGCCGAGGCCGGCCAGTTCCAGGGCGCGGGCTTCTCGACGGTGATCTGCGGCCCCGGCTCGATCGACCAGGCCCACCAGCCCGACGAATATGTCGA
>Ga0136846_1231226_pt1 | contig 25250 bp, 19 predicted proteins | sample HopSoiMetagenom2_FD_96841 | JGI IMG/M metagenome (GOLD analysis project Ga0136846, IMG submission 96841) | Grasslands soil microbial communities from Hopland, California, USA - 2 Assembly 2016 (version 4) | ecosystem: Environmental > Terrestrial > Soil > Grasslands | place: USA: Hopland... | reverse complement strand
GGGCATCCCGAGGTTTTTTTTGTGGTAGCCAGTCGCCAGTCGCCAGCCGCCCGGTTTCGGCTATCTTACGCCGCCGTCCCAAAAGGAGCCATCATCGCCCGCGATCTGATAGCACTCACGCCGCCGATCGAGCGCGCGCTGCTCGTCGGTGCGCCGCGGAAGGGAACGGCGGCGCGCCATAACCTCGACGAGCATCTCGAGGAGCTCGAGGAGCTCGTGGATACAGCGGGTGCCGTCGTCGTCGGCAGCATCACACAGCAGATCGATAGGCCCAACCCCGCGACGTATCTCGGCAAGGGAAAGATCGAGGAGCTTGGGACGCTCATCGACGAGAAGAACGCGACGCTCATCATCTTCGACGATGAGCTGACGCCCGCCCAGGGCAAGAACGTCGAGGACGCTACCGGCAAGCGCGTGATGGACCGCGCCGAGTTGATCCTCGATATCTTCGCGACGCGCGCGAGGACCAGCGAAGCGAAGCTTCAGGTCGAGCTCGCCCAGCTCGAGTATATGCTGCCGCGCCTCACGCGAATGTGGACGCACCTCGAGAAGACGCGCGGCGGTATCGGGATGCGGGGCCCCGGTGAGACCCAGCTCGAGACGGATCGGCGCCTCGTCAATTATCGCATCCGCCAGCTGAAGGAGAAGCTCGCCGACGTGACGCGTGGGCGAGAGGTTCAGCGTCAGGGGCGGCGCGGCGTCTTCCGAGCTTCACTTGTTGGTTACACGAACGCTGGCAAGTCCTCTATTCTTCGTGGTTTGTCTGGCGCGCGTGATGTTTTCGTTGAAGACCGATTGTTCGCCACGCTCGACCCGCTCACGCGCGAGGTCGACCTCGGCGAAAACAATCGCGTGCTGCTCACCGACACCGTCGGATTCATCCGCAAGCTGCCGCACCACCTGGTGGCGTCGTTCCGCGCGACGCTCGAGGAGGTGACCGATGCCGACCTCCTCCTCCACGTGATCGACGCGAGCCACCCGGGTTGGGAGGAACAGCGACGCGTCGTGAACTCGGTGCTCGACGAACTCGGCGTTCACGACAAGCCGGTGCTCCATGTCTTCAACAAGATCGACCGCATCCCCGCCGAGACGCTCCTGCCACTCGAGGAGCGCATAACGAATCTCCTGCCGAATTCGGTGTTCGTGTCGGCGGAAACGGAGAGTGGCCTCGAGCCGCTGCGCCGAGCGCTGCTCGCGAAAACGCGGGCGCTGCGGCCAGTCTCCGAGATTCGACTCGGCGCGAGCGAAGGGCGCCTGCTGGCCGAGATTCACCGGTTGGGTGAGGTGATGGAGCAGCGAACCGACGGCGCGGAGCTCGTCCTCCGCGCGCGGATCGACGAGGCGCTTGCCGGACGCCTCCGCCGCGCCGGCGCGCTTGTCGAGGGAGCGCCGACAGCCCACTGATCGCGCCGCAGAAAACACGGCGCCGATTTCAGCGTGCTCGGCACCAGTCTTGCGCCTTTGCGAATTGAAGCAAGCGGCTGAGGTTGGTGCCGGGCTCTGGGTCGATCACGTGACGACTCAGGCACCGTACTGCGCACTCTATGAGGGCGCGCGTATCGCGGCGCGTCGGGAGCACCGGGACTTTTGTTGTCGCAGAAGCCTGAGATTCCGTTGTACCTCATCGGACTCGTCATCGCCGTTTGCTCCTCGACGGCGCTGACGTTCGTGGTGCGCGCATTTGCGCGCCGCGCCGGTCTCGTCGACCCGTGTGGCGAGCGAAAAGTCCACGTCAATCCGGTGCCGCGTATCGGCGGCGTCGCGATCGTTCTCTCCGTCGCTGTCTCGATGACGGCCATCATCGGTTTGTTCGGGCAGCACATGCTCGCGACGAACGCGCGCGGACTGGCCACTGTCATCGGCGGCGCATTGGCAGTGCATCTCGTCGGCCTCGTCGACGATGTGCGCCCCATGCACGCCCGATGGAAGTTCCTCGCTCAGGTCGTGATCGCGTGCGGGGTCTACATCGCCGGCTTGCGTGTCACGACGCTCTCGCTGCCCTTCGTCGGCATCGTCGATCTCGGGCGCGCCATCGGGATGCTCTTCACGGTCGCGTGGTTCGTCGGGATCACGAACGCCTTCAACCTGATCGATGGCCTCGATGGCCTGGCGGCAGGTGCGGCGCTCTTTGCCCTGACCACGATGTTCGTCGTGGCGAGCCTGAATGGGCTCGTCGGCGCCGCGACGGTGACGATCATCCTCGCGGGCGCGACGGTCGGCTTCCTCTGCTTCAACTTCCACCCCGCCTCCATCTTCCTCGGAGACTCGGGAAGTCTGTTCCTCGGCTTCATGCTCGCGGGCATCGGGCTGCTGGGCTCTCAGAAGTCGCCGACCGTGATCGCGGTCGCGATTCCGATCGTCTCGTTAGGCCTGCCCGTGCTCGACACGACGCTCGCGGTGGCCCGGCGATTCCTGCGCGGGCAGCCGATCTTCAGGGCCGATCGCGCGCACATCCACCATCGGCTGCTGTCGCTAGGGCATTCTCCCCGGCGCGTCGCGCTCCTGCTCTATTGTGCGTGCGCGCTGCTCGGACTGAGCGGTATGCTGCTGGTCAACGACTCTGCGTATGTCGCGGTCGTGTTGCTGGTCATCGGCCTTGGCGTCGGACTCGCGGTCCAGCGTCTCCGCTACTACGAGTTCGAGGAGCTCGCGCGTCTCGTCAAGCGCGGCGTCCGACAGCGCAAGGTGATTGGCCGCAACGTACGGATCCGCGAGGCCAGTATGCGCGTGTCGGATCTCACGGATCTCGATCACGTGTTCGACGCGCTCGAAGCGATGTTCGCACAGGACGAGTTCGAGTGCGCGGAAGTCCGACTCCGTCGGTCATTCGTAGGCGCTGGAGCCGGAACGAACGTGGATGGCTACCGGAGACTCGACGACGATTTGCCGGTCTGGGCGTGGCATCGATCGAACGTTACGCTCGCCGCGTGCTGGGAAATTCGTCTGCCGTTCCTTGCGCCGTCCGGCGAGCGTATCGGGTCCCTCGTGTTATGGCAGGACGGCCGTGCCGACGATGTGAGTCTCACCGATATGCACGCGATCGCTCACGACCTTCGCGGTGTCGTCGAGCAGAAGCTGTTGGCGCTCTGGGAACCGTCGCATGAGCATCCCGACGCCGCCGTCGCGATGGCGGCGGCCGGAGAAAAAAGACGCGGGACCGAACACCAGGTGCTATTGCCGCGGGCGTCCGAGCGCGGCACGTTGGCGATCGAGAAGGATCTTGGCGCCGGAGGGAAGGGCGACGCTGGCGTCAACCGATCCCCGCGCACATCGTCCGGCGGCTTGCGCCATCGATCCGCACCACTGTCCTGAACTCGACTCGTGTGCCCCGGGACGCATGACCCACACCACGCGGGACTGCGTCGCGAAGACGTCGTCCGCGGCCTGGTGTCGGTGATCGTGCCGGCGTTCAACGCCGAACGATGGATCGCGGAGACGCTGACTAGTATCCGCGCGCAGACCCACGACGCCGTCGAGACGATCGTCGTCGACGACGGGTCTCGCGACGCCACGGCATCCATCGCGGCCGCGTCGGGCGCAATGGTCGTGCGAACGCAGGGCGCGGGACCAGGCGGCGCTCGCAATGCCGGACTGGCGCGGGCAAGAGGCGAGTTCATCCAGTTTCTCGACGCGGATGACCTGCTGGCGACCGGCAAGATCGCGCGGCAGGTTGCGGTTCTCCGGGCCTCGGGCGCCGACGTCGCGTGGGAGCCGTTTCACGACCTCGTTCCGGCGACCTCGCCGCCTAACGCGGTATTCACCGTCGGCCGAAAGATCACGCCCGAGCTGGGCGCCGATCTCGCGGCATCGCTGCTATCGGCGCACGGGTTCGTGCAGCTGGGCGCGATGCTGGTGCGTCGGTCCCCGCGAACGGACGCGGTCTGGTTCGAGCCGGGTCGTGAGGTGGTAGAGGACATCCGGTATAGCGTGTCGCTCGCCATGGCCGGTGCGCGGTTCGTTTCGAGCGAATCCGAGGAGCTCGGCTTGCTGTACCGCCAGCATGCGGGGGTGCGCTATTCCACGCGACCGATGGCGTCATTCGCGCGCGGCTGCGCCGAGAATGCAGTGTGGGCGCAGGAATACTGGGAGCAGCACGGCGGCCTAACGCCGCCTCGACGTGCCGCGCTCAGCGAAGCCTACGCGTTCGCCGCTCGACAGCTCGCATCGATCGACCGCGAGTCGTTCGAGCTGGCCGCCTCGCGCGGCCTGAAGTTCGGTCCGGATTTCACCCGACATCTCCCGGCGAAGCTTCGCTGGCTCTCTCGCCTCGTGGGCTACACGAGGGCGGAATCGATCGCGTCCAAATGGCGCCGGGTTCGGCGGCGAACGAGACGACCGAAAACCTCCGCGGAGACCCCGTGAGAGTCGTGCATGTCCCGTTCGGCTACTTTCCGGACACCGTGGGCGGCACCGAGGTATATGTCGCGCAGCTCGCGCACGATCTTCGCGCCCACGGTGTGGAAAGCATTATTGCCGCACCAGCCGACGCATCCGTGTCGCAGCGCTACGAGTATGACGGCATACCGGTTTTTCGCTTCGCCATGACTGACGCCTCGAGCGTCGCGGATCTCTACGGCGAAGGCGACGAAGCAGCGGCTCGATCACTTGCCGACATCCTCGATGACGTGACCGCCGACGTGCTGCACCTGCACGCGTTCACGCGTGCCGCATCCGTTCGCGCCGTGCGGGCGGCGAAACAGGCAGGTCTTGCCGTGGTGTTCACGTACCACACACCCACGGCAAGCTGCGTCCGCGGTACGCTCCTCCGCGACGGGCGTGAGCCATGTGACGGCGCATTGATCGCGGAGCGCTGCGCCGCCTGCCTGCTGGAGAGTCGTGGCGTGCCGGCGCTGGTACGCGAAGCCGTCGCGCGCGGCCCGTCCACGTTAGGCTCATCGCTCGCGTCCGTTGGGGCACGCGGCGCCTGGGTGACTGCGTTAAGGGCCCGAGAGCTGACCACGGCGCGTCACGACGCGTTTCGTACCCTGTTAGCCGAATCTGACGCCGTGGTGGCCGTGTGCGAATGGGTCCGGTCGCTGCTCCTTCGAGCCGGGGCGCCCCCGGCCCGCCTGATCCGGTCGAGGCAGGGTACGCCATCCCGGCCGCGGCATGAGCGGAACTCAGCTCAGACGCGCGTGCGGCCGATCGACGGCGACCTTCGTCTCGTCTACGCAGGCCGGTTGCACCGCACCAAAGGTGTAGACGTCGTCATCCGGGCTCTCGCGGCGGACAGGGACCTCCGCGCGACGCTTGACGTGTACGGTGTGGCGCAGGACGCTGATGGCGCTCGGTATCGAGACGAGGTCGTCGCGTTAGCGGCTTCGGACACCCGCATTCGATTTCACGAGCAGCTCGCCGCGGACACCGTCGTCGATACCCTTGCATCATACGACGCGACCGTGGTCCCGTCGCAGTGGCTCGAGACCGGGCCCCTTGTCGTGCTGGAATCATTTGCGGCTGGCAGCCCGGTGATCGGGTCCAACCTCGGTGGCGTGGCCGAGCTGGTCTCGCACGACCGGGATGGATGGCTCGTGCCTCACGCGGATGCGTTGGCGTGGGCCAACGCGCTGCGTCGCCTTTCGACTGAGCCGCATCTGCTCGATCGACTGCGCGCGGGCGTGCGACTTCCGCGATCGACGGAGGATGTCGCGCGTGATATGCTCGGCGTGTATCGGGCGATCGTATCGCGGCGACCAACCAGATCCGCGCCAACCGTCGGAGCCGTGTGATGCGCGTGCTCTACGTGCAGTACACGAATCCTGGCGCGTACCCACCGCTCGTGCGCGGCGCCACCCTGCTTGCTGAGAGCGGGGCCGAGGTACGCATGCTCGGGACGCGCGTGCGTGATACCGATCCGCTCGAGGTCCGACCGTCGACGGGCATCGATGTTCGCCTCATGAACGAGGCGCCCGAAGGGTGGCGCCTCAAGGCCCATTACGCCCGCTACGGCGCGTGGGTCGCTCGTGAAGCCGCCGCGTGGAAACCGGACTGGATCTACGCGTCGGACCTCCTCTCAACGCCCGTCGCGCTCGCTGCAGCCGCGCTCACCAGAGCGCGCGTGGTCTATCACGAGCACGATGCCCCGGCTGCGGCGCGGCCGAACTGGGTCATCCAGCGATGCCTCGACGCCCGAGCGCGGCTGCTCCGCAGCGCCACCATCGTCGTCACACCTAACGCTGACCGATCGGCCCGCCTGTCAGAGATGGCCGGCGGTCGTCAGGTGTTGACTGTCTGGAACTGCCCGCGGCGGCCCACGAGCAAACCGCGCTCGACGCGAGCGCTCGATGCGCTGCGCGTTGTGTTCTGCGGCTCCATCAACTCCGAGCGGTTGCCACTCACCGTCGTCGAGGCGCTCGCAGGGACCGATACTCCGGTAATGCTCGACGTGGCCGGGTACGAGACCGTCGGGTCGCGCGGGTATGTTGCCGCGCTGAGCGCCCACGCCCGTCGCTTTGACGTCGAACAACGTGTCCGCTTCCTCGGGACGGTTCCTGAGGACGAGTGGAACGTAGTTTTCGAGCAGTGCGACATCGGCCTGGCGCTCATGCCGTTGGCGTCATCCGACGAGAACATGCGTCACATGGCGGGAGCCTCGAACAAGCCGTTCGAGTACCTGTCATGTGGCGTCGCGCCGCTTGTGAGTGATTTGCCGGACTGGAGGCAAACGTTCATCGAGCCAGGATATGCGCTGGTGTGCAATCCGTCGCAGGTGGAATCGATAGTCGCCGCGTTGAACTGGGCAGCGGAGCATCGTGACGCGGTTCGCGAGTCCGCGATGCGTGGCTGGGAACGACTGGGCCTCGACTGGAACTACGAGACACAGTTCGCCCCGGTACTCGACGCAATGTGGGGAAGGTCGCGCGAACGCTCGGGCTGGCCGAATGCCTCCGCCACGGAGACGCAATGCGTGTCCTGATTGTCGGCGAAGACGCCCCGGGAGGCCTCATGGGCTCGTACGAGCGCGGCTTTGCGGAGCTGGGCATCGAGACGCAGACGTTCTGCCTCGCGCGTGCGTATGAATCCTCCGTCCCGGCGATCCGCTCTCGCGCGCTTCGACGAGTGGCCGAGGCGGTGGTGCTCGGCGCGTTCAATGAGAACGTCGCGCGAGATCTGACCGGGGTCGAGTTCGACCTCGTCCTTGTGATCAAGGGCCACCGCCTTAGCTCCAACACGGTCCGCCGCATCAGGGAATCGACTGGTGCACCGGTCGTCAACCTCTACCCGGACGACCCGTTCTCGAGAGAACGATCGAATCGGCTTGCGTACGGGCCTAACGTGCTCGCGGCATACGACGCGTGCTTTACGTTTGCCCGCCACCTGATCCCCGAGTACGAGCGCGCCGGTGTAGGACAGGTCGAGTACCTGCCGTTCGCTCGTGATCCCGCGCTCCATGCGCCGGTCGCCTCTCGAGACAAGCCGGCGTTCGACGTCGTGTTCGTCGGCAACCTGGATCCGGACCGCGTCAGGTTTCTCGATGCGTTGGCGCAGGACTACCGCGTCGGTGTCTTCGGCGAGCGCACGGCGACGGTGGTTCCGAAGGGAAGCGCGCTAGCGCGCGCCACATTCGCACCCGCCGCGTACGGTGACGATCTCGCACGTGCGCTCGCGTGCGGCGCGATCTCGCTCAACGTGATGCGACCGCAGAACTCGAGGAGCCACAACATGCGCTCGTTCGAGTCGCTCGCCTGCGGAGCGTTCACCCTCAGCCAGCGCACACCGGAGCTGAGCCAGCTCTTCGTCGAAGGCGAGCACGTCGTGTGCTTCTCGAACGTCGACGAGCTGCGTGCTGCGGTCGCGCGATGGTTGCCCGATGCCCGCGCGCGCAGCGCGATCGCGGCGGCGGGCTACGCACGCGTCCGCGACGACACGTACGCGCGTCGGGCCAGCACGATGCTGCAGATCGCAGGACTTGTATCGGGGGCCGCGCGATGACGAGCGTCGCGACTCCGGACACCACGCGCGCCACCCGGCGCAGCGGTGACGCCAAGCGTCTCGCGATCTTCACCTCACACCCGATTCAGTACCAGGCGCCGCTGTTTCGTGCGCTGGCCGCGTCCGAAGCCATCGACCCAACCGTCTATTTCGGCTCGCGACACGGCGTGGACGTCGCGATGGACTCCGGGTTCGGCCAGGCGTTTCGTTGGGATGTCCCACTCCTCGACGGCTACGAGCACGCGTTCCTGCCTAACACGGCGAGCACTCCGGACGTATCGCGCTTCACGGGCGTTCGGGTATCCGACGCCGACGGCGTTCTCGCTCGCGGTAACTACGACGCGCTATTGCTGCTCGGTTGGCAGACCTTCGCGCACGTGCAAATGCTGAGAGCGGCCTGGCGGATCGGCCTGCCCGTGATCCTCCGCGGTGAATCGACGCTGCAGCGCGCGCCCGCAGGTGGGCTGCGTGCATCGGCGCGCCGCACTCTATGGCTCCCACTCCGACAGCGGTTGTATCGCTCCGCGTTCGCGCGCGTCGATGCCTTTCTCGTGATCGGGTCGCGCAATCGGGACTACTACCGTTCATTCGGTGTGCCTGACGAGAAGATGTTCTGGGCGCCGTACGCGGTGGACAACGACTGGTTCACACTGCCGCAGAATGACCGCACTGCCGCGCGCGAGCGGATCCGGTCTCGACTCGGCGTCGGCCCGGCCACGCTTTTGGTCGCAAGCTCGGCGAAACTGATCGAGCGAAAGCGGCCGCTCGACCTCGTCGATGCCGTGGCGTCGCTCCGAGATCGCGGGGTCGATGCCCATGCGCTGTTCATCGGCGATGGCGAAGAGCGCCCTGCCATCGAGCGACGCGCGACCGCACGCGGCATTCGGAGCGCGGTGACGATCGCAGGCTTCGTCAACCAACGGGAGTTACCCTCCTGGTACGCCGCCGCCGATACGCTCGTGCTGCCGTCAGATTCTCGTGAGACGTGGGGGCTCGTGGTGAACGAGGCGATGGCGGCCGGGCTCCCCGTTGTCGTGAGCGATGCGGCCGGCTGCTCACCCGACCTGGTACGTGAGGGCGAGAACGGATTCACGTACGCTTGCGGCGACGTTGCGGAGCTCGCGGATCGTCTCGCTTCCATCGTGGCGCTTAGACCGGAGGGACGTAGTCAGTTGGGAAATCGCTCCCGCGACATCGTGAGGCAATTCGGTATCGATGTGGCTGTTCGAGCGACCGAAGCTTCGGTTCGTTCCGTCTGCACGTCGAGGGCAACGTCGTGAACGCTGCCGCGACCTCCGCCGTTCGCTCACGCGCCGCGTCCGTCACCGGGCTCCGGCTGGTCATCGTGGCGATCGCGCTGGTACCGATCGTGGCGCTTGGGGTGCCGTCCGAGATTCCTCTCGAGCCGCGCGTCTTCGCGTCGATCCTATGGGTGCTGTGTCTCGTGCCTGCGTGGCACTATTTCCAGCTGCCCGAGCGACGCCGGCCGCCGATTCCGTTTCTGCCGCTCATTGGCGCGGTGTATCTGTTCTACTATCCACTCCATGTCGTGCTCGGGCAGAGCAGCGTCAACTACCTGTTTCATCTCGATCCCGCGTTCGACTACGATCGGCCTGTTCAATACGCGCTCGCTGGATGGGTTGCGTTGCTGATCGGCTACTACGGGGGAGCCGGCGCCCGACTGAACAGTCCCTTTCGGCATGTACGCCCGACGGACCTCGGCACACTGCGAACGTGGGGCAAGCTGCTTCTCTGGGGCGGGCTGTTCTTCGACGCAATACGGCAGGTGGTGCCGATTCCGCTGGTGCTCAGAGGCCTGCTGTATTTCACGTCGATGACGTCGCTTCTGGGGATCGCGCTGCTGACGATCCTCGCGGTGCAGAAGCGTCTCACCAAACGCGAGCGCTCGACGCTGTACACCGGGATCGTGCTGATGGCGCTCTTGCGGGCCGGCTCAGGCCTCGTCTCGAACGTCGTCATCCTTGCGATCACCATTTTTCTCGCCGTGTGGGCTGGCGGCGGACGCCTGGGGTTGCGCTGGATTCTCATTGCGGCGCTCAGCATCGCGGCGATGATCGCGATGCGGAGCGTCGCGATGGAGTACCGGGTACGCTCATGGTTTGCCCAGACGCGGCTGTCGCTCACGGGCCGCGCGCTGCTCATGGGGCAGCTACTCGTATCGAAGGTCGAAGCACAGGGCGCGCCCGCGACGGTGGCGGACGGCTGGACCATTGTTGCGGGTCGGTCCGCGAACCTCGACCTGTTGGCCGACGTTGTCCGCCAGACGGGATCGACCGTTCCGTTCTGGGGCGGCGAGACGTATCTCTCACTCGTGGGGTTTGCCGTACCCCGGTTCATCTGGCCGAGCAAGCCGACGAAAACGCTGGGGCAGGACTTCGGTCACCGGTACGGCTACCTCGACTCCTGGGACACATGGACGTCCATCAATCTTCCGTTCCTCGTCGAGTTCTACGCGAACTTCGGTGAGATCGGTGTGTTGGTCGGGATGACGATCGTTGGGTTGGCGTACCGGCTGTTGGACAACGATATCAATCGTGCGGGCCAGCCGCTGCAGGTCACGATCTGCAATCTCGTCCTGCTGGTGCCGCTGTTGAACATCGAGTCGGACTTCTCGCTCGTATTCGGTGGACTCTTCATGAACGGTGTGGCGCTCTGGGGCCTGTTGGTCGCCCTGTCGCAGCTGCCCACGCGGCGTGCGCGCCGTTCGTGGCTCGCGGCCGATCCATCCACGTTAGGCGCCATGGCGAGATGGCCATGATCAAGAACGGCCTCCTCATGCCGCTCGCCGCGCCAAGTGACGCGGGAGAAGCGCGCATCGCGCCACGCGGCCTCCTCGCAACCGCAACGCTCTCGCGGTCCGGCGACGGCATTGCGTACGAAGCGCGCCTCCTCCATCGGGCGATGTCCGACCTCGCTGGCAACGACGCGCGGGTCATCGAGCTGGGTGTCGGTGGAGCGCAGCCGGTGGCACTGCGAGCCCGGGTGCGGTTCTTCACGACGCTGCTGCGCCTACAGAGCCTCCATCGCGCGAACTGGGTCGTGTTCACGCACGTGGGAATTGCCAGGGCGCAGCTCAGGGTGCCGCGTTCGTTCCGTCGCCCGTATGCCGTCTTCATCAACGGCATTGAGGCGTGGAGCGCGACGCTGGATCCGGCGCGTCGTGCAGCGCTTCACAACGCACGAGTGCGGATCGCCATCTCGCCACACACGGCGCGCCGCGTCGCCATCGCGCATCCGGATCTGCCGCCGATCGATACGTGTCTTTTGTCGCTGTTGCCTGACGATGAGACGCCGGACCGCGTGCCGGCTGACGTGCGCGTCGACTACGGGCCGCACGCGATCGTGATAGTTGGACGCATGGCGAGCACCGAGCGCTACAAAGGCCACGACCAACTCCTCCTCGCGTGGCCGCGCGTGGTCGCGGAGGTCCCCGATGCGACGCTCGTGATGGTTGGTCGGGGGGATGACGTCGACCGTCTGCGCACGAAAGCAGCCGCGCTCAGCCTCGGACGAAGCGTGCACTTCCCGGGCTTTCTGTCCGACGCGGCGGTGCGTGGAGTCATGCGGCATGCGGCGGCCTTCGCGATGCCGAGTCGCGGCGAGGGCTTCGGCCTCGTGTACCTGCAGGCCATGCGCCTGGGGCTTCCGTGTCTCGGGTCGCGTGACGACGCGGCCGGTGATGTTATTGTGGACGGCGAAACAGGACTGCTCGTGCCGCAGCAGGAGCCCGACGCCATTGCCGGCGCCATCGCACGACTGCTTACCGACGAGCCGATGCGGAAGCGAATGGGCGAGGCAGGGCAGCGGCGCTTCGAGAACACGTTCAGCTACCCGCGGTTTCGCGCGCGTCTCGGCGGGATTCTGGCGCGCGCGTTTCCGGCGCCGACGCGGGAGCGATAGAACGTGTGCGGCATCGCGTCGGCCATCGGCGTTCGTGACCCCGATCGCGTAGTCGCGAGCATGTCGCGGGCGCTCGCGCACCGCGGCCCGGACGATGACGGGATGCGGCGTCTTTCGGGACGCGATGGCGTCCCGTTAGGCGCCATGGCACACCGGCGCTTGTCGATCCTGGATCTGACGCCGGCCGGCCACCAACCCATGGTGTCGTCCAACGGACGCTACGTCATCGCGTTCAACGGCGAGATCTACAACTTCCGCGCGTTGCGCGCCGAGCTGGAGCGGTCCGGTGCGCGGTTCACGAGCGATGGCGATACTGCGGTCCTGCTCGAAGGCTGGCTGCGCTTCGGGCCGGCGTTCGTCCAGCGGCTCGACGGGATGTTTGCGTTCGCCTTGTGGGACGAGTGGAATCGCTCGCTGTACCTGGCCCGCGACCCGGTCGGTATCAAGCCGCTCTACTATGCGGTCGTAGGGCGAGGCATCCTGGTGGCGAGTGAAGTGCGAGGGATACTCGCGTCGCAGGTCGTTCCGGCGCAGATCGACTCACGCGCGCTGGCGGGATATCTGACGTTCGGATCGGTGCCAGAGCCCGAGACGATCATCTCCGACGTCCGAGCGCTGCCGGCCGGCTCGGTCAAGTGCTTCGACGCCACCAACGCGACGTTCAAGGAGGTCGCGCGCGTACCGCTCGTACAGCCTGGCGCGGAGCAGGATCTCGTATCGGATCGCGCGACCGCCGTGGAGTTGGTCCGCGCGTCCCTCGAGCGGTCGATCGACCGCCATCTCGTGAGCGATGTGCCGGTGGCGCTGTTCCTGTCGGGCGGCATTGATTCGTCCGTCATCGCCGCGCTCGCCGCTCGCCGGTCCGGCACGACGCTCGACGGGTTTACCGTGTCGTTCTCCGACTCGCGCTTTGATGAAAGCGCCGTCGCGCGCAAACTAGCCCGGCGGCACGGCATTCATCATCACCTCATCCCGTTAGGCGACGAAGACCTGCTCGCGGCGCTTCCGCGTGCCTTCGCTGCCATGGATCAACCCACGCTCGACGGGATCAACACCTACGTGGTGAGCGAGGCGGTGCGCGCCCACGGTACCAAGGTGGTGCTCTCGGGCCTCGGAGGCGACGAGCTTTTCGCCGGCTATCCGAGCTTTCGCCGCGCCCGGACGCTGGCGCGTTATGCGCGCATTCCGGTGCCGGCCCGTCGGATCGCAGCGCGCATCGTTGCCAGCATGGGTGGTGTGCGTGGCGCCAAGGTGGCGCTCGGTCTCCGCAGCGGCCTCCCCGGCGATGCCGCCTACCTCGCGTCGCGGACGTTGTTCGGGAGCCGGCAGGTCGGCGAGTTATGCGGGGCTCGGGCCCTGGCCACCGAGGGCGCGCCGCGCGACTTGAGTGTGCTGCGTCAGGTGTCGTGGCGCGAGCTCACCGGCTACATGCGCAACACGCTGCTTCGCGACTCGGACGTGTTCAGCATGGCGCATGCGCTGGAGCTGCGCGTCCCGTTCCTCGACCGCGACGTGATCAGCGCGGCGTTCCAGGCGGATGACGCCCTCAAGCTGTCGCGCGGTGTGACGAAGCCGCTGCTCGTCGATGCGACGGACGATCTGCTGCCGGCGGACGTGTGGGACCGGCCCAAGCAGGGGTTCGTGCTGCCGTTCGCGAGCTGGCTGCATGGCGCGCTGGCCGCCGAGGTCACCGCCACGTTAGGTGACGCCGACCGGGTCCGATCCCTCGGCCTCAACCCCAACGAGGTCCGTGCGGTCTGGTCCGCGTTCATTCGCGGGCGGGCGGGCGTGACGTGGTCGCGCCCGTGGGCCCTGTTCGCGCTCCTGCGCTGGGCGGCGGCGCACGGCATCGGGACCGTCGACGAGTCGGAGCCGGAGGTAACGGAGGCGGCCGCGCCGTGAGAGTCCTGCACGTAATCCCGTCGGCGGCGTCGGTGGACGGCGGCCCGAACGTCGCCGTGCGCGCGATTGCCCGTGGGTTGGTGCGACGCGGCGTCGATGTCACAGTGGCAACCACGAACGCCGCGGGGGCGCGCTCGCTCGACGTGCCGGTGGACACGCCGGTGATCGACGACGGCGTCGTGTTTCGCTACTTCGCGCGCTCCGTTCCGGGATCGTGGAAGTTTTCCTGGCCGATGACGCGCTGGCTGTGGGCCAACGCCGGTTCGTACGACGTCGTCCACGTCCATGCGCTCTTTTCCTACGCGACGATCCCGGGGTGTCGGGCGGCGGCGCGCGTGCCCGTGCCCTATGTCCTTCGGCCGTTAGGCACGCTGAGCGACTGGAGTCTCGGGCACCGACGGTGGAAGAAGCGCCCGTATTACGCGCTGCTCGAGCGCTCGCACCTCGCGATGGCGTCCGCCATCCACGTCACCTCCGACGCCGAAGCCGACGATGTCGCGCGGCTCGGCTACGGCGACCGCGCGCGCGTCATTCCGCTGGGCGTGGATGTTGGCGCGCGACCGGTGCGACGCGGGCGCGCGGCGACCGGCAGCGGGCCACTACGGCTGCTGTTCCTGTCTCGCTTGCACGAGAAGAAAAACGTCCCGGTGCTTCTGCGAGCGCTTGCGGCCGCGAGGAACGCGTCACGTCGGATCGAGCTCACGGTCGCAGGCGACGGTGAGCCGGGCTATCGCGAACAGCTTGCCGACTTGGCCGACCAGCTCGGGCTGCGCGATGTCGTCTCGTTCGCAGGTCACGTCGCGGGGACAGCCAAGGCGCGAGCGTTCGAGGAGGCCGACTGCTTCGTGCTACCGTCAGCGCACGAAAACTTCGGTCTCGCGGTCGCCGAAGCGATGGCAACGGGACTTCCTGCCATCGTTACGCGCGACGTAGCGCTCGCGCGTGACGTTCACGCTGCCGGCGCCGGCGTAGTCACCGAACCGACCGAAAACGCGTTGGCATCCGCGCTCGTGTGGGCGTCGGAACACCGCGCGACGCTGCTCGAGATGGGCGATCGCGCGTGGCAGCATGCGTCTCGCGAGCTGTCGTGGGATACGACGTGCAGGCGACTCGTGGCGCTGTACGAGGAGTTGGCCGCTGCCCATCGGCACCATGAGGGGCGTCGAGCATGAGCGCGCCAACCGTGGGAGCCCCTGAGCGCGCCGCGTCGGCCAGCGTGCGCGACGCCCGCAGCAACGCTCGCGTGGCGCCCGTCGCTGCCGTGGTGCTCACGTACAACGAGGAGCGGAATCTGCCGGACTGCCTGGCGTCGCTCGCCGGGTGGGTGCACGAGATCTTCGTTGTGGACTCGGGAAGCACGGACGCCACGATCGCGATTGCGCGAGAAGCGGGCGCGACCGTGCTGCAGCATCCGTTCGAGCATTACGGTGCGCAGCGGAACTGGGCAATCGACCACCTCCCGATCACCGCGCCGTGGACGCTGCACATCGATGCGGATGAGCGCATAACAGGCGAGCTGCGCGAAGCCATCACGGCCGTGCTCGCTCGAGACGGATCGTCACTCGCGAAGATCGACGGCTTCCTCGTGTCGCGCCGCACGATGTTCATGGGCCGTTGGATCCGACACGGGGGGCACTATCCCGCATGGCATCTCCGTCTCATGCGTACGGGCGCGGGGCGCTGCGAGGATCGCCTCTACGACCAGCATTTCTACGTGTCCGGCGCGGTCCAAAAGCTGCAAGGCGATCTCATCGACACGCTGACGCCCGACCTGGCCACGTTCACGGCTCGCCATCTGCGGTGGTCGCAGCTCGAGGCGGCGGAGCACGAAGCCCCGCCCGACGCGGTTGGACGAATTCGTGGGAAGCTCACGACCGACAACGCCATCGAACGGCGTCGCTGGTTGCGAGACTGGTACGCGCGGCTGCCGCTCTTCGTCAGGCCCGCCGCGTACTTCCTGTATCGCTATGTCGTTAGGCTCGGCTTCCTGGACGGGCGCGCCGGGCTCGTGTTCCACGTGCTGCAGGGCTTCTGGTTCCGGTTCCTGGTCGATGCGCTGATTCTCGAGCGCCGCGTCCGCCGGGGGGAGGGGAGGGCCGCCGCGGCGAAGGAGTGAAGGAATGGCGACGTACGTGCTGGGAATCAACGCGTACCACGGGGACGTCTCCGCCGCGCTCCTGCGTGATGGACAGCTCGTCGCCGCGGTGGAAGAGGAGCGGTTCCGCCGCATCAAGCATTGGGCAGGTTTCCCGACGCTCGCGATCCGGAGCGTGCTCGAGATGGCGGGGATTCGCGGGCAGGATGTGCGGCATGTCGCCGTGAGCCGGGACCCCAAGGCCAACCTGCTGCGCAAGGGACTGTTCACGATCAGGCATCGTCCCGACCCGCGCCTGGTGCTCGATCGCATGCGAAACGCGGGGAAGGTGCGGGACCTCCATGGTCCGCTCGCCACTGCGTTAGGCGTGCCGCGCGACGATCTACCAACCATCCACTACGTCGAGCACCACCCGGCGCACCTCGCGAGCGCGTTCTTCGTCTCGCCGTTCGCGTCGGCCGCGTGCTGCGCGATCGACGGGTTCGGCGATTTCGTGAGCACGTCGTTCGCAATCGGCTCGCGACACCAACTGGAAGTTCTCGACAAGGTGTACTTCCCGCACTCGCTCGGGCTCATGTACACCGCCGTCACCCAGTTCCTCGGCTTCCACGGCTACGGCGACGAGTTCAAGGTGATGGGCCTTGCACCGTACGGCCGGCCACGGCACGTGGACGCCGTGCGGCAGCTCGTCAGGCTCACCGATGGCGGAAAGTTCGAGCTGTCGCTCGACTACTTTCGCCACTGGTCTGACGGCGTCGAGATGGAGTGGGACGACGGCTACCCGACGCTCGGCCGCGTGTACAGCGACCGCCTAACGCAGCTGCTTGGGCCAGCTCGCGAGCCATCCGCGCCGCTGACCGCGCGTGAGGAGGACATCGCGCACTCGCTACAGGTCGTCTACGAGGACTGCGCGATGCACGTCCTCAACGGCCTGTGGGAGCAGACCCGCCAGGACGCGGTCTGCCTCGCCGGCGGCTGCGCCATGAACAGCGTCGCCAACGGCAAGGTGCGACAGCGCACGCCGTTCACGTCGGTGTACATCCAGCCGGCCGCCGGCGACAATGGCACTGCGCTCGGCGCGGCGTGCTACGTGTGGCACGAGACGCTCCGCCATGAGCGCGCGTTCGTCATGGAGCACGCGTACTGGGGCACATCGCACGACGTCGAGCGCGTGTTGGCGTCAGTTCCCGATCGCGACGACCACTGGGAGTACGACATCGAGAGGTGTCCAACGAGCGCAGACGCGGCGCGCGTTGCGGCGTCGCTCGTCGCGACGGGTCACGTCGTCGGCTGGTATCAGGGCCGCATGGAATGGGGTGCGCGCGCGCTTGGGAACCGCAGCATTCTCGCCGACCCGCGTCGCAGCGACGTTCGTGAGCTGATCAATACGAAGATCAAGTTCCGAGAACGGTTCCGCCCGTTCGCGCCATCGATCGCCGAAGAGGCGCTGCACGACTACTTCGACGACGCGGCTCCAGACCCGTTCATGCAGCAGGTGTATCCGGTGCGCTCCAACAAGCGCGGCGTGATTCCGGCCGTGACCCACGTCGATGGAAGCGGTCGGCTCCAAACGGTGAGCGCCCGAACGAATCCGACCTACTACGCCCTGATCAAGGAGTTTGAGAAACTCACCGGTGTGCCTGTCGTGCTCAACACCAGCTTCAACGAGAACGAGCCGATTGTGGACACGCCGGAGCAGGCACTCGACTGTTTCATGCGAACGCGCATGGACGCGATCGTCCTGCACAACGCAGTGATCCGGCGTCAACCGGCCGAGCACACGGCCGCGCTCGGAGTCGCGCGGTGAGCGTACCGAGGGTGGCGCAGGACGTGCATTTTCGTCGCGGCGACCCGCGCGATGATGCGACGATGGATCACCCCGATGGAGCCTCGCTGCTCCTCGTAAATCAGCACTACGCACCTGACGTCGCCGCCACTGGGCAGTGCCTTGCCGACCTGGCGGAATATCTGGTGGATGTCGGATACCACGTCGACGTCCTCGCTGGACACGCGCGCTACGACGCCGGGCAGGTGGAAGCGCCCGCGCGCGAAATCAGAAACGGCGTGCACGTGCGCCGCGTCGCCACGACACACTTCGGTCGCCGCACCCACCTGGGTCGAGTGGTCGACTACGCGTCGTTCTATCTCGCGGTGCTCGCGCGACTGCTTTTCGGTCCCCGCTACGATGGCGTGGTCTTCCTCACGACACCGCCGCTCATCGCGCTCGTCGGGCGCATTGCGCGCGCGCTTCGCGGCCAGCGCTACGGGATCTGGTCAATGGACCTCCACCCGGAGGCCGAGATCGCGGCGGGCATGCTAGCGAAACGTTCTCTCGCCGGACGCATGCTCGCGTCGCTCGATGCGCGCGCCTACCGCGGCGCGGATTTCGTCGTGGATCTCGGCGCGTATATGCGAGATCGCGTGCTGCAAAAGGGTGTCAGTATCGCCAAATCCCACACGGTGAACATTTGGGGTGGGCGCCTCGAATTGCCGCCGTCGAACGGCGCGAATCCCCTAACGAGGCGCCTCGGTCTCGAAGATCGATTCGTCGTGATGTACTCGGGGAATGCGGGCATCGTTCACGACTTCGGCGCGATCTTCGAGGCCATGCGGCAGCTTCGTGACGATCCGAAGATCTTCTTCCTGTTCGTTGGCGACGGGCCGCGGCGGCGGGAGGTCGAGGCGTTCGCGCGTCGCGAGTGCGTGCATAACTTTGCGTACCACGATTATTTCCCGCGCGATTTCCTCCGCTACTCGCTCTCGATCGCGGACGTGCATCTCATCTCGCTGCGTTCGCAGTTCGTCGGCATCTCGGTGCCGAGCAAGCTGTATGGGGCCATGGCGTCGGCGCGACCGATTCTGTTCGTCGGACCGGATCGGTGCGAGACGGCTGATGCCATCCGCGACGTGCGCTGCGGCGTGGTGATCGATCCCTCGGAGGCAGGGGACGCGGTGGCCGGCCGGAAGATCGCGGAGGTGCTGCAGGGGTGGGCCGACGTGCGATCGGCGCGCGAGGAGCTCGGCGCTCGTGCGCGCTGCGCCTACGTCGAGCGCTACGATCACCGTCTGAGCTGCTCGGCCTTCGAGAGTATCGTGCGATCGGCCTGGGGAGCGCCATCGCGCGTGGAGCAGGACGCGGCTTGTATCGAGGTGCGGCCCAACTCACTTTTAGCGCCTCGTGGCTCGACGCGTTCCTAATTCTCTCGCTTCACCTACATGCCGAAAGCGCTGATCACCGGAGTCACCGGGCAGGACGGTTCGTATCTCGCCGAATTCCTGCTCGCGAAGGGGTACGAGGTTCATGGCATCATCCGGCGAACGAGCTCTTTCAGCACCGCGCGCATCGAGCACATCTACGCAGACCCGCACGAGCCGGACGAACGTCTCCGGTTGCACTACGGCGATCTGAACGACGCGTCGTCGCTCCAGCGTGTGCTCGCCACCGTGGAGCCCGATGAGGTCTACAACCTCGGCGCTCAGAGCCACGTTCGCGTGAGCTTCGAGGTGCCGGAGTACACCGTCGAGGTCACGGCGGTCGGCACGCTTCGGCTGCTCGAGGCTATGCGCAACCTCGGGATGTCGCCGCGATTCTATCAGGCGTCGTCGAGCGAGATGTACGGCAAGGTCGTCGAGACGCCGCAGACGGAGCGCACGCCGTTCTATCCGCGGTCGCCGTACGCCTGCGCGAAGGTGTTCGCACACTACGCCACGGTGAACTATCGCGAGAGCTACGGGCTGCACGCGTCGTGCGGCATCCTGTTCAATCACGAGAGCCCGCGTCGCGGCGAGACGTTCGTCACGCGCAAGATCACGCGGGGCCTAACGCGGATCAAGCTGGGCCTCCAGGACAAGCTGTATCTCGGCAACCTGGACGCGCAGCGCGACTGGGGATTCGCGGGCGACTACGTCGAAGCCATGTGGCTGATGCTCCAGCAGGACGCGGCGGACGATTACGTGATCGCGACCGGTGAGACCCGGTCGGTGGGTGAGTTCCTCAACGAGGCCGCTACCTGCCTCGACATGGACTGGCGCGACTACGTGGAGATCGATCCGCGCTATTTCCGGCCGGCCGAGGTCAACGTGCTGCTGGGGGATTCGGCGAAGGCGCGGGAGACGTTCGGCTGGACACCGCGCACGAGCTTCAAGGAGCTCGTGAAATTGATGGTCGAGGGCGACATGGCGCTCGCCGAGCGCGAGGCGTTAGGCGCCACGAGAGGCGTTTCAAGGGGTCAGAGCCCTTGAAAGCTCGGGATCAAGGGGTCAGAGCCCTTGAAACGCCAAGTGGTTGATTTTCAACGGTGTTCGTTTCAAGGGCTCTGACCCCTTGATCGGCACGCGGTTTGTACGCCGCAACGTAGAGCGATTCCCTGCGGCGCCACTCCTCACCCTGATCGATGAATCGCGCCGGATCGTAACCGGTCTCCTCGACCCGCTCGAAGCCCACGGCCTCCAGGCGCCGCCGCATCACGAGGAAATCCCACGCGAACTGGTGATCGCCGCCCATGCGGAACGCCTGGTTGACGATCTCGATATCGGTCTCGAACGGGACAGCCGCGCCGCCGAGCTCCCGCATGGCGTCGAAAAACCGGGCGTCGCCGTGGGCGTACGCGTGGATGTAGCGCGCGGCGTCGGGCACGATGATGCGCAGCTCGCCGCCGGGCTCCAGTACGCGGAAGCATTCGACGAGCGCGGGCATGACCTCGTCGGGAAACCGCAGGTGCTCGAAGAAGTGCTCGCAGTGAATGCGGGCGACGCTCGCCGCCTCCAACGGGAGTCCCCAGCGCACGTCCCACCGTAACCCGCCTGGCGGGTCGACCATGAGATCGATGGGCGTCCAGCCGTCGCGCTGGTGAAAGCCGGCGCCAAGGTTGAGCGACAGCCCGCGCGCGTGGCGGAGCGCGTGCAGCCGCCGCCGATTCGACGGCGTTAGGCAGCGCAGCCGGGCGCCCTGGACCCGCGCCTCGCTCTTGAGCGCCTGGACGAACTGTCGGGAGAACACCCCGGTCGCGAGCGTGTGCTTCCAGCCCATTTTCGCCTTTAGCCCTCGCGCATCCCGCATCCCTTATCCCGCATCCCACACCTCACGGCGCCGTCCAGATCGCGGTGTCCGCCACGCCGTTTTCCGTCCATCGCATCTCCCATCCCGAGACCGCTCTCGCGAACCGCTCCCACGTCGGAGAGAGCGGCGAATCCGCCACGCCACGAGAGCTCGGCGCGCGACTCGCCGACGGCAGGAACCAGTTCACATTGTCGACGATGAGGAGCGCGCCGCGCCGGAGCTTCGGCAGCACGGCGAGCGCGCACGCGCTGCGATACACGCCGTCCACGAGCGCGAAGTCGAGCGTGTGCGGTTCGAACACATCCGCCGCTCGCACATAATCGGACGCGAACATGGTGGCGATCCAATCCGGCGTTTCGACGCGCTCCGGCTCGCACGGACACAAGCGGTACTCGACGTTCGTCATCCCGCGCGCTGCGAGCTCCGACGATACGGACTCGTGCCAACCGGCGTGATGCTCGACGCTGAGCAGGCGACCGACGCGCGCCGCGAACCAGAGCGTGCTCCGGCCGGATCCCCATTCGATCCCGACGTGATCGCGCTCGAGCCAATGCGCGAGCATCGACGTCGCCTCGGCAGTGAGCCAAGGCGCCTCGGGGTGCATGTGCTGATGCACGGCCAGGCGTACGCGATCGGCAACGTAGCGTGGCCGGAGGAGCTGGCTGGGACGCATTCGTTCAGGTCGACATTCAGGTTCTGTGCCCAACGCCTGAGCATGCGATCCAAACGCTCACGGCCGCGTCGGGATATCCCGACGCGGCCGCGGTGAACGAGTCTGAGTGGTCGCGCAGGGACTCGAACCCCGGACCTCTGGTATGTGAGACCAGCGCTCTAACCAGCTGAGCTACGCGACCTGCATGTCGCTCGCGACGATTCAAGATCGTTGGCGAGCGAGGCGTAAGAGTAACGGGCATCGGCGCCTGAGACCACCCCTCCCAATGCGCCGACATCGCCCCGTATGGGCCCTGTGGGGCTCGAACCCACGACCGTCGGATTATGAGTCCGCTGCTCTAACCGGCTGAGCTAAGGGCCCGCGCTGAGAAGATGCGTCGGGAATAGGGAATAGGGAATCGGGAATCAGTGGGCTCTTGATTCCCGATTCCCTATTCGCGATTCCCTAGATGGTCTTCGTACGCTTCGCGAATCTCTTCTGGAGTCACCGTCGCGGCGCCGAGCTTCCCGACCTCCACACCGGCCGCGTAGTTCGCCACGACTGCCGCCTCGTAGGCGCTCGCGCCCGCGGCGAGCGACGTCGCGAGATAGGCCGTCACCGTGTCGCCCGCGCCTACGACGTCGTACACATCGCGCGCAGTGGTCGGGATGCGTTTTACCACGCCATCCGCCGCGATCAGCGCCATCCCGCGCTCACCGAGCGTGAGCAGCAGGTGCTCGACGCCCAGCCGCTCGAACGTTACCGGCAGCGCCTCGGGATGATCGAGATCGACCGCCGCTCCCATCGCGGCCTCGAGCTCGCGACGGTTTGGCTTGAACACGGTCGCGCCGCGATACGAAAAGAAATTTCGGTACTTCGGATCGACGATGATCGGGATGCCGCGTGAGCGCGCGACGCGGATGGCGCCTTCGATCACGCTCGGCACCAGTACGCCCTTGTTGTAGTCCTCGAGCACGAGCGCGTCAGCGCGAGACACCGCGGCCGAAACCGCCGCGAGCACGCGCTCGACATCATCGCCAGTCAGGTCGCCGTCATCCTCCTCGTCGAACCGGACGACCTGCTGCGCCCGCGCAAGCACGCGAGTTTTCGTCGTGGTGGGCCGAGCGACGCGTACGAGCGAGTCCGAGTCGCCCTGGATGCGTTCGAGCTCGTCACAGAGTGTTCGTCCGGCGAGATCGTCGGCGCCCACCGCCGCGACGAGCGCGCACGACGCACCCGCGGCCGCCACGTTCTGCGCAACGTTCGCCGCCCCGCCGAGGGCGAGCGTCCGCGATCGAACGCGAACGACCGGTACTGGTGCCTCCGGCGAGATGCGCTCCACATCTCCTCGAAGGTAGACGTCGAGCATCGCGTCACCGACGATCGCTACGCGGCGGCCGCGGGCGCCATCGAGCAGGGCATCCAGGCGGGATCGGGCGATCAGCGTCGCCGGCGACTTCGGTAGAGCTGCGGTCATCGGCCGCAAGCTAGACGCTCCCGGCGCCCACGGTCAACGACCCCATCTACAGGCGGCATAAGCCTTGCCTTCACCAGGCTTGCAAAAACGCGGCACGGTTTCGACGACCGTCCCACGCAATTCCGCCTCTTGCCTCCGCTTCTTAACCGACTCAACGACGCTGCGAAACGAAAGCTTCATTCCCTACAGGACTACTTCATCCTGGCGTGGAATGCTTTGCGTTTCATCTTCGCCCGCCCGTTCTACGGCGGCGATCTCGTGCAGCAGATGGACGCGATCGGAGTGCAATCACTCGGGATCGTTCTGCTCACCGGATTCTTCACCGGGATGGTGTTGGCGCTACAATCGGCGGTCCAGCTGCAAACGTTCGGCGCCTCGATGTACATGGGGCGCCTTGTTTCAGCATCCATGATTCGCGAGCTCGGACCCGTGCTCGCCGGCCTCATGGTGGCCGGTCGCGTGGGTTCGGGCATCGCCGCGCAGCTCGGCTCGATGAAGGTCACCGAGCAGATCGACGCGCTGAACACGCTCGGCACCGATCCGATCAAGAAGCTCGTCACGCCGCGCGTGCTCGCGTCGCTGATCATGTTGCCGACGCTCACGATCATCAACGACTTCGTGGGTATCGTCGGCGGGAACCTCATCGCGCAGTTCTACCTCGATGTGCCGACGAGCCTGTACTGGCGCACCGTGTGGGAACAGATCGCGTCGGACGGGTTCCTGTTCCGTTTCATCCCGAACGATTTCGTGCAGGGGCTCACCAAGCCGCTCGTGTTCGGCGCCGTCATCTCCATCACCGCCTGCTTCTTCGGCCTCAACACATCGGGCGGCACGGAGGGCGTCGGCGTCAGCACGACGCGCACGGTCGTGACGTCGAGCATCCTGATTCTCGTGCTCGACTACTTTCTCACGCAGCTCCTGCTCTCGCTGCTGGTGGCGCCGTGAGCGATCGTGACCGCGGGGCGCCGGCCGACCCTAACGCGTCGACGGACCCCGACACGTCAGCCGACCCGGTGGACGTCGCCGAAGGCCGGGAGCGACGCGCCGACGACATCATCCGCCGCAGGCAGGAAGAGCGCGTTCGCACAGCGATCAAGGACGAGCTGTCGAAAGACGATACGGGCGACGAGCGTCCTCGACCCGAAGATCCGGGCCCGCTGCGTGGTGCGCTCATCGAGCTCGAGCGCGTAGACCTCGCGTTCGACCGCCCGATTCTCGAGGATGTCTCGTTCGCCGCGTTCCCGGGGGAAACGCTCGTCATCGTCGGCGAATCGGGAACAGGAAAGTCGACGACGCTCAAGCTCATTCTGCGGCTGCTCCAACCGGACAATGGCCGCGTGTACGTGAAGGGGAAGGACATCGCCCCGCTTTCGTTCACGGAAGCGCTGGACGTCCGCCAGCAGATGGGAATGGTGTTTCAGAGCGCGGCGCTCTTCGACTCCATGACGGTGTTCGAGAACGTCGCCTACCCACTCCGCGAGCACACGGACTTGAGCGACGACGAAATCGAAGCGCGCGTGAAAGAGAAGCTCGAGTTCGTCGATCTCGCACCCGACGAAGTCATCGAAAAGCTGCCGGCCGAGCTGTCCGGCGGTATGAAGAAGCGAGTGGGTATCGCACGCGGCATGGCGAACAACGCCGAGATCATGCTCTACGACGAGCCGACGTCGGGCCTCGACCCGCTCACGACGGGCACGATCACCCGTCTGATCATGAAGCTGCAGCGCGAGCTCAACGTGACGAGCATCGTCGTCTCGCACGACATCCGGTCCGCGTTCCGCATGGCCACACACATTGCGCTCCTGGCCGATCGCACGATCCGGTTCTTTGGCACGCCGGAAGAGATGGCCGCGAGCGATGACCGATACATCCGCGATTTCCTCGGAGGGTTCTGACCCATGAAGCGCGCCACCTTCATCACATGGGAGCAGCTCAAGGTCGGCGGGATGATCCTGCTGGCCCTCGCGATTCTCACCGTCGCCGTCGTGAAGCTCGGCGAGGCGGCGAACCTGTTCTCGAAGCGATATAAGCTCGTGGTACTGCTCCCGAGCGCGAATGGCTTGCGCGTAGGCGGCACGGTCACGGTGGCGGGCCAACTGGCCGGAACGGTTGCCTCGATTGATTTTCTGCCGCCCGACGCCGACACCACCCGAAACCTCAAGGTCATCGTGGAGGTCGATCAGGCGCTGCAGCAGCAGGTGCGCGAGGATTC
>Ga0136846_1240762_pt1 | contig 25251 bp, 27 predicted proteins | sample HopSoiMetagenom2_FD_96841 | JGI IMG/M metagenome (GOLD analysis project Ga0136846, IMG submission 96841) | Grasslands soil microbial communities from Hopland, California, USA - 2 Assembly 2016 (version 4) | ecosystem: Environmental > Terrestrial > Soil > Grasslands | place: USA: Hopland... | reverse complement strand
CCGTGCTCGGCCGAGCGGACGAGCACGAAGCCGATGCCGGGATGGTCGAGCAGGGCGTCGAGCAGCCGCGGGTGCAGCTCGGCCAGCCGCTCGAGGGTGACGCGCCCGGGCTCGCGCGGAAAGCTGACGAGCCCGAGGCAGCCCGACGCCATGACGACCACCTCGGGGAGCCCGTCGCCGGCGTCGATCTCCGCCCGCGCGCCGGCGTCCAGCGTGACCGCGTCGCCGGCGCGACGGCTGCGCGTCGCCGAGCGGACGGCGCGCCCGGTCGCGGTGTCGTCGCCCGCGACCTCGGTCAGCCCCGCGCTCAGGTAGGCGAGGCCCTCGTCCTCGCCGCCGGCGGCCGACGCGATGTCGTCGGACTCGCAGGAGGCGCGCACGAGGGCCTCGAGCGTGATCCCGAAGCGGTCGGCGAAGGTCTCGCCCTGGGACTGCCCGTGGTCGGCGAGCACGACGAGGCGGTACGGCCGCGGCGCGTCGGGGATCGCGGCCTCGACGCGCCGGATCTGGCGGTCGACCTGGCGCAGGACGGCGAGCGTGTCGTGGCGCTCGACGCCGGAGTGGTGGGCGACCTCGTCGTAGGCGAGGAAGGTCGTGTAGACGACGGGCCGCCCGGCCATCATGTCGCCGACGACCGTGGCGATCTGCAGGTCGCGCTGGATCACGGTCGCCCAGGCGCGGACGACCGCGTACGTGCGCGAGCGCGCGATCCGCGGCTGCACGTCGTCGCGCACCTGGCGCAGCGCGGCGTGGCGCTCGCGGAGCAGCTCGCCGATGACGAGGGCGAACGTCCGCGCGGCCGCGTACGGCCGCGCGAAGTAGGCGGCGTAGTCGCGCCCGATGCGCCCGCGCCCCGGACGGCGCACGGTGCTCATCGTGAGCATCGAGTGCGGCGCGTCGCCGGACAGGATGTTGGCCCGGCTCGCGCCGTCGGCGTGCAGCAGGCCGTGGCCGTCGGAGTGGCGGCGCTCGATCTCCTCGGCGTCGCGCGGGTGGTTCGTCACGATCGCCGCGCCGCGGTCCTTCTCCCACCAGCGGAACGCCGGCATGTCGTCGTTGCTGCCGTGCAGCAGGCCGGCCTGGCACGCGCCGGTCTGCGACGACCAGTCGGTCTCCCAGCGCTCGAGGCGGTGCGTGCCGCTGCGCAGCCAGCGCGCGAGCGTCGGCGCGTTGCCGTCCCGCATCGCCCGGCGCAGGATCTCGTGCGCGAGGCCGTCGATCTCCAGGAACACGACGCCGGGCACATCGCTCTCGATCGCCTGGCCCCGCCGGCGCGCCTGGAACCGCACGACGTTGCGCTGCCAGGAGTCGTCGTCGTCGATGGCGAGCATCGCCGACGTGAGCGTGGTGAGGACCGCGAGCCCGATCCCGACGACGACGCCCGACCACACGTCGTTGACCTCGGCGCCCGGGCTGACCGCGGCCGCGAGCGCGACGAGCGCGCCGTTGAGGATCAGCGACGCGCCGCCGAGCGTCACGACGCTGAGCGGGAGCGCCAGGCGGCTGAGCGCCGGCCACACGAACGCGTTCAGCAGGCCGACGACGAGCGCGGTGCCGATCGCGCCGGCGACCCCGTTGACCGTGAAGCCGGTCAGAAGCCAGCTCAGCACGAGCAGCGCGACGGCGTCCAGCACCAGGACCACGAGGATGCGGAGCGCGACGCGGCGCACGAGACATCCAGGCTCGCCACGGCGAAGGTGAGCGCGCTTCACCCCTCCGGGTGATCCCGCCCGCGCGCACACCACGGGTGGGGGTGCGTGCGCCCTGCATCACCCCCCGGGGTGATGCAGACTCACCCGCTCCGGCCCGACCCTCGCCGTGGCTCGCCCTCGCGAGCGTGAACCCAAAGCAACAAGGAGGCGCTCATGAGCGATCTCGTGGCAGTCGCCTACCCCGACGTCGCGACGGCGCGGGAGGTCGTGTCGAATCTCGGAGACGCGCAGAAGGCCCATCTCATCGAGCTCGACGACATGGTCATCGCCGAACGCCGCGGCGACGGCAAGATCAAGCTGCACCAGCCCTCCCTGGCGGGCGTCGGCGCGGCGGGCGGGGCGCTCTGGGGCGGCCTCATCGGCCTCATCTTCCTCGCGCCGCTGCTCGGCATGGCGATCGGCGCGGCCTCGGGCGCCGCGGCCGGCGCGATGAGCGACGCCGGCGTCGACGACAAGTTCATGAAGGGGCTCGCCGAGCGGCTGCCGTCCGGCGGCGCAGCGGTGATCGTGCTCATCCGCCAGGTCAACGCCGAGAAGGTCCTCGCCGAGGTGAAGGTCCCGGGCGAGGTCATCCAGACGTCGCTGACCGACGACGGCGAGCAGGCGCTCCGCGACGCGCTCGCCAAGGCCGGCGCTCCCGCGTAGGCCGGGGGCCGGGAGAGATCGGGATGGCCCGACGGACGGTCGTCGAGCTCCGCCGGAAGTCGACGATCATCACCGGCTGAACCGGCTCCGGCTGGTCTCCGGGCAACGCCATGGATCCTCCCCCGCAGCGCGTCGAGATCCTGATCCCGGTCAAGACGCTGCTCGTGCTCGCGGCGTTCGGCGCGCTCGTGGTACTCGCGGTCGTGTCGTTCGGCACGCTGCTGTCGATCTTCGTCGCGGCGGTGATCGCGCTCGGGCTCGATCCGGTCGTGGCCCGCATGGTCGCCCGCGGATGGGGGCGGACGAAGGCCGCGCTCGCGGTGTTCGGCGCCCTCTTCGCGGGCGTCGTCGCCCTCGTGGTCGTCACGGCCGGCCCGGTCTGGGACGAGATCGTCGAGTTCGTCAACTCGCTGCCGCAGTACTGGGAGGAGATCTCGAACTCGGACGGCTTCAAGCAGCTCACGTCGACCGGCAACCTGGACGAGAAGGTCCAGGGGTGGCTGAAGGAGCTTGCCGCCGGGTTGCCGGACGCCGCCAGCGCGCTCCTGGGCGCCGCGGGCGGCGTGTTCGGCTCGATCCTCTCGCTCGTTACGCTCACGTTCCTCGCGCTGTTCCTGCTGATGGAGCGGCCGACGATCACGAACTGGCTGTTCGGCTTCACGCCCCCGCGCGTCGAGGCGCGGTGGCGGCCGGTGCTCGAGGACTCGATCAGCGCGGTGTCGTCGTCGCTCATCGGCAACGTGGCGATATCGCTCGTCGCGGCCACCGTGGCGGGCCTCTCCGCGTACATCTTCGGCCTGCCCTTCCCGATCGTGCTCGCGGTGATAACCGGCTTCCTGGACCTCATCCCGCAGGTCGGTGCGACGGTCGCCGCGATCATCCTGGTCGCGGTCGGGCTGACGGTCAGCACCCCGGTGGCGCTCGCGATGCTCGTCATCCAACTGATCTACCAGCAGGTCGAGAACTACGTCGTCTATCCGATCGTCTACCGGCGGGCCGTCGAGCTGTCGGGGTTCACGACGATCGTCGCCGTGCTCATCGCCGGATCCATCCTCGGCGTCGTGGGCGCGATCCTGGCCGTGCCGTTCGCAGCCGTGATCAAGATCGTTCTCCGCGAGGCCGGCGCGCCGAGACGGAGGCGGATGACGGAGCTGCGCGGCGGCGACCCCGACGCGCAGCCCGTGCCGGCCGTGGAGCCGCAGCCCGACGCCGGGTCGCGCGGGGGCGAGGCGCCGGTCGACGCCGTCACGCCGCCCGCGTAGCGCGGATCGAGGGATGCACGCACCCCGATTCGTGCGGTGGCCGAGACCCCCTCGACATGCCGGTGCCCGCCGTTGCCCCCCGCCGCGCGCCGTTGGCACAGTGGACTCGGCGCCCGTCCTGTCCGCTCTCCGAGGAGTCGCGCGCATGAAGAAGCCGCTGATCCCGATCCTCATAGCCGCCGCGTTGATCGCCACCGCCTGCGGCGAGTCGAAGGCCGACAAGGCGAAGTCTCAGGTCTGCGATGCGCGGGCGGACGTCAGCAAGCAGGTCGACGAGCTCAAGGGGCTCACGCTCGCGACGGCGAGCGTCGACGGCGTCAAGGCGAACCTCACGGCGATCAGGAACGACCTCGCCAAGATCAGGGACGCGCAGGGCGACCTCAACTCCGAGCGCAAGCAGCAGGTGCAGGGCGCCAACCAGCAGTTCGGCGCCCAGGTCAGGGCGATCACGCAGAACATCGGTTCGAGCGCCTCCGCCACGGACGCCGCCGCCCAGATCAAGCAGGCCGGGACGCAGCTCGCCGACAGCTACGCGCAGACGCTGGGCAAGGTCGACTGCGGGTAGCCGCGCCGCAGTCGCAGCGCGGGTGCGTACACGCCGCCCAACACACCGGCAGGCCTTCTTGCCGCGGGCCGAGGGGGCGCGGAGGATCTGAAGGCGTACGGGCGCTCGAGCGAGAGGAGCCGGGATGGGCCTGCTTTGGTGGACCGTGGCGATCGCGGTGGCCATCGTCTGGGTGGGGACGATCGTCGACATCTTCCGTCGCCACTACTCCGGCCGGACCACTGCCGGGTGGATCCTCGTCGTCCTGATCCTGCCGTTCATCGGCTCGGCGATCTACTGGGCGCGGCGCGCGCCCACGCGCGACGAGGTCGAGCAGCAGCGGCTCGCGGAGGTTGCGATGCACGACAGCGCCGCGCGGCGCCCGTTCGACAGCACCGGCACGGCGCCGTAGGGCTAGCAGTCGATCTTGCCGATCGACTGCGAGTACGCGGTCGCGAGATCGCTCACGGCGGCTCGCAGGCGCGTTGCCGCGTCCTCGAGGGTCAGGCTCTTCGTCGCCTCCTGCACGAGCTGCGTGACGCGGGCGGTGAACTGATCGGTCGCGGCCTTGACCTGCGCGCGGCGGTCTTCGCTGAGCGTGCCCTGGGCGTCGACGATCTTTCGGAGGTCGTCCTGGATCGCGTTGATGTTGGCTCGCACGCCGTTGACGCTCGCCGTGGCCGGCGTGAGCGCCTTGAGCTCGTTCACCTGCTTGGCGATGTCCGCGCGCGCGTCGCAGACGCTGCTCTGCGCCTTCTCCTGGTCGGACTCGCCGCCGCACGCGGCGAGGACGAGCGCAGCGGCGACGGCGAGCGCGAACCGACGCATCAGTGCACCACGGCCTTGAACCCGACGAGGATCGCGCCGATCGCGCCCGCCGCGAGGCCCTGCAGGACGGCGATCGGGATGCGAGCGCCGGCGAGGCGCGCGGCGCAGAAGCCGTAGAAGCCGATCAGCGCGAGCCCGCTCCACTTGGCGTCCTTGAACGCCGTCTCGAGCTCGATCCACCCGAACAGGGCGAGGAGGAAGAAGACCGACGGGAACGCGATGCCGAAGGCGACGGCGACGACGTCGTCGAGGATCTCGTGCAGTCGCTCGCGGCTGATGCGGCGCCGCGTGCGCGTCTCGGTGCCGACGACGTCGCTGTAGAGCTCGGCCAGACCGACCGCCAGCGCGGTCGCGAGGAGCAGGCCGATGTCGGTCGCGGCCGGCGGCGGATGGTCCTCGAGCACGACGATGAGCGCCATCCCGATGATCGCGCCGTAGATGACGCGCCCGACCTGCTCGCTGCCGAGATGCGACTCGATTGCCGCGCGTACGCCGCCACGGATCATGGCGCCGGTGGGGCCGCGTCGTTCCTCATCGCGATCCCGAGCCTCCCCGTGGCGAGGGTGAGCGTTCATCACCCGCGCGGGTGACGAGCGGGGCCGCAGCCGCGTCGCCGACTGCGTGACGATCGCGCCGACGGTCGACTCGGCGGTGCATCACCCGCCGGGGTGATGCCGCCTCACCCGGCGGGGTTGCAGCATCGCTCGTGCTCGCCGCGGAACCCGTCGGTGGGCGTCCATTGCCACCGACAAGGAGGCCGCCCGTGAGCGATCTCGTAGCAATCGCCTACCCCGACGTCGCGACGGCCCGCGAGGTCACGTCGAACATCGGCGAGGCGCAGAAGGCCCATCTCATCGAACTCGAGGACCTCGTCATCGTCGAGCGCCGCGGAGACGGGAAGGTCAAGCTCCATCAGCCCTCGCTCGCCGGCGCCGGCGCCGCGGGCGGCGCGCTGTGGGGCGGGCTCATCGGCCTGATCTTCTTCATGCCGCTGTTCGGCATGGCGATCGGCGCCGCGTCGGGGGCCGCTGCTGGCGCGATGAGCGACGCCGGCGTCGACGACGCGTTCCTGAAGGACCTCGGCTCCAAGCTGCAGCCGGGCGGCGCCGCCGTCATCGCGCTGGTGCGCCAGGCGAACATGGAGAAGATCCTGTCCGAGGTGAAGATCCCCGGCGAGGTCATCCAGACGTCGCTCACCGGCGACTCCGAGCAGGCGCTGCGCGACGCGCTCTCGAAGGCCGGCGCGGCCGCGTAGCGGACCCGCCCGGGACGCGAAAAGGGGCGCGCCGTGGCCTTCGCGGCGCGCCGCTTGCATTCTCAGGTCTTGATCGCGCTCGGTCGCGTCAGCGACCAGATCACCCACACGTCGAGGGCGATCACGAGGAGCGCCCAGAACGGGTAGTACGGGATGAAGAAGAAGTTGGCGAAGGCGCTGAGCATCGCCAGGAAGATCCCCGTCACGCCCGCCCACGCGCGCCGCCCGAACAGCCCGATGCCGGTGACGAGCAGAAGCACGCCGAGGATGAGGTGGACCCACCCCCAGGTCGACACGTCGAGGTCGAAGGCGTAGTTGCGGGAGATGACGAAGAACTGGTCGTTGATGATCGCGGCCAGGCCGGAGACGACCTGGAACCCGCCGACGAGCGTCAGGATCGACGCCGCGAAGCTGATCCCGCCGACCGCCCAGCCCGAGACGGGCTGTTCGGACGGTCCGGCGTCTGCGTCGTCGAAGGTGTGAGCGGCCATGCACGTGCTCCTTCCGGTGGGTGCGGTACGGCGCCGAGGATCCGCTCGCGCCGGGTGGGCGCACATCACCCCGCCGGGGTGAACGCAGTCCGGCTCAGATGAGGCGCAGCTGGCGCGCCCGAGCGACCGCCTCGCGCCGCGAGGACACCTCGAGCTTGCGGTAGATGCTCTTGACGTGCGTCTTGACCGTGTTCACCGAGACGAACAGCTCCGACGCGATCTCGGTGTTCGGCAGGAGCGTCGGGAGCAGGCGCAGGACGTCGCGCTCACGATCGCTGAGCGGCTCGAGCAGGCCGGGCGGCGGCGCGGAGACGCGCTCGAGCGCGTCGACGAGCTCCGCCACCACCGGGGCGTAGGCCGTCGGCAGCGACGCGTGGCGCTGCAGCAGCCTGCGCACCGCGCCGCCGCCGTCGGCGAACGGCCGCCGGTAGCGCTCGGGCGCGGCGATCTCGAGCGCCCGCTCGACCGCCTCGGAGGCGTCGCGCGTGTGCCCGAGCGAGTTGCGGGCGACCGCCGCGACGAGCCAGGCGTGCAGCCGCCGCGTCGGGTGCAGGGCGACGCCGGGGTCGAGCAGCCCCTCGACGCGACGCAGCGCGGACAGCGCGTCGCCGCGCGCGAGGCGCGCCGCGGCGGCGCCGAGCACGTCGAGGTCGTCCTCGTCGTCCTCGGCCCACGGACGCGGGCCGAGCGCGTCGAGCCATAGGCGCACGAGCGGCCGCGTGATCGCCAGCCCGTCGAGCACCGTGCGCAGCATCGCGCGCCCGCGGTCGAGGTCGCCGCGCGCGACCGCGAGGTGCCCGCGCAGGAGGCGGACCACGTGCGCCGCCGGGACCTCGGCGGCCGCGTACGCCGCGGTCATCGCCGCGTCGGCAGCGGCCTCGGCCTCGTCGACCTCGTCGCGCAGCCAGTGGACTGAGGCGAGCGCGCAGTACGCCCAGGCGCACGCCGCGCTGCGCTCGGCGCCCACGCGGGCGGCGAGAGAGCGGGCCGCGCCGGCGGCCGCCTCGGCCCGCGTCAGGCGGCCGGCGAGGAGCTCGAGCGCGGCCGTCCGGCCGAGGCACTCGAGCAGGACGCGCTCACGGCGCTCGTCGACGGCGAGCGCCGACGCGGCGTCCAGCGTGTCCGCCGCGACGTCGAGGAGGCCCGCCTCGAACTCGGTGATGCCCAGGTGCAGCAGGGCCAGCGAGCGGCGGGCGTCGTCGACGGGAACGGCGAGCGGGTCGCGGGCGGCGCCTCCGCCGAGCCGGGCCGCGGCGTCGCGCGCGGCGGGGACGTCGGCCCGCGCCCGCGCGCGCAGCAGCGCGGCCAGCACGTCGACGTCGTCGCGATCGCCGGTTGCCCCGGCGCCGGCGAGGACCGCCTCGGCGCGCGAGGCGTCGCCCGCCTCGAGGCACGCGCCGGCGGCGGCGACCGCGAGGCGACGGTCGTCCGCCCGCAGCCGCGCGGCGGCGATGAGCGCGTCCGGTGCCACGCCGCCGAGCAGCAGGTCGAGCCACTGGTCGGAGAGCAGGTCGGCCACCTTCGGCGGGTCGTTGACCCGTAGCGCATGAGGCACCGCCTCGCGGCCGAGGCCGTGCGCCGAGAGCCAGCGCGCCGCGCGAAGGTGCAGCTTCGGGGTCAGGCCGGGATGCTCGCGGCGCAGACGCGCCTGGAGCAGCTCGGCGAAGAGCGGGTGGTAGCGGAACCAGGTCTCGTGGCGGTCGAGCTCGAGCAGGAACAGCCCGGCGCGGTGCAGCTCGACCAGCGTGCGACCGCCGTCGTCGCCGCCGGTCAGCGCGTCGGCGAGCCCGCCGCACACCCGATCGACGATGCTCGTGCACAGCAGGAAGTCGCGCACCGCGGGGCTCTGGGCGGCGAGCACCTCGCCGCTGAGGTAGTCCGCGACCGCGTGGTCGTCGCCGGCGAACTCGGCCAGGAAGCGGTCCGCGTCCGGCTCCGAGCGCAGCGACAGGGCCGCGAGGCGGAGACCGGCCGCCCAGCCCTCGGTGCGGGCGACGAGCCGGGCGAGCTGGTCAGGACGCAGCACGATGCCATAGCCGGCGAGGAGCTCGCCCGCCTCGGCCGCGGTGAAGGCGAGCGCTGCCGCGCGCAGCTCGGCGAGGCGCCCCTCGAGGCGCAGCCGGCCGAGCGCGAGGTCGGGGTCCGAGCGCGACGCGACGACGACGCCGAGGGCCCCGCCGCTGTCCTCGGCGAGGGCGCCGACGAGCGTGAGGGCCGGCCCGCGGAGGAGGTGGAGATCGTCGAGGACGAGCGTGACACGGCCGGGGGCGCTCCCGAGCGCCTCCCGCACTTGGAGGGCGAGCCCGCCCGGGACCGCCCGCGCCACCATCGGCGCGGCGCCGAGCTCGAGGCCGTTCGGCCTCAGCACGCAGGCCACGTCGCGCCAGAGTCGCGCGACGTCCAAGTGCTCCGGGCGCAACGAGAGCCACGCGGCGTCGCGGGCGGCCGCCCAGGACGCAAGCAGCACCGTCTTGCCGGAGCCGGCCGGCCCGGTCACCACGGTCAGATCGCGCTGCGATCCTCGGTCGAGCTCGTCCTCCAGCCGCTCGCGGGGGATGGCCGCAGGCGGCGGTGCGGGGACAGCGACACGCGGCGGCTCGTGAGGAGTCGCTCGAACGGTGGGGTCAACCGCGCCTGCCGCCACGGGTCGAACCGTCCCGGGCCGTGGCGGGCCGGGACAATGGCGCGGGCCGGTGTGTTGCCCGGGGAGTCCGCACCCCCGGCGCGCCTACGCGTCGCGGGTGTCCACTTCGGCGGGCACCTCCAGGCTCCCCGGGGCCATGCCTCGTCGGGCGCGATCGGCCCCGTGCCGATCCGGCGCGAAGCCGCTCAGTCGAGCGCCTTGTGCACCCCGCGGACCTCGAAGCCCCGGACGATGTCCGTGATCCCGTGCATGAGCGCCCAGATCCCGGCGAACACGAGCAGCAGGTAGGCCTTGTCGATGAAGAACTGCCCGCCGGTCCAGAACGCGAGGACGATCATGAGGATGCCCGAGATCAGGCCGAGCCACCACAGCTCGCTCACCGCGCGGTCGATGAACGCCTGCACGATCCAGGTCACGCCGACGATCAGGAACAGGAATCCGAGGATGTCGGCGATGCCGGCGAACGTGCTCTTCGGGTTGGCCAGCGCGAGCACGCCCGCGGCGCCCAGGAGGACGCCGAAGACGATCGCGATCCAGCGCGCGGCGCCGTCCGCCAGGCCGGCGACAATGAACTGCTGGGCGGCGCTGAACAGGAACATGAGGCCGATGATCACGCCGACGGTCTTCACCGACGCCTGGTCGAACTGCAGGACCGTGAGCGCGACCAGGATCCAGATCGTGCCGCTGACGAGCCACACCCACCAGAAGCCCGTGATGCTGTGCGCGTCGGTCTTCGCCTGCTCGGCGATGTCGTCCACGGGATAGGTCGCCATCGAACGCTCCTGTACGGTCGGGGGCGACGATCGTCGCGCGCCGCGGGGTGAGGGCGCCTCGCCCGGACGGGGTGATCTCGCGGCCCACGTCAGGCGCCGCACGTGAGGGATCACCCGCGCGGGTGACGAAAGTTCACCCGCGCCGCCGCGAAGCTCCCGCAATGGGCGCGTCGAAGTACGAGTTCCGTATCCGCGGCCGCCTGAGCGAGCCGGTCCTCGAGCGCTTCGACATGCTCGAGCCCGACCTCGAGCGGGTGGAGACCATCCTGCACGGGCCCGTCCGCGACCAGGCGGAACTGCACGGGATCATCGAGCGCGTCCAGTCCCTCGGGCTGGAGCTGATCGAGGTCCGCAGGCTGCCGGACTGAGCCGAGCCATCGATGCGACGGCGGATCCTCGCGCTGGCCCTCACCGGCCTCGTGCTGTACGGCGTGGCGCCCGCCGTCATCGACGTGCTCGGCGGGTGGCGCGACCTCGACCGGGTCGCGCCGCAGTGGTGGATCGCCGTGATCCTGACGCAGGTCGCCGGCTGGGCCTGCATGTGGGCGCTCCAGCGCCTGGCGCTGCACGCGCACGACTGGTTCGGCGTCGTCACCTCGCAGCTCGCGAGCGGAGCGCTCGGGCGCGTCGTCCCGGGCGGCGCCGCCGCCTCCGCAGCGCTGCAGTACCGCATGCTCGCGCAGAGCGGGCTCGAACGCGCGACGGTTGCGACCGGGCTGGCCGCGAGCTCGGTGCTGCTGCTGGGCGCGCTGTCGTCGCTCCCGCTGCTCGCCGTGCCCGCCCTCGTCGCCGGCCGGACGATCCCCGACGGCTTGCTCGAGGCGGGCGCGCTCGGGCTCGTGATCTTCGCGTTCCTGTTCTCGCTCGGCGCGCTCCTCATGGTGAGCGACCGCGCGGTGCTCTGGGTGGGCCGCGCGGCGACGAGCGTGCTCCGGCGCGTGCGGCGCAAGAAGCCGCCGCCAGAGGACCTGCCGGAGCGGCTGCAGCGCGAGCGCGACCTGGTCCGCCGGACGCTCGGCCGCCACTGGCCGCGGGCGCTCGCGGCCGCGGAGGGTCGCTGGCTGCTCGACTTCCTCACCCTGCTCGCCGCGCTCGAGGCGGTCGACGCGCGCCCGCGCCTGACGCTGGCCCTGCTCGCCTACTGCGCCGCCCAGCTGCTCGCGCAGGTGCCGCTCACTCCCGGCGGGCTGGGCATCGTGGAGGCGGGGATGACCGGGACGCTCGCCCTCGCCGGCGTGCCCGCCGGCGCGGCTGCGGTCGCCACGCTCACCTACCGCCTGGCGTCGTACTGGCTCCCGCTGCCGGCCGGCGCGGCCGCCTGGGTGGTGCACCGGCGGCGGTTCGGCGCAGCCGACGAGCTCGCCGCGGCGGGGGCGGCGACGTGACCGAAGGCACCGCCGAGCAGTTCCGCGCCGGCGGCCTGCAACGCGTGGTGGCGGCGCCGCTGCGCTTCGGGCGCGATTGGCTGGCGGGCTTCATCGGCCTGCAGGGCTTCGACCGCGCGGTGGCGCTCGCCGGCCAGGCGTTCACCGCGCTGATCCCGCTGCTCATCGTCTACAGCGCCCTTCGGTCGGACGCGAGCGGCCGGGACTTCGCCGACCAGCTCATCCGGGCGTTCGAGCTGAAGGGCGCCGCGGCCGCGAACGTGCGTCAGGCGTTCGCCCCGTCGAGCGAGGTCGAGAGCAGCGTCAGCGTGTTCGGCGGGCTCATCCTGGTCTTCTCGGCGCTGTCGTTCACCCGCGCGCTGCAGCGGCTCTACCAGCTCGCGTGGGACCAGCCGTCCCTCGGGATGCGCGCCGCGAAGTGGGGGCTGGTCTGGCTCGCCCTCGTGGTCGTCACGGTCACGGTCCGACCGCCGCTGCTCGGCGCCGCGCACGGCGTCGCGCGCGTCGTCCTCTCGATCGCGCTCAGCGGCGTGGTCTGGCTGATCACGCCCTACATCCTGCTCGGGCGGCGCGTCCCGTGGCGCCGGCTCGGGCCGATGGCCGCGATGACCGGCGTCGGGATGACGGCGCTCGGCTTCGCGTCCGCGATCTGGATGCCGCACTCGGTCGCGGTGTCGGCCGGGCAGTTCGGCACGATCGGCATCGCGTTCGCGCTGCTGAGCTGGCTCGTCGGCTACGGGATGGTGCTCGTCGTGACCGCCGCGGGCGGCTCCGTGATCGACGGGCGGCTGCGCGACTCCCGGGCGCGCCGGGCCGCGCGCCGGGCGCCTCACCCGGTGGGGTGAGGCTCCGTCACCCGAGCGCGGCCGAGACTCGGTCGCCGCATGGCGACGACCACCGAGCAGCGGCAGGACACGACCGGCATGGCCGCCGTCCCGGACGGGACGTTCCGGATGGGAGCCGAGGACTTCTATCCCGAGGAGGGCCCGGTCCACCGCGTGAGCGTCGACGCGTTCCGGATCGACCGCGCGCCGGTCACCGTCGCGGAGTTCCGGCGCTTCGTGAAGGCGACGGGCTACGTCACCGTGGCCGAGCGCCCGCCCGACCCGGGCGACTACCCGGACGCCGACCCCGACCTGCTCGTCCCGGGATCGCTGGTCTTCCGGCCCACGCGCGGCCCGGTCGACCTGGGCGACGTGTCAAACTGGTGGCACTACGTCCCCGGCGCGAGATGGGACCGCCCCGAAGGCCCGGGCAGCGACACGTACTCGCGCGCGAGGCACCCCGTGGTCCACGTCGCGCACAAGGACGCCGAGGCCTACGCGCGCTGGGCGGGGAAGGAGCTGCCGACCGAGGCCGAGTGGGAGCGCGCCGCGCGCGGCGGCCTCCAGAGCGCCGCGTACGAGTGGGGCGACGACCCCGAGCCGGGCGGACGGGCGATGGCGAACTTCTGGCAGGGCGAGTTCCCGTGGCGCAACGAGCTCCGCGACGGCTTCGCCGGCACGTCGCCGGTGGCCAGCTTCGACCCCAACGGCTTCGGCCTGCACGACATGACCGGCAACGTCTGGGAGTGGACCGCCGACTTCTTCGCGCCGCGCCACCCCGGCGAGGCGGCGAAGGCGTGCTGCGTCCCAAACAACCCGCGCGTCACGTCGGCGGACGGGAGCTTCGCCGCGGGTGCGCCGGGCGCGCACATCCCGCGCCGCGTGATCAAGGGCGGCTCGCATCTCTGCGCGGCGAACTACTGCCTGCGCTACCGCCCCGCCGCCCGGCAGGGCGAGACCGTCGACACGTCGACGAGCCACATCGGGTTCCGCTGCGTCCTACGCGGGTGACGCTCGCCGCGGGCACGCCGCGAGGCGGCATCACCCTCGCGGGTGAAGCCCGCTCACCCCGGCCCGGACGACAGTACGGGCATGTCGGCGAAGCGAATCCTGGCGACGACGCTGCTGGTGGTTGGCACCATGCTCTGGACGGCGGCGGTGCTGGGCGTCTGGGCGCAGCGCCAGGCGCTCAACACGGACAACTGGGTCACGACGAGCTCGCGCCTGCTCGAGAACAAGAAGATCCGGACGGCGCTCGCGGTCACCCTGGTCGACCGACTGTACGACACCGACGCGGTCACGCAGCGCCTGCGCGACGAGCTTCCGCCGCGCCTCGACCCGCTCGCCGCGCCCGGCGCCAACGCGCTCCGCGAGGTCGCGCTGCGCAACGCGCCGCGCGTCCTGGGCACGGCGGCCGCGCTGAAGGCCTGGAAGGCCGCGAACCGCGGGGCTCATCGAGCGTTCCTCGCGCTCGTCGACGGCCGTGTGGCCCCCGGTGGCACCGTGCAGCTCAACGTCAAGGACCTGCTGGGAACCCTGGCCGCGGGCACCGGCGTGCCGCAGGGCGCGGTGGACAAGCTGCCGGCCAAGGTCGCGACCGTGACGGTGCTGCAGTCCGATCAGCTCAAGACCGCCCAGGACGCCGTGTCGCTGTTCCGCGACAGCGTCTGGGTCCTAATCGTCCTTGCGGTCGCGGCCCTCGGCGGGGCGATCGCGCTCAGCGGCGACCGGCGCCACACGATCGCCACGGTCGGCGTCTGCCTGATGGTGGCCGGGATCGCGGTGCTCGCGCTGCGCCGCGCCGCCGGGGCCGCCGTCGTCGGCGCTCTCGCCGACGCGCCCAACGCGCATGCCGTCGCCGGCGACATCTGGAACATCTCGACCTCGCTGCTCGTCGACGCGGCGGAGGGCTCGCTGCTGTTCGGCCTGCTTGTCGCGTCCGGCGCGTGGCTGGCCGGCCCCGGGCGCGTCGCGACCGCCGCCCGCCGCGTGAGCGCGCCCGGGCTGCGCGTGCACGCGGCCGTCGCCCGCGCCGGCCTCGCGGTCGCACTGCTCCTGCTGGTCTGGTGGGGTCCGGTGCCGTGGACCGGACGCGTCATCCCGGTCTTCCTCGTCGTCGTCGGCGCCTTCGTCTGGCTCGAATGGCTGCGCCGGCGCACGCTGGTCGAGTTCGAGGACGTCGGCCCCGGAGAGCTCGGCCGCACGCTGCGCGGCACGGGCTGGTTCGGACGGCAGCGGCCCGACGACACGGTGCACGTGGGCTAAGCGGCCGGAAAGCGGGCGGCCAGGCGGGTGCCCCGTCCCGGCGCGCTGTCGACGTCGAGGCTGCCGCCCATCGCCGCGACGCGGTCGTGCATGTTGCGCAGGCCCGTGCCGTCCGCGAGCGCGGTGTCGAAGCCGGCGCCGTCGTCCTCGACGGCGAACCAGACGCTCGCGCCGGTGGCGCCCAGGCGCACCGTCGCGGAGGCGCCCGGGCCGGCGTGCTTGGCGGCGTTCTGCAGCGCCTCGAGGCAGGAGAAGTAGACCGTGCTCTCTGCCGCGCTCGACTGGCGGCCGATCCCGTCGTCGACGATGCGCACCGGAAGCGTCGTCTGCCGGCACGCCGAGCGCACCGCCTCGACGACGCCGTAGCGCTCGAGCGTCGGCGGGTAGATCCCGTGCGCGACCCGCCGGAGGTCGTCGATCGCCGCGTCCACCTCGGTGCCGAGGGCGCTCAGCCCGGCATGGCTCTCGCTCGCGATCTCGAGGTGGATGCGCAGGGCGACGAGCCGCTGCTGGGCGCTGTCGTGCAGGTCGCGCTGGATCCGCCGGCGCTCGGCGTTGCCATCCTCGAGCAGCCGCAGCCGCGAGTCGCGCAGCTCGCCCTCGAGGTGGCCGGTCCGCACCGCGACGAGCGTCGCCTGCGCCGCGGCCTGGAGCAGCTCCGGCTGCTCGCCGAGCGCGGCGTCGGTCGTCATCGCCGCCACGGGGTCGCCGGCGTGCTCGACAAGGGTGAAGCGCCGGCCGTCTCGGCCGGCGGGGCGCTCGAGCGCGCCGCCGTCGGCCTCGCGGAAGACCCGGCGCGCCGGATCCCAGTAGCCAAGGCGCAGGGAGGAGTCGTCGAACGCGGTGGCGACCGCGTCGCGCCACCGGGCCGGGGCGGGGCGCGCCGCGAGCTCGGTCAGCAGGCGGCGCAGCACGACCCCGGCGAACAGCTCGGCCTGCACGAGCACGACGAGGAACCCGAGGGTGAACGCCATGATCGCGATGGTGAACAGCCAGGCGACCGTGGGCTGCGTCGAGGCCGGCGTCGCGCCGAGCGTCACGAAGCACGTCATCACGAGCACCGGGAAGAACGGAAAGGCGGTCGCGGCGACGGCCGCCACCTCGCGCCGCTGGGGCCGGGTCGCGTGGCGCAGGCGGGCGAGGAAGACGCCGCCGAGCCCGGCGGTCGCGATGGCGACGAGCGCCGCGGCGGCGTCGACGGTGACGGCGACGAGGCCCGGCAGCGAGACGACGAGCAGCGGGTTCGCGGGGCACGTCGGGGCACAGGCCGCGAGCGGCGCCGACGCGCGGGGGAGGACGGGGAGGAACAACAGCGCGGGGATGTAGTAGAGCGCGGTGCTGAATGCGAACAGGCCGACGAGGCGGCGCTCCCCCGCGGCTCGCAGCCGGCCGCCCGGGAAGGCGACGAACAGGTAGACGCACAGCGTGACGTAGAGGGCCTCGCCGAAGATGCCCAGCGCGACCAGCACGGGGGCGTTCGAGGACTCGAGCGCGAGGGGCACGGCAGCGAGGCCGAACAGGACGAGCAGCGGCCCGACGCGGCTCGCCGGCCGCCGGCGCCACCAGGCCAGGCCGATCAGCCCCGGCACCGCGATCAGGTATCCGCGGTATGCCGCCGCGAGGCCCGGGTGGGCCAGGTGGTCGCTGCGCAGCGCGAGCGCTATCGCCACGGCGACGAGAAGGGGCAGCGCGAGCGCCGACGCCCGCCACGGCGTGAGCGCGGCCACACCGGCGCGCAGTCGCGGCTCGTCCGCGACGAACGCGGGCAGCGCAAGTGAACGGGTCCCCCCCATGCGCGAAATTCTCCACCCGTCCGTCGCGTGTTGCAAATCAACGCCGCCCGCCGTGAGTCCCGGCCGCTCGGCGGGGTCCGACGTGCAAGCAGCGGTCACCCGCCCGGGTGACGCGGCGTCACCCGACCGGACGCGAAGCTCGCCGCCATGACCGTTGGCGGCTCGCTGTTCCTCATCGCGGTCGGGGCGATCCTCTACTTCGCCGTGACGGCGGACCTCGCGGGGGTCGACATCCAGACTGTCGGCCTCATCCTCATGATCGTCGGGGTGGTCGGCCTCGCCATCGGCCTCGTGCTCGTCATGCGCCGCCCCGGCGTCCGCGGCCCCGACGAGCCGCTCTGAGGCTTACAGCGCGGCGATCCCGTCGTCGATCGATCGCGTCACCCATGCCGGAGCGCGCCGACCGGGTCCTCGGCGTCGCTCAGGACCCGATCGCCGTCGCGGCCGACGGCGTGAACGGCCGCGTCTCGTCCTCGCCCGGCTGCACGATCAGCGCGCTGCCGTCGGGGATCTCGTACCAGACGCCGGGGAGGTCGGCGAGCGGCTCGGAGACGACGATGCGGTCCTCGTCGACCAGCCGCTGGAGGCGCGGGTTCTCGGGGTGCAGCTGCCGGATCGAGCTCGCGTCGGCGGACACGAACAGCGTCCGCGAGCGGCGCTCGGTGGAGTAGCGGATCGCCCAGAGGCGCTCGCCGTCCGTGACGCCGATGCTCGCCTGCACGGCGTTCTCGATCCCGTGCCGGGCCGCGGTCTCCTCCACGAAGCCGATCGCGCGCTCGAGCGCGGCGATCGGGTCGTCCTCGAGCCCGAACGTGAGGGCGAGGTGGAAGAGCACCTCGGAGTCGGTCGAGCCGGCGATCTCGGCGAACAGCGACGGGTCGACCGCCAGCATGAGCTCGCGGCGCATCTCGTGGAAGCCGGCGATCACGCCGTTGTGGACGAGCAGCCAGCGGCCGCTGCGGAACGGGTGGCAGTTCGTCTGCTGCACCGCGGTGCCGGTCGTCGCCCGGACGTGCGCGACGAACAACGGCGACTCGATGTGGGACGCGAGCTCGCGGAGGTTCACGTCAGCCCACGCCGGCGCGACCGAGTGGTACACGGCGGGAGTGTCGGCCGCCCCGTACCAGCCCAGGCCGAAGCCGTCGCCGTTCGTCGTCTCGACGCCCATGCGGGAATGCAGGGACTGGTCGATTAGGCCGTGCGGCGTCTTGAACAGCAGCTCGTCGATCATGACCGGCTGCCCGGACCAGGCCATCCAACGACACATCGCGTGCCTCCTCGGGTTCGAGAAGAATCCTCCGATGGCGTGGGGTGACGCCGCGTCACCCGCGGGGGTGATCGGGCGCCGCAGGAGGGAGGCTTCAGTCGGGGCCGAGTCGGCTATCGGCGGCGGTCGCCCGACCCGCCGCTCGCCGACCACCCCACCCAGTCGCTGAAGCGGAATGTCGGCCTCGACGGCCCGGTGACGTCGTCCACACCCGTGAGTCGCAGCCGTCCTCGGCCAGGTCCCATGCCTGCGCGCCGAGCTCCATCGCGCAGAGGATGTCGTTGTTCGAGCCGAATGTGCTCGCCGCCACCGCCATCCGTAGCGGTGGCCCGGCCAGATCTCGCCGCTCTTGAGGTATCCGCCGTCGTCGCACGCCGACGCGGCGGCGCCCTGCACGGCCGGCCCGGCGGATTCCGCCGCCTCGGCGGCGCGCACGGAGGAGCGTGAGATCCCAGAGCGTCGCCGCGTCCGCCGCGCCTTCACGCGCTCGGCCGGGCCAAATGGCGGTCAGCCACCATGGCCTCCGGGCCTCATGCGGCCCAGGATGTGTGGCCGTGCAGCCAGGGGGCATCCTGCTGCGCGCGGTCGACACCGACGACCGCGCTCCGAGTCTGGTCGCGACCGCCCGTGCGTGGGCGGCCGCGACGCGATGCCGCCCGGTCTTCGTCCACGGGTGCGCCGTCGCGCCGGACGCGGCGGCGCGGTCACGGCTCACGGCCCTGGGTGTGCGCGAGGACGAACGGCTACTGGAGGAGGGCGATGCGCCGGCGGCCATCGCCGCCGCCGCCGAGCGGACCCGGCCGGCGCTGCTCCTCATCGCGTCGTCGGCGAATGGGGACGCGCGCCTCGGTCGCGTCGCGGGTGCGGTGCTCCAGGACGACGCCACCGCGCTCGCCATCGTGCCCGGCAGCGCCGGCGAAGCGCTCTCGGACAAGCCGGTCGTCTGTGCCGTGAGCCTCGGCCGCCACGACGAGGCGGCGGTGCGCTTCGCGCACACGTTCGCGGCGGCGGCGGGCGCCCGGCTCGCGCTGCGGAACATCGTGCGGTCCCGCGACGCGGTCTTGCTCGCCGCCGAGCGGGCGCGCTCGTCGGTCGCCGTGCCGGCGCCGCGCCCGACCGAGGCGGACGCTCGCTCGGAGGTGCTCGCGCAGCGCCTGGTCGACATCGCGCGAGATGCGGACCCGTCCGTGCTGGTGATCGCGTCGCGTCCCGGCGACCCGGCGTCGCTGGCGCTTCGGATGGACACCCTCTGGTCCGCGACGCCCTGTCCCGTCATCGTCATCCGGCCATAGCGTCCTCGCCTCACGTGGCCGGCGCGGAGGTTCGCTCCTCCGGTTCGCGCTCTCCGGCGCGGCGCCATCGCGCCGGCCGGGCGGGCGGCCCGTTCGATGGGCGATCGGCGCGCTGGTTCTGCTCACGGTCCTGCGGCGCCCTCGGGCTGCGACGTCTGCTGGTGCAGCACCAGGCGCCACGCGCCGTCGCGGCGCGCGTAGACGCTCGACATGACCGCGGCGTACCCGTCGGCGCCGCGGCGCGACTGCCAGCGATACGTCAGCACGGCGCTGTCGGCGCCGAGGCGGACCGTGCGCGCGTCGGCGATCGCGTACTCGTCCCAGGCCGGCGCCGCCGCGATCGCCGCGATGCACTCCTCCCGCGTCAGCACCGCGCCGGGGACGACCACGAGCGCGTCGTCGGCAAGATGGCGCCGATACGCATCGCTCGATCCGGACGCGAGCTCTTCCTCGATCTGCAGCAACTCGGTATGTACGCTGTCCATATACGCTGTATACCCAATGGCCCTCTCCCGTCTCACCGTCCTCGAAGCCGCGCTTGCCATCGCGGACCACCACGGGGTTCAGGCGCTGTCGATGCGACGGCTGGCGGCGGACCTCGGTGTGACCCCGATGGCCCTCTACAACCACGTGGCCGGCCGCGAAGACCTCCTCGACGGCGTCGCCGACCTCGTCGCCGGCGAGATCGCGCACCCCTCGGCTCGATGGGGATGGCGGCGCCGGCTCGTGACGGTGCTCGGCGACACCCGCGCCGTGTGCCTTCGCCACCCGTCGGCCCTCCCGCTGCTGCAGGGAGCACGCGCCATGACTCCGGCGCTCCTGGCGCCCGTCGAGATCGGCCTGGAGGCGCTCGAGAACGCCGGCCTACGTCCGGCGGCGGCGAGAGCCGGCTGGGCCGCCCTCGTGAGCCTCACGTTCGGGCACGTCGCCTACCAGCTCGCCGGTCACATGCAGGGTCCGGCGTCCGGCCGCGGCGGCCTCGACCCCGCCGCGTTCCCGCGGATTGCGGCGATGCAGACCGCGCCGGCGTTCGACTGGGACCGGGCATTCGGCCGCGCTCTCCACGCCCTCGTCGACGGACTCGTCCCGCGCGCGGGCCATGCGCCCGGCCGCAGCTGACGGGCGGCTGGCAGCCTCGACGGCGGGCGTGCCGCGAAGCCTGGTCGGCGAGCGCATCGCCACGCCCGAGATCGCCGGCTTCGCCATCCTCGTCCTGGTCGTCGCCGGCAGGCTTCTCCCTCGCCGTCCTCTCGACGCGGCTCACCGGGCGCATCCCGGTGCCCGCGCCCGCGCTGTTCCTCACCGCGGCCGCGGTGGCGTCGGACCTCTGGCCCGGCCTCTACGAGCACGTGCCGATTCTCACCGTCGAGCGCATCGCGGTCGTCGCGCACGACCCTGCGGTGTCCCGGACGCCGAGCGGATCTACAGCCTCGTGTTCATCGCGGTGCTCACGTCGGTGGTGGCCCGCGGCACGCTGGTGCCGTTCGTCGCCCGCCGGCTCAACATCCCGATGCGCGTGCACGACCGGCGGCCGTGGGAGCTGTCGGTCCGCGTCGGCCGCGAGCCGACGGGCGCTCGCGGGCACCGGGTCGCGGACCGAGCGGACGGTATGGCGCTCGGTGAGCTGCAGATCGGCGACGATGCAGGGGTGACCTTGCTCGTGCGAGACGGCGACGCGTTGCAGCCCGACCCCGACGTCGAGCTGCGCGCCGTCGGCCGGCTGCTGATCCTCGCCGAACCCGACAGGGACCCCGCGCTGAGCGCCACCTTCGCGGCCGGACCGTCAGGGCGATGACCATCGCGGTGACCCGGTCCGACGACGCGGTAGGCGATTGACGTGCGCGACCGGCTCGGCGGATAGACGAGCGAGGAGAGCGTGCCGATCGACCCCCTTGCGGCGAGCGTCGTCGACATCCTCGGCGCCGTCGGCGAGCTCGCGGCCGGCGCCGGCCGCCGCTTCGATGTCCCCCTCCTCGTCGCCGGCCTCGCATTGCACCTCCTCGCGGACGTCGTGAGAAACGGCGGCTGGCATACCGTCCTGCGCGCCGCGAGCCCCGCACACCGGGCGCTGCGGCTCCGCGACGTCCAGGCGGCCGCGTTCGCCGGCGGCGGCGTCAGCGCGATCGTCCCGGCGCGCGCCGGCGATGTGGTCAAGGTCGCCCTCATCCGGCGGCGCCTGCCGGATGCGCGGCTGCCAACCGTGATGGCGACGTTCGTGCCGGAGACGCTCTTCGAGTGGTGCGTCGGCGCCGCGCTGCTCGTCTGGGCGCTGACGGCGGGCTACCTACCGGTCGATGCGGTTGCGCGGGCCCCGGGCGTGGCCGCCGACCACGCGGTCGTGGCGCTCCTGGCCGCCGTGGGCGTGGCCGGCGTCGTCGTCGCAGTCGGCCTTCTCGCCCATCGGCTGGCGCACCGGCTCTACCGCGACATCGCCGCGGGCTTCGCGATCCTCCGGCACCCGGGCCGGTTCGTCACCGGCGTCGTGAGCTTCCAGCTCGCGAGCCGCGTCGTCCGCCTGGGCGCCATCGCCTGCTGCCTGTCGGCCTCCCGGCTTCCCGGCGACGCCGCCGCCGCGGCCCTGGTGATGGCCGTCGAAGGAGGCACCCGAGTGCGATTCGGGCCCGCGACCGCCGCGCTGCGCGCCGGACTCCTGGTTTACGGGCTTCCCGCGGCGGCCGGCAGCGCCGTATCGCTGTCGGCGGTGCTCGCATACATGGCCGTCGTCCACTCGATGCGGACCGCGATGGCGCTTCTGATCGCCGCCGGGGTGGTCGTGACCACGCTCGACGCACGGTCCCCGCGAGCGGCGCTGGACGCGTTCCGGCGCCTGCGCGAGCCGGCCGTCGAGCCGCTCCCGCCCGAGGCGCCGCAGGGGGTCACGGCTCGATGAGCCCGCGGCGCACCGCGTAGAGGGCGAGCGCCACGCGGTCGCGCAGGCCGAGCTTGTCGAGGACGTTCGCGCGGTGGCGCTCGACGGTGTTCTCGCTGATCACGAGGATCTGCGCGATCTCCTTCGTCGTGTGGCCCTCGGCGATGAGCTTGACCACCTCGAGCTCGCGCGGCGTGAGGGGGTCGTCCGGCATCTCCTCGCCCGACTGCCGCGCTCGAGGAAGTCGCGGATCAGGGCCCGCACCGCGCCGGGGTACAGGAACGGCTCGCCGCGCAGCGCCGCGCGGCACGCGGCGACGAGGTCCTCGTCGGCCGCCGTCTTCAGCACGTAGCCGGATGCGCCGACCTTGAGCGCACGCGGTGCGCCACAGCCGAGGCGGCCGGATCACCGTGCGCCTCGGCTGCGGCCCCGACGACTGCTCGATCGTCGTGGCGGACGACGGCGTGGGATTGCCGGTGCAACCCCGGCCCGGCTCGCACGGACTGCGGACGATGCGGGCGCGCGCCGCCAGCATCGGGGCGGCGCTTCACGTCGGCGAGCGCGCGGACGGACCGGGGACCGAGGTGGCTCTCGTGCTCCCGCACCACCTGCGCGCCGGACGCCGATGATCCGCGTTCTCGTCGTCGACGACCACCTCGCGCTGCGGGCGGGGCTGACCGCCGTCCTGACTGCCGAGCCGGGCATCGTGCCGCTTGGCACCGCCTCGTCCGAGCGGGAGCTGTGGCCCGCGCTTCAGCGCACGAAGCCCGATCTCGTCCTGCTCGACTACCACCTCCCCGGGCAGGACGGCCTCGCGATCTGCCGGCACGTCAAGCGGACGATGCCGCCGCCGAAGGTGCTGATGTACTCGGCCTACGCGGACGCCGCGCTCGCGATCCCGGCGACGCTCGTCGGCGCAGACGGCGTCGTCCACACGGGCGCGCCGGCGCTCGAGCTGTACGAGGCGATCCGGCTGGTGGCTCGAGGCGAGCGGGTGCGCCCGCCGCTGTCGCGCGAGATGCTCAACGACGCCTTGGCTCGCCTGTGCCCGGACGACCTGCCGGTGCTCGGGATGGCGCTCGACGACACGCCGACCGCCGAGATCGCGGCCGCGCTTCGGCTCGAGCCCCGCGAGCTCGACGCGCGGATCGATCGGATGCTCGCGGCCCTGCGCGTCGAAGTGCCGGCGAGCGCGAGCTGACGGCGCCACGGAGCGATGACCGGACCCGCACGGAAGTCGCTGGCGGCAACGCCGATGCTCCTGACCGGGGCCCGTGTGCGTGGAACGACCCGAGGCGCCTTCACGAGCCCGCCGAGCACCGTGCTTGCGATTACAAATGGGGGGTCCGGGGCCGTCGAGCCCTGGATGATCCGTCGCGTGGCAACGGCGCCGAAAGCGACGGACTGGGTCGCCTTGCTCGACGCCGACGAGGCGCTGGCGGGGGCGGTCGAGCCTGCGACACGGGCCGAGGCCGGCGCGGCATGCGTTGCCGGCGTCTCCTGGCTCGGTCCCGGCGCCTGGCAGCCGCCCGACGACCTCGGCCGCCCCGGGTGCCTCGGCCTGCTCGTGCTCGAGGGCTTCGTGGTCCGCCATGTCGACGTCGTCGGGCGTCCGGCCACCGAGCTGCTCGGAAAAGGCGACCTGCTGCGCCCGTGGGAGCCCGACCGCACGGCGCCCTTCTTCTCGGGCGTGCGATGGCAGGTGCTCGAGCCATCTCTCGTGGCCGTTCTGGACGAGCGCGTCTGCGCGGTGATCGGCCGATGGCCGGATCTTGTCGCCGCGATCGTCGGACGCGCGCTCGCGCGCTCGCGCGAGCAGGCGATCGCGCTCGCCGCCGGCCAGATCCCGAGCATGCGCCTGCGGCTGCTCGTCGTGCTGTGGCACATCGCGGAGCGGTGGGGTGAGCCGCACGAGGACGGCACCGTCGTTCCCGTTCGCCTCACGCACGAGCTGCTCGCAAACCTCGCGACGGCCCAGCGACCGTCGGTCAGCCATGCGCTCACTGCGCTGCGGAGCCGCGGGCTTCTCGACCGAACGCCCGACGGGCGCTTCGTGCTGCGCGGAGATCCGCCGTCGGCGCTGACGCGGCTTCGCCAGTCGCTCGGCTGAGCGAGCCGAAGGACTGTGGTTTCAATTACGTGCCCGTGCACTTCGGTGCAGCGAAGGCAGGTGGTTCGGCTCTTACCGTGAACGCCGCGCCGCGGCAACCTATCGATCATGGCAATGAGCCGTGACACCGACCACTCACAGGGGATCCGCGCCCCACCATCCGAAACGTCACCGTCCCGTGCGAGACGGAGCGGGCTCGCACACAGCACATCGATGAACGCAGCGGCCACGCACCGCTGTTCTTGACACACACACCACACGGCTCCGCCGCTATGGCAGCGGCCGCAGACGTATGTGCCGTGTCGGTGATCGCCCCCCCGATCTGTCCCCGCAGTGCCGCCGCAGCCGGCGGTGCTGCCTCGACCTGGGCGAATTTGAGGAAATCACATGGAACGTTTGGACAAGGTTCAACTGACGCGCAGGGACATGCTGCGCCTGAGCATCGGCGGCGCCGGCATGTTCGCGCTGACCGCGTCGGGACTGGCGGTGCCGAGCGGCCTCGCGAAGGGGGGTGGTGGCAGCGGGAACATCTACCTCGAGGCGTTCCCGACAAGCCCGCTGATCCTCACCCCCTTCAACGACCCGCTGACGGTCCCCAAGGCGCTGCGGCCGGTCCCCAAGACCGACGTGGACGCGTGGAGCAGCCCTCCCGGCCAGGACAACCAGGACTTCGTGAAGGGCACGACGGCCAACAAGCACCAGCTGTGGCCGGGCCAGGGGGTCACCGCGAGCTACCCGTGGACGACCACCACGCCGGACGTCTACCAGATCAAGCTGGAGGTCAACGGTCACAACTTCACGTCGTCGATGGTGCAGCCGATCGACAGCCACGGCCGGAACGTCATCCCGCCGGGCAGCGGCAGCTCCCAGCCTCGGAAGCTGCCCGCGGCCACGATCTACGGCTTCAACGGCACCTTCCCGGGCCCGATGATCAACGCGCAGTACGGGCGGCCGGCGCTCGTGCGCTTCGAGAACCACCTCGAGGAGGACAACGGGTTCGACCGGATCGACTTCGGGGCTCCGAACTACTCGTTCCTGACCCACCTGCACAACGCCCATACGGCGTCGGAGTCGGACGGCAACCCGTTCCACGGCTACCTCCGCTTCAACCCGCTCGGGCGCCAGGACCACGAGGCCGCCTACGAGCCCGGCGAGTGGGTCGACAACCTCTACATGGCGTACCCCGCGGGTGGCGACGACCGCGAGAAGCAGTCGTTCTTCTGGTTCCACGACCACGTCCACGGCCACACCGGCGCCAACGTCTACAAGGGCATGGTCGGCCTCATGCCGCT
>Ga0136846_1216104_pt1 | contig 25254 bp, 36 predicted proteins | sample HopSoiMetagenom2_FD_96841 | JGI IMG/M metagenome (GOLD analysis project Ga0136846, IMG submission 96841) | Grasslands soil microbial communities from Hopland, California, USA - 2 Assembly 2016 (version 4) | ecosystem: Environmental > Terrestrial > Soil > Grasslands | place: USA: Hopland... | reverse complement strand
CTCGGTCGGCGGCCGGCCGGTGGGCACCGGGTCGGGGCGTTCGAAGAAGCACGCCGAGCAGGAGGCGGCGCGCACGGCGCTCGAGATGCTCGACGCGCCGCGCGACGACGACGACGACGACGAGGACGCGGAGGACGAGTCCGAAGATTCGGACGCGGAGTCCGAAGAGGACGACGAGGATGCGGAGGACGAGGATGCGGAGGAGGAGGCCCATGCGCGCCCCGCGAAGTCCGGCGCGTTCATGCGCAAGCTCGCTCGCATCACCGGCGCGTCGACTCCCGGCGCCATCCTGGGCAAGGTCCGCGGAGCCATCGAGTCCGCCGGCAAGGTCCGCAAGCTGGATCGCGAGATGCGCGCCATGCGTGTCGAGGGCATGATCAAAGAGGGGCGTCGCGGCGGCAAGATCGAAAAGGGTCTCGTCGCGTTCTGTCGCAAGATGGGCATGCGCGGCGAGGAGGGTGAGCAAGAACTCGCCGCGTACCTCGATGCGAAGGCCCCCACGGTCCACACGCAAGATGACGCGCCGATCGTTCCGCGCGACGTCGCGGCGTTCCTCGGTGACGCGGCCGGCGTCGTCACCTCGGAGCAAGCCCAGATCGCCTCCCGCATGGGCATGACCCCCGAAGAGGCGGCGCGTGTCGCGGGCAAGGTCCAACAGAAACTCAACGGAGCGGCGCCGAAGCGCTGACGGAGGACGGTCATGACTGCACTCGCGAAAGATCGCAAGACGGATCAACTCGGTACGCCGGATGTCGTGCTCCCCGCGATGCACGCGTTGGCGGCCGCCGCCATTCTCGTGTACGCCGGGTCCCTCATCGGCGTCAACGCGGCGGGGTACGCCACCAAGATGTCCGCGGACCCCACCCTCACGATCGTGGGTGTCGCGGAAAAGCAGGTGGACAACTCCGCCGGTTCGGCCGGTGACGTGGCCATCCCGTTCAACATCGGAGTTTTCTACTTCGATGTTTCGGGGACGGCTCCCACGGCCGCGGACATCGGAAAGACGATGTTTGCGGTGGACGATCACACCGTCTCACTCAGCGATGACGGTGGCAACCGGCCCCCGGTCGGGTTCCTCTTCGCAGGGCCCCGCGCGGACGCTCAGGCGCCGGTGATGGTCGGACAACTCGCCTCGCTCCGCGGCGCGGCGGGTGACGACGCGTCCGCGGGCGGCTCGCCCGCGTTCCGCGCTCGTGCGGTTCGCACCACGAACGTGGCGGACCTCACGGCGTTCGCGGTGGCCACCGCATGCGATGGCCTCACCCTCGTGGAGGGCGACGTTGTCCTCCTCGCGGCTCAGACCACGGCGGCCCAGTGCGGTCCGTACGTCGTGGGAGCCGTCAGCGGCGGCAACGCACCCCTCACGCGTCCGGCGTGGTGGGCGGCGGGGTCCACGCAAAAGACCGGTGCCCAGATCAAGTTGGGCGCCGAGGGTACGGTGTTCAAGAACACCACGTGGCAAGCGATGCACGCATCGGACTCGATCGTGGTCGACACCACGGACCCCGAGTTCTACCCGCTGAGCGTCTCCGGCACCACGGCACTCGTGGCCGGTACGTTCACCATCTCCACCGTCCCGGTCTTCTCGTCCAAGTCCCAGGTCACCCTCACGCGGTCCGTGGCGAACACGTCCGCGGCCACGACGGGCGGCTACCACCCCACGGTGGGCGGGGCGGACGGCATCACCACCGGCAAGATCGGCACGGCCGCGGTGGTCGTGGAGGCCACCGTTGCCGCCGGCACGAAGAACGCCGCGGACATCTCCACCCTCCACTGGACCATCAACAACCAAGCCTGATCGGCGCGGGGAAGGATAAGCAAACGTCATGACGATCATCCAAACCGCTGCCGGTATCCAGTTCTTTTTCACGGGACTGGAAGATCGATTCTGGGCCGCGTACGGCGTGGCCGCGGAGTTCACCGACAATTTGTGCACCACGGTTCCGTCCTCCACGGAACAACAGGTGTACGGCTGGATCGGCAAGATCGACAAGATGCGGGAATGGGTCGGCGCGCGCGTCACCCACTCGCCCGCGGCTCAGTCGTACACGCTGGTCAATCAGCCGTACGAATTGACGGAGACCATCGACAAGTTCAAGATCGAAGATGACCAGTTCGGCATCTACGCTCCACTGGCCACGCAACTCGGGTGGCAGGCCAAGAAGTGGACGGACTACCAACTCCGCGATCTTCTCCAGAACACCGGAACGCAGATCGGCGCCCGTCAAAAGGGCCTCGATGGGCTGAACCACTGGTCCACGGTCCACCCGGTGGACTTCTACGATGCGGCCAAGGGCACCTACTCCAACGACTTCCGCGGCGGGTTCGCGGTCAACGGCATCACGGTGGGCGGCGCGCTGACTCCTCAGGGGTACGCGACGCTCCGCCAAGAGATCATGTCCCGCAAGGGAGAGGACGGAGAGCCACTGGGCCTCATCCCGGACCTCCTCGTCGTGCCTCCGCAACTGGAAGGCGCCGGCAAGATGATCCTCACGGCGGACTACTTCGCGCCTCAGACATACGCGAACGTGGGACTGGGCACGAACGTGGGCGCCCAGCAAAACATCCTCAAGGGGTCCGCGAGCCTCTTGATGGTCCCCGAACTCGCGGGCCAACCCACGACCTGGTACCTGCTCTGTACCAACCGCGCCGTCAAGCCGTTCGTCTTCCAGCAACGGCAAGCGGTCAACTTCGTGTACCGGATCAACGAGCAAGATCCGGTGGTGTTCGACAAGCACCAATACATCTTCGGCACGGATGCCCGTGGCGCGGTGGGGTGGAGCCACGCTTGGCTCTCCGCCATCTCGTCGCCCTGAGGTGACCGCTTGACCGCGTACCACACGCTGGCCGACATGCACCAATACGGGATCGATCCCGTAGCATGCGGCCGCGTGTCTACGCCGGACCAAGAGGCCATCGTTGCGGCGCGCAACGCGTGGGCGGATAGCAAGCTCCGCGGACGGTACAACCTCCCGCTTATCGCGTGGGACGTTGATCTCCGTATGAACTTGTCGTTTATGTCCGCGTGGGACGTCATCTCTCGCCGCGGGTACAACCCCGCGGCGCCGGGTGATGTCACGATCCGCCTCCGATACGATGACGCCGTCAAGTGGTTCGATGGCGTGGAGCGTGGCAACACGCACCCGAACGTCACGGAGACCACGCCGTCAGTTCCGACCATGCAAGCACCGATGGTCATCACGTCCCCGAAGAGAGGTTGGTGAGCCGTGTGGAGCGAACTCCGAGGCAAGTGGGCATACCAAGCCGGCGCGGCCGGGACGGCAACGCTTCCGAAGGGGGCCCAGGTTCTACAGATCATCGTGGAGGGCGGCGCCGGTGGCACCGTCACCATCTTCGGCGGCACGGCCATCCCGTGCGTCTCCGGCACCCCCAAGGCGTTCCGGTTCAACCATCTCGAATGCGCGTCCAAGGCCGGCACGCAAGACATCGTGTTCACCAACACCGTCTCCTACTACGTCGAATACGTCGAACCGCAGAACGCGTAACCGCTGGATCCCAATAGGTATTACCCGAGCTCTGGTATTACACAATGTCGAACGCGATCGCCGATCTCAACCGTCTCGCCGATGCACTCGCCGATCTGAGCGATGTGCCGTCGCGTGCGGCGCGTGGAGCGGCGGAGCGTATCAACGGGATGCTTGCGGAGGAGTTCGCAAGCGCGCACTCCGCGGACGGTGAGCCGTGGGCGCCGCTCATGGCGTCCACGATTCGCCGCAAGGGTGGAGACGCGCGCATCCTCATCCGGAGCGGCGAGACGCGTGACAACACGTACGCGCGTCCTCTCCCTGGAAGCGGCATCGAGATCTCGTCCACCGAGGCCGCCGGCTATCACCAATCCGGCACGAGCAACATGGTGGCGCGGCCCATCCTCCCGGATACCGGCGAACTACCGCCGGAGTGGGAGGAGGCGATCGATGACGAGGTTGCCAAGGCGTTCGGGAGGGCGAAGTAATGCCTACGATCGTCGCATTGCGTGACGCCTTGTCCGCGCAACTCATCAAGCGAATCGTTGCGGCCGGCTATCCCGCGCTCTCCAAGGGGCCGGACGGTTCGGACGGCAAGATCTTGCTTGGCCGTCAGACCCAATACGAGAACTCGGCGCCGCCGCGGGTCATCATGGTCCCGTTGGGGTCACCCCAGTTCGGTGGTCCGCTCGCGTTCTCCCGCAACCCCGGGTTGGACTCGGACGAGGGGCGGCGCCAGTTCGCTCAGCGTTCGATCATGACGGAGTATCAGCGTTTCGAGTTCCGGTGTTGGGGGACATCGAACTCCTCCGATCCACTGGCCGTGCGTGATGATGACTTCTACATGACGGAAGCGCTTTACGAGTTGCTCCTCCAATCAATGGCCGCGTCCGACATCGACGATCCTAACGGACCCGGCGTGCTTGGTCCGCCCACCAAGGGCGGTTGGGAAGTGGAGGGCGGCGCGTGGACGGATGCCACGTTTGGCGCGGCCCAAAACATCGCGTACGGCCGCGAGTTCGTTTTTACGATCCGCATTGCGAAACCAATCCTCGATCGACTCTATGAGTTTGCACCGTCCAACGTAACGGCGGTTCCGACCACCAATCTAGACATCAACGGTCAATCTGACGTTGGATGCGGAGGGCCCTGAACATGACGACCGGCGAAGTCACTCTCAACATCCTCGATGGCGGCGGCGTCGTTTCGGCTCCGCTCAACTCCGTCCAGCCTGTCATCGGGTGCGCCACCGCGGGCCCGATTGCACAAGTGGTCGCCACCCGGAGCATCAAGACGCTCCAAGACACGTTCACCTCGGGACCGCTCGTGGAGGCGGCCGCCCAAGTGATCCTCAAGGGCGGCACCGTGCTCGCGATGCGGGCGACCACGAACACCCCCGGCTCCTCGGAGGCGGTGACGTTCACCGGCACCGGCACGAGCGTCATCACCGAAAGCGGTACGCCGGTCGATGACTTCTATGCCGTGTTCAAGGTCACCACCGGCGGCACGATCGGCACGTCCGGTATCAAGTTCAAGATCTCTTTGGACGCCGGCCGCACGTACGGTCCGGAACTGTCCTTGGGGACGGCCAACACGTTCGTCATCTCCAACACCGGCATCACGCTCAACTTCGCGGCCGGCACCCTCGTGGCCGGTGACGTGGCGAAGTTCGCCACCATCGCTCCGGCGTGGAACGCGGCCGGTGTCGACACGTGCTTGGACGCGCTCAACGCGTCCCAGTATTCCACGGTCGGGTTCGGCCCCGGTCACATCGTGGGCCCCATGTCCGTGGGCGACGCCGGCACGATCAATACCAAGCTGTTGAGCCTGGGCTCCACCCCCAACAACGTGTTCTCGCGTTGGCTCGTGGAGGCGCGTGACGCCATCATCCCGGTGGCGTTTGGCGGCGCGGGCGAGACGGAGGCCACGTGGATGACGTCGATCCAAACGGCGTTCGCGGCGTTCACCGGCCTCCGCTTGTGCGTGGGCGCGGGCCACTACAACCAACCGTCCGCCATCCCGAACGCGCACGCCGGAGCGCCGCGCTACCGCCGGCCGGGTGCGTGGGCGGTGGCCGCCAAGCGCGTCACCATCCCGCCGCAACGCCACGACGGACGAGTCAAGGACGGCTCGTTGGACAACATCACCATCGACGCGGAGAACGATCCCTCGGACGGGTTCGTGTACCACGACGAGTTCCTCAACCCCGGCCTCACCGCCGGCCGGTTTATGGCGTTCCGCACGCGTCGTGGACGCGGCGGGTACTTCGTGGATCAACCCATGCTCATGAGCCAACCCGGCTCCGTGTTCGACATCCTCCCGAAAGGTGTGGTGATGGATGTCGCATGTAAGATCGTCCACGACGCCGCGGAGGAGGAGATCAACGACGACATCCCGCTCAACCCTAACGGGACCATCACGGACCCGGCCGCGCGCGCCATCGAGGCCGTCATCCGCGGCAACCTCAAGGTCAACATGATCGACACTGGAGAGATCGTGGACGCCACGGTCGTCATCGACCGCACGGTCAACGTGCGCGCCACGAGCAACGTCAAGGTGGACGTCACCATCTTCGGTCGCGGATACGTGATCAGCATGACGGTCAACATCGGGTACGCCAACCCGTTCGCGGCCACGGCATAACGGAGGACAACGACCATGGCAAACGACATCCCGTACCCGTTCGTGGCCGGATTCCGCCACGGGTTCGCCTCCGTCGCGGCGGAGTTCAAGCTCCCCGGCGGCAAGACGGTCACGTTTCGCGGGTTCAAGGGCATCAACTACACCCGCACGCGTGACCGCGGCATCATCTACGGCAACCACCCCGATCCGCTGGGCAAGACTCGCGGACAGAACTCCTACAGCGCGGATTGTGAGGTGTACCTCGCGGAGTTCGCCAAGTTGGTGGAGGAACTCGGCGCCGGGTACGGAGATATCCCGTTCACCGTCCTCGTACACTTCGTGGAGGGCGGCTTTGCCGGACTCCAAGACGAGATCCAAGGTTGCACGTTCGATTCCACGGACGCGAGCAACGCGCAAGGCACGGACGGCCTTTCACGCAAGTTCAACCTCAACCCGCTCAAGATTCTTTTCGATGGTCTCGATGACGTCGAGACCCCGCTTGCTCCCCAGCAAGCGCCGTAACACCTACACGGTAGGTACTACCACCTCGAGCGGGTAGTACCTACCACATGTAGGATCGGGGTCGCCCGATCCTGGCCGCATCCGGTGTCGATCGGACAAGCGGCCTCCTTTCTAACCCATAGGAGGCGTTGTCATGTCGATCGTAATGAATGCGGAGATGTGTAAGAAGGTCACCGAGGCCCTCACGGAGGACGTCCTCAAGGCGTTGGAGGAGGAGCACGGGGACATCTTCGTGTGTACCGCCGGCTCCGGAGAGAAGACGGTCCCGGTGGTCATGCGGCCGCTCAACGAAAAGGAGTTCGATACGTTCCGCTTTGCGGTGGATCGTGGCGGACCGGAAAAGGCGTTGGCGGCCAAGCGGCTTTTCGACAAGTCTTGCGTGTACCCGGACACCGAGACCAAGAAGGCGATCGTGGCACGCTACGCCGGCCTCCCCGAGGGTGTCACGAGTGACGCCGCGTGGAAGCGGTTCGTGGGCTTGGAGGTGGAGGCCAAGGGAAAAGAGTAACCGCGCGCCGCGCGGCCATGCTCCTTGACTGGGGGCTTTTCTCGTCCGCGCTCAGATCGCTCGTTGACGGAGAGGAGACGGACGACGCCATCGCGGCACGCGGCATCATCGGCGAGACGATCATCATGCATCGCCGATGGTTGGAAGGACAGTTCAAGAAGACGGAGTAGGGTCGATGGTCATCAAGCACGAGATCGTATTGGACGACAAGGTTAGCGCTCCGGCGAAGTCCGCGAGCGCGTCCGTGTCGTCCGTCTCGCGTGAGATGACGGTGTTGTCCAAGGCGCTCCAATCCGCCAACGACAAGATGACCAAGGCCGCCGCCACGGGGAACATCAGCGCGTTTCGATCTGCCAAGACGGACGTGACGAACCTGACGGCGGCCATTGGTCAACTCAAACCGAAGATCGACGCGGAAGCGGCGGCCATGCAAAAGCTCAAGGACGCGCACGCCTCCGCCTCCGCCCACTTCGCCAAGACGGGGAGCGCGGCCCAGTCCGCGGCCGGTGCCACGCAACAATTCGGGGCCGCCGCGGACGGCGCCGCCGGCTCCTCGGGTGGGCTCCAAGCGGAGCTTGCGGAGGTCACCGGCGGCCTCTCGCTCGTGGTGGAGGCCGTGGGCGCCGTGGTGTTCGCGTTCGGCGCGCTCACCCTTGCCGGTGCCGCGTTCGCCATCAAGGCGAGCGAGGCCAAGCAAGCCTCGTTGTCGTTGTGGAGCGCGCTCGGGAAAGGCGTGGTCACCGGGGAGGAGATTGACGATCTCCTTGACGACATGAGGACCAAGACGGGCCTCACCAAGGACGCGCTTGCGCCGCTGACGGAGGGGTTCCTCCGCATGGGTGTCACCGGCAAGGACGCCTTGGAGAAACTCACCGTGGCGGCCGCGTCCGCGGAAGCGCTAGCCAAGGGCGGCGGTGAGGCGTTCACCAAGCTCTATCAGCAAGCCAAGGTAGCCGGTGAGACTGGCGCCAAGATGTCGATCCCGTTCAAGAAGTTGGAAAGCCAACTCGTCGGGATGGGGTTGAACGTGGACGATCTGTCGTCCGCGATGGGCATGTCGTCCGCCAAGTTGGTGTCCGGACTCAAGGCCGGCACGATCGACGCCAAGAAGTTCGGCGACGCTATGCAAGAGGCCGTCACCAAGAAGGGTGCCGGCCCCCTCGAAAACATGGCCCTTACCACGGCCAACCTTGGCAAGTTGCTCCAAGAGTACCTGGGCGATCTGTTTGAGGACATGGGCAAGGACATCAAGCCGTTCCTTGCGGAGGTCAAGTCCCTATTCTCGATCCTCGACTCCAAGGCCAACCCATCCGGTAAGGCGCTCAAGGAGGGCATTGAAGCGTTTTTCAAGAACGTGTTTGCTCAGGCCACCAAGGTGGTCCCCATGATCAAGCACTTCTTGCTTGACGTGATCATCTACGGACTCAAAGCCTACATCGCGATCAAGCCAATCATCGGGTGGTTCAAGCAACTCGGACAGAATCAAACGGTCATGAGCGCGCTTACTGGGGCGATGAAAGTGTTGGGTGTGATCTTGCTCGTCATCGGTGCCGCCGTGGCGGCCGTTGTGCTCGTGCTCCTCGCGGCGTGGGCGGCGTCCGTCGTGCTCGTGGTCGGGGTGTACGCGCTCATTGCCGCTTTCGGCGAGTTCATTACCGGCGTTGGAAAGTCGATCGTGGAGTGGGTGAGCGGCGCCGCGTCCGCCGCCTCAGACTTCGTGATGGGCCTCGTCAACGGCATCAAGAACGGCACCGGCATGGTCATCGAGGCCGTGACCGCGCTAGGAAGTTCGGCGATCGGAGGACTCAAGAAAGTTCTTGGCATCGCGTCTCCGTCCAAGGTGATGATGCAACTCGGTGGTCACACGGCTACCGGGTTCACGGAGGGGCTCGACAACGCGGGGCCGCAAGTGCAAGCAGCGGCCGGTGCGATGGCCGGCGGCGCCATTGCCGGCGCGGGCGGCGCCGCGAGCGCTCCGGCGGCGTCCGGCGGTGGCGGCGGGGGATCGAATATCAACGTGGTCATCAACGTGGATGGCGGCGGCAAGTCGTGGCAAGAGGTCACGGAGGAGGCGTTTGCCATCCTCTTGGAGCGCCTCGCATTGCAAGGAGGGATGTGATGTCCTCCGAGGTCCTCAATCCGATCGACCACCCGCAAGAGTGGGATTCGGTGACCATCGCCGGTCAACGCTCGCCCGGGTTGTGTGAACTGGACGGGTTCGACCGCAAGCACGACTGGGACCGCAAGAAGGGCAAGGGAGCCGCGGGAGAGACGATCACTTTCACGCAAAAGCCGGCCGCGGAGGGCAAGCTCACTTTCACGTTTTGGCTCCGCGAGCACTTCACGGCGTGGGCCACGTTTCGCGCGCTGTTCAAGTACGATCCCACCAAGAAGGCTCCGTCACCGTTCGACATCTTCCACCCGACGCTTGCGGACAATGACATCAAGTCCGTGGTGTGTGGATCGCTAGGTGGTCTCAAACACGTGGGCGGTGGGAAGTATCAGGTGGTGGTGGAGCTACTCGAATACAACCCGCCGCCGCCCAAGTCCGCCGTCTCCACGCCGGACGGGTCCAAGTCGAACACCAAGCAAACGCCGGCCACCGGAGCGCAACCGGACCCCATCGCGGACGCTCAGCAAGCCCAGATCGCGGCCCTACTCGATGAGGCCAAGAAGCCGTGAGCGCCTACCTTTCACTCAATGACCAACGGGTCATCTCGGGGCGCGTCACGTTCCCCCGGTGGGGCGCGTGGACGGCGGAGACGGTGCTTGCCAACTCCGAGCCTATCAGTCCGGCGGCCGGCGGTTGCCGCATCAAGATCGGCAACCTCGCGTTGCGAGCCACGGCCATCCCCGGCCGCATGGCCTCCTTTGCCGGCTCCCGATCGGTCCTCATGGTGGGCGGGTTCGGCGGGTGGCGAAAGGTACTACCTGCTCGAGGGTACACCCACCCTTCCGGACTTATGCTATCCACGATCCTCAACGATGCCGCTCGCGAGTGCGGTGAGACGATCGTTGTGACCGGTGACGTGCCGGTGGGTCCGGCGTTCGCGCGGCGCGGTGGCCGCGAGCAAGACGTGGCGGAGCGCGTCCTCCGCGAGTTGCTTGCCGGTAAGTGGTGGATCGATACGGACGGCGTCACGCGGACGTCAGACCGCGCCGCGACACCCATCAAGTCCGCCTTTACGGTGGAGCAATGGTCCGGCTCCCGCGGCCGCTTCTTGATCGCCACCGAGGCATACGAGGATTGGATGCCGGGGCGCACGTTCTCCGCGCCCACGGTGACGACGCCGCAAACCATCTCCACGGTGTCGATCATCGCGGAGAACGATGGCAAGGTCCGCTTGGAGGTGTTGACGGACGGTAACAAGGAGGACCGGCTCCAAGACCAGATCCGTCACATCATCCGCGATGAGATGGCCTCGATGGGTCTCGCCGCGCTTGTCGAGTATACCGTCCGCGCGGCCACGCCGGCCACGGTGGACTTGGAGGTTGCAGATCCCACGACGGGGTGGCCCTCGATGTTGTCCGTCCCGATGTTCCCTGGACTACTCGGGGAGAAAGTGACGCCGAACCCTGGGACGCGCGCCGTCATGGCGTTCCTCAACGCGGACCCCACCAAGCCGCGCCTCATGCACCTCGATGGTATCCCGCTCCTCGCCACCATCGACGCCACCACGTTCGTCAAGATCGGACAAGGCGCGCTCCCCGCGGCGCGTGCCGGAGACCTCGCGGCCGGCATCTTCCCCATCATCACCACACAAGCAAAGACGTTGGTGTAGCGATGGCCCTCTCCGCTCCCCGCCTCTCGCTCGCTCTCCAAGCCGCCCACGTGGCGATCGGAGCCGTACCGGGTACCGCGCTCACCACGCTATGCGATGGCATCGCGGCGGCCATTGTCACCGAACTCACGGCCAACGGCGAAGTGTTGCCCACCGGCGTGCCGCCGCTCAATGCGCCGCCGGGTGGCGGCCCAGTCACCGGAAAGGGGGTAATCACGTGATCGCAAGTAGCGGGATCTATGGGGTATTACCCGAGCTCTGGTATTACCTTATTCTTTTTGTCGCGATGGCCGTCGATCTCGGGACGGACGTGGGCGGCGTGTTCGACATCAACCCCGAGGGCAAGTTGGTTTCGGGACGCCGATGCTTGGCGGAGGCCGTGGCGCGACGGCTCATCACTCCGCGCGGCCGGCTCATCGATGACCCGAACTACGGGACGGACTTGCGTGAGTACCTCAACGACGACATGGGGCCTCGCGATCTGGCCATCATGTTTTCCGCCGCGTCCGCGGAGTGCCTCAAGGACGAACGCGTGGTTGGAGCGGACGTTACTGGCACGTTCGTCAACGGCGTCGTCACCCTCAACATCACGATCACGGACTCCGATGGGCCGTTTACACTCGTATTGACCGTGTCCCATGTCACGGTCCAGATCCTCGCGGTGACGCCATGACGTTCTCTCTTTCCGATCTGATCAACCCCAAGACGCGCGACGCGTTCATTACGGAGATGTTGGCCGTAGCGGACTCGCTCAGTTTGCCCACTACGGCGTGGCAACCCGGCCAGTGGACGCGGACCATGATCGCCCTATTCGCGGAGGGGTCGTCCGCGTTCACCAAGCTCATCGTGGAGCCCATCCGTGGTGGGTTCGGGGACCTACTCTCCTCGGACGACTGGGCGGACGCGTGGGCCAAGGGCCAGTTCGACGTGGATCGCACGCCGGCCGTGGCGGCATCTACGGACACGTTCACCGCCACGAACTCCACCGGGGTTGGCTACCCGGTTGCCGCCGGTGACATGATCGTTGCCAATCCGATCACTGGCAAGACGTACCGAAACCAAGCGGCCATCGTCATCCCGGCCGGCGGGTCATTGCAGTTCGCTATCGCGGCGGACGAGGTGGGGACCGGGAGCAACGCGGCGCCGGGGACCATCACCACGCTCGTGGCGCCGTCACTCATCGGCGTCACGGTGACGAACCCGGACGCGTGCCTTGGGGCGGACAAGGAAACGACTCCCAACCTCGTCCTCCGCTCGCGGGCCAAGTGGGGATCTCTTTCCCCGAACGGTCCCAAGAGTGCGTACGATTACGTGGCCACCACTCCGTTCCTCCCGGACGGCACGCCGCTCAGCAACACGGCCACTCCCATCACGCGCGCCAAGACGGTGGCGGACCCGTTGACCGGGGCGATCACTGTATACATCGCAACGGCCAGCGGCGCGCCGTCAGGTCCGGACGTCACCATCGTCCAGAATGCGATCGATAAGTGGGCGGAGCCGTGGTGTAACACCGCCACGGCGGTTGCGGCCACGCCGGTGTCCGTCGCGGTCACGTATCACGCGTGGATTCGATCTACGCTTACGTCATTGCAGCTACAGAACGCCATCGCGGCGGCACTCGCGGAGTTCATGTCCTCGGTTCCGATCGGCGGCATCGTCATCCCGCCGGCCACCGGGTTCGTGTACGTGGAGGAACTGGACGTGGTCATCTCCGGCGCGAACGCCGGCACGGTCAAGGTCACCATCTCGCTACCCGCGGCGGACGTCCCGATTGCGGCGAGTGAGGTGCCGGTCCTCGGAGCCATCACCCCAACCATCACGATCCTCTAAAGGCAAGCCATGGGTATCCGAGATTACATCGCAGCGCTTTCGCCTCCGTGGTTGGAGCCGGTCGGGGAGGACGGGGAGCCGTCCGTGGGCGGCGGCATCCTGTACGCCGCCACCACCAACCTCGATGCCGTGGCCCAGTGGCTCACCGAGGGCATCAAGGCCCGGTTCCCCGATACGGCGCCGCCGGACGCGCTCGGATACATCGGGAATGACCGTCAGATCGACAGAGGGCCCGCGGAGGGTGCACCGGGATACGCCGTGCGGCTCCGTCGCGCAATCGACACGTGGCGCAACGCGGGTGGCGCGCGCACGATCCTCTCGCAACTCGCGGCTTACTTCACGAACATCGGGACGCCACCCATGCGTCTCGTGTCGGACTCGTCCGTGTGGCACGTCTACAATTGGGTCACCGGCATCACCACCAAGACGGTCGTATCCCCGGCCAACTGGATCTGGGACGGATTCACTGGCACGAGGTGGTGGCGCGGATGGGTCATCGTGGATACGACCGCGGGCCCGTTCACACGCCACCTATGGGGCTCCGTCCCGCTATGGGGAGGCTCTGGCGGCTTGTGGGGAGTCGATGAGCCGCCGGGTGGCGCCAAGGTGTCCGATCTGGTCCGCATCATCAAGAAGTGGAAGCCGGCCAACGTGGACGTCCACCACTTGGTCTTGACGTTCAATTCAACGCTTTTCGAGTCGACGGACACGGCGCCGCCGAACCCAAACGGCAATTACGACAACCCGGCAAACCGAGATCCGGGAGCAACCTATATCCCGGTGGGGACGTGAGCCATGCATAACCTCGTTGGAAGTACCACCAACTACGTCAACTCGATCGCCGTGCCGGATGACGGCGTGGACCCGGAGACGGCGGCATCGTTGTACGCCGGCCTACAGCAACTCGCGGACAACGTGGCCACGGAGCGCGCGGACCGCATCGCGGACGTGGCGGCGGAGGCCGGGACGCGGGCGGCGGCGGACGCCATACTTGCGGCCGCGATCTCGGTGCTACAGGGCAACATGCGCCTCAAGTTCCAGGTGTTCACCGCGAGCGGGACTTGGGTGTGTCCGGCCGGCGTTACGTTCGTGCTCATCTGGGCGATGGGCGGCGGCGGTGGAGGCGGTAGCGGAGTGGGCGGTAGCACGGCTACCACGATCTCCGGACCGGGCGGAGGAGGCGGCGCCGGGGCCCAACTTCGCTTTACGTTCGCGCTGGTCACACCCGGCAACACGTACAACATCGGAGTGGCGGCCGGCGGACCAGGTGGAGCGGCGGTGGCCGCCGGAACGATCGTTGGTAACCCCGGCTCGCATGGCGGTAGTAGCACGTTCAATGCGGACGACGGTACCAAGACGTTTTACGGCGGCGGCGGCGGCGGTGCCGCCACCACGTTCGACGGCAACATCTGTCTCACGTATCCGGGACGATGCCGTCAGGTCAATCAACCACACTTTTCGATCTACGGCCTCGGTGGAACCACGGAGGCGTTCTTGGCCAAGTTGCCGTGGACGCAAGCGTGCGGAGAGGGCGGCTACGGAGCGTCCAACCATCCGGTGGCGGCGGCGTTCGAGATGACGGACGGTGCGGGATCGGAAACCACGACCGGCACCACGGCCGGCGGCGGTTCGCGCGGCGTGGCCGGTACCAACTCGGGCATCCAATGGGGTGGCGGTTTTGGCGGCGGCGCCGGGTGGGGTTCGCTTGGCACGGCCGCCCCCAACGGTGGCGATGGCGGCAACGGCAACGGCGCCGGTGCCGGCACGAACGGTACGGACGGCGGGGACGGCGCCGCGAACACCGGAGACGGCGGTGCCGGCGGCGGTAGCGGAGGGTTCGGCACCACGGCCGGCGGCGCAAGCGGACGAGGCGGCAACGGCGCCAGTGGGATCATGGTACTGGCATGGGTGGACAACTCGTAAACCTACACGTAAGTACTACCACCTCGAGTTGGTAGTACGTGCGACATGTGAGAGGGCGATCGCTATGGGTGTTCTTGACGCGCTGATCTACGGATATCGATACATCCTCAACGGCTCGAACACCCAAGCGGTACGCCGTTCGGTGCTCAAGTTCGTGGGCGCCACGGTGACGGACGATCCGGTAACTGGCGCCACGGTCATCACCGTCACCGGCGGCGGCGGAGGTGGCGGCCTCCCGATCACGGACGGCGCGTTGACGGCGTTGGACGACGTGGCGGTGACAGGCGGTAAAAACCTCGTGTTGGGATCTGACGGCGCACTGTCAGGGCCGGCCACGTACAAGTTCGTTACAATCGTGGCCACGGAGGCGATCGATTGGAGCCCCACCGGCGCGTCCGTCATGGCCGCGTATGCGGACAGCGTGCGCATGCACAACGGCCGTCCGATCATGTTCCTGGAAGGCACGGACAACACAACCGCACCGGCTATCGGAAAGTTGAGGTTCCCTTACAACGGCGGCGTGTTGGACAAGCCGGGTCTCGTTGTCAAGGACTCGGCTGGTAACGACCGATCGTTGTGGACGTATCTTGCCGGTGACGCTCACTCGATCGGCAACGTGTTCCAGGACCTCACTCTTTACGGATACAACGGACAGTCGATCGTACTGTCATCTGGCATACAGATCAACTCCGGGGCGTTCCGTACGCGGATCTTTTCGTATCTATCGGTGGAGTCCGGGCAGCAAGTTCGCCTTGTCGAAAAGCACGCGCCTTACACACTGGTCACCGGTCAAGACTTCTGTATCGTGGCGATCGACGCGGCCGGGACGTACACGTTGCCGCCGGTTGGCACGTCTAGCGACGGTGACACGTTCGAGATCTGCAACATGTCCGGCGGCAACATCACGGTTGCCGCGGACGGCGGGGGGCCGAACATCTACGGAGCGGGCGCCACACAAGTGCTCGTCAACGGAGAGACGGCAACCTATCGGTATAACTCCGGCGCGGTGTCCACCACGCCGTTTTGGATCCGGGTGGCATGATGAAACGCATACTCGCATTGTTCGTGCTCGCGTTCGGCCTCGTGGCGGCGTGCGGGGCGCCGCCGGTCGCGCAACCGCCGCGCACCCCACTCGGGTACGTGCCACCGCGTGCCGGGGGCGGGTGGCAAGACTCAGTGTTCTCGTCCGCCGGGTGTGACTTCTCAGCGATCGCCAACACCACGCTTTCACCGGACGGGCCATACACGTTGTGCGGCGTCACGTGGACCAAGGAGAACTCGTCCGGAGACGCCACCGCGATGGCTATCGTCAACGGTCAAGGACTCAAGATCAGCCCAGGTGCCAGCAAGGACTACGCGTCTCTCCTCGGTATCGCAGCGCGTACCGCTCCAATATTGAGGGTGCCACTATCGAGTCTGGGGCTCACGGGTCTCTCGTGGGCCTCGTCCGTCCGCGTTGAATTGGAGACCGGCGCGGAGACCAACGCGGCGTGGAACCCGGACGGCACGATAGTAGCGATCGACGATTGCGGCACAACGAGCGATCTGGGATCGTTTTATCTCGCGGGCGCCGGTCTTTATGGGTTGAACGGCGCCGCTGCTAACAAGCGATGGTTTGCGGCATCACGACGTCAGTTCGGGGCGACTAGCGTAACGACGGCCACCGTAACGGCTCCGGTGGCTACGTTCGTTCTGGCGCTTTACTCCCTTGCGCAGGGATCTGGAACTACGGTGGGCATCACTTATTACAACCCCACGGCCACGATTCCACTGGCGGAAAGCGACATGATCCCCGTGCTCCCCATACAGCCGAACGCATCTAGCACATTCATGACCGCGGCCGTACCAATCGGCGCGGCGCCGCAACTACCCACCGCCGTGACCGGGTTGTGTGTCGTGCTCTCCGCGGGGGAGACCGGTGGTTCTGATAATTACGTCACGGTCATCAAGAAAGTCCGCGTCCAATACAGGCTCTAGACAAGGCCCGGCCGCGGTTTGCGTTGCCTACCGATCGGTAGGCTGCTAGGTGTCGAACATGCTCCAACCGACGTCTTTTCAAGTCACGCCGGACCAGATCGCCGGGATGCTCTCAACCGTCAAGTGGATCGTTGGCGGCGCGCTCACCGGCGCGGGCCTCATCATCGGATGGCTCGTGGCCCTCGCGTTCAAGATGGGCGGCCACGTGGCCCAACTCAAGGACGTGGCCAAGGACATGACGGAGATCAAGACGAACGCGGACAAGGTCCCGGTGTTGGAGACGCGTATCGCCACGATCGAAAACGTGGTGGGCCGCCACAACTCGGACATCAAGGGCCTCCTACGCGGGAGCAACCCGGCTTTCAACGGAGAGGGTGAGTGACATGATCAATCAAGCGGTGTGGTTCGCGCTATCAGCGCTCATCGTTGGCGGCCTCGTGCGCGCCATCAACACGGACGGGATGTCCTCGCTCCTCACGTGGCTCGCGGGACGCGACACGAGCGCGGGTGATGCGCCGGTGAACGTGCCGCCGCGCCTCCTCCCGTGGCGCGCGCTCGCACTCGGCGGCATCTCCGCCGGCCTCGATGCGAAGATCAATGGCGCGGACCTCCAGGTGGCGCTTGCGACCGGCATCGGTTCCGCAGCTGCCGCAGCGTTCGGGCATTCGCTCGGGAAAAGCGTCCCGGTCGTGGCCAAGGTCGTGGCCGGCCGATCGTCTCGGATCGGCGGTGTGCTCCTCCTCCTCGGTGCGATGGTCGCTGGTCTCTCCGAGGCCGGCTGTCCTAACGGCGCGAGCTCTCCCACGGTGGACGCGGACGCCGCTGGCCATGTGCTGGAGGCAGGCGGAGCGGTGGTCAGTGACGTGTGCGACCTGATCGACGGGATCGATGACAACGGCGCGATCCGGTCCGTGTGCGCCACGGTGGAGGAGATCGTCACGGTGTTGGGCCCGTTCATCGTGTCCCTACTCGACGCACGCGACGGCGGTACGCCGCTATGCGGGTCCACGTCCGGCAGTGCGATGATCCAGGCGCGCGGCGCTGTCGACGGCGGCAGTCCGGTCCACGTGGTGGTTGGTGACATCATCAATAACCAGGTGCTGCCGCACACCGCCATCTGCACCACGAGCTCTCAACGCGCCAAGGCCATCCTCCACCTCATCCGCGTCCGACAAGCACGCGCGACGCTGGACGGAGGTGCGCGGTGACCCCGGGCCTCCTCATCTCCGTCATCAACGCGTCAAGCCAGATCACGCCGATCGACGCGGCGCGTGGAGTCCTTGCGATCGGCAAGCAACTCGCGGAGGCGTCCCAAGACCACGGCCTCATGCCGGCCATCGAATACGTCCCCAGGGGAGAGGTGCCGAACGGCCTCCCGTGCGAGTTGGCGGACACCATCGACGTCCCCGGCGCCGCCGGCTACCACGACAACGGACCCAACGGCCCATACATCAAGATCCTCGTGGACGCGGATTGGACCGTGACGCTTTCACACGAGGCGTTGGAACTCGGTGGTGACCCGAGTGCCAACATCTGGGCGGACTCGGCGGACGGCAACGATTACGCGTACGAGTTGTGCGACGCGGACCAGGGCGGCGTGTACGAGATCGACGGAGTGCGCGTGTCCAACTACGTCACCCCGGCGTTCTTCGATCCGTTCTCCGGTCACGGCGCCAAGCTGGACCGAATGGGCCGCCTCACGCGTCCTTTCGAGACGCACGAGGAGGGATATCAGATCATGCGCACCGAGCCGGGGCGCATCTCGCAAGTGTTCGCCGCGCACGGCCGCTTGATGCATCACCTCGGTGGTGGCGTCGTGGTGGTGTTCGGCCACGCGTTCCCCGAACACAAGAAGCAAGCGAAGATCGCCAAGGCGGCGCGGCGGCGCGGCCGGTGGGCTCGCGGCAACTTCACGATGGGAGGATGACCATGCGACGTCGATTCATGGCCCGTTCGGTTGCACTCGGTGGCGTAGGCATGGCCATCATGGGGGCGGCCGGCGTGGCTTGCTACAAGGGAGATCCGGGATACGGACTCCCAGGCTACCCGGACGGTCCGGACGGCATCGTGGAGACGTCCGCGATCGATAGCGGTACTACCAAAGCTCGGGTAATACCGAGTGGATCCGGCAAGTTGGACGCGAGCTCCGGTAGTACGGACGGCGGCCGATGAGGCTCGTGGCGCAACCGGCGTGGTTCGGCGCGCGCGGCATCGATTGCGTCACGCCGATCAACGAAGCGTTCGCGGATTGGCTCGTGGCCAATCACTTCGATTACGTCTCCCGCTACCTGGGCTCGCTCAGCAAGACGGAGATCGGGATCATCGTGAGTCGTGGGCTCGCGTTCTTTCCGGTGTGCTACGCCGGCCAGCGTGACCCGCGACCCCACGCGGCCGCGCTGGGCTCGTTGCTCATCCCGCCCACGGTCACGGTGTGGAACGATCTCGAAAGTGTGCCCACGGAGGGCAACGCGGACATCAAGGCCAAGCACGTCATCAACGAACTGGACGCGTGGGCCAAGGGCATCCGAGGACCGAAGGGGGACCAGTGGGACCCCGGTATCTACATCGCCAACGACCCCCTCTTGACCTCGGTGGAGATGGGTCATCTCCTCATCGATCGATACTGGCAAGGCGCCGCCAAGATCGTGGACCGCACCGGACGCCTTGCGGAGCCCACGTTGGAGACGGGGCCAATCGGGTGGTGCGGTAAGCAGATCGTACCGGGGAACATCACGCGGTGGCGCGGCAAGCCCACGCCGGCGCCGATTGACGTGGACTTCGTGTACGAGGACTTTCGCGGCCGCGTTCCAACGTGGTGCGTCGGAGTGCCGTGAACGTACGCCACATCAGTGTCCCGTTTACTTGGCAAACGACTCCCTACGCGCTGATCAAGTTGGCCAAGGGGGAGGCCGTTCGGGACATCGGTGTGGCCGTGGAAGACGCGTTCAACGGGCCCGTGGCTTTTCTCACCCTCGGGACTATCGCGGAGCCGGAGCGCGTGATACTTGCGGGGGATGTCAACCTCCGCGTATTCGGAGACTACCGGATCCCCCGCACGTATACGTGCGACGAGTGGGAAGAGCACATGTACTTGGTAGTGGAACCCGGCGCGTCTACCGGCGGCCACGGCCGCATCTTCTACACGTGGGAACACTTTTGAACTACGCACTCCTCGCGCTCATGTTCGCCGCTCGGCTCATGGTGGCGTCACTCGCTCCGATGACCGATGAGCGCGCGGAGCTTGCGGACGCCATTGCTCGCGTGGTGTACGCGGACGCGCCGTTCTATCGCGGAGACGAGGAGCGGTTGCGGACGCTCGCGCTCCACGTGGCCGTGGCGTACCGCGAGGGCTCGCTATTGACGTCCGCGGTGGGCGACAAGGGCCATTCCTTTTGCGCGTTCCAGATTCACGATTCAAGCGGAGGCGTGGAGGCGCTCACGCGAGACGCGGACCGGTGCGCCGCCGCCGGCCACGCCATGCTCCGCGCGTCTATTCGCGTGTGCCGTGAGCACCCCGTGGCGTGGTACGCGGAGGGCCCACGAGGGTGCGAATCGGCGCGCGCGCAACGCATCTCCGCGGACCGCGTGGCCCTTGCCGGGAAAGTTCTCCGCGACTTTATGCCGCGCTCACGCTAGGGTGAGCGGTGTGAGGTGCGGCTATGAGCCTTTGGAGCAAGATTCGCGGAACGATCGAGACGGTGTTCCAGATCGGCATTGGTGGCCCGCAACTCAAAGCCAACGCCGGCTCTATCGATGCTCGTGACTCGGCGGACGCGGCATACGTCAAGATCCGAGCGTTGGACCCCGCGGCGGCGCAAGATGTCGCGACCAAGAACTACGTGGATACCGGGACACTTGGTGGATCGTTGAGAGAAGTGGAGTTCGCGTTAGCAAACACGCCGGCCTCACAATCGTCCACCACCGTGCTCCCCGCCAACGTGGTGGTCACCAAGGTTCAGTTGTCGATCACTACGCCGTTCTCCGGTGGCGCCACGATCGCCATCGGTCAAGCCGGCTCAACCTCGTTGTTGCAGGGCACCACGGACAACAACCCTCAGGCGGCCGGCATCTACGAAGTCAATCTTGATCAAGCGTGGGGCGGCTCGCCACTGGCCGTCCTTGCGACCATCACCGGGGCCCCGGCGGCCGGAGCCGGAAAGGTCATCGTCCACTACACCACCCCGGCGGCGTGATGGGGTTCTGGTCCAAGCTATTCGGCACAACCTCTAGCTCGTTTCAGATCGGGCTGGGGGACGCGAACGCGCTGAGCGCGGTCCGCCGCGGTGACTCGCTCCTTGCGGACGACCCTACGGACGTAGGCACGAGCTACGCGCAAACGTGGACCGGCCGGCAACTCACGCAAGAGACATGGTCCCGCGCGGACGGCACGGCGTGCAAGGCGATCGCATACGTATATACCGGCCTCTTCGTGTCGAGCGCGGTGACCAGGGTATATGCGAGCGATGGCGCCACCGTGGTGGCTCAGAAAACGGAGTCGTACGCGTACGCGCCGATCGCTGGGCTGGGGAGCTATGCCTATCCAACCATCACCACCACGAGAGACGCATGAGCGGCGTTGTCATTGTTGCACCGGCGCCGGTCATTCAATACGACACGCAAGGGCAAGCGCACCAAGTCCAAGCGCAACGACGCGCGGCGGAGTTGGAGTCGTTGCTCATTCGCGAGCAAACCACCGCCGGCCTTGCGTCTCGCTCGCGCGAGCGTGTGCCCACGGTAATGCATTCTACTAGATCGGGAGGTAACAGATGATCTTCGAGGCAAACGTAAAACGAATCTTGGAGCGCCTCGGGTTGGACGGTCCGGTCACCGCTCGCCTCACGGACAACAACTCTTTGGCCGTGGCTCAGATCGAGGCGGAAGGTGCGGACCGTGCTCGCGCCGGCCGTGCGTTCGGCGGCATGTTCTCCACCACCGGCATCGCGCCGGTCCAAGCTGTACCCACCACGGCGGCGGCGTTCGCGCTTTACAACGCGGACAAGTCCCGGTCAATCATGTTGGACGAGATCGACATCGCGCTACTGTCCGGCACGGCCGGAATCGGCATGACGCTCCTCGGAATCATATCTCAGATCACGGCCACGCTACCGCCGGCCGCCGCCGGCTCCGTCGTGGGGAGTCTCTCCGGCTCCGCGATGGGGTCCAACGCCATCCTTGCGATCAACTACACGTTACCCACTCCGAGTAAGAACGCTCAGTGGTCCGCGCTCAAGTGCATCGCCCAGTGTGGCGGCATCCCCGGCGTGGGCGGCGGGTTCACGTTCGAGCCGAAAGGACGTTTCTTGATCCCACCCGGTTACGTGGGCGGGTTCACCATGCTCGCCCCGGCCGGCACCACGCCGCTATTCTTGGGGTTCCCCAAGTGGAGCGAGTTGATCAAGGACACGGAATAACCGATGTAGGTGGCACTACCCCCTAGGGGGTAGTGCCTACACGGCGATCAAGCCTCGTCCTCTTCCTCGTCATCACCGCCGATCCACGCCGGCATCTCGAACTCAGTAATGCGTTGCACGTAGGTTGGCCAGTGGTCGTTTTCGCGGCACACGATCAACCTCTCCAACCACTTCGCGAGTGACTTGGCACCAAGCTCCAAGTCCAGGACGCCAAGGCGGAGCACGGTGACCGCGTACGGCGGCTTGGGTTCGACGCCGATGAGGTAGACGCCGCCGCTAGTGTTGATCCCGTTTTGCGCGCACGCTTCGCTGTAGTCCGCCAACTGGCAATGCCAGTGATGCTTGGCGGCGTGGCGAGAGAACGCCGCGGGGTCCGTGCATGACGTGCGTTTCAGATCGGCGATGTAGTTGGCGCCCACGATATCTATTCCGTGGGTCTCTCGATCGACGGGCCCTGACTTCCACTTGAGCGGGACCTCGCGGTGGGCGCCCACGAGTAGCTCCCGCGCCACGGGGTCCGCAAGGACGGCGTTGGCGATGGGCTCCGCGTCCGCCCACTCCTTGGCGGTAACGATGTCGCAACCGGGGTGCTCCGCCTTCTTGGCCTTGGCGAAGTCCTTCCACACGTTGCCCTTGCGTTCGTCTCCGTCGTAACGCACGAGCGGCTTGGACTTGTGAGGGCCGCACACGAGGTGGTGGACGACCGTGCCCACCAACATGTCACGGGTGGGCTCCTTGTTTCGTTGCCGCGCGGTCAAGTAGTGCGCGGGGGACTTGTGCATCTCCACGAGTTCCGAGAAGTGGACCGGGTTGGCCATCTCGTTGAACGGGGGAGCCTCGGGGACTGCCGATCCGTCTAGCTCCAACATCACATCTCCGATTGCTTGGGAGAGGTGGTCTCTCCAAGAATGAACTCCACGTCCACCACGCCGCCGTTGGGGATCGTGTCCCAGTTTTCCGCGATATGCTTATGGGCCACCGCAAACGTCCGGTCACCCCACTCATACGGGTCATGCTTCGCGATGCCGCCTTGGAGGCGCGTAAGTAGCACGCACGGCGTATCGCCGTACCCGTTGCGCCACACGAGGGGCCCGTCCGCCTTGCTGAGACGGATGCCAATCGCACCGATGCACGTCATGCGGTCCCTGATCTCAAACGTCTTGGTTTGCACTGGTCACCTCTACTCGTCATCGCTTCCGGGTTCACGGCCGAACCCATCGTTTTGATCGCTACGGATGTCCTCGTCCACTTCCTTGTCCGGCACCTCCTCCGCTTGGCCCTCAGGGCGACGCGGGCGGACTCGGATCCCTTTGACCATGCCCTTGCCCTTGGGTGATCGCACGTCAGTCTGATAGAGCGTGACCAACTTGCCCACCCACTGGTCCACGTCCCCGCCGTACAGATCTTCCAACGTCTCCGCGTTCGTGGTGTTGCACACGAACTTCTTTCGCGCCTTGGCAAACGTGATCACGAGTTTACGCTTGCCCTTCGGTACCTCCCGCGTTTTGAGTGACACGGATTGGACCTTTACGATCTGCAACGTGTAGTCCCGCGGCGTCTTGCCGTCCGGGCCCGTGAGGTCCCACGCGCCCAGGTGGTCTTTCTCGATCATCGTGCGCCAGTGCGGCATGTGTCATCGTCTCCTTATGCGAATTGGTTGTATACACGCGATCTCTTCTTGACCGCGCCATCGGTAGAACGCGCCGGTAACCGCTCCGGCGGCCTCGATGACGTGTTTGGGCGGCGGCGGCTTGCAGGGCGTACCGCGTGCGTGCGGCTGTATCGAGGCCATAACCTCGCCCAGTATGCCGTGGGCGCCACCGGCGACCATGCACACTACGATCGTTGTTATGAGGTCACTGGAAGACGTCCGGGATTCCACGACGGAAGCACCATTCATTGACTGACTCCCTGATCAACTGGGCCTCACTCATCTTCTGAGCCTCGCTCGCTTCCTTGAGCCGTTGGTGTTCGTGCACGCTCACCCGCATCGCGAACGATTCCACACGGCGGTCTTTACTCCGAGCCACGAAACACCTCCAACGCGGATATTGCCTTTTCGTCCCACGGCTCCGTCCGCGCGAAAGAGGTAAGTGGGCGATCTATGACCTCACCGTGACATCGAACGATGATCCGTAGCGCACCGTCAGCGCGAAACACGAGGCACGAGTCCACGCGCACTTTGACGTTGGGAGTGTCGACGGTGCGCGCCGCCTTGGTGCAGTGTCGACAGATCGGATTCACGAGGACAGTTTCTCCCTGATGTCCTTGAGCGCAACATCAAGCATGTGGAGGATCCCCTCGTGGACCGCTTTGATGTCCGGGTTGTTGACGGACATTGAAAGCTCCCACTTCTTGCCGCCCCACTCGTAATCGATCCCGTAGATGCGAGTTCCCTCGTACACCTGATATCCAAGGTGCAGGTTTTGGATCTGTCCGGCGGAGCGCTGGACCTCCAACCGTACTTCACCCTCGCGCCTTTGGATCGCAACGTTGATCGGTACTACGATGCCGCCCATTACCGAGCCTCCCGCGCCGCCTTGGCGCATGCCGCGGACTCGTCCCCCAACGTGACCGCGATGTCGTTGATGTGAAACACGACGTCCGGCAACGTGCCGGCCGCTTTGAGCGAGTCCTTGAGCGCTGACAGTCGATCGGCGCACTCATCAAGTTTGCCGCTGGCCTCGATGAGAGCGCGCTTGGCCGCGGAGCCGCGCGGGTTGATGTCCCATATCGGGTCCGGCTCCGCCCCCTCCGTGAGCCCTACGAGGTGGAAGCCGCGCGACCAACCATCACGCAAGCGGTCCGCAAGCGACGTTGTGCCGGTCGATGGCGAATACACGAGCCGCTCCGGAAAGGCGCGGCGTTCGAGCGCGACGCACGAGCGCTCCACACGAGCGATGCGCGCGCCCATCTGGTCCAAGCTCCGCGCGACCACGACCGGCTCCACACCCATCGCCTCGTGGCTCCGGCCGTGCACGAGGCACCCATCGCGCGGCGGAGTGGGGAGGCGTTCGTACGGCATTCGCTTGCACGTGCATCCGGGCGGCAACGGCTCCGGCGCCACGAACGCGGCTCCCGCCGGTTCCTTTGCACCCCCACCCTCCACCCCGCGCTCCGCTTCGCTCCGCGCCGCAACCGCATCACCCATGCATCACCGCCTTTCGCCCGCGACACTGAACCGCCCCGCACGG